>Ga0208078_1000459_pt1 | contig 10804 bp, 9 predicted proteins | sample NGESurdeep072012_3_FD_184468 | JGI IMG/M metagenome (GOLD analysis project Ga0208078, IMG submission 184468) | Arctic peat soil microbial communities from Barrow, Alaska - NGEE Surface sample 53-2 deep-072012 (SPAdes) | ecosystem: Environmental > Terrestrial > Soil > Wetlands > Peat ... | reverse complement strand
CAGCGCCTGAGCGGCGCTCAGTTGCACGCCAACCAGACGTTGCGCCGGACGGCGGCCGCGCGGATCATTGGATGGAGTTGCGCCTTCCGCTCGTCTACAACAAGCACCGCGCCCTTTCACTGTTAGGAGTTAGTATGAGCGACGCGTTTGCCGGCAAGGTCGTGCTGATTACCGGCGGCGCCCGCAATCTCGGGCGCGCCATGGGGACGGCATTCGCCGCCGCCGGGGCCTCGATCTCATACACGCTCGCGCGCAACGTGCATATAAAAGGAAGGTTGCGGTACAGCTCGCGATAGTCCAGCCCGTAGCCGACTACATAGTCGATGGGGAGCTGAAAGCCCACATAGCGCACCGGGACCTCGACCAGGCGGCGTGTCGGGCGATCGAGCAGGGTCACGACCTCGACGGACGCGGGATTGCGCAGGCGCAGCTCGGAGAGCAGGTAGTCCAGGGTCAGGCCAGTGTTAACGATGTCTTCGACCAGAAGGACGTGTCTGCCCTCTATCGGGTAGTCGATGTCGCGCGCGATGCGAACCCTTTCGCGCGGCTGCGCGCCGGCAAAGCGCCTGAGATCGAGATAGTCGATGACGAAGGGGACCTTGATCTGACGGGCCAGGTCGGCAAGAAAGAACGTGATGCCCTTGAGCACGCCCACCAGGACGATTGAGCGTCCAGCGTAGTCGCGCGAGATCTTTCTCGCGAGCGCCCGCACGCGGGTCTCGAGCTCGACCGGGGAGATGACGATGCCACCGATGTCCTGCTTGCGCAGGTTCTGGACCTCGACGGCGCTGTAGCCGGCCTTGGCCAGGAGCTGCTGGTAGTCCTTTCGGTACAGAAGCCTGACGTTAACGTCGGGATAGAGCTCGCGCAGCAGGCGCACCTTGCGATTCTTCGGCGTCACCAGCGACTGCTTCATCGTCGTGAGCTCGATGTAAAGGTCGTGCTCGGGCAGGTAGAAGTCGGGGGTGAACATCTCGGCCACCCGCTCGCCCTCCCACGCGATCGGGAAGGAGACGGGCTCGTACACCCAGCGAATCCGGTAGTAGTCCAGAAAGCGAGCGAATTCGTGCTCGGAGTGGTGGGCGAACGCGACGCGCGCGTGGGCCGGACCTGAGCGTCTGACCAGGCGCGAGCGCTGCCTTACGGGGCGGCGCCACTTCTGCGGGACGGAAAGTGGGGCGGACGACGCCAAAGAAGCGTCGAAATTGTACTCTCCATATCGAGTAGCACTCATGAACACACCGGCGCAGAGAATGGTCGCCGAGCAACTGGTGCCCAACGGCGTCACCGACGAGCGCGTGCTCGAGGTGATGTCGGCGATTCCGCGCGAGGAGTTCCTCTCCAGCAAACTCCGGCGCCATGCGTACGAGAATCGCGCCCTGTCCATCGAGTGCGGCCAGACCATTTCGCAGCCGGTTGTCGTCGCATTGATGACGCAAGCCCTGACGCCACGGCCCGGCGACATCGCCCTCGAGGTCGGCACCGGATCGGGCTATCAGGCCGCCGTGCTCAGCCGGCTGTGCCAGAAGGTGGTGACGCTGGAACGAGAGCCCGCCCTCGCGGAGCATGCCTCCGAAACCCTCCTACGTCTCGGTTTCACCAACGTTGAGGTGGCGGTGGCGGACGGCAGCCAGGGCTGGCCCTCGTCAGCCCCGTACGACGTCATCCTCGTCGCCTGCGCCACGCCGGAGGTCCCACCAGCCCTGCTCGAGCAGCTTGCCCCTGAAGGCAGGCTCGTGATTCCGCTCGGAAGCTCGGCCGACGAACACCAGGACCTGCGCATCTACGAACGCCGCCAGGGCGAACTGTTCTCGCGCTCGCTCTTCTCGGTACGGTTCGTCCCCTTACGGACTGGCTGAGTAACGCGGGTCTTCGACCCGCGTTATGAGGGTGAACCCGGATGGTTCCCCCGGGATTAGTTTCTCGATGCAACGCTTGGTGGCGGAGAAGACAAAGTCATGGCCGGCGAGACCCCGACCAACCCTGCGACGCCAGCTATTGGTTGATCGGACCCGTCACGGACTGGGTGACGCCGACGGCGAAGTCCGTGGGGCTGGACTGGGGCTGCTCTTCGGTTGAGCGCTCGCGGTCAGAGCCTGCAGCTGTTGCAGCACCTTGCCCACCTGGACCATCTCGGACGCGTACGTCGTCAGGTCTCCGGATTTGAGGGCGGCATAGGCCGCGGCATAGTGCAGGTTTGCCTGGGTGACCAGGTCTGCGATCTGGGCGACGACGGCCGGAGTGATCGTGGGTGGCGGGGTGGTGGACGGTGGTCCAGTGGACGGTGGTCCTGTGTTCGTCCCCACCAGCTGGTCGATCGCCTCCTGCAGCGTGTTGGTGTAGACGACCTGCGTCTGGTCCGCCAGGATCACCCTTTTCAGCTCAGGAAGGCTCGCCGACTGAGTGGCGCTGAGGTAGATCGGCTCGAAGTAGAGGAACGAATTGCCGATCGGAACCACCAACAGGTTGCCCTGCTGGACCTGGGACCCCGCCTGATGAAACAGGGTGAAGTCGCTGGAAATGGTGGTGTTCTCATTGATGCGGTTCGCCACCTGCTGGGGACCGAAGATAACCTTGTCCTTAGGCAGCACGTACGACACATATTGGCCGTAGTTCGAACCGTCGTTCCGGGCGGCCATCCACGAGACCATGTTGCTCTTGCCCAACGGGGTGAAAGGCATGATCAGCAGATATTCGGGAGTCGTCTCACCCGGTAGGCGGAAGAGCACGTAGTAGGGCTGAACAGGGGCGGCCAGGGCTCCCGGTGAGGTCTGCGCGGTGGGAATGTCCCACACGTCCTCACGGGCGAAGAAGACCTTGGGGTCGGTGATGTGATAGGTGGCGTAGATCGCGACCTGCATGTCGAAGAGGTCCTCCGGCACGCGCAGGTGCGCGCGCAGCCCGGCCGGCATGGCGTCGATCGGCTTGAACAGGGAGGGGAAGGTTGCCTGGTAGGCCTTGATGATCGGGTCCGTCGGGTCGATCACGTAGAAGTCAGTGGTTCCTTCGTACGCGTCGATCACGACCTTCACCGAGTTGCGGATGTAGTTGACGTCGAATCCGCCATTCGGTGAGTTGCCCTGGAAGGTGCTCGTTTGCGAGTACGGGTAGGTCGAGCCGCTGGTGTAAGCGTCGAGGATCCAGTACACGCGCCCGTCGACCACCACCACGTAAGGGTCCTGGTCGAAGGTCAGGAACGGCGCCAACTCCCTTGCGCGATCGAGGATCTTGCGGTTGTAGAGCAGCTCGGTCTTGTCGGTGACCTGGGGCGACACAAGTAGGTTGAAGTCCTCGAGCCTGAGCGCCCACAGCGCACGGTTGGCGGCGGTCATGGGGACTCCGTGGGTGCCGGTATATGTCGTGTAGGCGTCCTGGTTTCCCTGCGGGAAGTCGAACTCGCGCGTGTTGGATGGCGCCAGGGCGTAGGTGTCGGTGAGCTCTCCGAAGTAGATGGCGGGCTGGGTGACCTTGAGGGGGCCGGCGGGAGGCAGGTCACCGACCACGTAATCCGGCAGGCCCTCGCCGACGACAGCGTTGACGGGGCTGGCCGCGACGCCGTAGCCGTGCGTGTACGTGAGGTGCTGGTTGACCCAATTCTGCGCTGCTTTTGAGAGCTTGCTGACATCAAATTCCCGCGCGCTGATCTCGAGCTGCTTGTACAGGCCGGTGACCGTATACCGGTCGATGTCGATGTCGTTGAAGCTGTAATAGGTGCGGATGGTCTGCTGCTGCTCGTAGGTGGCTTTGAGCGGCGAGTAGTCCCAGAGCCGCAGGTTGTCGATCGTGGCCTTGTCGTTCTGAACGTCCTGCTTGCTGAGCGGCTGATCGCCGGTGAAGTTGCTGACAGTGACGTTCGCGAGCCCGTACGCGGCGCGTGTGCCGGCGATCTCTCTTTCGATGTAAGGAAGCTCGTAGGACTGCGCGCTTGGAGTGACGAAAAAGCTCTGGACGATCGACGGATAGATCTGGCCGACGAGCAGCAACAGCACCCAGAGCCCGGCCGCAACGATCGGCAGCCAGATGCGCCTCAGCCACATGTTTGCCAGCAGCGCGCCGGCCAGGACCACCCCTGCGCCCGCCTGCAAGGTGAACAGGGGAAGCCGCGCATTGACATCGGTGTAAGCCGCGCCCCAAACGATGCTGGTGTTGTGGGCGAAGAGGAGGTCGTAGCGGCCCAGCCACATCCAACCGGCGAGCACGAGCGCAAAGACCGCCAGCAAGGCGGACAGATGGGCGATCGACATCGGACTGAGGTTGAGGTCGAAGGCGTCTCCGCGCCAGGCGTACAACCCTCCGATCACGAGCGCCGACATGAACCCGAGACCCAGAGCCCAATTCGCGATCGAATGCAGGAATGGCAGCGTGAGCAGGTAGAAGGATATGTCTTGACCCAGCACGGGCTCGGTGACGCCGGTGGGTGAGGCGTGCTGGAAGAGCGCGAGGTTCATCCATTGCGTGCCCGCTCCGCCGGAGAGGATCAACGCGACCAGGGCCGCCGCCGCGAGGGCGATGCCGCCGGTGGGGCTGCGCACGATCGCGCGCCTGATGCCGACCGCTCGGAGCGCCGGTCCGGAGCGGACGCGCAGGGCGATGACGACGTTCGCCGTCAGGTAAACGAAGGCGAGCATGAAGCTGCCGACAAAGAGGACGGTCTCCAGGATCAGCTGGGTCGTGAACACGTCCTGGTACCCGAGCGCGGCGAACCACTCGCGCTCGGTGAAGAACCAGACGATCGGGCTCGCGAACACGAACACGAGCAGGGCCAGTCCGACCAGCGCGGCGCCGAACCAGAAGCGGCGGGGGGGACGCGGAATCCGGATCTCCCGCGCTCCCTCGAATGGACCGCCACGGTCGAAGGGATCAAACGGCCGGAAGGGGCGGCTCATCAGCAACGAATCAGAGTACCGCGTCCAGTTACGTAGGATCGACCCTGACGGCGCCGGCCGGAATCAGAGTGGCCGGCTATTCGATCGAGGCGAGAGCCTCGTCATCGGCGCTGAAGTCGACGTCCTGCTCCGCCGGCGGGTTGTCAAGGTGCCAGCGCACCGTCGTCCGCAGAGTCTCGGCGGGATCCGACGTGGTCCATCCAAGGAGGGCGCGAGCCTTGTGCGCGCTCGCGGCGATGTGCTGTGTCAACGTGCCTGTGGCCTTCAGGTCCTCGGGCAGCACGTTGTCCGCCACCCGAACCAGCTGCGCGTTGGAGCCCGCCGCTTCGAGAATCATGTGAGCCCACATCCGCATCGAGAAGGTGCGGTCCTCGCAGAGATTCAGCACCTCGCCAGTAGCGGCTGACGATCCCAGCAGCAGCCGGACCCCGCGCGCAACGTCGCGGACATAAGCCCGGCACGCGAGCCAGGTGCCCGCGCCGAACGGGATGCGATCGCGTCCCGCTCTGATGCGGCGCAACAGGAACTCCTCGCGCCGCTGGTAGTCCCGCTCTCCGTAGACCATGGGCAGACGGACGGACGTCCCGCCTCGCGGCAGGTACACATCCTCGACGTCGAGCTTGTCGTAGTCGTCCATGCCGGGCATCTTGCCTCGGTACGGGTAGCGCTCGGGGCGGACTGGCGACTCCTCATCGAGCGGTACGGGGTCCGTTTCACGATCCTCGTTCAGGGCCCCGAACGCCCGATATACGTCCACGCTCGAGACCACCACCAACCTGATGTTGTCCGGCAGGGCGGTGACGACCGCCTCGGAGTCGGCGCGGGTAAGCGCTCGGCAGTCGACTGCGCCGTCAGGCTTGAAGGCAGCCAGCTGTGCACGGTGACGGCCGAGGTCCATGCGGTCGGCGTGAAGATGCTGGGCTTCTGGCAGGCCTTCCGGTTCCAGCTGACCCCGATGGACGATCAGGAGCTCGTGGCCCGCTCCTGACAGCTCTTCGACAATCGCTCGCCCGATGAACCGAGTGCCACCAAGAATGATGGTTCTCAAGGCTTCCCGGCGATCACCTCAGTGCGCAGTGTCGTCTCGACCATCGACAGGAACGAGCTGCAGTTGGTGCAGTCCAGCTCCCGGCGACGAACCAGCCGAATCCCGCTCGCCGATCGCTTCATGGCGACCGTTTCAGAGCTCCGCAAGGTTTGCGCTGCCTGGCATCTAGGACAGAAACCGACCTCCGTTCCAGTGCTCACGAGACGCGTGCGGCTGCGGGGCTACGCTCTACGATCAGGTCGACCAGGCCCCAATCCTTGGCCTGTTCCGGGGTCATGAAGAAGTCGCGCTCCATCGCCCGCTCGACGTCTTCCAGCGGCCGGTCGCAGTGTTTGGCGTAGAGCTCGGCCAGCTGCTGCCTCTGGCGCAGGATCTCCTGCGCATGGATCTGGATGTCGGTCGCCTGTCCCTGGATGCCCTGCGTGAATGGCTGATGAATGAGGATCTGCGCGTGCGGTAAGGACATTCGCATCCCATGGTCGCCACCGGCGAGAAGGATCGAAGCGCCGCTCGCCGCCAGGCCCGTACATAAGGTTCCCACCTTGGGCGCGACGTATTGCATCGCGTCGTATATCGACAGCGATGCCGTGAGTGAGCCGCCCGGGCTGTTGATGTAGAGCTGGATGTCTCGGTCCGGCGCCTCGCTCTCGAGGAACAGGAGTTGCGCCGTGACAGTGCTCGCGAGGTCGTCGTCGATGACGCCGCGCACGAACACGACACCGTCTTTGAGGAGGCGGGAGTAGATGTCGTAGGCGCGTTCTCCGCGCCCGTCGTTGGTGATGACGGTTGGGATGAGGGTCATGCTGCGGTCACCTCCTTGTGTCGAAGCCGATACGTGGTCGCGCTTTTGGCGGTGGATTGGCCATAGCCAGGTACGCGCTGAAGTCGGCGACGCTCCGCAGGGCCTCCATCGAGAGATCTGCGGTGGCCAGACGCAGCTTCACCGGTGGGTCCTCGGGCCAGCTCCGGTGCTCGGGATCGGCGCCGAGCAGCCGAGCCAGGTCGGCGTAAACGTCGGCCGGACGGACGCCCAGAGCGTGTGCGACAGCCAGAAGTCGCTCGGTCGAAACCTCCTTACGGCCCCTCTCGACCTCGGACAGGTGGGCCGGCGAGAGCCCAGCCTCCGCGGCTACCTCCGTGAGGGTCCGGCGCATGGCCTCGCGGCGGCCCCGCAGGACGGCACCCAGCGCGGCTCGCACGACATCCGCTGATTCGCTGTAGGCGAACGGCATTCTTCAGTAGCGAAGCATAGCGTCCCGCTAGCTAGTTGTGCGCTGCCTCGTACCTCGCGCGCGGTGCCGGTGATCGACCAGTTGGTGACGAAGTGGTATTCGGCAGCCATTCCGCGGACTCTAGTCCTTCAGATTGTTGGGGTCCAGCAGATCTTGCTTCGGGCGCTCGATTCGCTGGCGCGAGCGCATTATCTCGATCAGCTTCTTGCGGCCTTTCGGTGGCCCGATCATGATCGCGCCGACCAGCCGGTCGTCCTTGAAGAACAGCTTGCGGTAGAACTTCTCCTCGAGGCTGTATGTGCGCACGGACTCGAGGTCCGGCTGAACGTCGGGCGTGACGCCCATGACGGCGAGGGTCGAGCCGAACATCGTGGTCGTGTAGGTGGGAACGTCAAAGAAATCCTCGGATGCTCCGGCCATGTTCCGAGCCGCGACCTTCCCGTGCGCCTCGGCGTTGTCCCAGGTGCCCATCTGGTTGTGGCGCCCGACCATGAGGTCGTAGAAGACAGCGATGTCGCCGGCCGCGTACACGTCTGGGGCCGACGTCTGCAGCTTGGAGTCGGTGACGATGCCCTTGTTTAGCTCCACGCCGGTCGCGCGAACCGGTTCCGTGTAGTAGTCCAGGCCGACTCCATACGTGAGGACGTCGAAGTCGACCCGGTGGCCGTTCACGGTCTCGGCCACGAAGCGCCCGTTGTTCCGGCTGAACTTCTGGACCTCGTCCGACGTGATGAACTCGACGCCCTGCGCCTCGCCAAGCTGGCGGCACAACTGCCCCCCCTCTTCGTCTAGGACATAGCGGAGGAACCACGGGCCGCGCATGATCCATGTGACCTTCGCCTTCTGGCGAAAGCTCACCCCCTCGGCGAGCTCGTACCCGATAAAGCTGCCGCCCATCACGAGCACCCTCTCCGCGGCATCGGCCTTCTCGATGATGGCGTCGGTGTCGTCAAGGGTCTGGAAGCCGATGCAATGCGAAACCTGGTCGGAGCCCGGCCACGGAGGCGGTTTCGGACGGCCGCCTGTGGCGATGAGAATTGCGTCGTAGGCGAACTCCTGGTCGCGGCTTGTGCGCACCAGCTTGCTCCTGGTGTCGATCTCCGTCGCCCACGTTTCGAAGTGGATGTCGAGGTTCTTGTTCGCGTAATCCTCAGCCGTGCGCATGAACACCTTCTCCCTGCGCACCTGGCCGCGCAGGTACCGGGGCAGGGCGACACGGTTGTAGAGCGGGTGGCGCTCGGCGGCGATCATCACGATCGAGGCTTCCGCGTCGAGCTTGCGCAGCTCCTCGGCGCAGGTCTGCCCGGCGATGCCGTTCCCCAGGACTACGTAACGACGAGCCATTAAAGCTTCAGGGCGTAGATGTAGCTGGTGTCGTCGTCATTCGCGAAATCGTAGCCGCTGGAGCGCAGGTCATCGCCGGCCGGATGGTTGCGAGGCAGCGCAACCGAAACATCGTCGAGGCCGTCCGAGTCCGCCTCGAAACGCAGCGCCAGCAGCAGATCTCGCAGAGCGCCACCCTTGCCCGCGAGGAAGGCGACCGCGAGGTTGTCGCCCCATGGCTCCCGAAGCCCGGCGATCGCGCGGCCTCCTGGTCCCGCCCTCAGCATGCCGATCCCGGCCAATCGCGAGAGCTCCGCGGGGCCGAGGTTCTGGGCGCCCTGGAAGTCGGCAGTGACGCCGCCCCACAGCTCGAGGCCCGGGCTCCCTGCGATACCGGCCCACAGCTTCTCAGCCTCGGCCGGGTCAGGGATTCGCGCGGACTCGCCACCCTCGACGCGGCCTCCCTTCCACCAGCGGTCGTCCTGAAGGCGCTCGAACCCGACCTCCTCGAACAGCCGGGCGGCGGTCGGATTGCCCGTGGCGAGGCGCATCTCGCGGAAGGTCTGCTCGCGAGCCTCAGCGATCGCGGACCGCAGCATCGCCCTAGCCAGTCCCTGCCGGCGGTGTGTGCTCGCGACGCGCAGGCCTTCATACCAGATCAATCCGGAGGAGTAGGGACGCAGGCGCTGCAGCCCGACCACGACACCATCGAGCTCGATGGCCTGGAACGTGGCGCCTGCCTCGGACACCCAGTCGTCGAACACGCGAGGTACATAGTCGTGCCCATCCCAGATGTCGCGCGTGAGCTCGATGACGCGCTCGCGATCTGCCGGCCGCACCGGCCGGATTAGTAGGTCCCCACCGCGGCGGGCCGACGGGGTGGACCTCACCTTCCCTGTGGTCGCCAATGGGCAATCCCCGAGAGCGTGAGCCCGCCGTCGAAGACGAGCTCGTCTCCCTCCTGGGTGAGCACGTCCTTCAGGATGACTCGAGCCTTCGCGTCGTCCCAGGCGTTCCCGACAATGGCCCTGCAGTCGGCGAGCGCTTCCTCGATGTCGGCATAGCGTTGGACGATCGGGTAGCGGATGAAATCGACGTCCGGGGCGATCCCCATCTGCATCAGAAGCATGAACAGATCGCTGAAACGTGGCATGCGCGGTTCCTCTCCCCCCGCGATTCGTTCGCGGATAACCGTCGCCGGGTGGAGCAGTGGCGCTTCGCGCATCATGACGAAGATCCGCTCGAGCGCCGACCGCTCCATCTTGGCGATGAATGGGATCGGTTCGGCGATCCCGTACAGGACATGACAGCAGATGACGAGGTCGGCTGGGGCGACCGTTGCGTCCTCCCACGTGCTCGCCACGACAGTCATGTTGTCGCGAGGCGGGATCAACGCTCGCATCCCCTCGGACGGTTCGACCGCGGTCACCCATTCAAGTCGTTCGGCGAGCGGTTTTGCATGGCGGCCGGCACCCGCGCCGACGTCGATGAGAGTTTTGCGCGGGGAGAGATACGGCGCCACCACGTCCAGGAATCCGTCGCCGCGCGCGCTCGTGGAGCGGGCAAAGGTCGGCGCCCGGCGGTCCCAATAGGAGGGGTCGCCGTGGCTGCCTGCGGCGGCCGTGCGGTCTGCGACCAGCGACCTCCAGTGCTCCGCCCAGTCGATGCCGGCCGTCTGATTCGTGGTGTCCTGCATGGACAACCGAGGCTACCCTATCCCTCACCCCCCGGGCGGCTGCTCGGTTTGTCGGCGTTTCGCTGGCAGTTTTTAACATAGCTGGGGACAAACCGGGGACAACCGTTGCAGTAATGCCCGGTTTCCCCCCGCCCAAACTGCAATTCCCCCCGCCTAGATCAACCAGCGCCGCAGGGCAGGCCGGGGTCCCCCCGGCCTTAACTTTGTCCCAAACCACTCCCAAACGTCGCGAGGAGAAACTCTCTCCTTAATAAATCCCATCGATATACCGGAAAGAGAGCAGCCGCGTCGGCAAAGCCGACCCGGCGATAAGGGGGAACCATCCGGGTTCCCTCTCATAAAGCGGGTCGAAGACCCGCCGTACGATAGGCGCCAGTGGCCGGCACCCCATCCTCCGAGTTCACCGCGGCCGAGGCCGCCATGCTCGCCCGCTACTTCACCAACCTCGACCGGCCCGTTTTCGCCCTGCGGAACCTCCCCGAGGTGGTCAAGGGAGCCCTGTTCTCCCGCTACTCGCGCACCGAGAAGAGCATCCGCCGGGTGCTGCTCGACGAGTTCATCAACGAGCCCGATTCGGGTTTCGAGCATCTCGCCGGGACACAGGCCGGTGCCGACGACA
>Ga0208078_1000458_pt1 | contig 10818 bp, 8 predicted proteins | sample NGESurdeep072012_3_FD_184468 | JGI IMG/M metagenome (GOLD analysis project Ga0208078, IMG submission 184468) | Arctic peat soil microbial communities from Barrow, Alaska - NGEE Surface sample 53-2 deep-072012 (SPAdes) | ecosystem: Environmental > Terrestrial > Soil > Wetlands > Peat ... | reverse complement strand
CCGAAGGGGCTCGTACGAATCGCTTTCGAGGACGAGAACCGCGACGTTGTGCTCGGCGAGGTCGCCGAGCATCTCTCGCCGCGGATCCTCGAGGCGCCGCGCCGCCTCGACCCGGTGCGGCGCGAGCTCGACAAGTACTTCGCCGGCAGGCTCCGCGATTTCGAGGTGCCCATCGACTGGTCGCTCACCGGCGTATTCGCCCGCAGGGTGCTCCGGCGCACGGCCCGGATTCCTTACGGCTCGGTGGCGAGCTACAGGGATGTCGCCGTGGGCGTCGGCACACCACGAGGAGCGCGTGCCGTCGGCAATGCGCTTGGATCCAATCCGATCCCTGTCGTGGTGCCGTGCCACCGCGTGGTCCGCACCGGCGGCGCGATCGGCGGCTACGGCGGTGGACTGCCTCGAAAGCGGTACCTGCTGGCGCTCGAGGCCGGCTCAGCCGCTACCAGCCGGGAGGCGGCTCGGACCGGTTGAGCAGACGGACGAAATCCTCGGCGCGCGCGACGGCTTCCCATCGCCTCGAGAAGAAGTCCTGGGTGATCATGCGGTTGTCCGCAAGCGAGGTCACCGTGACCGCCCATTGATTGAGAGCCCGGGAGACCTCGACCTCGTGGGTGGCGGCTTCGTTGCGCATGACAACACCGCTGGCCGCCGGACGGCGCCCACGGTCGTTGCGTCGAGAGGACGCCATAGCCATCGCAAAGACCTCCAATTCATCCCGGCGGGCATAAGCCTCACCGCCCGGACCATTGTCGCCCAAATGGGTGCCTCAGAGCGAGAGGGTCAGCTGGTCTCCGCTTTCCCGCTCGACAGGCCTGTCGGGAGCGTCGTGAGGGGGTGCCGGCACGGGAGGAGACGCCTCCACCCAGTCCGGGACTCGCCCGTCGCGTTCCCGGAGTGTCTCGATCACCGGCTCGGGCGGCCGCGGCAATCCGAGGCCGAGCATGGCGCCGAAATCGAACGCGTTGACCACCGCGTAGTTGCTCCGGTTGTTGTTCAAGAGGACGTGGAGCGGGACGCCGTCATCACTTGCTGCGCGTATTGCCGGAATCCATTCGGCGAGCTCCGCAGGCGTGTACAGGTAGTTGAATCGATCCCCGCTGGTCGGTCCATTCTTGTACCAGGTCTCCCGGTTACGGCCGTGGAACCGTGCGATGCACAGTCGCGGCGAGGTGATCGCCAGGAGCGGCGGCGCGGTCGCCGACCCGATCTGGGGAGCGTCCACCCCCACGTAGACGCACTCGAGCTCGCGGAGCAGGTCCTCGGTCGCCGGCCAGGCGTCGTGGTCGAACCACGAGCGGTGGCGGAACTCGACGGCCAGGAGATCCTCCGGGTGACGGTCTCGTGCGGCGAGCAGCCACTCGCGCGCCTCGGGGCGGTTGGTCAGCCATGGCGGGAACTGGTAGTGGACTGCGACGAGCTTCCCGCTCGAGCGCAGCGGCTCCAGCGAGGCCATGAAGTCCCGCTCCTCCTCGGCGGTGGGCTTGCGCGGGATCCGATCCTCGCGCTCGTGCCCGGTGAGGCTGCGATACGCCTTGATGTTGAACCGGAACTGCTCAGGCGTTCGCTCCACCCAGCCCTCGACCACCTGGGGACGTGGGATCCCGTAGAAGGTCGTATCGATCTCCACGATCGGGAAGTACTCTGCGTAGAAGGAGAGCTTGTCCCGCTGACGGCGTCCGCGCTCCAGCTCCGCGGGGTAGAAGTCAGTGTGGTCGGCCCAATTGCAGGTCCCGACCGCAATCGGCGCGCCCATATGAGCAAACAGTAACGAAGCCGTCACCAAAGCTGACGAGATGGATGGCGCGACTGGCCATACGATCCCGGCGGTGGTGCATAAGGCGGAGTTCTCCGAACAGCCATGACGTTCGTCCGGCGTCGTCCTGGGGCCGGTCTCATCCGGCCGTCGCGTATCGACGCGCGTCTGTGGATTCTGGGCGCCGTCCTGTCGATGCTCGCCGTCGGGCTGTGGGTCGGATACGCCGCTGCCCTGCCGGTGTTCACGCAACCGAGCCTGCCCTGGTGGGCGTTCGCGATTGCATTCTTCGGCACCGCCCGTCTGGCCACGATGGACAGTCCTCGCCGCGGGACTCAGGCGATCACGCTGGCTGCGGCCCCATTCGTAGTCGGGCTCTTCCACGCGAGGCCACTCGACATGCTGATCGGGTACGTCGTCGGTACCACGATCGCCGCTGCAACACGCCGACCGCGTGCGGTCTGGCAGACCGCGTTCGACATCATCCGATTCGCGGTGTTCGCTGTCGTGGGGATCTGGGCATTCCGCGCGATCTCGGGAAGCCCGAATCTTCCTGTGTGGCACAGCGCGCTCGGAGCCGTCGCGGCAACTACCATCACCGTCCTGCGGCGCGGAATCTCCGAGGGGATCGTCCTCCGCCCCCGCGAGCGCGGGTCCTGGATCGACGTCGCCAACCACCTGCGGTCGGCGTACGTCGCCGCCGCCGCCTCGATGTGCATCGGGCTGATCGCGGTGCGCCTGATTCCCGTCGATCGGTACGCGCTGGTGCCGCTCACCGTCGTCACCATCACAGTGCTCATGACCCACCGTGCCTGGGTGAGGGAGCGCTACGACCACGAGGCGGCGGAGTTTCTCATCGGCGCCGTCGACGCACTGGCCGGCCGCGAACTCGAGCCGTCGATACTGCTGCTGCTCAACCGCGCTCGCGCGATCTTCCATGCGGAGATAGCGCAGCTGACCGTGTTCCCGTCGCAGCCGGCCGAAAAGGCGTTCCGCACCACCGTTCGCCACGGCCGCCCGGATGAGGTCATGATCCCGCTCGGCCTCGGCGAGCTCGACGACGTGCTCGAAGCAGAGACCGCCGGCGTGATCGTGCACGCCGGCGCGGCCGATGATCCGAGCTCGGAGATGCTCAGCCGGCGCGGCGTCAACGAGGCCATGGTGGCGCTGCTTCGAGGCGAGTCGCGAATGATCGGCAGCCTGATGGTCGGCGGCCACCTCGACGCCCGTACCTTCGATGCGCGCGACCTTCGCCTTTTCCGCACCCTGGCCACGCGGACGACGGCCATCCTCGAGAACAGCCGGATGGAGCGGTCGATCGCACGCCTGACCGAGCTCCAGGAGCAGCTGACTCATCAGGCGTATCACGACTCGCTGACGGATCTCGCCAACCGGTCGCTCTTCGGACAGCACATCGAGCAGGCACTGCGGCGCTGCGCCGATGGCGCCGCCAGCGTCGCCGTGATCTTCCTCGACATCGACGATTTCAAGGGCGTCAACGACACCCTCGGGCACGCCGCCGGTGACGCGCTCCTGGTCGAGGTCGCAGCGCGGATTCGCGGTTGTCTGCGCCGCCCCGACACGGCCGCCCGCCTCGGCGGTGACGAGTTCGCGCTGCTGATCGAGGGCGTCGACAGCGCGATCGAGGCCGAGCACGTCGCGCGCCGCGTCCTCGACGTCCTGCGCCAACCCTTCACCGTCTCCGGGACATCGGTCACCGTGCGCGCGTCGCTGGGCATCGCAGTTGCAGACAACACCGACGCAAACGCCACGAGCCTCATGCGTCACGCCGACGTCGCCATGTACGTGGCCAAGGGCACCGGGCGGAATCGCTATGTTCTCTTCGCGCCGGGAATGGAGAGCGACGTGGTCGACCGTCGCAAGCTTCGCGGCGAGCTGGAGCGCGCGATGGAGCTGAACCAGTTCATCCTCCACTACCAGCCGGTGATCAACCTGATCACCGGTGAGATCACCGCAGTCGAAGCCCTGGTGCGCTGGCACCATCCGCTGCGAGGCATCGTCGCCCCTGGCGAGTTCATCGGCGTCGCCGAGGAGAGTGGCCTGATCATGCAGCTCGGCGAATTCGTGCTACGCACGGCGTGTGCCACGACGCTCGCATTCCAGCGGTTGCAGGCGACGCCGCTCGCGGTGTGCGTGAACGTCTCGGTGGTGCAGTTGAACTCGCCGACGTTCGTCGAGGACGTGCTTGCAATCGTGAAGGAGACGGGGCTCGCGCCCGACACGCTGATTCTCGAGTTGACCGAGTCGATGTTCGTCGAGGACACGGCGATCGTGACAGCGAAGCTCGACGCGCTGCGCAATGCCGGAATCCGTGTCGCCATCGACGACTTCGGCACCGGGTACTCGTCGTTGAGCTACCTGCGCCGGCTCCCCGTCGACATCCTGAAGATCGCCAAGCCGTTCGTCGATGACCTGGCCGGGGGTGCGGATGAGGATTTCACCAGGGCCATCGTCACCATCGCGGACGCACTCCAGCTGCATGTCATTGCCGAAGGCATCGAAGCCGCGTCGCAGGTCACCCGGCTGCTCAGCCTCGGGTGCCTCGCCGGTCAGGGATATCACCTCTGCCACCCCCTGCCGGCAGTCGAAGTGGAGCAGTTGCTGCGCCACGGTGGGATCGATCGCGCCCGGCTCGAGTCCGCGCCGGATGCGGCGGCGAAGGTCAGGCCCCTGCGGTTGCTCGGGTAGCCGGATGTTCTTCTGGATCGCCGTGCCGCTGACAGCGATCGTGGCGATAGCGATCGCCGCCATCGCGTGGGCCGCGGTCCGTCGGGAGAAGACCCGGCTCGGCTTCCTGCACACGACCTCGCTGGCGCTGCTCGAAGCCCGTGACCTCGAGGCCGCGTCCGTCGACCTGCTCCGGCGCGCGTGCCGTCGCTTCGGGGCTGATTGCGCGGAGCTGACCCTGATCGCCGAGGCCGGCACGCTCGCGGCGTACCGCACCACGATGCGTGGCGGCACACCGGTCGATGTGATGCGCTCGACCGACCTCGAGGACGATCAGGGCGATGCCCGCACGCCACCGATCTACGGGGTGGTGCACATCGCGGAGGCGCGGGCCGACCCATGGGTCATCCGGCTCTGCGCCCGCCTCGGGATCTCGCGCGGGCTTGCCGTGACCCTCCGCCACGAGTCGCGCACCGTCGGATACCTGGCATTGGGGATGCGCGCGTCCGAACGTCGTGAATCCCGGGCCGACGACCAGCATCTCCAGGACCTCTCGAACCTCCTCGCCGTCACGATCGAGCGAAGCCGCCTCCACGATGAGCTGGTCGCGCTCGCGGCACTCCAGGGCGAGCTCGACGACCGCGCGTTTCACGACCCGCTCACGCAGCTCGCCAACCGCGTGCTCTTCATCGATCGCATCGAGCGGGCACTCCTGGAGCGCGACCCCGGGCGCCACGTGGTGAGCGTCATCTCCGTCGATCTCGAGGATTTCCGGCGGATCAACACCGAACACGGGCATGCGACCGGCGATGCCGTCCTCGTGGAGGTCGCCCGGCGTCTGCACGAGTGCCTGCGCCGGACCGACACCGCTGCGCGGCTCGGTGGTGACGAGTTCGCGCTGGTGCTCCCCGAAGTGCTTCATCCGCGTGAGGCGGAGCTGATCGCCCAGCGAGTGGTCGAGGCGCTCGCAGCCCCGGTCGCGGCCGAGGGGGTCACGGTGTCGGTGCGAGCGTCCGTCGGGCTCGCGTGTGCGAGTGCCGAGGATGTCTCCGCCGCGGTCCTGCTCCGCCATGCCACCACCGCTGCCCAGGATGCGCGCGACGCAGGCTCCGGTACCTACCGCATCCACGGCAGCTCGACCACCGGATCGGCGGATCCGGACCTGGCGGAGGAGCTCGAATCCGCGCTCAACAAGGGAGAGCTCGTCCTCCACTACCAGCCGATCGTGGAGTTGCGCACCGGGAAGATCCTCGGTGCCGAGGCCCTGGTGCGCTGGCAGCACCCGGTCCGGGGGCTGATCGCGCCGCTTCACTTTCTGCCCGTGGCGGTGGAGTGCGGCCTGATCGATCGGATCGAGGAGTACGTGATGCGCACCGCCTGCGAGCAACTCCGGCGCTGGCAGACCGCATACCCGGCGACGCCCGAGCTGGCGATATCGGTCAACATCGCCGCCGGCGAGTTGAGCCGTGCGGTTCTCGTCGACCGTGTGACACGGTGCCTGGCGACGGTCGACATCGATCCCGCCTGCCTGATCCTCGAGGTCACCGAGAACGCCGTGCTCCAGGATCTCCACGGCGCGATCTCCACCTTCGACGCGCTCCAGCGCGCCGGCGTCCATGTTGCCATCGATGATGTCGGCACCGGGTACACGTCGCTTGCGTATCTTCGCCGGCTCCCCATCGACATCCTGAAGATCGCGCGCCCGCTGGTCGCGGAGCTCGGCGATCCCAACTCGAGCGGTGAGCTGGCACGGACCGTCGTCCGTCACGGCGAGGCGCTACGGCTCGCGCTGGTCGCAGAGGGCGTCGAGCTGCCGCTGCAGGTCAAGCGTCTCAACGAGCTCGGCTGCGGCATGGCCCAGGGATTCCACCTGGCACGCCCATGCGAAGCCGAGGCGATGGAGGCCCTGCTCAGCAAGGGCGGCCTCGATCCAGCACTCTTCGCCCGGACGGATCCGGCGCCACGCGCGGCGCCGAAGCGCAAGCCGTCCCGTCCGCGTCGCGTACCCTCGTCAGGTGCAGCAGCGCGACACCCTGCGTGAGCTGGCAGTCGCCGCCGCCGCGGCCGCCGGAGAGCTGGTCGTCAGAGCCCATGCCCGGCCGGGAACGCTGACCGCCGAGATCAAGAGCCCCGGCGACTACGTCACCGAGGTGGACCGCTCCGCCGAGCAGGCTGCGATTCGCGTGCTCCGCGCGGGCGCGCCGGACATCGCCATCCTCGCCGAGGAGTCCGGCGGCACGCGCGACCAGCGCATGTGGGTGATCGATCCGGTGGACGGGACCACAAACTTCATGCGCGGGTTTCCGGTTGTCGGGGTCAGCGTGGCGCTCGTGGAGGACGGACGTCCAGTCGTCGGCGCGGTGATCGCACCGCTGCTTGGTGAGGCATGGAGCGCCGCGGAGGGCCAGGGTGCCGTTGATCGCGCGGGGCGCCGGATCTCCGTCTCCACCCACCCGGGAGCGGGTGTCGTCGCCACCGGGTTCCCGTTTCGCCGCAAGGAGCGACTGTCCCGGTATCTGCCGGTCATGACCGCCGCGCTGCAGCGCTTCGAGGACCTTCGGCGCGCCGGCGCCGCGAGCCTCGATCTTGCCTATGTCGGAGCAGGGGTTTTCGACGGGTTTTTCGAGCTCGGCCTCGGCCTCTGGGACATCGCCGCGGGCGCGCTGCTGGTTCGCGAGGCGGGCGGGGTGGTCACCGATTGGCGCGGCGATCCCGACGCGGTCTTCGTCAGCGGCGACATCCTGGCAGGCACCCCGGCGTGGCACGCGGCGATGCTGGAGATCGTTGCTGCGTAACTGCGGATCCCGGTCCGAGCCTTATAAGGTACGTCGCCTGTGAGTACCCAGCATCCATCGACCCCTGCACAAGGCCTCCTTCGTGGCAGGCGCATTCTCGTCACCGGCGTCCTGACGCCCAGGAGCATCGCCTTCGCGATCGCCGCGGCCGCGCAGGCAGCCGGCGCAGAGGTGGTGCTCACCTCCTTCGGGAGAGCGATGAGCCTGACCCGGAAGAGCGCCGAGCGCCTCAGCCCGGTGCCCGAGGTGCTCGAGATGGACGTCACCGACGTGGCCCAGGTCCAGGCTGTCGCCGAGCACGTGCGGGGAACCTGGGGCGGCGTTGACGGTGTCGTCCATGCGATCGGCTTCGCGCCCCCCGACTGCCTCGGCGGTGGGTTCCTCGAGGCGCCGTGGAGCTCGGTGAGCACCGCGTTTCACGTGAGCAGCTACTCGCTGCAGACGCTCGCCGCGGCGTTCGCGCCCCTGATGCCCGAGACCGGCGGATCGATCGTCACGCTCACCTTCGACGCACGCGTTGCCTGGCCGGTCTACGACTGGATGGGTCCGGCAAAAGCGGCGCTCGAGGCGATCGTCAGGTATCTCGCCCGTGAGCTCGGTCCCCGCCGGATCCGCGTGAACACCATCTCAGCGGGTCCCCTGGAGACCATCGCCGCGCGTTCGATCCCCGGGTTCGAGACCCTGAAGTCGTCGTGGGGACGTCACTCCCCACTCGGGTGGGACAGTTCCGACAGCGGGCCGGTCGCCGACGTGACCGCGTTTCTGCTCAGCGACCTGTCCCGCGCCATCACGGGAGAGATGATTCACGTCGACGGTGGCTATCACTCTCAGGGGGCCCCGTCGCTTGAGACCGCGGAGGCGAATCTATGAGCGGCAGCAACGGCAGTCCGCGCGTGGCGATCACCGGGATCGGCGCCGTGACCCCCCTGGGACTCGACGCCGAGTCCACCTGGCAGGCGTGCCGCCGGGGCCAGGGAGGCATCGGGCCGATCACCGCCTTCGACGCGTCCCATCTCACCACCCAGATCGCGGGGCAGGTGAAGGGGTTCGATCCCGAGGCGGTGCTCGGCAAGAAGGAGGCGCGCCGCACCAGCCGCTGCACGCAGCTCGCGCTTTTCGCGGCACGCCAGGCCGTCGAGGACTCGGGTCTGGACATCCGGCCGATCGCGGAGGATGTGGGTGTGCTCGTCGCCTCCGGGGTCGGCGGTATCGAGGTCATCGAGCGCAACGTCCTCGCGCTCTACAACCAGGGACCGCGCCGGGTGTCCCCGTTCACGGTGCCGTCGATGATCATCGACATGCCGGCCGGGGCGATCGCCATCGACTGCGGGGCGAAAGGGGTCAACTACGCGATCGTCAGCGCCTGCTCGTCCTCGGGTCACGCCATCGGCGAGGCTGCGGAGTGGATCAGGCGCGGCGAGGCGACGGCGATCATCACCGGTGGCACGGAGGCGTCGATCACCAACATCAGCGTCGCCGCGTTCGACGCCATGCAGGCGCTGTCGACGCGCAACGACGAACCGGATCGCGCGTCGCGCCCCTTCGACAAGGACCGCGACGGCTTCGTGATGGGCGAGGGCGCCGGGATGTTCGTGATCGAGGAGTGGGGACATGCGGTCGCGCGTGGTGCGCACATCTACGGCGAGGTCGCCGGGTACGGCGCCACCGCTGATGCGTACCACATCACCCAGCCCGACGAGCAGGGAGACGGGGCGCGCCGCTGCATCCTGCGGTCACTCAAACGGGCTGGCCGCGAGCCCGAAGAGGTCGACTACATCAACGCGCACGGGACCTCCACGCAGATGAACGACGCTGCCGAAACCCGTGCTGTGAAAGCGGCTTTCGGGCCTCAGGCTAGCACCATCCCGATGTCGTCGACCAAATCGATGCACGGACACCTGCTCGGCGCGGCCGGTGCGGTCGAAGCGGTGATCACGGTTCTGGCCATTCGTGACCAGTTCGTGCCGCCGACGATCAACCTTGACGAGCCCGACCCCGAATGCGATCTCGACTACGTGCCCAACCACGGACGTGACGCCCGGATCGACTTCGCGCTCAGCACGTCGTACGGGTTTGGTGGTCACAACGTGTGCCTGGCCCTGGCGCGCTCGGATGGAGCCTGACCGCCTCATCCGCGAGGCCGGCAACGGCCGGATCAGGCTCCGCCGCGCCGACATCACGACGCTCACCGTCGATGTGATCGTCAATGCCGCCAACGCATCGCTGGCCGGCGGCGGTGGCGTCGATGGAGCGGTGCACCGAGCCGCGGGACCGGGGCTGATGCGCGAGCTCAACCAGCGCTATGACGGCTGCCCGACCGGGTCCGCGGTCATCACCGGCGCCGGTCGCCTTCCGGCTCGCCACGTCATCCACACGGTCGGCCCCCGCTGGCGCGACGGCGACCACGGCGAACCCGAGTTGCTCGCGTCCGCCTACCGGAGCGCCTTCGCGCTGGCGTCTGAGCATTCCTGCAGCACTGTGGCGGCGCCGTCGATCAGCACCGGGATCTACGGTTTCCCGATCGAGCTCGCGGCACAGATCGCGATCGGCGAGGCCGCCCAGGCGCTTGCGGACCCCCACACGAGCCTCCGCGAGATCACCTTTGCCCTGTTCTCCGATGGGGATCTCGAGGTCTTCGCGAGGGTCCTGTGACGCCCGCTTGACGGCGGCGTGGGCAGCGTGGCCATAGAGTGGGCAGCGCCTTGTCTCAACGCCCACGCTGGTTCGCTGCCGCGCTGGTCGCCATCGCCTCGGTCGTCCTTGCCCACTACGCCCAGGTGTGGGCGGTGGTGCCCGCGTCGCTGGCGCCCACCAGCGACTTCGCCGGCACCTACGTCGCGTCGACGCTGATCCGCGCGGGTCATGCCGCTCAGATCTACGACACCGCGACCGAACGCCGGACGCTGGTCGAGAGCGGCGCCCCGGCCAGCCACGACAACATCCCCTTCGAGAACCCGCCGGCCGCAGCCGTGGTCGTCCTCCCCTTCACGCTGCTTGGTGCCGGCGCGGCGTGGCGCGCCTGGTCGCTGCTCCAGCTCGCGCTCATGGCGCTGTCGCTCCTGCTGGTGACCCGCGCCGCGCCCTGGCCCGCCGCGTCGCCGCGGCTGCCGCGAGCGGCCATCGTGCTGGTCGCGCTCGCAGGCTTCGGCACCGGCCTGCTGTTCCTCGAAGGCCAGTGGGACGGTGTCTCAGTGATCGGACTCGCCGGCGCCTACGCCCTGTGGCGGCGAGGTCGACCGGGAGCGGCCGGGTTCGTCCTCGGGTTCACCGCCGCGATCGCCAAGCCCCAGCTGGTGATCGGGATTGCCGCGTACATGATCGGGCGGCGCGACTGGCGCGCGGTCGGTGGGGCACTCATCGGGGCGGCGGTCACGGTGGCGATCGGTCTCATCGGCGCCGGACCCCATGCGCTGGTCTCGTTCGTGACCGCGATCGCCACGCCGAGCAACTCGCCGACCGCGCAGATGCAGGGAACCAGCGGGCTGTTCGGTGGCCTCCTGGGCCAGTCGCCAGGAGTGTTCCTGCTCGCGGTCGGAGCCGGGATCGCGGCTGCGGCGGTCGCGGGCTGGCTGGGGACCG
>Ga0208078_1000457_pt1 | contig 10818 bp, 6 predicted proteins | sample NGESurdeep072012_3_FD_184468 | JGI IMG/M metagenome (GOLD analysis project Ga0208078, IMG submission 184468) | Arctic peat soil microbial communities from Barrow, Alaska - NGEE Surface sample 53-2 deep-072012 (SPAdes) | ecosystem: Environmental > Terrestrial > Soil > Wetlands > Peat ... | reverse complement strand
TCCGGCCGAGCCGTGAGCGGCGCCGACGTGGTCGAACGCATCGGCAGCTCGGAGACCGTGATCGGCCGCAGCGGTGAGGACGGCACGCTGCTCGTCGTCCGGCACGAGCGCGCGGAGCTCTTCGCGCGGCTCGGCTCGCGCGTCTCGCCGCGCGTCCTCTCGCACGACGGCACGGTGTCCCTCGTCGTTCCCCTCGCGCTGATCGGCTCGATCACCGCACGGCACGCCGAAGGGAGCGCGCCGCTCGTCACCGAGAGCAGCGCGACGGCGCTGGTCGCGGGCGATGTCGCCTCGGCGCTCGGTCTCATCCCGAACTACCGCTCGCAGCGCGAGGGCGGCTCGGGGCGCCAGAGCCTCAACGGCGTCCCGCTGGAACTGCCGACCGCGCCGCGCAACGGGGGCTCGGGCGACGAGCCGGGGATCCCGGCCGATCTGGTCGAGTCGTTCAGCGCTGCCCAGGCGGACGACGGCTCGATCTCACCGAACTATCACGTCCTCGCGCCGTCGGGGACGACGAAGCTGCGCTTCGCCGCGGGCGCAACGCAGTGGGACGGCAATCTGTGGAAAGTCAGCCTGTCGGGAACCTCGCACAAGCTCGGCTACGCGGTCGTGGCGGCGGGCGGCGGCGATGACGGCGCGCTCGCGCACGACATCTTCGGCGACGCGAGCGGCTTCGCATACGATCACTCCACCCGCGCGCATCATCTCGACGCGTCGGTCTCGCTCGCGTACGCGATCGGCTCCACGCAGATCAACGTCGTCGCGATCGGCTCGCACAAGACCAGCGCCGACGTCCTCACGACGATGCCGGGCGGACTCGCCGCGGGCGAGGGCCCGGGCAACGACACGCGCACGTCGACGACGTTCGGCTACGTCGTCGCCAGCCAAGCGCACGGGCGCGACTCGTATCATCTGCTGCACGCTGTCTTCGGCGGCGGGCTGAGCGACGACGCAAACGACGCGTCGTTCGCCGGTACGCCGATCGGCAGCCTCTCCGGCTATCGCTACTCGGGCAGCTACGACGAAGCCGCGATCACGCGCAACTTTGGCGCCGCCTCGCTGACCGCGAAGGCGACTGCGACACGCGTACGCACGATCTCGTTCGCGCAGTATCTCGGCGCGTCGTACGGCAGCGCCTCGGACGCGGCGCAGGAGTCGTTCTCGCTCGGCTACGAGAGCTCGAGCGCGCCCGACGGCTACGGCGCGTCGCTGAGCACGTTCCGCCGCAACGGGATCTTCCCGGGCGGCGGCGTCGAAGCGAACCTGCACGTGCGGCGCATGATCCGCGGCACGCAGTTCCGGCTCACCGCGACGCACGCGCAGGCGCAGTCGCAGCAGGCCTACAGCGCAGGCTCGTACCAGCTCGGCGCGCCCACGTCGGCGACCGTGACCTGCAACCCGGTTTCGGCGACGGTCGGCGCGCCCTCGCAGCTCGACGGCCGCCATCCGCAGGCGGATACGCTGATCGGCAGCGTCGAACGGCGCTTCTTCAACGGCGCGCGCTTCGACGCCGGCGGCTTCCTCTCGAACGGCCGCGACATGTTCGTTCCGTCGACCTCATCCGGACTCGATCTGCCCGCCGGTTTCGCGAGCGCGCTGCGCCGCGACACCGCAACGCTCTGTCCGGGCCCGGAGCTCGCGGATTCGCAAATCTTCGCGCAGCGCTACGTGAGCGTGCCGCGGCTCAACGGTCGCGAGTGGTACGTTGCCGCGGTGGTCCCGCTCGGCGCGCTGCGGGCCGACGTCTCGTACGAGACCTACAGCCTGTTCGCTCCCGCGATTCCGGCCTCGCTCCAGGGCGGCTCGACGACGCTCGCCCCCGGAAAGCAGATCGACGGCGTCCCGCTCCATCGCGCGACGCTCGTTCTCTCGCAGGCGCGCGGCGCCACGATGGCCGCGATTGCGCTGCAATACGTGTCCGACAACAACGCGGCGCATCTCCCCGGCCACGTCACGGCCTCGCTCGGAGTGCAGCGCTCGTTCGGCCGCGGGACGCTCGCCCTCTCGATCCAGAACGCCCTGGGCGGGTACGGCGGCACGTTCGTCTCACCGCGTTACGCCGTTCCGCTGCTCACGCAGAGTGGCTCGATCCCGACCCTCGCATCGCCGGTTCGTCGCACCTGGACGCTGCGCTACACTCTTCCCCTCTCCGCCGCGCGCTGACGACAGGAACACATCATGACGATCCGCACCTCCATCGCCCTCGCTGTGCTCGCGGCGCTCGCGTCGACCGGTACGGTCCTCGCGGCGGCGCCGCCGCTCTCGATCGGCCCCGCCGGACCGGATGTCGTCGCGGCATACCACCTGCGCTTCGCGGGCACGTTCTGGAACGGCGCCGCAAAAAAGTACGACCACGACATCACGCTGACCGGTACCGCGGGCACGGGCGTGCGCGCCGTCGTCGACAAGGGCGAGACGCAGCAGCGCGTGGAGTACACGGCGACGCGCAACGCCGACGGCACGCTCGATCCTTCGAATCCCGCCGAGCAGCTCGGGGCGTACAACACCGCCGCGCGGCTGGTGAGCGCCGCAGTACCGCCGTTCGCGGTCGGAACGCAGTTCGATGCGAAGATCCCCGTTCCGCTGATCGACGGCTCGAACGTCGACGTACCGGTCCGCGCGCACGTCGTCTCGATCGGAGGCGACCGCGTCGTGATCCAGGCGACGGGCACGCGCGGTGCGACGATGACGTACAACGGCTTCACCGTTCCGCTCGAGTTCACGGTCGCGCTGGCGTCTTCGTTCGGCGGCGGGAAGTTCGAGCGGCTCGACTACACGGTCGACGAGATCGTACACGCCGGACCGCAGACGCAGACGATGCACTGGACCGCGTCGCTCGAGGCTCGCTGAGGTGCACGCGCGTGGGCTGGCCGGCACGGTTCTCGCGCTTGCGCTGTTGACGAGCGCCGCGGCGCCGGCAGCGCGCGCGGCGGACCTCGGCTGGACGCCGGTGACCGACGCGCGCCTCCTTCGCGCCGCGAGCGACGACGGCTCGCTGATGTACCGGCGTGCGTACGACTCGCAGGGCTACGCGCCGTTCGCGCAGATCGACGCGAGCAACGTCGCCGGCTTGAAGCCGGTCTTCACGTACAAGACCGGGCTGCCGCAAGGTCACGAAGCGGCGCCGATCGTCAACGGACGGTACCTGTTCTTCACCACGCCGCTCAACCACGTCGTCGCGCTCGACGCGACGAACGGTACCGTGCTCTGGACGTACCAACGCGAGCTGCCGCCGCACTCGCTGCGTGGGATCTGCTGCGACGTGGTGAATCGCGGGCTCGCGGTCTACGGCGACCGCGTCTATATGGAGACGCTCGACGACCACCTGCTCGCATTCGACGCGCGTACGGGCCACGTCGACTGGGACCGCGAGGTCGCGCCGGCCGGCGTCGGCTACTCGATGACGTCGGCGCCGCTGATCGTGAACGGCAAGGCGATCGTCGGCGTTTCCGGGGGCGAGTACGGGATCCGCGGCTTCGTCGCCGCGTACGACGCGAGCACCGGCGAGCAGCGCTGGAAGCACTACACGGTCGCGACCCCGCGCGGCGGCGGCGGCGCGTGGCTGACCGGCTCGTACGATGCCGCGACGAAGACGCTGTTCTGGGGCACCGGAAATCCCGGCCCGTGGCGCGGCGACGTGCGCCCGGGCGCCAACCTCTACACGGACTCGCTGCTCGCGCTCGATCCCGAGACGGGCGCGATGCGATGGCATTTCCAGTTCACGCCGCACGACGAGTGGGATTACGACGGTGTGAACGAGACGGTGCTCGTCGACATCGTGCGCGGCGGCAAGCCGCTGCACGCGCTCTTTCACGCCGACCGCAACGGCCAGTTCGTCGTGCTCGACCGCACGAACGGGAAGTTCGTCTACGCAACCCCGATGGTGAAGACGACTGGGGTCACGGGCTACGACGTGCACGGCGTCGCCCAGGTGAGCGCGTCGGCGCGCGTGCTGAACGGCAAGTCCGCCGACGTCTGCCCGAGCGCGATCGGTGGGAAGAACTGGTGGCCGACCGCGTTCGATCCAGCGCTCGGCCTGGCGTACGTCCCCGTCTCGCACATGTGCATGACGGTCAGCCCGGCCGAACTCGACGAGCGCGTCGGCGCGCCGTACCTCGGCTCCGACTTCAAGCTCCACCCGGAGCCGGGTTCCGACGGCTTCGGCGAGGTGCTAGCGATCGACGTCGCGACCGGAGCGAAACGCTGGTCGCACCCCACGCGCCTGCCGTGGTGCGGCGGGATGCTCGCGACCGCCGGGAAGCTCGTGTTCAGCGGATCGGCCGACGGCGAGTTCACCGCGTTCGACGCGAGCACCGGCGTGGTCCGGTGGAAATATAAGACTGACTCCGGGATCGTCGGCGTTCCGGTCTCGTACCGCGTCGACGGCAAGCAGTACGTCGCCGTGCTCTCGGGGTGGGGCGGCGGCGTCTCGATGTTCGGCGGCCCCGCCGCGGACGCGACCGCGAACGTCGCGCGCGGCGGCCAGCTCTACGTCTTCGCGCTCGCACCGACCGCGCCGGGCGCGACGCCGGTGGCGAAGCCCGCCGCGCTCGCGTTCACCACGGCGCAGTCGGTGGACGGCGCGCGCATCTACGGCGCATCGTGCGCGCAGTGCCACGGCTCGAAGCTAGAAGGCGTGAGCGGCCCGTCGTTACGCGCGGACGCGACCGCCGACGCGACGACGCCGACGGTCGGTGAGCTCTACCGCGTGATCGCGAAGCAGATGCCGAAGACGAACCCCGGATCGCTGAGCCCCGAGCAGTCCGCCGCGGTGACGGCGTATCTGCTCGGCGCGAGCGGTTCGACTCCGGGTGCGACGGCGCTCACTCCTGCGGACGCGGCCCGCTCGCAGCAGAAATACGTGCGTTCCTCGCAGTAGAGCACTCGGTGGCGCACAGAACCGGGCCCCATGGGCAAGGCATTTCCAGGCCACGGGGCTGTTTCGTAAATAGCAGGTCGCCGGTTCGAGTCCGGCCGTCGGCTCCAGCCGTTTTCCTCGCCGGGCCCGCTAATTGTCGGGATCGTCGAACTTGACGTACCAGTGCGTGCCGTCGCAGAACGGCTTGTTCTTCGAGTGTCCGCAGCGGCAAAGCGCGTAGTGCTCGCGTAAGGCACCCTCGTTCATGCGGTCGCCCTCGAGCTCGATTCCGCCGCGCACGTAATAGCTGGCGTTCCCGGCGACGAATATCTCGGGCTCCCGATCCTCGCCTGCGTAAGTGATCCCGTCGCGGACGAACCCCAGCGCCCCGGAAGGGCACTGGCGCACGATATCGATGATTGCATCTGCGCCCGCACCCTGGGCGGTGACAAACGGATCGCCGGCATGATGGAACACCTGCGGCAGATGATCCGTGCAGTTTCCAAAGTGGCAGCAGGTTCCGCGATTGTCGAGCACCGTGATCGCGTGCCCCTCATAGCGGTCGAGGCGATCCGGCACGCGATCGGGCGACTTTGCACTCGAAAACCCATTTCTGGCATGGGTCCCGTCGCAGTACGGTTTGAGGTTGGATCCTCCGCAGCGGCAGAGCGCCACGACTGGGCGCACGTTGAGGGTTTCGCCCTTGGAATTCGTCAGCTTGGGCAGATTGCGAACGATATACGGGCCGTCCGGTTCTGGACGAATCGTCGTGCGCTGCGACAGTTCGTCGGCACTTGCACGTATGGTCACGGCAAAGCGCTCGGGGACGAACGGTGTGAGATGCTCGGCCACGGATTCCAGTGCCGCCGCCGCCTCCTGCACTTGGATCGGAAGCGTAACCTCCTCCGCCAATCGAGTCGTCCGCGCCGCCAACTCGTAGAGACGCTCCAAGAAGTAGATCCAGGCCGACTCCTTGTGGGCGAGCAGATGAACGGTACGGTTGGACCCAAAACCCGGGCCCGCCGTCTTTCCCGGATATTGCGGTCCCGCCGGCGTCTTGGCAAGCGCTTCGCCGAGCGGGCGCAAGACGGATGCCATGATGCGCAGCGTGCCGCGCGCGAGCAGCCGTAGCTCGTCTTCGTTTTCCTGACCGTGCGCGAAGAATCTCAACAGCACGATCAGCATGAGATCGTATGCGCTGTTGAACACGTCGGCGAGCTCCTGCGCAACCGGATCGGTGATGCGATTGGACCCCGGGGCGCTGTCATATCCGCGAGTCGTCGGATTGCCGATCATCGGACGGACGGGATCGAAGACCCGACCCTCGTCCGCGGCCTTCTTGGACAGAGCCTCGTACTCACTGCGGATGGAATCGAAAACGACGAAATGCGCGTCAGGATGCTCGGAGGTCGGCGACTCGCCTTGCTCGATGATCATTTCGATTGCGCGACATGCGGAGGCCGAGTCGGTGACCTCTATGAGTGCGCGTGGCAAGTCCAAGTAGTTCGGATTGGCTTGCGCTTCCGGCGGCCCGATGAAGAGTCGATCTTGCGGAATACGAGAAAACGCCGATTCGATCTTGTGATAGAACTCTCCAACCGTCCGGAAGTCAATGTCGAAAGGCTCCATGGCATTTTGGCTGCGTGCCGCGTCGTTCTGGTCGATGTCGACAACGATGCGCTTCCGAATCTCGTCGTAGAACGCGATCCGATCCGGTGGGAGAACACCCTCTTCAGGCATTTCATAACAGACCAGCCGCTCGATGAGCTCTTGCGAGAACGGCTCCAAGTCGATGACGATGCCGAACGGGTACGTCGAGGCCGGCATCGGAAAACTTGCCCGGGCGAAATGTGGCGCTCCGCCGACCGCGGTGAGAATGTTTGAAACCTGCGCGAGATGCAGCATCTCCTCCACGGCGACCTTTGCGAGATCGCGCTTCCATCGACGGACGAACTCGAGTTCGCCGGCGGTGAGGCCGCCTTCGCTGACGTCGCTCTTGAGTGAGTACCCGACGTAGAGATATACGCAGGCGAGGCTATGTTCGAGCTCCGACGCGCGCGTGAGCAGATAGAGAAGTTCTTCGCGCGTTTCCACCGGCGAGACTTGCGTCGACGCAGATCGTTTGCTCACCGTCCGCGGGTTCTCCTAAACAGGCGGCCGGATCTTTTCGACAGCTGATTCTCGGGGCCTTGGGCGGCGTGCTAGTCGAACGCCCGATGAGGTCGCGCGTCTACGGAACGAAGAAGACCGCCTTGCGGCGGTCTTCCGTTGTCGGACCGGTTCGGTTCGGTTAGAACTGGAGCCGGATACCGGTCGAGATGCCGCGCAGGGTGCCGCCGGCGAAGCAGTGTGGGCCGATCCCGTTGAGGCTGGGAATCGTCAGGCCCGTCACGGGGTCGGTGACCACGTTGACGGGGTCGAGCGCCGTGATCGCGCTACCGTCGTGGCAGTCGGTCGTGAGCCCGCGTCCGCCCGCGCCCAGGTCGAAGTGCGCCTGCGGGTGGTTCACGGTCTGCGCGTAGTCGAGGTAGAACGAGAGATGGCGATCGATCGCGTGGCGGAGCGCCAAGGTGTACATGTTCGCCATGTTGTCCGGGTTCAGCCCGCCCGTGGTGTTGTGCTGGCCCGTATCACCTTGCGTCGGGTTCGCGCGGGCCCACCCGAGGCTCATGCTATCGAGGCTGTTCTTCCCGCCGACCGTCTGCGTCGCGGCGAGCCAGAAGCCGTCGCGCTGCCGTTCGTTCTGCGGCTGCAGCACCGCCGGTAGACCGCGGCGCAGCCGCTCGTAGATGCCGTTGAGCGTGAAGCGGCCGAAGTTCCACTGCGCGCCGAACTTCGTCGCGTCTTCGTCGGCGACGTCGAGCGGCTCCAAACCGCTGCCGGTCACGTCGCCGCTGCGGTTCACCGCCTTGTGGATCTCGTACGCGACGGTGCCGTAAAAGCGTTTCCGCTGATACGCCATGCTCGCGCTGTACGCGGTTCCGAAGGAACCGTCGTTACAGAACGGCGTACTCGCCGAGCTGCCCGGCAAGTTGCCGCCCGCGCAGTCCGCTTCGCCCGACGGGATGATGCTGTTGTCGGACGCACGGTTCTGCCCCGGCGACGCCAGCAAGCTCATCGTGAACCCGGACCAGTTCGGTGAATCCCACCAGAACGAGTGATCGAGTCGCGTTCCGAACTCGACGCGGTTGTCGCCGCCGCTGTTGCCCATGACGACCGAGTAGTCGCCGAGCATCTGCGAGAACGGGTTCATCCGCGCGGTCGAGTTCTTGTACGGCGCGTCGCTCTTCCCGACTTTGAACGTACCGACGTACTGATTGCCGATCCCGAGGAAGCTGTTGCGCGATGTCAGTGCGCCCTTGACGGCGCCGCTGTTGTTCGAGTTCGTCGTCACGATGCCGGAGGTCGACGACACGTCGATTTGCGTTTCGAGCTGGTACGTGTAGCCGAGCTTCGGTCCGTTGGTTTTCGATCCGCGGATGCCGACGAACGACTGGCTGGAGATTCCGCCCTGCCAGCCCACATTGCCCATCGGCGAGCCGCCGTTCGCATAGACGGGTTGCAAACCTTTGGTGGTGTTGTCGTACGAAAGGTCGAGCGCGCCGTACACCGTCACCGGTTCGCCGTGAATGAGGAAGGTGACGTTGTCGCCCGGCGCCATCTGCAGCGCGTTGCTGGGTGCCGCGGACGGCCTCGCCGGTGGCGGCACCGCGCGCTGCGCCTTCAGCATGTCGAGCTGTGCCTGCATCGCGTCCATCTGTCGTTTGTACGCGTCCATTTGTGCTTGCACGGCTTCGATCTTGGCCTTGTTATCTGCGGCCTCGTCAGCTCGCGCCGCCGTCGTGGTGCCAAACACAAACACGAACGCAAACGCGAGCGCGATCAATCTCTTCATGATCACACTCCATCCCGAGCGGCCGATCGGCAACCCCGAGGGCAGAGCCCGGTTATCGATGCTGACGTTCGCCTGCCTGGACCGGAGGTCCTGGTATTTTGTATTCCCGTGGAAATTTGTCCCAGGGCTGGACGCTCGCTAAGACAAGTGTCCCATCGCTTCCTATGCCGGTCGCTTGCTTGGCGCCTCCTGGACGCGGGCCGGAACCTGCATCGTCGCGCGGGGCCCGATCGCGCGCTGGTACTGCGGTGGCCAGGCGGCGTCCGCGCCGAGCGCGCGGGCCGCGAACAGCGGCCAGTAGGGGTCGCGCAGCAGCTCGCGCGCCAGGATCACCAGATCCGCGCGCCCGTCGGCGACGATCGCTTCCGCGTCCGCGGGCTCGGTGATCATCCCGACGGTACCGGTCGCGATCCCGGCGTCGCGGCGGACACGCTCCGCGAACGGCGTCTGGTAGAGCGGCCCGACCGGGATCGTTCCGGGCGGCACCGGCACGGCGCCGCCCGAGCTGGCGTCGATCAGATCGACGCCGGCGCCGCGCAGGATGCGCGCAAGCTCGACGGTCTGCTCGATATCCCAGCCGCCTTCGACCCAATCCGTCGCCGAGACGCGAACGAAGAGCGGCAGCCGCTCCGGCCACACCGCGCGTACCGCTCGGACGATCTCGACTGCGAGCCGGGTGCGGTTCTCGAACGAACCGCCCCAGCGATCGGTGCGCGTATTGACCAGCGGCGAGAGGAACTCGTGCACGAGATAGCCGTGCGCCGCGTGGATCTCGAGCACCGTGCCGCCGAGCTCCAGCGTCCGCCGCGCGGCGGACGCGAACGCGGCGATGATCTCCGCGATCCCGGCCTCATCGAGCGCGCGCGGCACCGGGTACGTCGCATCGAACGGCGTCTCGGTCGGCCCAACCGGGATCCAGCCGCCGCCGTCGGCCGCGACCGCCCCGCCGCCGTCCCACGGCCGCTTCGTCGAACCTTTGCGGCCCGCGTGCGCCAACTGCGTTCCGAACTGGGCGCCCTGCTCGTTGCAGAACCGCGCGATGCGCGCCAGCTCGCCGGCGTGCTCGTCCTTCCAGATGCCGAGGTCCTGCGGCGAGATGCGGCCGTCGGCGGTGACCGCGATCGCCTCGGTCAGCACGAGCGCGGCCCCACCCACGGCTCGGCTGCCGAGGTGGACGACGTGCCAGTCGTTCGCAAAGCCGTCGACCGACGAGTACTCGCACATCGGCGAGACCATCACTCGGTTGCGCAGGGTCACCTCGCGCAGGCGAAAGGGCGTGAAGAGTGCGGACATCGAGCCCCCAGACGGCGCAGGACCGCGCCGAGGTTGCGGCGCAACGAACGGACCGCGTGACGATCGGAACGTTGGAGGCCCAACCGGTTCGGGAGCGTCCTGACTTGGTCGCGCCCTCCGTCTCGGCGGCGATCGCCGCGTGGCGCGGGAGCGTGCCGGGCGACGACGTCGTCGTCGCCGAGATCGACCCCGGCCTCGCCGACACCGCGGCGTTCTGCGAACGGTACGGAGTGCGGATGGACCGCTCGGCCAACTGCGTCGTGCTCGCCGCGCGGCGCGAAGGGCGCAGCTGGTTCGCTGCCTGCCTCGTTCTCGCGACGACGCGCGCCGACGTCAACGGTCTCGCCAAACGGCAGCTCGGCGCGAGCAAGATCTCGTTCGCCGCGATGGACGCGGCGACCGCGGCCTCGGCGATGGAGTACGGCGGCATCACGCCGATCGGGCTCCCCGCCGATTGGCCGATCCTGATCGACGACGCGGTCGTCGCCGCCGGCCGGGTCGTGATCGGCAGCGGAGTGCGGCGCTCGAAGATCTCGCTCCCGGGCGCCGCCCTGGCGGAGCTCCCGAACGCGATCGTGCTGTCCGGACTCGGGCGCGCGGTGGCGGCGGAGAGCTAGTCCCCGGCGACGATCGTGGCGGCGAGCGCGAGCTCGGCGGCGGCGTCGGCGAGGTAGATCGGCCGGATCCGGCCGCGCATCACGAACACGACATCGACGATCGTGAATGCCGTCGCGCTGCAGACCGCGAGCGCGGCGGTCTCGGGGGCGATCTT
>Ga0208078_1000456_pt1 | contig 10828 bp, 9 predicted proteins | sample NGESurdeep072012_3_FD_184468 | JGI IMG/M metagenome (GOLD analysis project Ga0208078, IMG submission 184468) | Arctic peat soil microbial communities from Barrow, Alaska - NGEE Surface sample 53-2 deep-072012 (SPAdes) | ecosystem: Environmental > Terrestrial > Soil > Wetlands > Peat ... | reverse complement strand
GCATGACACAACGCGCATGCCATACTTTTATGATAGAACTTTTGACTATCTGAAAGGGTTGGGAATCCCCGTGATCTCTTAAACATATCTTGCTCTATGCGGAGCCAATTGCTGATCGACAACTGGACGCTGCAAAGTTGTAGCGAGTTGTTATCAAGCGGTCTACAAGGCGACACATCCGCTGATCTGCTCGTCGGAGCTACCAGTTTGAGCAGTTTATACGAGGATATCTCTGCGGATGTCGTCCGTATCGAAGCCCTGTTCCAGTCGCTAAACGACGTTGTATTCTCGGACGAGCTCTTACTTGATGTGCAGTTTAGCCACACGTGGTCGCAGTTTGGCGCACTGCAGCCGCTCCTAGAGAATCGGATCATAATCACGAAGCCGCTTCTCGAAGTTAAATCGCGCTGGGTGCCACTTCGTGAAGCGATTGCGGCCGAGCTCTGCACTACTCAAGTCTTGCTTGAGCGCCACGCCGAGAACATTGCCAGCTGGAAATCGACTAGGACATCAGTCGATGGCTTCTTTTCGCAGTTGGTATGGGGTGGGGCAGGGATGCTCGCTCGGGCCGATTTTCTAAAGTTGCCGTATTCGGCGCATCCTTCGCGCGCAACTTTGTTTCGCCGCGCTGGGCTTTTCCCAATATCGAGCGGAGCCCACGAACAATTGGAGAAGTTCGTCAACTCTGAACGGGTGAAGATCTTCAAGAATCAAAAGTCGGGCATCAATGGTGCAGTTATCCTTCCGCCCGCTGTCGTGCAAATCTTGTCTGAAGCAGTTAGTGTTTCTGATTTATTCAAAGTTGCGATTGATCTCAGAAATGAGTATGCGGACATCCGGAGGTGGATAGCCCAATTTCAGCACGCGCTAGATTGCGAGAATGCTAAGGAACTGTTATCACGAGAGAAGCTACTGCGCTCCGTAACCCGCGATCTGGATACTTTAAGTTCACCGTCAGTGTTCGGCGATGTTTCGATGCAATTCGGCGCATTCTTTCCAAAGCTTTCCGTGAAACTCGGATCACCCATTAGCGCTATCGCGAAGCACTTCGGTATTCGGGCGCAGATCAAACGACTCATTTGCGCTCAGGCGGGACGGAAAGCATTTCGCCGCATGCTGCACTTATTCGGCGAGGAAAAATCTAAGCTTGGACGAAGCGTAGAGCGGGAATTCTTTCGACGAAGCGCTGTCGTAGCTGACAAGACGTAATTTACTTCATCCGATGAGCGCGGGGGGGACGGAGACTCACCGGACGATCTTCGCGGTAAGCAGCCGCAAGATCGCTGGCTGGAATCGCGCAACGGACAAAAGCGCGGAGGCAAGGCGCGGAGCGGAGGATGGAGGACGGAAGTCAGAAGTCGGAGGACAGAGGCTTACCGTACGATCTTCGCGGAAAGCGACCGCAAGATCGCGGGCGCGAATCCGAGCAGTCCAGAGGCGATCCTGGGGGACAAGACGGCAGAACGCGCCAGCCGGTTAATCCACAGCCGGCCGCGATACAGTTGCGCGTGCGCGGCGGCATAGGCGATCGCGACAGCTTCGGCACTTCCGCTCTCGCGTTGCAGGATGATCGCCTTCGCCGCGAGTTCGCCGGAAGCGAGCCCATAATAAATCCCCTCGCCCGTGAATGGCTCGACGACGCGCGCGGCATCACCGACAAGAAAAAGCGATGGCTGGCCGGGAGAAATTGGTTCACGCGTCAGCGGCGTGATCGTGCGCCAGGAATGATCCGGCGGAATCTGGAAGCGCGCTTCGGCCCAACGGCGGAGCGACGCAATCTTGTTTGGAACGCTGACGAGACAGAGATTCAGCATCCCATCTCCCACCGGCGCCTGGCCCGAATAACCTTCGGGCCGAAACTCCAGCACGACCCGATCGCCAAATCCGGGCGGCAACGGCCAATGGGTCTGGAGCGCGATCCTCTCCTTCGCAGTGCGCGGGAGCAACCCACACAAACGCGCCACGGTCGAGTTGCGGCCGTCAGCCGCGACCAGCGTTCGCGCCTGGAATGTTTTCTCGCCGGCGCAAATGTTCCAGTGGTCCGTCCGCGGATCGGGAGAAGACAGCGCGGTGACGGTGGTCGATTCAACGACCGAAGCCCCCAGCTCGCGCGCGCGGTCGAGGAGCAATTGGTCGAAGAGGCTGCGCTTGATCGCAATTTCAGCGTCGTCGCCAACAGGAAGCTCAACGCTCACGCGTCGTCCACCGATGCCGATGAACTCGACGCGGCGCAGTTTTCCGTGGGGCAAACTCCGAACCCGGTCCGCCAGTTCCAGGCGCCGCAAGATCGGCCAGCACGCCGGGTTCAGGCAATCGCCGCAAACTTTTTCGCGCGGGAATTTTTCGCGCTCGATGACCAACGTTCGCAAACCGGCGGCTGCGCAAAAGGCGGCGCAGCTTGACCCCGCGGGGCCGCCGCCGACGATCGCCACATCGAACATGGGTTACTGTCGAGGCAAGCACGAAGCGCCTCAAGGACTGTAGCCGCGGCCCTGTGGGCCGCGTCGTCCCGCACGTTCGCTGCAACACATGAACCCACGCGTCCCACAGGGACGCGCCTACAGAAGAGGCTTTTGCTGATTCGCCATCTCAGGGCAAAAGTAACTCGCCTTGGCTAAACAAGAAAAACCAGACCTGGCGAAGAAGGTGCACGAGGTGCCGCACAAGCCCGGTGTGTACTTGATGCGGGACCGGTTTAACCGCGTCATCTACGTCGGCAAAGCGCGAGATTTGCGGAAACGCGTGGGCTCCTACTTCATGCCGTCGAAGTTGGCGCAGGCCGATATCAAGACGCGCGCGATGCTCGACGCGGTCTGGGATTTCGAGACCCACACGGTCCAGAGCGAACCCGAATCGCTGCTGCTGGAGGGCAAGCTGATCAAGGAATATCGGCCGCGTTACAACATCTCGTTCCGCGACGACAAGCGCTTCCTCGTCGTGAAAGTCGATCCGACGGAAGAGTGGCCGCGGTTTCGCCTGGCACGTTTCAAGAAAGATGATGGCGCCCGCTACTTCGGGCCCTACGCTCATGCCGGCGCCCTGCGCCAGACGCTGAACTTCATGCGGAAAAAATTCGGCGTCCTGACTTTCGGTCGCGGTTCACCGACGGAGCGCGAATTGAAATCGGCGACCTACCAGGTGCCGACGCGGCTGAGCGAGATCAGCGCGGAACTGTATCGCGAGCGGGTCGCGCAGGCGTGTGATTTCCTTGAAGGCCATTCGCGGGAGATGATCACCGCCGTCGAAGACGAAATGCACAAGGCGGCGGAGAAACTCGATTTCGAAAAGGCCGCCGATCTGCGCAACATGCTGGAGGATTTGCGCCGGACGACGAAACCGATGCGGCGCTTTACCCGCCACAGCCTGCCGAGCTCGATCGATCCGGTGAGCGACGTCCAGGCGCTGGCCGACGCACTTCAGCTCACGCGTCTGCCGGAGGTGATGGAATGCTTCGACATCTCGAACATCTCCACCACCCACGTCGTCGCCTCGATGGTCTGCTTCCGAAACGGCGTTCCGGACAAGGACAACTACCGGCGTTACCGGATTCGCACCGTTGAAGGCCAGGACGATTTCGCGAGCATGGCGGAAGTGGTGCGGCGGCGGTACTCGCGTGTCTTGCTCGAAGCCCGCGAGGCAAATCCTGACGCAGCGGAGTTCTCCCAGGAAAATCCGGCCGAAGCTCTTGACCGCTCCGCCGCGAAATTCGTGGCGGTTCGCTTGCCGGACTTGATCATCGTCGACGGCGGGAAGGGCCAGCTTTCATCGGCTTGCCGAGAATTGCAGCGGCTCGGGTTACACGAACTGCCGATCATCGGCCTGGCGAAGGAATACGAAGAAATTTACCGGCCGGGCCGCGCCTTGCCGCTGGTGTTACCGCCGGATTCAGGAGCGCTGCGCTTGCTGCAACGGATCCGCGACGAGGCGCACCGCTTCGCGAATACGTATCACCAGCTCCTAATGAAGAAGCGGATCGGCGAAAGCATTCTCGATGATTGCCCGGGCGTGAGCCAGAACCGGAAGAATTTGCTGCTGCGAAAGTTCGGGTCCGTGAACCGATTGCGGAAAGCGACAGTGGAACAGATCGCCGCCACGGAAGGCATCGGGCCGAAGCTGGCGCAGGACGTGCATCGGTTCCTGGAACGGCATTAGGTAGGGACGTTTTTCCGAAACGTCCGACTTATTCGGGCAACGCGCCGCAGCAGAAAGTCGGACGCGTCGGAAACGCGTCCCTACCTGAAAGGTTCCCCTTGTCCATTCTGCCGTCGCCAGCACAGTTGCGCTTGTGAATTTGCGGTTGATCACATTTTCCCTTTGCCTGGTGGCGGCGGTATCGTCGGCCCTGGCGCAAGCGGAAACGCCGTCGCCGTCCCCGGCTACGACTCCATTCGAGGAAACCATCGTCCCGACATTTGAAACGCAGAAGATGGCGCGGACTTATGTGCTCGATATTCCGGCGCCGCGGGGGTTGATCACGGATCGCAACGGAGCGCCGCTGGCCCAGAATCGTCTCAGCTTCAATCTCGCGATTACTTTCCCCACGCCGCTCGATTTTTCCGATCCGCAGCTGCTCGCTTATGTCCGCGAGAAAATCCAGGCGGCGGAGAAGTTACTCGGTCGGTCGCTGAAGATTTCCGACGAGCTGATCAAGCGGCATTACCATAACCGCGGGATCCTGCCGTTCGAGATCGCGCAGAACCTCACCGAGAAAGAATCGAACGCGGTGAAAGGACGGTTGCCGGCGGGAATGGCATTGCGGCCGTATTACGTGCGGATTTATCCGCAGGGCCACGTTGCCGGACAGATCGTCGGTTACAGCGGCAAGACCGGGCGCAACCCGGATGGAATCATCGACAATCACGAAGTGCTCTGGCCGGAAACGGAGGGACGTGAAGGGCTCGAGCAGACATTCAATCAGGTTCTCACGGGGAAGCACGGCGAATACAAAATCACCTTCGACAAGGACGGCAGGAAAACTTCTGAGAAAATAACGACGCCGCCAGTTCCGGGCCACACGGTCGTGACAACCCTCGACCTGCATCTCCAGGAGCTGGCCGAGAAAGCGCTCGAAGCGAAAGCGAAGCGGGGCGCGATCGTCATCGTCGATCCAAATACCGGCGACATCCTGGCGATGGCCTCGTGGCCCACCTACGATCCGAACGCGTTCACGCCGAACATTTCCGCCGAGAAATTCAAGGCGCTCCAGGACGATCCGGATATTCCGCTTTTGCCGCGGGCCTTCCGCTCGTCGTATCCGCCGGGATCGACGTTTAAGGTCGCCGTGGGGATCGCGGCGCTCGAAAGCGGGTCGGTGCGCTCGGATGAAGAATTTAACTGCGTGCCCTCAATCACGATCGGCAACGTGGTTTTTCACAACTGGAAAAAGACGGATCGCGGGCCGTTGAACTTCGTCGAGGCGATGACGGAATCGTGCGACACCTGGTTTTACCAGGTCGGGATCAAGACGGGCGCGGACCCGATCATCGAATGGGCGCAGCGGCTCGGGTTCGGAGCGAAGTGCGGCATCCCGTTGCGCGGCGAAGTGGACGGGCGCGTGCCTAACGACCAATACATGAAAGCGACCCACGGCCGAAAAATCCTCAACGGCGACATCGCGAACCTTTCCATCGGCCAGGGCGACACCCAGACGACGCCGCTGCAAATGGCGCAGGCGATGGGGATCATCGGCAATGGCGGGACGTTTTATCAGACGCGGCTCGTGCAGCAAGTGCAGACGGTGGATAACGAGATTGTGACCGCGTTCCAGGTGCGCGAGAAAAAGACGCTCGGCGCTTCGGCGGATACGATGGCGCAGTTACGGACGGGGATGATCGATGCGGTAAACGCCCCGGCTGGGACTGCGCATCAGGCCAGCCTCGAAAGCGTGGAGGTGGCCGGGAAAACCGGAACGGCGCAATGGGGACCGAAAAACAAGGAACGGTCCGCCGCGTGGTTCGCGGGGTTCGTGCCGGCGGAGAAACCGCAGTACGCGTTCGCGGCGCTTTACGAGGGAGACGTCGGCAGCAACGCGCACGGAGGCACCTTCGCCGCCCCAATGATCGGGATGATTTTGAAGGACATCTACAAAGAGAACGGGAACAAGAAACGGCGCACTCCGGAGCCGACAGTAAAGCGGGCAGAGCCGGTCGAAGAAGAGGGGGATTAAGGAAGCTGACGGCCTGAGGGCAGGCCGTCTCCAGAGAGAGGCTCGCGCGAAAAAATGGAGCCGGCACGCCCTCGTGCCGACGGGACTAGACCGCCGCTTCGGCCGTTGCCGGCAATTCCATCGTCCCTTTGAATTTCGGCTCTTCGCGTTCGACTCCGAAATTCTCCGCATACAGCTCGGCGATCTTTTCCATTTCGTCGCTGGTGAGCGGCGAAGTCTCCGGGGCCTTGGCGAACTCGATGAGCTGCTCTTCCTCGTAGATGTTCGGCAGCGTCGAGGCCACGCGATCATCGGCGAGGAGCCATTGCAACGCCGCCTGGCCGAGCGTGCGTTCGGAATTTTCCAGAAAACGAAGCTGGTCGATTTTCTTCACGCCGTTCAACAGCCAGCTCCGGGGTCGATGATTGCGATGGTCGTTAGGCGGAAAAACAGTCTCGGCCGTGTATTTTCCCTCGAGCATGCCGGAGGAATGCGTGACGCGGATGAGGAACATCGTGTCCTTACCGGCTTCAATCGCGGCCTCCTGCATGGCGCGACCAGGATGTTGTTCGAGCAAGTTGTAGATGTGCTGGACGCTCGTGACATCGCGTTCGCGAATGCAGTTCACGCCTTCGTAAAGCCAGCCGACCGCCGGACCCAGGGCGATCCCGTAGTAGCAGATCTTTCCGCCGGCCTTCAGTTTTTCGAGCGTCGTCCAGACGGCGTCATCGTAAACCTGCTCCATCCTGATGTTGTGCAACTGAAGCAGATCGATCCGGTCGGTCTTCAATCGTTTCAGCGCCGCATCGGTGGCACGAACGATCGCCTCGGGCGAAAAATCCTGCGGGATTTCGCGCTGGCCGCGCCCGCGCGATTCGCCGTGCGTGACAAAATCGTAGCCGACTTTCGTGGCGACCACGATTTCATCGCGCTGCTTCGGGAACGCCTTCGCGATTAATTCTTCGCTGAGGCCATTGCCGTAGGTATCGGCCGCATCGTAAAGGGTGACGCCGAGATCGAACGCCTTGTGCATAAGCGCGATCGCCTCGCCTTCGGTGAATTGGCCCCACCAGCCGGTGGAAATTGTCCAGAGGCCGAACCCCACTTCGCTGACGCGGAGGTCGGTGTTTTTATAGGTACGGAAGCGCATGGGAAGAGATTAACGTTCAACGTCCAACGTTCAACGTCCAACGTTCAACGTCCAACGTTCAAAGATGCATCTGCACCCCTTCCAAAATTCGACGTTGGACGTTGAGCGTTGGACGTTGGACGTTCCCTCCCGCTTATGGAAGCCACGAACGACGCGGCGCTCTTGATTGTCGGCCACGGCTCTACCGTGAATCCATCCTCCAGCACGCCCACCCTCCTCCACGCGGCCTCGATCCGAAGCCGCGGAATTTTCGCCCAGGTCGCCTGCTGCTTCTGGAAAGAAGAGCCGAGCCTGCGCGACGCGCTCTTTTTTTTTCGCGACCCGGCGATCCGCGAAGTTTACGTCGTGCCGAATTTTATCAGTGAAGGCTATTTCACGCGGACGGTGATTCCGCGCGAACTCGAACTGACTGGAGCGGAAACTGTGCGACCCAACGGCCAGGCATGGAAATACTGCGAACCGGTCGGCAACCACGAAAGCATGACCGGACATTTGCTCGATCGGGCGCGGGAGATTGCCCCCGGCATCGCCGCAAAGGAGACGAGCCTGCTCATCGTCGCCCACGGGACGAGCCTGAACGACAACAGCGCCGTCGCGGCGAAAGAACAGGCAGAAAAAATCCGCGATCTTGGCCATTACGCCGCCGTATTGAATGTTTACATGGAAGAGCCGCCGCTGGTTTCCGATTGGCTGAACCTGACCCACACGCGCAACGTCGTGGTGGTCCCGTTCTTCATTTCCGACGGACTCCACAGCTACGAGGACATTCCAGCGCTCCTCGGCATCCCGGAGGGACGTGCTTCTGCACGTCCCGGACATGCGGAAGCATGTCTCTCCGACAAAGAATACCAGCTCCACGACCGTTCACTCTTCTATTCGACAGCGATAGGAACCGACTCCAGATTTGCGGACGTGATCATCGAACAAGCCATGGCGTTCGGCTAGCGAAAGCAGGTGTTGTCATCGGTCTCGTAATTTTTCGACAAGTAGTTACGGTTCAAAATGGAAGCGACGGGGAAGATTGGGAAGAAGCTGCAGGAGCTGGGCGCCTTCGTCCTGGCGGGGGCGAAGAAGCCCGACCATTTGTGCACGATGGCGGAGATGATCCGCGCCGCCTGCGATTACCGCTACGTCGGCATTTACAAAATTAGCCGCGGCGATTTTGTCATCGTCGCGAAGACCGGCAAATGTCCGCCGGCCTATCCGCGCTTTCCGATCACGCAGGGACTGGCGGCCACCGCGCTGGAATCGAAGCAGGCGATCATCGTGGCGGACGTCCACAAGGATCCGCGCTATTTGCCGACGTTTGGCAGCACGCAATCCGAGATCGTGGTGCCGGTGATCACGGAAACCAATAAAGTGGTGGGGTTCATCGACGTCGAGAGCGAGAAACTGAATGCGTTTGCCGAGGACGATCGGGATTTTCTCGAACACGCGGCGTTTCTGATTGCGCGCGCCCTGAAGTGAGCGCTCTCGCGCCGGAACGCGCGCTTGGGGATTGGCTGGCGAATGGATTGCGCTGTATCGGGCAGATCGCGATCGACGCTGGCACCGACGGCGTCTTCGTTCTCCGGCATCGCGAAGATTCGGCACGCACGGATCTCGTGGGGTCGCAGCGAGCGGACGACGCCGCGGAGCTGGCGCGATTCGATGACGCGGGGAATTATCGTCCGTTGAAAACAGCGCCGACCTTGCGGCACGGCTGGAAATTATCCCTCGCAAACCTGGCCGAGCTGCGCCTGGCGCTGGATCTTTTTTACCCAGGCCGGCTAGCGGCATTCCAAGCCTTCGAGCAGAACGCGCTGGTGACAACGCCACTCCGCGCCACCCTCGAACGGCAAACCGGAATGTACCGTATCGCCGCCCAGATTCGGGAGGAACAAGCCGACCAATTAGTGGGCCGATTCTGCCGGTCTCACGGCGGTTGCCTGCGCACGATCCTGTGGCGGCGCGATGCGGCGGGCACAGCGCCTTCGACCCAGTTGCCCCCGGAGAAATTCGATCCGCGACACGATCAAACCGGCGGGGGCAAACGAGTCGTGCCGTTGCTTTGCCAGGAAGCGTGCAACCTGCTGGTCGCGGAAGCGCGGGCAGTCGTTCAGGCAAATCGATGATTATCCGGGCGCGCACGGTCGTGCCGATGGAAGGCGAGCCGCTCGATGACGGCGCAGTCGCGGTGGCAGGGAACAAGATCACGGATGTCGGGCGTTTCGACGAAGTCCGCCAACGCCAATCCGGTGACATTCTTGACCTGGGCGAACAAATCCTGATGCCCGGGTTGATCAATGCGCATTGCCATCTCGATTACACGATGCTGCGCGGCACGATCGCGCCGCAACGCTCCTTTTCCGATTGGATCCGGGCAATCAATGCCGCGAAAGCAAACCTCGGGGATCAGGATTACATCGACTCTATCAACGCCGGGTTCGCCGAGGCGCGCCGCTTTGGAACCACGACGATCCTGAACCTGACTGCATTTCCGAAGGTGATTGCGGCGATCAAGGAACCGCTTCGAACGTGGTGGTTCGGCGAGCTGATCGATGTGCGAAATCCGGATGGGGCGGAAGAGATTGCCGACGAGGCAGCCAAGCTTTTGAAATCGAAGAGCGGCTGGGGTCTGGCGCCGCACGCGCCCTTCACAGCCTCGCGATGCTTGTATGCTCGCTGCGAAGAGATCGCCCGCCGCGAAAATATTCCGCTCAGCACCCATCTCGCCGAATCGCGTGAAGAAATGGAAATGTTTCGCGATGCGACCGGGGCTACCTTCCAATTTCTCGGGAGCATCGGGCGCCCGATGGACGATTGCGGAGAGGGGACGCCGCTCTCGCTTTTTCTTCGGACGCGAGCGATCGACCGGCGTTGGATCATCGCGCATTTGAACGAACTGGATGCCGGCGACTTCGACCTTCTCGCAGGCGCGCCGAAGTTTCACGTCGCCCATTGCCCACGGAGTCACGCCTTTTTCGGTCACGCCCCTTTCGCGCTCGAACGCTTGCGCTCGCTCGGGTTCAATATCTGTCTCGGCACGGATAGTCTGGCGAGCAATTCGGACCTGAGCCTCTTTGCCGAGATGCGCGAACTGCTTCGCAAGGAACCGTGGCTCTCACCGCGCGAAGTTGTCGCGATGGCCACGCTCAATGGCGCACACGCTATTGCTCAGCGGGATTTGATCGGGAAAATTCGGCCCACCGCACATGCTGACCTCATCGCCTTACCCGATGCACCATCGGCCGCGGACGTTTTTGAGAAAATCGTCGCCTTTGAAGAGAACGTGCCGTGGATGATGGTGAACGGCGAAGTCCTGAACGTGGGGAAGCCGACCGGCTAGCGTGGATTCCAAAAGCCCCAGAGCGTCCGTGAGAATTTCTCAATTTCGCTTTCATTTTCTCACTTCTGAAATATTCTCCGCCTTGCGAGTATGGCGAAGATCATAGTTATCGATGACGAGCCGGCGATGGTAGAGGTCATTGTGACGCTTTGCCGGGAAAAAGGTCACCAGGTTTTCCCTTTCAATTCCGCGCCGAAAGCCATCG
>Ga0208078_1000455_pt1 | contig 10831 bp, 7 predicted proteins | sample NGESurdeep072012_3_FD_184468 | JGI IMG/M metagenome (GOLD analysis project Ga0208078, IMG submission 184468) | Arctic peat soil microbial communities from Barrow, Alaska - NGEE Surface sample 53-2 deep-072012 (SPAdes) | ecosystem: Environmental > Terrestrial > Soil > Wetlands > Peat ... | reverse complement strand
TCGAACTCTGCGAGTTCTTTCCGGTGATTGTCGATCGCCGCGCGCGACCAATCGCGCTCTCCACCCGGCCGCTCGATTCGATTCACGTCGTCGCCGCTGAAAGGCGCATACTTCGCCCGCCAACTCCAAAAATCGTTGGCGAGGTTTTCGAGCGGCTCCGTTTTGGCGATCTCCGGTTTTGTTTGCGCGAGGGTGCTGCAAAGCGATCCGAGCACAACGAGAGTCAGCGCAACCGCGCTTGCCTTCATCTTTTGAGTGTTGAGGAGGGGCCGAGGCCGGGAAAGCAAAATCGAATTTGTCATCGAGCGCTCGATCATCTGCATCTTGCTTTTCCGCTCCGGATTTCATATTCGAAGTCATGAAGCAACGTCACGTCTTCCTCTACCTCATCATTCTCGCTGGGTTCTGCGTTTCAGCGCGCGCCGCGGATCCGGCGGGCCCCGTCATCGCGCTCAAAGCGGCCCGCCTATTCGACGGCAAGGCAAAAGCGCTCGTCACTAACGGCGTGGTGCTCGTGCAGGGCGACAAGATTCTCGACGCGGGGAGCAATCTTTCGATTCCCCAAGGCGCGCAGGTCATCGATCTCGGCGATGCGACGCTCTCGCCCGGATTCATGGACGCGCATACGCATCTCACCTTCGATTTCACCGGCAACTTCAACGAGCGGCTCCTGAAAATGCTGCAGACGAATGTCTCGGAACTCGCCTTCCTGACGATCCCGAACGCACGCGCAACGATCGAAGCTGGGTTCACCACCGTGCGCGATCTCGGGAGCCGGTTTCATAACAGCCACGATGTGGTCGATGTCTCCATGCGCAATGCAATCGCGAAGGGAATCTTCCCCGGGCCGCGCATGCTCGTCGCGACTTACGGCATTGGCGCCACCGGCGGGCACTTCGACGACACCGCGGGCTTCCGCGATTTTCTCTTTGGCCATGAACCGGATTATGCCGATGGCATCGCTGATGGTCCCGATGCGATCCGCAAAGCCGTCCGTTTCCAGGTTAAGAACGGCGCCGACGTGATAAAGGCGGCCGTTTCGGGCGGAGTCCTCTCGCTCACTGACGAAGTCGATACGCCGCAGTTCACGGCCGCGGAGATGGCGGCGCTCGTGGATGAAACCCATCGGCTGCGCAAAAAGGTCGCCGTCCATTGCCATGGCGACCAGGCCGCGAAGGAAGCGATCGAGGCCGGTGTCGATTCCATCGAGCACGGTTCGTTTCTCAAGCCGGAAACGCTTCAGCTGATGAAAACCAAAGGCACCTTTCTCGTGCCGACGCTCATGGCGAGCGAATGGATCATGTCAAAGATCGATGCGTATCCTCCGGCCTTGCAGGCGAAGGCCCGCGCGGCAACGGCGGCGCGCTCCGAAATGTTTCGCAACGCCGTCAAGATCGGCGTGAAGATCGGATTCGGAACCGATGCTGCCGTCTACCCGCACGGCCAGAACGCCAAGGAATTCAAACTGATGTTCGATCTCAGCCTGCCCGCGATCGACGCCCTCCGCGCCGCCACTTCCGTCGATGCCGACCTCCTCGGCGTCTCCGCCAAACTCGGCACGCTCGAGAAAGGGAAGCTCGCGGACATCGTCGCCATGCCCGGCGACCCGACGGCCGACATTACCGCGACCGAACGCGTCTCCTTCGTGATGAAGGAAGGCAAGATTATCAAGAACAGTTCGAAACCGTAGAAGAATAGGATGTCCTCTTTAACGACAACGGCGGGGCAGCGAGCGGTCTGGCGGATTTTCGCGATCATGGGAATCGCGATCACTTCCACCTTTGCCACGAGCAATCACGAATACGGGCCTAACGAGTACGCAGTCATCGAAGGTGGCCTCTCGCCCGATCACAAATATTCCATCGCGGCCCATGGCGGCGGCGAGCTCGGCTACGATCACTTCCACATTTATCTGATGAACGCCGCGAGTGGCAAAAAGATCGGGCCGCTCGAGGAGATCAAAGACACTCTCGATACTGGCGCCGATGCCTTCTACGCGAAGTGGTCGGCCAACTCCACGGAAGTGGCGATCCGCTACCGAATCGATCGACGCGAAGCGTTGGAAGTGCGCTACCGAATCGGGAACGGCCGCGCCTTTCTCATCAAGGGTCCTTCCAAGTCAGACGGGTTGCGCTTCGACTAGCCGAAATCGAACGAGCCTTTCCTGGCGACCGGCCTCTGTTAGCGTTGCGCGCTGGCGACGGCGAGCTTCACCGAATTGCTTCCGTGGCCGATGTAATAGAGCGACGTGGTGCCGGCCCCGTAGATTGGATACAGGGTGTAGGGCACGCCTTTGATAACGACGGGGTTTTTCCGGTCGATCGACATCCCGCGGGTGGTCGAATGCGACGAGACCGAGATGTAATCGCCGATCATGTGGGAGTCGTCTTTGAGGTCGCCGTTGAGGTAAGGGATCAGTCGGCCGGCGCTGCGGAAATGCGGGACGGCGGTGCGAGGACCGGTGCCGAGGACGCCGACGTAATGGGCGACGTCGGTGTAGGTGCGGACGGTATCGACCAGAACGGGCTCGACGAGATCTTCACCAGCGTAACGGTAGATGTTGAAGGCGAATTCGTAATCGGGGCCGCCCCATTGGCTGAGATTGATGGGATGGCCGGCGGTGACCTCGAAGATGCGGAGATTATCGGCGGCTGAATCGCGATCGGAGTCGGGCGCGGTGGCCACCACTTTCGGCGCGGGCGCTTTTGTTTCGGTCGCGGCGGTGTCGGCGGAGGAGGCGACGAGCGCGGAGTTGCGGAGCGATTGGACCAGGGAATCGCTCGCGCCCTGGGATTTCAAAGTGGATTCCTGCGCTGGGGTGAGGGCCTTGGCCAGTTTCCGCTCGCTTACTTCGGTCATGATGGATTTGTCGGTCTCTTTGGCGCGGACCCAAAGGGAGACTTCGTTGAAATTGACCGGGGCGGCCGTGAGGCCAATCGCTCCGGCTAAAACAGTGATAGCCGTAATGAGTATAATTTTCGTGGAGTGCATGCCGCTGGTTTAGCAGGTCGGTTTCGGCGTTGGCAACAGGCAAATTGGAGCAACCTCACACAAAGAACACAAAGGGGCACAAAGGATCACAACGAGTATTGGCCGGCTGGCGTTGTGATCTTTGTGCGAGACGGCTTTTGGGTGGGACCTAGTCCAAATTTCGCTTTGACACGAGGCGGATGGGCGCTAGTTTCCACGTCCCGCGCCGGGGAGGCCGGGCAACGCAGGAGAGCATTGGGGCTCGCTGGCACTGCACAAGATCATGCAAACAAATCGCAGCAAACGTTATCGCGCGGCCGCCGAGCAGGTGGATCGCACCAAGGCTTACAATCTTTCCGAAGCCGTCTCGACGCTGAAGAAATTTCCCCCGACGAAATTCGACCAGACTGTGACGGTGTCGTTCCGGCTCGGGGTCGATCCGAAGCAGTCGGACCAAATGGTCCGTGGGACATGCCCGTTGCCGCATGGAAGCGGAAAACAAGTGCGCGTGCTGGTTTTCGCGGAAGGCGCGGCGGCAAAAGCTGCGAAGGAGGCGGGCGCGGAATATGTCGGTTTCAAGGACATGATCCAGAAATGCCAGGAAGGCTTTCAGGATTTTGATGTCGCGATCGCGACACCGGCGGCGATGGCGGAAGTGCGTAAGCTCGGCAAGGTGCTTGGTCCGCGCGGCCTGATGCCGAATCCGAAAACAGGCACGGTGACGGAAGACACGGCGAAGGCGGTGGGGGAAGTGAAAGCCGGCCGCGTCGAGTTCAAGCTGGACAAGAACGGCAACGTCGCGGTGCCGGTGGGAAAATTTTCATTCGCGGAGAATCAACTGGTCGAGAACGGAACGGCCGTGATCGAAGCGGTGGTGCGGGCGCGTCCGGCGACGGCCAAGGGCCGTTTTGTCGAGGGGATGACGCTGAGCGCGACGATGTCGCCCGGGGTGCACGTCGATCCATCGCCATATTTAACTTTTTGATCGAGAGCTAATCGCCATGAGACCAGAAAAAGCATCAATCGTTTCGGATCTTTCGGAGAAGCTGAACCGCTCGCCGTTCCTGCTGGTGACCGATTACCAGCGGATGAAAGTGGATCAGTTCGGCGAGCTGCGGAACCGGCTCGCTCCCGCTGGCGCGGAAGTCCGCGTGGTGAAAAATAGTTTTCTGAAACGCGCCATGGCGGATTCCGGGATGCCTGATGTCGCTGACAAATTGACGGGACAGACCGCGATCGTGATGGGCGAGAAGGATGTCGCGCCGGTGGCGAAGATCCTGAAGATGTTCGCGGCGGAATTTAAGATCGCGACGCTGAAGATCGGCGTGGTCGATAAGGCGGTGTTGTCGACCTCGGACGTCGAGGCGCTGGCAGAATTGCCGGCGCGCGAGATTTTGCTGGCGCAGCTCCTAGGATTGCTCCTCGCGCCTGCGACGCGATTGGTGCGAGTTTTGAACGAGCCGGCCTCGGCCTTTGCCCGGCTCCTGGCGGCAAAAGCGGAGAAAGGCGAGGCGGCACCAACCGCGCCGGCGCCCGTGGCGGAAGCGCCAGCTCCCGAGGCAAAAAAAGAAGAAGCGCCGGCGGCAACGACAGAACCAGCCGCACCGGCCGCGGAGGCAACGTCTGCGCCAGAACCAACTACAGGAGAATCACCCGCTGGCGAAACTGCCGGCTAACCAAAAATTTCGCGACGCCACGAACGGCAGAGCGAGCAACCAAAAACAACGTCCGGCCCGAAAGCGTTCGGGCTTAATTCTTCGGAAGCTTCCGAAGGCGGCGCATGAGAGGAAAATAATATGGCGGATACAAATACAATCGTGGAGCAACTCAGCGGCCTGACCGTTCTCGAGATTGCTGGTCTGGTGAAGCAGCTCGAAGAGAAATGGGGCGTGAGCGCAGCGGCTCCGGTCGCGGCGGCAGCGGCTCCATCAGCTGGTGCGGGCGGCGCGGCTCCGGCAGCGGCGGAAGAGAAGACCGCTTTCGAAGTCATCTTGAAAGAGATGGGCTCGAACAAGATCGGCGTGATCAAGGAAGTGCGCAGCGCGGTGCCGGGGCTCGGTTTGGCCGAAGCCAAGGCGCTCGTCGAAGGTGCTCCCAAGACCATCAAAGAAGGTGTGACCAAGGCCGAAGCCGAAGAGATCAAGAAGAAGATCGAAGCGGCCGGCGCCAAAGTCGAGATCAAGTAACGCCCCACAAAACGCATTTGCTCTGCTCGGAAATTAAGGGAACGTGCGGAAGCACGTCCCTCCGAGCGGGAGCCGAAAAAGCTTGCGCGGCGACGGGCGGTGTGTCAGAACTTTCTCGTTAGAGCAGTCGGAATATTTTCAACCTCGCAACTGACGGACAAAATTTAGATCGGCAACAAAACGGTGGCACGGAATTTGACGGCCTCTGTTTTGCTGCTATTTTTGCGCTCCTTGCTCGCGGCTTGAGAGCGTGAGCTGTCATTCGATATCCCGTGCGCGGCCGGGGTGTCGTCAACAACCGCGGAGATTGGCCTAGTAATTATGTCGGAACGTATCTACTTCGGAACCATCAAGGAGGGCATCGAGCCTCCAAACCTCATCGAGGTTCAACTCAACTCGTATGTCGATTTCCTCCAAAAAGACGTGCCATTTTCAAAACGGAAGAATTCCGGCCTCCAGGCGGTGTTCAAGGAAGTATTTCCGATCGAGAGCTACGATGAAAAAGCGACCCTCGATTTCAGCCATTACGAGATTGGCGAACCGAAGCTGACGGCCCTCGAGGCGCAGCGGGAAAGCCAGACCTACAGCGCGCCGCTCCACGTGACGTTCCAGCTCCGCGAGGAAAAAGGGACGAAGGAAGAAAAAGTTTACATGGGCGAGATCCCGCTTATGACGCCCCAGGGGACGTTCGTGATCAACGGCGCGGAGCGCGTGGTCGTGAGCCAGCTCCATCGCTCGCCCGGCATCGCGTTCGAATCGAGCATCCATTTGAACGGCAAAGTGCTCTACAGTTTCCGGATCATCCCGGACCGCGGTTCGTGGATCGAAGTGCAATTCGATACCAGCGATCTGCTTTACATTTATCTCGATCGGCGCAAACGCCGGCGGAAATTCCTCGCGACGACTTTTCTCCGCGCCCTCGGCTACGGCCCGGACGAGGAAGTCATCAAGCTTTTTTACACCATCGAGACGCTCAAGCTGAGTGAAAAACTCGGAGAAGAAGAGCTCGCGACCAAGGTGCTGATCGCCGACGTGCTCGATGGCGAAGCCACCGTGGCGCGGGCCTTCGAGCCGCTGACCGCGGCGACCGTGCGCCAGATCATGGGCCTCGGACACAAAGACGTGAAGGTGATCGACATCTCGCACGACGACACCGTCGTGAAGGCGCTCAAAAAAGATCCGGCGCACGACCAGGAAGAGGCGCTCAAAGACATTTACCGCAAGCTGCGCCCCGGCGATCCGCCGACAGTCGCGAACGCGAAGGCGCTGCTGAAGCGTCTGTTCTTCGATCCGAAGAAGTACGATCTCGGGCGCGTTGGCCGTTACAAGATCAACCAGAAGCTCGGGATCGGCGTCGATCTCGGCGAGCGCATCGTGACCGACAAGGATTTCATTGGCGCGATCAAATATTTAATCAACCTGCGCCGCGGCGAAGGCACACTGGACGACATCGATCATCTCGGCAGCCGCCGCGTCCGGACGGTGGGCGAATTGCTCGCCAACCAGTGCCGCGTTGGTCTCGCCCGCACCGAGCGCCTCGTGAAAGAGCGCATGACGCTGTTCGACATCAACATCGACGGCATGACGCCGCAAAAGTTGATCAACCCGAAAGCGCTCAGCGCCGTCATTCGCGATTTCTTCGGCCGTTCGCAGCTCTCGCAGTTCATGGACCAAACAAATCCGCTCGCGGAGTTGACGCACAAGCGTCGTCTCTCGGCCCTCGGGCCAGGCGGCTTGAGCCGCGATCGCGCGGGCTTCGAAGTGCGTGACGTGCACCCGTCGCACTATGGGCGCATTTGTCCGATCGAGACGCCGGAAGGTCCGAACATTGGTCTCATCAGCTCCATGAGCACGTTTGCGCGGATCAACGAATTCGGGTTTATCGAAACCCCTTACCGCAAAGTCGAGAAGGGCCGCGTCACCGATCAGGTGGATTATCTGACCGGCGATCGCGAGGAAAATTTCCTCGTGGCCCAGGCGAACGCCACCATGGACGCGAAGGGACATCTCACCCAGGAGAAAGTCTCGGTCCGTTACCGTGGCGACTTTTTGGAAGTCGAACCGTCGAAGGTCCATTACATGGATGTCTCGCCGAAACAGCTCGTTTCGGTTGCAGCCGGATTGATTCCGTTCCTGGAACATGATGACGCGAATCGCGCGCTCATGGGCTCGAACATGCAACGCCAGGGCGTGCCGTTGATCGTCTCGGAATCGCCGCTGGTCGGCACCGGGTTGGAAGGCAAGGTCGCGCGCGACTCGCACGCAGTTTTGATTTCAACCGAAAGCGGCAAGGTCGCTTCGGTCACGGCAGATCAGATTGTCGTCACGAAGGACGGTCACATGCCGGAAGGCCGCAAGAAATTGAAGACCGATCTCGAGGCGGGCATCCACGTTTACGAGCTACGGAAATTCATGCGCTCGAATGCCGGCACCTGCGTGAACCAGAAGCCGATCGTGAAGAAAGGGCAGCACGTAAAGCGCGGCCAGGTCATCGCCGACGGACCGAACACGGACCAGGGTGAACTCGCTCTCGGACGCAACGTGCTCGTCGCGTTCATGCCGTGGAACGGCTACAACTTCGAAGACGCCATCATGATCTCGGAGAAGGTCGTGAAGGAGGACATTTATACCTCGATTCACATTGATGAATTCGAGATCGGGGCGCGCGACACGAAGCTCGGCCCGGAAGAAATCACGAGGGACATTCCGAACGTCAGTGAAGAAGCGCTGCGCAACCTCGGACCGGACGGCGTCGTGCGCGTCGGCGCGGAGGTGAAGCCGGGCGATATTCTCGTCGGCAAAATCACGCCGAAGAGCGAGACGGAACTGGCGCCGGAAGAGCGTCTACTCCGTGCCATTTTCGGTGAAAAGGCAGCAGACGTGAAAGACACGTCGTTGACCGTTCCGTCGGGCACTTACGGCATCGTCATGGACGTGAAGGTTTCATCGCGGCACGAAGTTTCACGCGAGAAGCTGACGCCTTCGGAAACGAAGCGGCAGCTCAAGACGATCACGGAAGACAATCGCAAGAAGAAAGAAGAGCTGACCGAGCAACTGACGGATTCGCTCTCGAACATTCTTCTCGGCGAAAAGATCCCGCTGGACGTGGTGAACGCCGAGACCGGTGAGATCATCATCCCGGCGAATCGCAAGATCACGAAGACGCTGCTCCGCAAGCTCGCCACCGTTTACGATCACATCGAAATCGATCCGAGCCCCATCCGGAACAAGATCCGGGAGATCATTGCTTCCTACGAACACAAGTTCGCGGAGCTGGAACTCGAGCGCGAACGCTCAATGGATCGCGTCGAAAGCGGCGACGACATCGATCCCGGCATCATCAAGCAGGTCAAAGTTTTCATCGCCAGCAAGCGGAAGCTCAGCGTCGGCGATAAAATGGCGGGACGCCACGGCAACAAGGGCGTGGTCGCCCGGATCGTGCCGGAAGAAGACATGCCGTTCCTCGCGGACGGAACTCCGGTCGAGATCGTGTTGAATCCGCTCGGCGTGCCGAGCCGTATGAATGTCGGCCAGGTTCTCGAAACCCATCTCGGGGTCGCGGCGAAGGCGCTCGGCTTCAAAGTCGCAACGCCGGTGTTCGACGGAATTTCGGAAGCGAAGATCCGCGAGTATTTGAACGACGCGAAGAAGAAGGACGGATTCACCTGGGTGCAGGAAACCGGCAAGGCGCGGCTTTATGACGGCCGCACCGGCGACACTTTCGATCAGGAGGTCGTGGTTGGCTACATCTACATGATGAAACTCGGCCATTTGGTCGCGGACAAGATTCACGCCCGCGCGGTCGGACCGTATTCGCTCGTCACGCAGCAGCCGCTCGGCGGCAAGGCGCAATACGGCGGCCAGCGTTTCGGCGAGATGGAAGTCTGGGCGCTCGAAGCGTACGGCGCGGCTTACACTTTGCAGGAACTCCTGACCGTGAAGTCGGACGACGTGCAGGGACGCACGCGCATCTACGAGTCGATCGTCAAAGGCGACAACTCGCTCGAGGCCGGCACACCGGAATCTTTCAACGTGTTAATCAAGGAAATGCAGTCGTTAGGCCTCGACGTGAAAGTCGGCGGCCAGGCGCCCACCAATTTCCTGGAAAACGTGGCTTAATTTTTCTCAAAACAATTCTCTAAAACTAAATGAACGAACATTCCTGGCGGGAACTAGTCGGTGAAGAACGCGCGGTCGGCTTCGACCAGGTGGCGATCGGCGTCGCCTCCTCGGACACGATGCGGTCGTGGAGCAAAGGCGAAGTAAAAAATCCGGAGACGATCAATTACCGGACCTTCAAGCCCGAGAAGGGCGGATTGTTTTGCGAACGAATCTTCGGACCGACCCGGGACTGGGAATGCTCGTGCGGAAAATACAAGCGGATCAAGCATAAGGGTGTGATCTGCGACCGTTGCGGCGTGGAAGTGACGCTGGCGCGCGTGCGCCGCGAGCGGATGGGCCACATCGAATTGGCCGTCCCTGTTTCACACATTTGGTTTTACAAGTGCATGCCATCCCGCCTCGGCTTGATGCTCGACATGAGCGCGCGGCAGCTCGAGCGAGTGATCTATTACGAGGACTACATCGTGATCGATCCGGGCAAGACCCCGCTGACCAAGACGCAGCTCCTGAACGAAGTCGAGTATCGCGAAGCACAGGAACAATACGGCGAGGATTTCGTCGCCGGGATGGGCGCGGAAGCGGTGAAGAAACTTCTCTCGGAGATCAACCTCAACAAGCTCAACAAAGAGCTGGAAGAGGCGATGGGGAACACGAAGAGCAAACAGATTCGCAAGAAGCTCGCTAAGCGTTTGAAACTCGTGCAGGGCTTTGCTTCGTCGCACGCGCGGCCCGATTGGATGGTGCTCGATGTTCTGCCGGTGATCCCACCCGATCTGCGTCCGCTGGTTCCGCTGGAAGGCGGACGGTTCGCGACTTCCGATCTCAACGATCTTTATCGCCGTGTCATCAACCGGAACAACCGGTTGAAGAACCTTCTCCAGCTCAAAACGCCGGACGTCATCATCCGGAACGAAAAGCGCATGCTGCAGGAAGCGGTCGATGCGCTGTTCGATAACGGCCGTCACGGCCGCGCCGTTACTGGCGCTGGCAATCGCCCGCTGAAATCGCTCAGCGACATGCTCAAGGGCAAGGGCGGAAGATTCCGCCAGAACTTGCTCGGCAAGCGCGTCGATTATTCGGGCCGTTCGGTCATCGTGATCGGGCCGGAACTGAAGCTAAATCAGTGCGGTCTGCCGAAGAAGATGGCGCTCGTTTTGTTCGAGCCGTTCATCATTCGCCGGCTGAAGGATCTCGGCTACGTGCACACGGTGCGGAGCGCGAAGAAAATGATCGAGCGCCAGACGCCGGAGGTCTGGGACATTCTCGAAGAGGTGACGCGCGGGCATCCGGTGCTACTGAATCGCGCGCCGACGCTGCATCGTCTCTCCATTCAGGCTTTCGAGCCGCTGCTCATCGAAGGTGAAGCGATCCGGATTCATCCGCTCGTTTGCACCGCTTACAACGCGGACTTCGACGGCGACCAAATGGCGGTCCACGTGCCGCTCTCGGTCGAGGCGCAAATGGAAGCGCGCATGCTCATGCTCGCGCCGAACAACATCTTCTCGCCCTCGAGCGGGAAGCCGATCACCACCCCATCGCAGGACATCACGCTC
>Ga0208078_1000454_pt1 | contig 10837 bp, 9 predicted proteins | sample NGESurdeep072012_3_FD_184468 | JGI IMG/M metagenome (GOLD analysis project Ga0208078, IMG submission 184468) | Arctic peat soil microbial communities from Barrow, Alaska - NGEE Surface sample 53-2 deep-072012 (SPAdes) | ecosystem: Environmental > Terrestrial > Soil > Wetlands > Peat ... | reverse complement strand
CGCGAACGGAGGCAAGGAGGGTTCATTGATACTTCAGCGTGTGCGGGAGATGAAGCCCGGCGGCGGTTACGACGCTTTGAAAGACCGCTTCGTCGACATGTTCGAGGCCGGCATCGTCGACCCCGCGAAAGTGACTCGCTCCGCACTGCAGAATGCGGCCTCGGTCGCGGCCATGGTGCTGACCACCGAGGCGATCGTCACGGAGGTCCCAGAGAAGAGGGGCGAAGGCTCGCCGCCGATGCCCGACATGTAAGTTCCGATCGAACCGAGGCCAGGAGGTGAACATTCGAACGTGCTCCTGACCGATCTCTACGAGTTGAACATGGCGGCCAGCTACTTGCGCCGCGGCATGAATGAACTGGCGACGTTCAGCCTCTTCGTACGGCGGCTACCCGACACGCGGGGATTCCTGGTTGCCGCCGGCGTCGAGTCTTGTCTGGACTTCCTGGAGCAGCTCCGATTTGAAGAGGAAGACCTCCGCTATCTGGGCGAGAGCCTCGGGTTCACATCCCGCGACCTTGAGGCGTTCCGCCGCTTTCGCTTCACTGGCGAGGTCTGGGCCGTCCCCGAGGGCCGGATCGCGCTGGGCGGGGAACCCCTTGTGGAAGTGACGGCCCCGCTGCCCGAGGCTCAGCTGATCGAGACCCTCCTGCTCAACCGGGTGACTTTCGAGACCACGATCGCCAGCAAGGCGGCCAGGTGTGTGATCGCCGCGGGCGGGCGCGACCTGGTCGACTTCGCGTTTCGGCGCACTCAAGGAATAGAGGCCGGACTCGATGTGGCGCGACTCTCGGCGATGGTCGGGTTTGTCGCCACGAGCAACGTGGAGGCGGCCCGGCGCTACGGTCTGGTCGCGGCCGGCACGATGGCGCATTCGTACGTCGAAGCCTTCCCAAACGAGATCGATGCGTTCCGCGCGTTCGCGCAGGACTTCCCCGGACGGGCGACGTTTCTCGTCGACACGTACGACACCGTCGGCGGTATACGGCGCGCCATTGCGGTCATCAAGGAGCTCGGCCTGCGTGGCCAGCTTGGAATCCGCCTTGACAGCGGAGATCTCGGCGCGCTGGCAAGGCGCGGCCGCCGCATTCTCGACCGCTCCGGTCTCCCGCACGTGCGCATCCTCGCCAGCGGTGGCCTCGACGAGCTCCAGATCGACGACCTGGTGCGCAGTGGTGCGCCGATCGACGCCTTCGGCGTCGGCACGAAGATGGGTGTCTCGGCGGATTATCCATACCTCGACACCGCTTACAAACTCGTGTGCTATAGGGATCGGCCAGTCATGAAGCTCTCGCGAGGAAAGGTAACCGCCCCGGGACGCAAGCAGGTCTTCAGGCGGTCCCGACCCTTCAGCGACCTGATCGGTCTGTACGACGAGGCAGTCCCGGGCGGCCGCGAACGTCTGCTGGAGCCTCTCATGACATTGGGGCGCCGAAGGGGCAGCCGTCCCTCGATTGCCCAGTCGCGTGCGTTCTTCGAAGCCGACTTCGCCGTTCTGCCCGACCCGGCGCGAGATCTGCGATCACCGAAGTCACCTCCGGTGCGGTCCAGCCAAGCGCTGCGACGCCTGTCAGCCGACACCAGGCGGCGCCTGATGGCCGGGCTCCGGGCTCCCTAGCTCACCGTCTCATCCAGACCTGGGCTCATGGCTGTGCGCTACCGGTCCACGCTCTCCTCGAGATGAGCAGCGCATAGCGATGTTGACCGCGGCCAGGCGTGACGAGAGAGCTCGCGTCCTCCGCAACCGGGCTCCGGTGGGTGTCCACTTCCTGGAGCACACGGCAGACGCGGCCATCGAGGTGCGGTCCCGGTCTCTCGGAGGCTGCTTCGCGCGGGCGGCAGCAGGCATGTTCGCATGCTTCACGGCGCCTGCCACGGAAACCGCGGCCCGGCAATCGGTGGAGGTCGACGTGACCGCTGATGGACCAGAGGAGCTGATGGTCGCCTGGCTCGAAGAGCTGCTGTACCAATCGGAGGTCAAGGGTCTGGCCCTGCACGAGTTCGCGGTCGCGCAGGTGTCGAGCCGCCGAGTCAAGGGGTCGGCTCGCGGACCGAAGTTCGGGCGAGGCGCTGCGGCGGTGGGACCCGGCGTCAAAGGTGTGACCCGGCACGGCTTGGAGGTGCGGCGTATCGGCGCGTACTGGCAGGCCAGGGTGATCTTCGACGTGTGAGGCGCGACGTCGTCAGCCTTTGAGCACGCCAAGCGGCTTGAGCCGGGCCACCGGCCTGGACAGGCCTGCTCCGGCGCAGGTGCGCACCACCTCGTCGACGTCCTTGTAAGCCTCAGGCGTCTCTTCGGGCAAGGACCGGATGGAACGTGTCTCGACCACGATCCCTGCTCGGCGAAGGCGATTCCGCAGCTCGATTCCACTCCCCGTCCGCATCGCGGCATGCCGGCTCAGGGCCCGGCCTGCTCCGTGGCAGGTCGAGGAGAAGGCCTCGTTCCGAACGTCGCCCACGAGAACATAGGACGCCGTCCCCATGGATCCCGGAACCAGTACTGGCTGGCCTACGTCTCGGTACACGACTGGAAGGTCAGGATGCCCGGCCGGCAAGGCTCGGGTTGCGCCTTTCCGATGCACGCAGAGCTGTTTGCGATGTCCGTCGACATCGTGAGTCTCGAGCTTGGCCAGGTTGTGAGAAACGTCGTAGACCAAACTGATCGGAGCTTCACCAATCACCGCGCCGAACGCTTCGCGAACGCCCCACGAGATCACCTGGCGGTTGGCGCGCCCGAAGTTGGCGGCCGCCGCCATGGCGGCGAGGTAGCGCCTACCGTGGGGCGAATCGACGGGCGCCGCCGCGAGCTGAGGGTCGGGCAGTTCGATGCGGTAGACGGGCAGCGCCCTGACCATCTCACGCACATGGTCGCTGCAGATCTGGTGGCCCAGCCCTCGCGAACCGGTGTGAATCATCACGGTCACCTGCCCCTCGTGCAGCCCAAATCGCTCGGCGACGGCGGGCTCGAAGACCCGCTCGACGACCTGCACTTCGATGAAGTGGTTTCCTGAGCCTAGGCTGCCCAGCTGGCCCGCGCCGCGTTCGATGGCACGCTCGCTGACCTCGTGGACATCGTCCACCTGCAGTCCGCCCCCGTCCTCGCAGTGCTCGAGGTCCTCGCCGCTTCCATAGCCCGCTTCAACGGCCGCGCGCGCACCCCTTCGGAGGACGCCGAGGAACTCCATGTCGCCCGCCTTCCAGATCCCGCCGGCGCCAGTGCCCGCCGGCACCCGGTGACGAAGGGCCACCATCAACCGCTGCAGCCGGGACCGCACGTCCTTTTCCTGCAATGTGGTGGCGAGCAGGCGCACGCCGCAGGAGATGTCGAAACCGACGCCTCCGGGCGACACGACGCCACCGTGTTCGACATCCGTCGCAGCCACGCCGCCGATTGGGAAGCCGTAGCCCCAGTGGATGTCGGGCATGGCGTAGCTGGCCTTGACGATCCCCGGCAGCGTGGCCACGTTGGCCACCTGCCAAAGCGAGCGGTCGCCGAGCGCGGAGGGAAGTAGGGCCTCCGAGGCGAATACGACACCGGGGACGAGCATGTTCCCATGCCGGGGGAGGACGCAGCGGTAGGGCGATTCCCTCACGAGGTCGGGCGTGGCGCTCGGCTGGGCCCTGGCGGCGATGCCCATGATCTGATCCCTAGCCCACACCCGATGCCGGCCGGACGACCGCGGCCCGGGTGGCCCGGCTCCTCCCAAGGAGCTCGCGGACCTCTTCGTCTGTGGTCTGAGAGAAATCCTCGTACCACTCGCCGACGGCCACGAGTGATGCGGGTTGATTCGGGCAGACAAAGTCATCGGCAAGGCGGGTGATCTCCCGGCACGTGGACGGCGGGCCCACTGGCACCGCGACGACCACGGAAGCCGCCCCCCGCGCGCGAAGAGCAGCGATCGCGGCCCGCATGCTCGAGCCGGTGGCCAAGCCGTCGTCGACGAGGATCACCGTTAGGCCGGACGGGTCCACGCCGGGCCAATCTCCCCGATACATGAGCTCACGCCGCTCCAGCTCAACAATTTCCCGGGCCACAACCGAGTCGATGATCCGATCCGGAATCCGCAGGGCGTGCATCAAATCCGGATTCAGGACCCGAACCCCGCCCGAAGCGATCGCTCCCATCGCCAGCTCCGGCTGGGCGGGCAGGCCCAGCTTGCGGACCACGACCACATCCAGGGGTGCTGCCAGCGCCGTTGCCACCTCATACGCGACCGGGACCCCACCGCGTGGGATCGCCATCACCAGGACATCAGGGCGATTGCGGTACTGGACGAGCCGCGCGGCGAGGCGTTTACCCGCCTCGTGGCGGTCACGAAACGGTCGCGGTCCGTAACTCAGCATGATGTTCGCGCTCCTGAGTTGGAGTTTGATCCACGATCGCTGTGCCCGGAAGCGTGGTTGGACCCCCGACGTTGGGGGCGAACGGCCCTATATGGGCGCCACGGGTCATATGGTCGAACCGGTATGGCAACGACCCAGCCACGAGGTCGGCGCAAAGAACATCCTCGTTGTGCTCACCGAGGACCGAGTACCCCTGCCGACGCACCGCAGCTGCGATGCAGGCGACGCGCCCGGAAGTCCTCGCGCGATTAGGGCGGCATGGAGGGTCGTATTCGGTGAGTTGGTTCGGCGCGCAGCTCTACGAGTGTGCTTGGAGTGTGGACACTGGCTAGTGCCGGGACTCGTTCAATTGTCGTTTTGGCCCCGGGCGCACTTGCTCCTGCGTCTCCTCGTGGGAGAGCGATGGCGTTCCATCGGGCGGGCGGGCGAAGGCAGCTTGAAGCTTCGCATAGGTTTGCAGTTTCTGCGCCACAAGGCGGTGAATGCTCCCGTCCGCATAGCTCCCGTCGGGATTCCGATCACCGGCCGCTCGCCCGGTCAGGATCTCGATGCCCTGATCCACATTATTGACAGCCCAGATGTTGAACTTCCCGCCGCAAACCGCATCAACCACCTCGTCCGAGAGCATCAGGTGCGGCACGTTGGCGGCTGGGATCACTACGCCCTGGTCACCTGACAAACCTCTCGCTTTGCACACTTTGAAGAATCCCTCAACTTTGTCCGTCACCCCTCCAACCGCCTGCACGTTCCCGTGTTGGTCCACTGAGCCCGTCACGGCGATCTGCTGCTTGAGCGGTACCTCAGCCAGCGCTGACAGCAGTGCGTAGAGTTCCGTCGAGGAGGCTGAATCGCCTTCGACCTCGTCGTAGGACTGCTCGAAGGTCAGCGTAGCCCGCACCGCCAGGGGCCACTGCTGCGCATAAGTGCCGGCGAGGTAGCCGGAGACGATCAGGAACCCCTTGTTGTGGATGGGTCCACCGAGCTCTGTCTCTCGTTCGATGCTCTCCAACGTTCCACGTCCGAGCGCCACCGTGGCGGAGACCCGGCTCGGGATTCCGAAGTGATGGTCTCCGAGCTCAACGACAGAGAGGCCGTTGAGCTGGCCTATGCGGCTGCCCACCGTTTCCACTCGAATCGTGCCTTCGTCGATGAGCTCCCGCAGCCGCTCTTCGGTGAGGCTCGAACGCCGTTCCTTCTCAGCCACCGCTCGTGAGACGTCTTCGGCCAGCACGAGCAGGTGAGACTGCTGGTCGGCCCAGAAGCTGGCCTCTGTCACCAGATCGGCCACATCCCTCAGCCGTGTCGAAAGCTTGCGCTGGCTATCCCGCCAGCGAGCGGCCTCCTCGACAATGCGGGCGACGGCGCCACGGTCGAAGTGCTTGAGGCCCTTTTCGCCGATGCAGCGGCTGATAAACGCGGCGTAGGCAGACACAGACTGCTCAGTCCATTCCACCTCAGGTGAGAAGTCCACTTTGACCTTGAAAAGTTCCCGGAACACTTCGTCCAGCCGGTAAAGGAGTTGATAGAGCATTGGAGTGCCGACGAGCACGACTTTGGTGCGGAGCGGCACGGGTGCCGGGGAAAGGCTCGCAGTAGGAAGCGCCGAGTACTGCTCACCGAGGTTCTCGATGCGCACCTGGCCTGTGCTCAGCGCTCTCATGAGGGCCTCCCATGCGAACGGGTTGCGCAGGACGTCGGCGGCTTCCAGGATCAGGAAACCTCCGTTGGCGCGGTGAAGCGCTCCGCCTTTGATCTGCCGGAAGTCGGTGACCATGGTGCCGAAGGTGGCGCGGTACTCGATCCTTCCCACGAGGTTGTAGTAGGTGGGGTTTGTCTCCACCGTGATTGGAGCTCCCTCGAGTCCGGTGTTGTCGACGATGACGTTCACGCGATAGCGGTTGGTGTGGTCGGAAGCAAGGGCGGCCTCCAGGGGCGATGTCGCCTCTATCCCGCCCGATTCGGGACCCATCTGCCGGAAGTCGGGCAGGTGGTTCGGGATGTCCTCTCCAATCCGGTCGAGGTGCGCCACCAGGTCTTCTTGCTGCGCGTATTTTTCGCGCAGGCCGTGCAGTAACGGCTCGATGGCGAAGCGGGCGATCTCACGATCGAGGCCGGCGACCTGCTCGATCCCTTCCCTCTCCAGCTGGCTCAGGCGGCGGAACGTGATCGCGATCTGCGTCTGCACCTCGGTGCCGCGCCGGTTCAGGTCCTGGCGCTCGCTCTCGGGCAGGCGCTCCACGTCCGCCGGAGTTGTCGGCCTGCCCTCGTGGAGCGGGGCCGCGATGATTCCATTGGGGGTGGCCTCGATGGCGAAGTTGTGCTCGCGTGCGAAGCGGCCGAGCTCCTCAATCATGGGTTCGTGTCGCTGCGCAAGCTCCGTGGCGAGTTGGCGCCGGCGTTCCGTATAACGCTCGGTCTCGAAAGCGTGAGTGATTTGTTGACGGGCCTGGCGGATGAAGTTTTCCATGTCGGCCGCCAGCACGCGTCCGCGACCGGCGGGTAGGGTCAGAACCCTCGGCCGGTCCACCTGTTCGAAGTTGTGCACGTGGACCCAGTCGCCCGGTGTTGGCCGGAGCACTGCAATCTCTTGAAGAAAGGCCCGCACGGTGCTCGCTCGCCCGGTACCGCTGAGACCAGTCGCGAACAGGTTGTAGCCGGGGCTATCGATGGCGACGCCGAAGCGCATGGCCTCCATCGCCCGCTCCTGGCCAAGTGTTCCCTTGAGTGGCGCGACTTCTTGAGTCGAGGCAAATGGGAGCGACGTAGGGTCGAGCCGGCGCCGAAGCCGTTCTGGCGAAACCCGATGCTGTTCCACCAGCCAAGGGTAGGCTGCGGACCCCGGCCGACTCTCGGGCCGAATGTCACCTGGATTGCATGGCTTACGGCACGATGGCCAAACGAGCCATGGGCTCCCTCAGGTGCTCCAGAGGGCATCCAGGATGCGTATGCGCACGGAACGCCACGCGGGGATGCAGGCTGAGATAGCGGCGACAACGACCAATATCCAGGCGTCGCGCCACATCTCGGACGCCCTGATCCCCAGCGCGGCAGGGCCGAACGGGAACAGGAAGGGGTGGCGTTCGACGAACGGGCCGGCCACGGCCAAAAAAAGTACGGCGCCCAGGCCGACGCCAAGACACGCATACACGACGGCTTTGTATACGTAACTCAGGATCACCGCGGTCGGGCTGATGCCGATCGCCCGCTCGATCCCGATCTGGCGGCGACGGTTGGCCAGGTCGACGTAGGTCACGATGAAGACGGTGATCAAGGCAACGAACAGCGTGATCGCGCGCAGGATGTTGTTGATCAGATTGAACGTGTCGACCTCATCGTTTATCGGTCCGACCAGCTCCGCCGAGGTGTGGTAGCTGACATCGCCCCTCAGCGGTTCGAGCTTGGAGACCAGGCTGTCGATGGGAACCGTGCCATCGGACTTGACAAAGATCGCGGTCGCCCGATCTCGCATGGCTGGAAGCACCTGGCTCGCCCATTGCTGGGTGACATATGCCTTCTGATCGGCGAGTAAGAACTGATCGTTGAAGATTCCCTGCACCCGCAAGGTTTCGTTCTGACCGTTGATCAGGGCCACCGTGACCTGGTCGCCGGCATGGACCGTCTTTAGAGAGGTTGCGTAACTGCGCAACGACTGGTTTCCCATGCCGGCGATCTGGATCCCGAGAAAGATTGAGGCGGTGTCCGCGGCGGCAAGGTAGCTTCCCTCTGCCAGATTGAACGGGGTCCGAAACACCTGGCCATATGAGCTGGGGTCGATGGCATCAACAGTCCACACGTTTGACTCGTCAGCGTGGCTGATCTCGCTTCCCACTCGATAGGTGGCGGCAGCGGCGGCCACGCCTTTGGTGGAGCGGATCTGAGACAGGTAGGTGCTGACGTCGCCGATGTCGTGGCTGCCGTGTGCAGGCATGATCTGCAGGGTGCTCGTCAGGGTGTCGGTGACTTGGCTGTTGATCTTGTCGACCGCGCCCTGGATGAGAGACGGAACAAACAGCAGATCGATGTAGATCAGGAGCAAGACCGCGATCGTCATCGCCGTCACGCCGCGATTGCCCCTGGTCAGGGATCGTCCAGCAAGGAAGCTGGAAACCCGGAGCACTCGTCCAGGAGCCATCAGAAGCCGTCCGCCAGCCTCCCGTCACGCAGGAAGAGCACGCGGCCCGCATAGCGCCGGTCATCGGCGTCGTGTGAGACGAAAACCACGGTGACCGCAAGCCTCCGATTGAGGTCCATAAGAGTCTCCATGACCGTTCGGCCCGACATCGAGTCGAGGTTTGCCGTCGGCTCGTCGGCGAAGATGACCGAGGGCTCGTTGATCAGAGAGCGCGCGATCGCGACGCGCTGCTGCTCGCCGCCCGACAGCTCGCGTGGGCGGTGCCGCATGCGTTCGGCCAGCCCGACGAGCTCGAGTATCTCGGTCGCCCGCCGGCGGTAGTCCACGTTGGGACGCCCGAGCATCATGCCCGGGAGATAGACGTTCTCCTGCGCGGTCAGCTCCGGCACCAGGGCATACTCCTGAAAGACATAGCCGAGCTTGGCCAGGCGGAGGTGACTTCGCGGTCCTTCGCCGAGGCGCGTTACCTCCTGACCGTCGATGAAGATGCGACCCCGGTCGGGTCGATCGATCAGGCTCAACTGGCGCAGCAGCGTGGACTTACCGGACCCGCTCTTGCCCATGATGCAAGCCATCTCGCCACGCTCGATGGACAGCGTGATGTCGACCAGACCCGGAACCTCCACCCGCCCCAGGCGGTAGATCCGGCTGACTCCCTCAACCTCGATCGCCTTTGGAGGCGGTTGTAGCGCGGGAGGGGTGGGCTCGGCGCCACCGGCCTCAAGAGTGGTGGTGGGCGCCTTGACAACTGTGATCTCGCGATCAGCGGTCATCTTGCCCATGCCCGCTCACGTCGCGCGCCAAGACCACTGCTTAAGAACACGCGTATCGGCACGGACCGAGCCGTGAATTGCCGATGGCCTTCACATGGACTCCAGGCGCCGGATCCTGTCGGCGATCGGCGGGTGGGTGTCGAAGAGGTTGTCCAGCCGGCGGGATGCCGAGTGCAGTGGAGACTCGGCATCGAACATACCTCCGTTGGACCAATTGACGAGTGCCTCCAGCGGAACACGACACGTCGTGCCACAACAGGGTCGAAAGTCCCGCTCCCAGGACCCGTTTGGCCTTACGAATCCTGCGTGAACCAGGAGCACCTCGATCATCCCCTCGCGGTACCGGTAAAGGAGCAGGCCGGCGCTGGTCGTCGCCATATCCTGCAGTCACATACCGAGAACAAGAAAAGGACCGGGGGCTTTACCCGGTCCAAGCCGGCCCCAGCCCTACGCTCGGGTGGATCTCCCACCCGGTGCTTCCGGGGGATACCCCGGCAAGAGCATTCACTCATATCCCTGGCGGGTTGGCATGGGCCTTTGGACACTCTGCGATAGGGACCCCCAGCCCTGTGCCGATTTCTGGGCTGCTCCTAAATTGCTGAGGGAGGGTCATGAATATGGAGATTGAGGAGCAAGCCATCGAGGCCATCGAGGCCATCGAGTTCAAACTGCGACCGTCGGACGCGCTGCAGGCGCCGCATTCGGTCCGTCTGACACGAGAGGGCCTGCGGCGGCTGGAACAGGAACTCCAGACGCTGGAGCAAGAAAGCATGCCTGCGGTCGTCGAGCGCATCCGCGCCATCCGGGAGATGTCGGCGGATCCGTTGGAGGGCGGGGATTACGCGCAGGCGATGGAGGAGATGGCCCAGCTCAGAGCACGGGAGGCAGTCCTCCGCACCCTGATCGGCTCGGGCGAGATCGTCGAGGACCATGGGCCCGCTGGCGTGGTCCAGCTCGGATCGACGGTGACGCTTGCCGAGAACCACCACAAGGAGATGTTCACGATCGTCGGCTCGGCCGAGGCGGATGCGCTGAAGGGTCGCCTGTCCGAGGATTCCCCGCTGGGCAGGTCGCTGCTCTGGCATCACGCCGGCGATACCGTGCAGTGGGATTCGCCCGCAGGCGTCAACCGGGCGCGGATCGTCAGAATCGCCCGACTTGGACGCTGAGCGGATGCGGGCACTGATCATCGGTGTCGGTTTCGCACGGGAACACACGGCGCATGGCGGAGGCGCTTCCGGCCGAGATCCAGGAGCTGATCCTGCGCCTGGCTCGAGATAACCGACATGTCCGCCCTGGGATCGGGGAGGGGATAGGGCCGATGGACCGGCACCTTCTTGGCCCATAGGTCCTGCGCGCCGGCGGCCATTCGCCTCTGATCGGATCCATGCCGGCACGGCATGCTTCTGACAGCGATCGACGTTTCAGGGAGGTCGAACGATGCTAGTAGGCAAGGTCGGAGATCGCGTGATCGTCGAGTCGGAGCGGATAGGGCGGCCGGCACGCGGGGGCGAGATCCTCGAGGTGCTGGGTGCCGGCGAGGGCGTCCACTATCGTGCCCGTTGGGAAGACGGGCACGAGAGCACTT
>Ga0208078_1000453_pt1 | contig 10863 bp, 10 predicted proteins | sample NGESurdeep072012_3_FD_184468 | JGI IMG/M metagenome (GOLD analysis project Ga0208078, IMG submission 184468) | Arctic peat soil microbial communities from Barrow, Alaska - NGEE Surface sample 53-2 deep-072012 (SPAdes) | ecosystem: Environmental > Terrestrial > Soil > Wetlands > Peat ... | reverse complement strand
GCCGACCTCGTGAACAAGTTCCGGGTTCCAGGTCGCGCCGAGTGCCGTCCCGCACGGAAAGCTCGCAGACGGACGACCCGACCATTGCTCGCCGCGCGCCCCACTCGGCCCGTCGGTGACCTTCAGCGGCGGCACTCCCAAGCGCTCGACGCCGGGTCCGTGCCACAGGTCGACACCCGCGACCAGCGCGGCCTTCTCGTCGAGCGTCAGCTCGGCGACCAGCTTCTCGATGCGCTCGCTCATGACGGGAATCCTCTGCCACGATGCGGCGATGGAACAACTTCACGGCAAGGTCGCGGTCGTGACCGGTGCCGGCAGCGGCATCGGCCGAGCCCTCGTGCGGCGATTCGCAAGCGAGCAGATGCGCGTCGTCGCGGCCGATATCGAGGCGGCGGCCTTGGCCGAGACCGTCTACGAGCTCGACGGTACGAGCAGCTTCGTCACCGATGTCGCCGACTTCGACGAGGTCGACGCCCTGGCCGAGCACACCTACGAGATGTTCGGCTCGACCGACATCCTCTGCAACAACGCGGGTGTGTTCGCGGGCGGTCTCATGTGGGAGCGGCCGCCCTCGGATTTTGCGTGGACGCTCGGAGTCAACCTGTGGGGCATCCTCAACGCGATCCGCGCGTTCGTGCCGCGCATGCTCGCCGCCGGTACTGCCGCGCACATCGTCAACACCGTGTCGATGGCCGGCGTGTGCACGAACGCGTTCTCGGGCCCGTACACGGTGTCGAAGTTCGCCGCACAAGCGGCCACGGAGTGTCTCGCCCACGACCTGCGGGCGATCGGGGCACCCATCAAGGTGTCGGCCGTCGTGCCCGGTGCGGTTGCGACACACATCGCGACGTCGGGACGCAACCGTCCCGCCGGGCTCGCGGCCCCGCGCTCCGAGGACGCGCAATTCGTCGAACAGGCACTGACCGACCTCACGTCGCAGGGCGCGCCGCCCCAAGACGTGGCGACGATGATCCTCGACGCGATCCGCACCGACCAGTTCCTCGTCCCGACCAAGCCGAGCTACGCGCAGCAGCTGCGAGTTCGATGCGACGCGCTGGTCGACCGGTCGCTCCCTCCGATGCCGGAGTTCGACTAGGAGCCGCGAACGGGGTGCCCGCCGGTCCTCAGCCCAACAACCGCTTGACCGCGCGAGCCCGCCATCTCGGGTCGCGGCCGGCGGCTTCGGCGCGGTCGATCGATTCGACGAGCTTCCGGGAGAGATTGACGCCGACGAAACGCAACGGCTCGGGCTCCCAACGCGGCGATCGGTGGCCGACCCACGGCAGGCGCACGAGCTCGGTGTCGCGTCCGAGGACGAGATCGGCGATCGTGCGACCGGCGAGATTCGTGGTGCTCACGCCGTCGCCGACGTACCCGCCCGCCCACGCGAGGCCGGCCGCGCGGTCGAATCCCACCGACGGGTACCAGTCGCGCGGCACGCCGACCGCGCCGCCCCAACGGTGCGTGATCGCGGCGTCGCCGAGCGGGGGGAACAGCGATTGCAGGGTCGCGTGCAGCGCGTCGAACACGCGCGCGTCGAGGTCGAACTGCGGCCGTACCCGGGAACCGAAGTGGTAGGGCGTTCCCCGGCCACCGAACGCCAGCCGGCCGTCGGCGGTGCGTTGGCCGTAGATGATCATGTGGCGGAAGTCGGCGAACGTCGGGCGGGTGCCGAGCCGGGCATCTTCCCAGAACCCGTCCGAGAGGGGCTCGGTCGCGATCATCAGCGAGTAGACGGGCGCGATCGAGCGACCCAGGCCGGGAAGCTCGGCGCTGAACGCCTCCGTCGCGCGCACGACAACTTCGGCGCGCACCGTTCCGCAGGTGGTGCGCAGCCGACCGGGCTCGATCGCGAGTACCGGCGTGTGCTCGTAGATCGTCACGCCGAGCCGTTCGACGGCGCGCGCCAATCCGTGCACGAGCTTCGCCGGATGAAGCGCCGCGCAGTGCGGGGTGAACAGCGCACCGAGGTTCGGCCGGCACCCGATCAGCGCGCTCGCGTCGGCGGATGAGAGCTCGCGGTAGTCGTCGGTGCCGAACCCCCACGCCCGATGATCGTCGAGCTCCTGGCGCAGGCGCCTCAGATGCGCGGGCAGCGTCGCGACCTGGACGGTACCGCCGCGCGCCCAGTCGCACGCGATCCCCTCCTCCACCACGACCCGCTCGATCTCGTCGAGCGTTGCGAACATCGCGCGTTGCATCGCGACGACAGCCTCCCGACCGTGGCGGCGCGCGGTTGCGTCGCGGCTCCCCGCGAACAAGGCCGAGCACCATCCGCCGTTGCGACCCGACGCCCCGAAGCCGACGACCTCGCGTTCGCACACGACGATGCGAAGCGCAGGATCAGCCTGCTTCAGCGCGTACGCCGTCCAGAGCCCGGTGTACCCACCACCGGCGATCGCGACGTCGGCTGCGACATCGCCTCCGAGCTCCGAGCGCGCGAGTCGCTCCTCGCCCGGCAACGTCGCATTCCACAAGCTCGCGGCGCCGGTTCCGAACATGTCCGGAAGTATGCTCCCGCGCATGATCCGCTCGGAAACGCGCGAGCACGTCGTCATCGTCACCATCGACAACCCGCCGGTGAACGCGTTGCCCGTCGCCGGCTGGTTTCAGCTCGCCGACGCGGTGCGCGCCGCGGGTCGCGATCCCAACACGCGCGTCGTGATCCTGCGAGCCGAGGGCAAGGGCTTCCAGGCCGGCGTCGACATCAAGGAGCTCGTGGCCGATTCGACGCACGAGTCGCTCGTCGGGGTGAACCGGGGGTGTTACGAGGCGTTCGCCGCGGTCTACGACTGCGAGGTCCCTGTCATCGCGGCGGTACAGGGCTTCTGTGTCGGCGGTGGCATCGGTCTCGCCGGCAACGCCGACATCGTCGTCGCCTCCGACGACGCGACATTCGGTCTGCCCGAGGTCGATCGGGGTGCACTCGGCGTCGCGACCCATCTGGCCCGTTTCGTGCCGCAACACAAGCTGCGCGCGATGTTCCTCACCGGCACGACCATCACCGCGAGCGAGCTCCTCGCGTTCGGCACTGTCGAACGCGTCGTGGCGCGCGACGAGCTCCTCGACGTCGCGCTCGAGCTCGCGGCGGTGATCGCCGAGAAGAGCCCGATCGTGATGCGACGGGCGAAGGAGTCGCTCAACATGATCGATCCGGTCGACGTCAAACGCTCCTACCGGTTCGAGCAGGGCTTCACCTTCGAGCTCAACCTCCTGGGCGACAGTGACGAGCTCCGGCAGGCGTTCGTCGACAAGCGCGACGCCGACCTCGCCTGACCCGGAAGGCCCTGACCCGGCCGACCTGCGATCCGGATGGCCTGCGGGCCACGCCGTCTAGGGTCCGGTCCGTGCCGCACACTCGCCGGTTCTGGGGTTGGGGGGTCGAGGGCGAGGGGCCGTCGGCCGCCCAGCAACGAAAGCTCGGCGAGACGATCGCGATGCGGTTCGGCGGAGAGGCCCGCGCTCCGATCGCACCGCCATCGGTCGACGAGCTCGCCCTTCCCGAGCCGCGGATCACGCCGCCCGCCTCGCTCGCCGCGCTTTGCACCGACGACCCACTCGAGCGCGCCGGCCACACCTACGGCAAGTCGTTCCGCGACGTGTGGCGCGCGCTGCACCGCGACTTCTCGTGTCCGCCCGACCTCGTTGCGATCCCTCGCGACGAAGCCGACATCATCGCCCTCCTCGACTGGTGCTCCGATCAACGCATCGCGGCGGTGCCCTACGGCGGCGGCTCGTCGGTCGTCGGTGGTATCGAGTGCGACGTCGGTGACGACTATCGCGGTGCGGTCAGCATCGACATGCGGGCGCTCGACCGCGTGCTCGAGGTCGACCGGACGTCGCGCGCGGCGCGCATCCAGGCGGGGGTGTACGGCCCCGCGCTCGAGGACCAGCTGCGGCCGCACGCCCTGACGCTGCGGCACTTCCCGCAGTCGTTCGAGTTCTCGACCCTGGGCGGATGGCTCGCGACACGATCTGGCGGTCACTACGCCACGTTGCATACCCACATCGACGACTTCGTGGAGTCGATCCGCGCGGTCACGCCGCGCGGCATCTGGGAGAGCCGACGCCTTCCCGGATCCGGTGCGGGCCCTTCACCGGATCGCGCCCTGCTGGGCTCCGAGGGCATCCTGGGCGTGATCACCGAAGCCTGGATGCGGTTGCAAGATCGCCCGACGTTCCGGGCATCGGCGACGGCCCGCTTCCCCACGTTCGAACGCGCCGTCGACGCCGCGCGGGCGATCTCCCAGACCGGTCTGTACCCGGCGAACTGCCGCGTCCTCGACGCGGTCGAGGCCGGGCTCACGGGAGCCGACGACACGGGCGACGCGCTGTTGCTGCTCGCGTTCGAGTCCGCCGACCATCCGCTCGGGCCGTGGATCGAACGCGCGGTCGAGTGCGCGCGCGACCACGGTGGCATCGTCGCCGACGACGACATCTCGGTGCGCGACGGCGCGCGATCGGAAGGCGCGCGCGAGGGAGCGGCCGGTTCGTGGCGGAACGCGTTCATCCGCGCGCCGTATACGCGCGACGCGCTCGTCGGGCTCGGCGCGATCTCCGAGACGTTCGAGACGGCGTGCACTTGGGACGCGTTCGCGGGCTTGCGCGACGGCGTGACGAAAGCCGTCCTCGACACCGCGCAGGCCGCAGGTGCTTGGCCCGCGGTCGTCACCTGCCGGTTCACGCACGTGTATCCCGACGGTCCGGCCCCCTACTTCACGGTGCTCGCCCAGGGGACGGAGCCCGAACAGCTCGCGCAATGGGAGGCGATCAAGGCCGCGGCCGGCGCCGCCATCGCGCAGCACGGCGGGACGATCACGCATCACCACGCGGTCGGTCGCGATCACCGCCGCTGGTACGACCGGCAACGGCCCGATCCGTTCGCGGCCGCCCTGATCGCCGCCAAGGCCGCCGTCGACCCGGCCGGCGTCCTCAATCCCGGAGTGCTCGTCGATCCCGCCGACCCCACGAACGACCTCGCCTGATGCCGTACCGCGCGGTGATCTTCGACTTGGGCGGCGTCGTGTTCCCCTCGCCGTTCGAGGCGTTCGACGCCTACGACCGTGGCAACGAGCTGGAGCAGGGCACCATGCGCGCGCTGATCCGTACGAGCAGCGAATCGGGCGCGTGGGCGGCACTCGAACGTGGCGAGCTGAGCATGGACGAGTTCGTCGACGCGCTCGAGGTCGAGGCACTCGCCGCGGGGTTCCGGATCGACGCCCGCCGGCTGATGGGCCAGATCGGCGCGTCGTTCGGCCCGCGGCCCGAGATGGCGCGCGCCATCGAACGGATCCGGTCGAGCGGTCTGCGCACCGCGGCATTGACGAACAACTGGGCCGACGAGCGACGGCGCTCGACATCGAACGGGCTCCAGGAGGCCGGACTCTTCGACGTGATCGTGGAATCGGCCGTCGAGGGGCTGCGAAAACCGGACCCGCGCATCTACGCATTGGCGCTCGCGCGCCTGAACGTGCTCGCGTCGGAGGCCGTGTTTCTCGACGATCTCGGCATGAACCTCAAGCCCGCCCGCGAGATGGGCATGGCGACGATCAAGGTCGGCGACCCCGATCTCGCGCTCGCCGAGCTCGAAGCAACCCTCGGACTCGTCCTCCGATGAACGCGCGCTGACATGGACCTGCTCTGGGTGCGTCACGGAGAACCGGAGCGAATCGCGGCGGGTAGAGGCGTGCCGGCCGATCCCGCGCTCACCCCGCGCGGCCGCGAACAGTCGGAGCGGCTCGCCGCTTGGCTCGCGTTCGAGCCGATCGACGTCGTCCTGTCGAGCCCGCAGCGGCGCGCGGTCGAGACCGCCGAGCCCATCGCGCGCGCTCATCATCTGCCGGTTCAGATCGTGGCGGGGCTGGTCGAGTACGACTCGCGGTCCGACTCGTACATCCCGATGGAGGAGCTGCGTGCCACGAACGATCCGCACCTCACCGCGATGTACGAAGGCAGGTGGGAGGAGTTCGGTGCGGAATCGACCGAGACCTTCCGAGCCCGCGTCGCGACCACGCTCGACGAGATCGTGGATGCGAATCCCGGTCGACGGGTCGTCGCGGTATGCCACGGCGGCGTCATCAACGTCGCCGTCGCGATCATGCTCGGCCTCGACCGCCATCTCTGGTTCGAACCGCACTACACGTCGCTCTCGCGCACGGTCGCGTCGCGCACAGGGGTGCGCTCTCTCGCTTCGCTCAACGAACGCGCGCACCTGAACGCCAGAAGGGAGTCCGCATGAGTGTCAACATCGAACACGTCGACCGCGTCACCGTCGTCACCATCGATCGACCGGCAGTGCGCAATGCCGTCGATCGCACCACCGCCGCCGAGCTCGCCGACGCGTTCCGCGCGTTCGACGCCGACGACGCGCGCGACGTCGCGGTCCTGACCGGGGCCGGCGGCACGTTCTGCGCGGGAGCCGACCTCAAGGCGATCGGCGACAACGGCGGCAACACCGTTCGGCCCGAGGGCGACGGCCCGATGGGACCGACGAGAATGTTGCTGTCGAAGCCGGTGATCGCCGCGGTCGAGGGGTTCGCGGTGGCGGGCGGGCTCGAGCTGGCCCTGTGGTGCGACCTCCGCGTTGCCGCGCGCGACGCCGTGTTCGGCGTGTTCTGCCGGCGCTGGGGCGTGCCGCTCGTCGACGGCGGCACGGTCCGCCTGCCGCGTCTCATCGGTCATTCGCACGCGCTCGATCTCATCCTGACCGGCCGTGGAGTCACCGGCGACGAGGCCCTGCGCATGGGTCTCGCCAACCGTCTCACCGAGCCGGGCAACGCGCGGCGGCATGCGATCGAGCTCGCGTCCGAGCTCAGCGCGCTGCCGCAGGTTTGCCTGCGCGAAGACCGCTCGTCGAGCTACGCGCAATGGGGTCTCGGCCTCGACGATGCGATCCAGGTCGAACTCGAGCACGGGCTGCGCGTCCTGCGCTCCGGGGAATCATTCGCCGGCGCTTCCCGGTTCGCGGCCGGCGCGGGCCGTCACGGCCGCGCCGCTCCGCCCCCGTCGTAGAATCGGGGCGTGGCTACGGAACGGACGGTCGCCGATCTCATGAGTCAGCCGGTCGTCACCGCGCAACCCGCGGAGACGGTCGCACTCGCCGCCCAGCACATGCGCGAGCGCCGGGTCGGCTCCGTCGTCGTGGTCGACCACGACGACCGCGCCATCGGGATCCTGACCGAGCGCGACATGATCCGCCTGGCGGCAGCCGGATCCGACGCGTCGACCGCCAAGGTCTCGGAGTGGATGACGGCCGACCCGCACACGATCAGCCCCGACGTGGAAGCGCGTGCTGCGTTCGCGAGCCTGGCGGAGGGCGGCTACCGGCACATCCCGGTCGTCGAGGACGGCGGCGAAGGACACAAGCTCGTGGGGATCGTGTCGATGCGCGACCTGATGCGCGTCGCGATGATCCAGCCGGCCGACGCACAGGCCCACGAGGTGCCGAAAGGCCTCGAGGGCGTCGTCGTGGCCGACACCACCATCGGCGACGTGCGCGGCCTCGAGGGCTTCTACCACTACCGCCAGTACAGCGCGGTCGACCTCGCGAAGTCGCGAACGATCGAGGACGTCTGGCAGCTGTTGTTCGAAGGACGGCTGCCGTCGACACTCGCCGAACGCGAGGCGTTCGCCGCCGACATCCGACCGCGCCGCGTGATCCCGACCGCAGTCGCCGACGTGCTCCCCGAGATCGCGCGCGCCGGCGAGATGTTCGTCCCCCTCGACGCGGTGCGGACCGCGGTGTCGCAGTACGGCGCGGCGCTCGGCTTCCGGGCGTCACACGACATCGACGCCGCGACCCTGCACGACAACGCAATGTCGACGTGCGCGGTCGTTCCGAGCCTGATCTGCGCGCTCTGGCGGTTACGCCGCGGGCTCGATCCGGTTGCGCCGCGCGACGATCTCGCGTACGCGGCCAACTACCTCTACATGATGCAAGGCGAGGTACCCACGGCCGAACACTCCGCCGCCGTCGAGAAGTACCTCATCTCCACGGTCGACCACGGCTTCAATGCGTCGACGTTCACGGCGCGCGTCATCACCTCGACCGGAGCCGACCTCGGCGCCGCGGTCGTCGGCGCGATCGGCGCGCTGTCGGGCCCGCTGCACGGTGGCGCGCCGAGCCGCGCGCTGCAGATGCTCGACGAGATCGGCACGCCCGATCGGGCCGAGGCCTGGTTGCGCGCCGCGGTGGAGCGCGGCGACCGGCTCATGGGCTTCGGCCACCGTGTGTACAAGACCGACGACCCGCGTTCCCTGATGCTCCGCGAGGTCGCCGACTCGCTCGGCGGCGACAAGATGGACCTCGCCCGTCACATCGAGGCGACCGCGATCAAGGTGCTCGACGAGATGAAGCCGGGACGGCGCCTCTACACGAACGTGGAGTTCTACGCGGGCATCGTCATGGACCGTTGCGGCATCCCGCGCGAGCTGTTCACGCCCACGTTCGCGGCGAGCCGGGTCATCGGCTGGTGCGCGCACATCCTCGAGCAAGCGGCCGACAACCGCCTCATCCGGCCGAGCGCCCAGTACGTCGGCCCGCCTCCTCCGCAGCCGGTCCCGCCGATCTCGGCCTGAGCCGAGCCGACGCCCGCCCGTGCGGTCAGCCGGCCGACGCGGACCCATGTGAGACGAGGTCGCCGAGGATCGAGGCGAGCTGCTCGGGGTGGACGGTCTCCCGGGTCGCGACGAGCTCGCCGAGTGTCCACCAACGATGACCCAGCACCGAACGCCGTTCGACAGCAGTCCAGTCCGAGTCGTCGATCGCGAACCGCCGGCTCCGCACACAGAAGAAATGCTCCGCCTGCCGGTAGCGCACACCCTCGAAGTCGAACACGGCGGTCCGGCGGAACACGACGGGACCCAGCTCACCGACGGCGAGCCCGGTCTCCTCGCGCAGCTCTCGCCGCGCCGCGGCTTCCACGGTTTCGCCTTCGTCGAGCCCGCCCCCCGGAGTGAACCACCAGGTTCCGGCTTCGGGGCGAGCAGGGTCGCAGCCGCGCAACAGCAGCAACGCGCCGTCGTCGTCGACGACCAAGACGCGCGCCGCGGTGCGATCCGTGACACGGTGCGGTGGCATCGCATCGTCGAGCACGGCCTCAATCCTCGCACGTGGCCGCGAGATGAGAGGCTGTTCGTCGATGGGCAGCTCCGAACCGGGACCGGGCCCGCCGCGCACGCGGCGCGAACCGCCGCGGTTTCGACGCGTCTCGGTGCACCGGGTCGAACCGGCGAGCCCGCGCCTCGTCCGGGTCACGGTCAGCGGCGGCGACCTCGAAGGCCTCGTCGTCGAAGAGCCGGCGGCGAGCGTGCGATTGCTCCTTCCCGCATCGCCGGGCGAGGGGCTCGTGCTCCCGCGCTGGAACGGCAACGAGTTCCTCCGGCCCGACGGCCGACGTCCGACGATCCGCACATTCACGCCGCGGCGCGTCGACTCGGAAAACCTCGAGCTCGATCTCGAAGTCGTCGTCCACGGCGACGGCGTCGCATCATTGTGGGCGGCCGGCGCACAACCCGGTGCGCCGGCTGCGATCTCGGGTCCCGGCCGCGGCTATGCGATCGACCGCGACGCGCCGGCGTTCCTCCTCGCCGGTGACGAGACGGCGATCCCGGCTATCAGCCAGCTCCTCGAAGTTCTGCCCGACGACACGCCGACCCAGGTTCACATCGAGGTCGCGCGCCCGGACGCGCGCCTTGCATTGCCCGACCATCCGCGCGCGACCGTGGAATGGCACGACCTGCCGTCGGACGCGCCCCCCGGCGACGCGCTCGTCGCCGCGGTTCGGACCTCCGAGCTCGCACCGGGCGTGCGCGTTTGGGCGGCCGGCGAAGCCGCGGCAGTGCAACGCATTCGCCGTCACCTGTTCGAGGAGCGATCACTCTCCCGCGACCGGACAACGGTACGCGGATACTGGAAGCACGGGCGCGCGGGCGACGGCGAGAAGTAGGCCCGAGGCCGCCGCGGCTCGCCCGGTTGTTGCAACGGCCGGTTCGCCGTTACCGTCGGGTCCGACACCGAAACGGAGGTCGGCCATGCGCATCGAGCATTCCGTCACCACGCTCTCCTGGATCCCCTCGTACGCCGTCACGGGCCTGAACAAGGCGGTCTTCGAATCGGGCTTCACCCACTACGACGACCCGCCTCCCGACCAGTTGTACGACCTCGCCGACATGAAGCGCGACGACCGCTTCCGTTACGCCAACCGCTTGCACGCCTGGATCGAGGTCAAGGGCGACGCCATCACCGACTACGGCTACGTCGGCGGGAGCGTCATGGGCGCGACGACCATACGGCTGGGCTCGAAGGACCTCGCCCGGTTCCAGGCCGTCGAGTTCGAGGAGCTTCGGGCCCAACCCGAGGTGACCGACACGTCGGTGCGGTTCGTGCAGACCTTCGGCGGCCACGTGGCGCTGCCCGCGCCCCGGCACGTGAACCGCCCCCCGTTCTTGAAGTTCCAGGCACCGACGGTGTGGACGACGCTCGCACTCGTGCTGCACGCCGACGGCCGCGCCGATTGGGAGTTCGTCGGCGCGAGCCCGTTCCCGCGTCACTGGGTGTTCGACCATGACGGCAAGCTCGCCGGGAAGGCCGGGCTCGCCGACTTCAAGGAGTGGTGGCGGCACTCGTTCGGCAAGCACACTCCCTGGGGCGACCTCGACTCGCCCACGCTGTTGACCACGGTCGAGACCGCGTTGGAACGAGAGTTGTCGGCCGAGATCATGAGCGGCGGCGAGAAGCCGAAGCTCCGCACGCTCAAGGCGGGCCAAGTGCTCATGGAGCAGGGAGAACCGGGGCACGAGCTCTTCCTCCTGCTCGACGGCGTGCTCGCACTCGAGGTCGACGGCGAAGTCCTCGGTGAGCTC
>Ga0208078_1000451_pt1 | contig 10885 bp, 13 predicted proteins | sample NGESurdeep072012_3_FD_184468 | JGI IMG/M metagenome (GOLD analysis project Ga0208078, IMG submission 184468) | Arctic peat soil microbial communities from Barrow, Alaska - NGEE Surface sample 53-2 deep-072012 (SPAdes) | ecosystem: Environmental > Terrestrial > Soil > Wetlands > Peat ... | reverse complement strand
TCAAGGCAGGGCCTGTCGGCGGACCCGCGCCCGCGATCGCGGAGCACAAGAACCGAGCCTTCTACGCCTTCGATGTCGGCGACGACGGCAGCGTCATGTACGTGGCGGACGATGCGCCGTTCAATGCCAACGGCAGCGGGCCAAACGAAGCGCCACCGGCGCCGGACATGGGGATCTATGTCGAGTCAGGAGGCGAGTCGGTGCAGCAGCTCGGCGAGGTCCGGGTCGCCCAATGGGCGGCGGGTAGGTTCGTAGGACCTGGCCTGGCGCTGGTTGCCAAGATCGTCAACCAGGGCCCGGCCGGCACGGCCGAGGTCGACCTCGTGAGCCTTTGCTCCGGGAGCGGATGCACCGCCACGACCCAGCCGGTGGAGACCGTCTCCGGCAAGTACCCGCAACCAAGCCTCGTTCTGCTTCGACAGGTGGCAGCCGCTTAGGTCGGCTTCCCAAACGGCCGAAACGAGATCAAAATCGACCGTTTTCAGAGCAGCGAAAGGGCGCTGGTCGGGCGGGCGAGATTCGAACCCTCCTGGGCGGCATGTTCCAGGAGTTTTCCACAGCCGTTCCAACCCCGCGCCCACGGGCTTCCAAAACGGCCCAAACAAGATCAAAATCGATCGTTTTTGCAACGTCTCAAAACGTTATGGTCGGGCGGGCGAGATTCGAACTCGCGGTCTCCTGGTCCCAAACCAGGCGCTTTGCCGAGCTAAGCTACCGCCCGCGCGAAGAGATTCAAGCAGACAGACCCACCAGCGCGCCCGACTCCAGCAGAGCGCGCACGGCGCGGGCCCGATGACTGTACAGCCGCTTCTCCTCAGGCGGCATCTCGCCGAAGGTCTTCCCTGTTCCAGGAACCAGGAACACCGGGTCATACCCGAAGCCCGCCTCGCCACGCCATTCGGGCACGATCTCGCCTCGACATTCGCCCTCGAAGAACTGGGTGGCCTGACCCGGATCGGCCAGCGCCAGCACGCATACGAAGCGCGCGTTCCACGGCCGCGGCTTCCCCTCGAGCCGCTTCAAAAGTTCTGCCGTGCGTTCTCCTTGCGTCGGCCCGAGACGGGCCGAGCGGATGCCTGGAAAGCCTCCCAGTGCCTCGACCTCCACTCCCGAGTCATCGCCCAAAGCGGCTAGGCCCGATCGCGCAGCCGCCGTCTCCGCCTTCAGCCGTGCGTTCTCGGCGTAGATCTCCCCCACCTCGTCGACCTCGCTGTCGAAAGCCACGAGCTCAACTCCGGCTCCGGCCAGCAGCTCTCGATACTCGCGCAGCTTGCCGGTGTTGCCGGTCGCAATGACCAGCCGCCGGCGCTCAGCCAAGTCCTGCTAGCAGGACTGAGAAGGTGGTGCCGAACTTCCGTCAGCCATCCTTCACAGCTCTGCTATAGCCCGCTTCTGCCCGACGATCAGGTCCTTTATGCCCTTGTTCGCCAGCGCAAGCATCGCGTCCAGCTCCGAGCGCGTGTAAGGCGCGCCCTCAGCCGTCGCCTGCAGCTCGACCAGCTTGCCGTCCTCGGTCATCACGCAGTTGAGGTCGGTCGAAGCATTGAAGTCTTCCGTGTAGTCGAGGTCCAGCATGGGCGTGCCCTCGACAATCCCGCAGCTGACGGCAGCGAGGTACTGGCCGATGGGGATCTGGTCGATCATGCGCGCGTCCTTCATCCGCTTCACGGCCATGTACAGCGCGGCGAAGGCGCCCGTGATCGACGCAGTGCGCGTGCCTCCATCCGCCTGCAGCACATCGCAGTCGAGCGTGATGGTCCTCTCACCGATCTTGCCCATGTCCACCGCGGCGCGAAGAGAACGGCCGATCAGGCGCTGGATCTCATGCGTGCGACCGCCCAGGCGGCCCTGGACCGATTCCCTCATGCCGCGATCAAGGGTCGAGCGCGGCAGCATCGAATACTCCGCGGTGATCCAACCCTGGCCGCTGCCACGGCGATGGGCGGGCACTCGATCCTCGACGCTCGCGGTAATCCAGACCCGCGTGCGACCCATCTCGATCAGGCAGGAGCCCTCCGCGTGCACATTCACGCCGAGCTCGATCTTCAGCGGGCGTAGCTGGTCCGGTTGCCGCCCATCAGGCCGCGATGTTTCTGTCAATGCTTCAACAGTTTGAGTGTCAGCGCCGTCCCCTCAAAGAAGAGGTACAGCGGTATGAACATGATCAGTGGCGTGAACGGGTCAACACCCGGGGTCAGGAAGTTGGCGAGGATGCCCAGCCCGAGGAACCACCACACCCGGTTCTTGTACAGCCACTTCGAGCTGATGATGCGAACCATCCCGAGCACGAACAGCACCACCGGCAGCTCGAACACGATGCCGAAGCCGATGATCATGATGAGAACGAATCCGACCAGCTCTCCGATGTCAGCGAAGTAAGAGGTGTTGGGCGGGGCCAGCGAATTCAAAACGTGGAGGTAGAGAGGGAGGGCGAATATCGCCACGGCCACGCCGACCCCAAAGAAGATGATCGTGGCGACGATCAGCGGCAACATGAACCGGCGCTCGTGACGGTGCAAGCCAGGACTGACGAACCACCAGATCTGTTGGATCACCACCGGTGCCGCGATGACAAGTCCGATATAGAGCGCGACCTTGAGCTGGAGGACCACGCCGCCGGTTGGCCCGAAGTAGTACGCGTGGACGATCCCCGCCCTCTTGACCAGCAGCCCGATCACCTGGCCGGCGATGAAGAAGGACGCGGTGGTGGTGATCGCCCAGGCGCTGAGAGAGATGATGAGAGCTCGGCGCAGAGCCTCCAGGTGCTCGATGACCGACATACGCTGCTCCTCGACCTGTACTTCGGGTCGACGAACGCGCTGAAGGACCCTGTCTAGGAGGGCCACGAAAGGCTCAGATCTTGGGAGGGGTGGCCTCGGACTGCGAGCCTGGGGAGACAGAGCTCTCCTGAGAGGCAGGCGGTGCGGGCGGTGGCGGCGTGGCGGGTGTCGCCGGCGTGCCCTGGACCGCTGATGTGACGTCGTTGGTCAGCTCCGTGGTGGCCTTGCGGAACTCGCGCATAGCCTTGCCGACAGCCCCCCCGAGCTCGGGTAGCCGGCCGGGTCCAAAGATGATGAGCACGATTATCAGGAGGCCGGCGATGTAGAACCAATGGAATTGCATCTCCCGAGGATTATAGACCCGAGCCTGTCACCCCGAGGCTTTGCTTGATGGGATGGCCACAGCCTGGTTCAACCGACCTGGATTGAGATCGAAATGATCTGGTCGGAGGGCGACGTAAGGAGCTCTGCCTTGTCAATTCCTTGGACGACGGTCCCGAATCGGTTGTACACGAAGGTCGGGCCCTGGCCCGGCCAGGCGGCCCGCTGAATGAAGAACTGGCTGCCGTTGATCGGGCCCCCGGCCGGGCGCGCCATGCCGACCGCCCCGATGCCCCAGCTAGGGGAGGTGTTGGGCTCGTTGGGGAGGGTGTAACCAGGCCCGCCGCGACCGTCGCCGTTCGGGTCCCCGCTCTGGACCTCCCAATCCTGCGTCATCCAGGGCATGCCGTTGTAGTAGCCATGCAAGGCCAGCACGATGAAGTTGTTCACGGTCACCGGGGCGATCTCCGGGTACAGCTTGATCACGACCTGGCCCTGGGTCGTGTTGACGGTCGCCTGGTACGTTCGGCCGGTGGTGATGCAGATCGGCTGGGGGCCGAGGAACTGGTGCGGGGCGATCTGAGTCGACGTCCTGCACCCGTCCAACGCGGTCGGCGCCGGCGTTTTCAGCGCCTGACCCACCGCCAGCCCACCACCGAGGACGGTCGCGACCACGATCGCGGCGATCAGGACCGGGATCCAGGGCCTTCGGCGCCATGGCTCGGGGAGATCGATCCTGTCATCCTCGGCTGTGATGACCGGCCGCCGCGCGGCCGACTTCGTCTTGCTCACTTCTTCACCGCCGCCTCGGCGATGGCTTGAACCAGGCCGTGCGTCGTGTACTCGCGGGCGGTGATCGTGACCTGCAGGCCGAGCTTGCGTGCCGTGTCTGCGGTGACGGGGCCCATGCAGGCAACCTCCGCGTCACCCAGCACGGCCGGGAGACGATCGTCTGGGAAGGCGCGAACGAAGTTGGCCACCGTGGACGAGCTGGTGAACGTGATCACGTCGACGCCTTCCGCGTTGAACAGGCGCAGGAGCGCATCGCTCGCACCTGGTGGGCACATCGCACGGTAGACGGGAAGGATCTCGACCTCGGCACCTCGCTTGGCAAGAAGCGATGGTAGAGCGTCTCGCGCGACATCGGCACGGGGCACCAGGACCCGCATCCCCTCCATCTCCCAGCCCTCCAGCGCCTTGGCCAGTCCCTCCGCGGTGTACTCGGATGTGACGAGCTCGGGCCGCAATCCACGAGCTTCCATCGACTGAGCAGTCTCCTGCCCGATGGCGCAAATCTTGGAAGCGTGCAGCGCCCGGGCATCGCCACCGGTCGCGAGCAGCATCCGAAAGAAGATGTCGACCGCGTTCGCCGAGGCGAAGATCACCAGCGCCGTTCGATCGAGGTTGGCGATGGCGGTGCGCACGCGTTCGTCTGTCGGCATAGGACTGATCTCGATAGTCGGAATCTCGATGACCGAGGCGCCCAGGTCGACCAGCTCGCGACGGAAGGGATCGACCTGGTGGCGGGCGCGGGTGATCAGGACGCGCCGTCCGTGCAGCGCGCGCTTTGACAGCGTATCCAGCCGCTCCGCCATCTCGACTCCCGGGCCAAGCACGAGCAGCGCGTCGCCTCGCAGGCCGTAGGTGGCCGCTTTGCGGGCGAGCTCACCCAGGGGCGCGCTCACCCGGTGTTGCCCCGGCTGGCCCGGGTTGAGGATCAGCGCAGCAGGCGTCTGAGGAGTCCTGCCGTCCGCCATCAGCGCGGTGATACCCGCCTCCCACCAACCGGAAGCGAGCCGGAGCACGACGGTCTCCGCGCCCTTCACGAGCCCGAAGCCTACCGAGGCCGATTGCCCTTCGATGGTCAAGGGGATGCCGCTCATCACCGGCGCCGCGAGCTCCACGATGAGGCCCGGAACGGCCTCGAAGTCCACACCGGCCCGCTCGAGCTTCTCCGCGATTTCGCTTCCGTTTGAGAAGGCATAGGGGTTGCCCGGGAAGAGCACTGTCACGCTCCGACCTTCGCGCGCGAGTCGCACGATCTCGTCTGCCGACTCCAGTGGCGCGATGTCCGCGCGCACGGATGCAAGATGGAGCAAGGCAGCGCCGCAGCCGTCGCAGCAGCGAATGATGTCGGCTTCCTTGATCGCTTCGACCGCCTGCACCGTGGCCAGACCGGGGTGTCCGGGCCCAACACCGACGAGCCTGACTCGGGTCATGCGTCCAGCATTAGCGCGCAGGTGCGAGCAGGATGAGCCGAACTGATTGATCGGAGCACCAAGAAAGGTTAGAGCTTTCGAGATACCACGTAGTTGGTGAGCGCGGCGAGTGCGCCGCCTGCTTGTCCGGCGCTCAGCGATTCCAACTGCCGTCGCGCCTCCGAGGAGAGTTCGCGCGCACGCTCGAGCGCGCGTTCGGGTCCTCGACTCGCACGCACCAGGTCGACGATCTGCTGGGCTTCGGCATTGCTCAGCTCGCGGCCCGAATGCAGGAGGCGACTTATCTCCGGGGCGATTGCCGCATCTTCCATGGCCAGCATCAATGGGAGAGTCGCGAATCCCTCTGCGATGTCGTGACCGATCGGCTTGCCGATCTCATGCTCGCTGCCCTGGTAGTCGAGTACATCGTCCGCGATCTGAAACGCGAGACCCAGAAGGCGGCCATAGGCGCGAAGAGCCGACCGCCTGCGCCCATCGATATCGCCCAGGAGGGCACCGATGTCGCAGCAGGCCGCAAGCAGCGTCGCGGTTTTCGCCTCGATACGCCGCATGTACTCCTCGATGCCGGTGTCGTAGCGATAACGGATGGCCTGCTGGCGCACCTCTCCAGCGCATATGTCCATGACCGCTCGGGCGAGAATGGCGACGACCTCTGGCGAATCCGTGAACGCAGCCTGCTCGTAGGCCTTGGCGAAATAGAAATCGCCGACGACGATTGCCGGTTCGTCACCAAGCTGGGCCGCGACCGTGGGACGGCCTCGTCTCACCTGCGCGCGGTCGATCACATCGTCATGGACCAGGGTGGCGGCGTGCGTGAGCTCGACCGCAATAGCGGCCGGGGTCAGCTTCTGCAGGTCGTAGCGACCGCATTTCGCGGCGAGGAGCACGAGCGCCGGCCGGATGCGCTTTCCTCCGGCCGCGAAGAGGTCCGTCATCGGCGCCGCGACCACGTCGGGGTCGCTCTCGATAAGGCGCCGCAGGCCGGCTTCGATCGTTTCGAGGTCGCCCGCGACCGGACCGAAGATGCCGTGAGGCCCGGCCTCTAGGCCTTGGACTCCTCCCAGATCCGCACCTCCTGTGCGTGGATCGCCTCGCCGAAGAGGTTGGCAGCCACCTCGTCGAAGTGCTCAGGCACGCCTGTCACCAGCACTTCGTGACGTGGCTCGCCGCCGCCACGCAGCCGCGAGTGATCAAGGTGGCGCTCGACCTTATCGGCGGTGGTCGTAGCCGAGTCGATGAGCTCGAAGGCACCGGGGTAGACGCGGGCGATCGCGGGTTTCAACAAGGGGTAATGGGTGCAGCCCAGCACGAGAGTGTCCGCGCCCAGCTGGACGATTTCGGCGAGGTCTCTGTGAAGAACCTGCTCAGCGCGCTTCGAGTCCGCCTGGCCCGACTCGACGATGTCGACGAGCTCCGGGCACGCCTTCTGGTACACCCCGACCATGGGATCGATCTCCTTGATCGCGTGCAGATACTCCTGGCTGCGCATGGTGCCCTCGGTCGAGATCACTCCAATGCGATGGTTCTTGGTCGCGTCCACAGCGGCCTGTGCGCCGGGGCTGATGACGCCCACGATCGGCACCTCGAACAGCTCGCGGGCGTGGTTGAGCGCAGCTGCGGTGGCCGTGTTGCACGCGATGACCACCAGCTTGACGTCGCGTGTTTCCAAGTAGCGGATGATGTCGATCGCGAAGCCGCGCACCTCATCCTGATAGCGCGGTCCGTACGGGAAGTGGAGAAGGTCTGCGACGTAGATCGTCGACTCTAAGGGGAGACGCTCGCGGATGGCCTTGAGCACGGTGAGGCCGCCTACGCCTGAGTCGAATATCCCGATGGGACGAGGGTCGCTCATGTATCCACCAGCTAAACGGCTTTGATCGACAGACGGTAACCCAGGCCCGGGACCGCCTCCAGGCTCACGCCCGGGTGGGCCACATCCGACAGCTTGCGCCGGAGGCGCTGAACGTGGGGATCCACCGAGTGGTCGTCGAGTTCGTGAGGGTAGCCCCACACCTTGTCGCGAAGCTGGGCTCGGGTGAGGACACGCTCGGGATTCGCGGCCAGCACCGCCAGGAGATTGAACTCGGTCATCGTCAGAGGGATCTCTTCGTTCCCCACCTTGACCCGCCTGGCCGAGTTGTCGATCTGGAGCTCGCCGACCGTGAGGGTGCCCTCGCGACCCCCACCCACCTCCGACAGAGCCGTGCGCCTGAGATGGGCGTTGATGCGCGCGGCCAGGATTCGAGAGTCAAACGGTTTGGTGACGTAGTCGTCGGCGCCGACCTCGAGGCCCACCACCTCGTCGGTCTTGGTGGAGCGTCCGGTCAGCATGACAATCGGGCTCACCAGGCCCTGCCGTCTCAGCTCCAGGATGACCTCGGTTCCACTGATGTCAGGCAGCACCCAGTCGACCAGGACGAGGTCGGGCTGGCCTCCGGTGCCCAGCTCGATGGCTTCAGCACCGTTTGACGCCTCGAGGACGTCGTGGCCCTGGAGCCGGCAAACCTCAGCGACGAGGGTTCTGACATCGGGGTCGTCCTCGACCACCAGGATGCGCCTCGTTCGGCGCCCAAGCGTCGTCGTCAGTTGTGCGTCGGAGGCGCGAATCCAACCCTGCGCGACTCGCGCGACGAGCGCTTCGATCGCCTCATCAGGAGGACGCGCTTCTCCCCTCCGTCGACGACGTCGGCCAGCTCCCAACCGTCGGCTCCCGCGGTCTGGAGGACCTTCACCAAGGTCGTCCCATCCACCACCTGCGCCACGGTCAGGACCTCAGTCGAATACTCCCACTCGCGGTTGGGCATGCCGACGGAAGGCACGTGGGTGGCCGGTGCGGCGCCATCCTCGGGCTGCTCTGGCTCGTCGGGTTCGTCGTCCGGATCTTCCTCAAGGCGGATGGGCACTATCCGACGATTGTAGGTGCCCGGAGTACCCCCGGCGGGGGTCGAACCCGCGCTGGACCGGGTTTAAGCCGGCTGCCTCTGCCATTGGGCTACGGGGGCAAGATCAATTCTGCCCCCCGCGCCCAGGGGTGTGCCGGCATCTCCGGCCGCACCGCCTATCACGGGTAGTCGAAGAAGCCCTTGCCGGTCTTGCGGCCGAGGTGGCCGTCCTCGACCAGCTTCCTGAGCAGCTCCGGCGCGTCGTCGCCTTCACCCTGTCGGTGGCGATCCTTCATGGCCCCATAAAAGATGTCCAGGCCGCTGAAGTCGAGTAGATGGAAGGGGCCCATCGGCCAGTTCAATCCCTTCTGCACCGCGATGTCGATGTCCTCGGCGGTGGCATAGCCGCCCTCCAGGAGATGCATGGCCTCTTCGGAGGCGGCGAAAAGGATGCGGTTGACGATGAAACCCCATATCTCCTTCTGCAGCAGCACCGGTGTGCGGTCGATGCTGCGAACGAACTCCATCGCCGTCTCGGCGGTGGCGTCGGAGGTCTTCGGACCGCGCACCACCTCGCAGAGCTGCATGACCGTGACAGGGTGGAAGAAATGCATGTTGCAGCACAGCTCAGGGCGTCCGGTGAAACCGGCGAGGCGGCTGATGGCGATCGTGCTCGAGTTGCTGGCCAGGATTGCGTCCTTTTTCGCGTGCTCGCCGAGCACAGTGAAAACGCCCTTCTTGGCGTCGAAGTCCTCGATCACCGCCTCGATTACCAGGTCCGCCGAAGCCGCGGCGGCCGCGAGGTCGTCCCGGGGGGTGATGCGGGCAAGCGCCTGCGTGGCAGCCTCCTGGGTCGTCCGTCCCTTCTCCACCGCCCGATCCAGCAGCCGCTTGTTCTGAGCGCCGGCGCGGCCGAGCTGGCCTTCGGCGGAATCCACCAGCGTGACCTCGTAGCGACCGCTCATGGCGGTCTGCAATGCGATCTGGGATCCCATGGTTCCGGCGCCGACCACCAGCACGCTCTTCAACTCACTCATGTGGCACATCCTCGATCATTGGCCTGATGCGCGTGAGCATGCAGCAATTCGAAGCAGCGGCGCAGGCCGCCATCGACTCCATCCCTGACGAGTTCACGCCGTACCTGGAAAACACCGTGTTCGTCATCGAGGAAAGCTCGGCTGAAGGCCTGATGGGGCTGTACGAGGGAGCCACGGCGCTGGGCGCCGGCGTCGGCATGCCAGAGCGGATCACGCTCTACAAGCGCTCGCACGAGCGGGCGGCCGGGTCGCTCGACGAGCTGACCGACGAGGTCCGCAACACGATCCTGCACGAGGTCGGCCACCACTTTGGGATGGAGGAGGACGACCTCCCGTTCTGAAGGTATGAGAGGGAACCCGGATGGTTCCCTCTCATCGCCGGGCGCTTCGCGCGCGGCTGCTCTCTTTCCGGTATATCGATTGGATTAATTCAGAATGGGATTCTCCCCGCCACGATTTGGAGTCGAGGGGAACAAAGTCATGGCCGGGGGGACCCCGGCCAACCCTGCGACGCTAGCTGACTGGTTTTACGCAGCTTATGGGGCCGGAAGTGGCAGCCTCAGGTGGTGCTGGGGGCTTCCTCGGGGACCCAGCCGCGGACCCAATGGCACGAGCCGTGCCCGGGGTGCTTGTCGAAGTACCGCTGGTGGTAATCCTCAGCCGGCCAGAACCGGGGGGCGGAAACGATCTCGGTCACGATGGGACGGTCGAAGTAGCGCTCAGCATGGGCGGCCGACTTGCGTGCAGAGGCCTCCTGCTCCGGGTTGTGGAAGAAGATCGCCGAGCGGTACTGGTGACCGTGGTCGGGGCCCTGACGGTTGAGCGTCGTCGGGTCGTGCATGTTCCAAAAGGCGTTAAGCAGCTCGTCATAGGTGACCTTGGCAGGGTCGTATGCGACCTCCACAGCCTCGGCATGACCGGTGCGCCCCGAGCAGACCTGCTCGTAGGTCGGGTTGTCCAGGGTGCCGCCGGCATAGCCGGAAACGGCGTCGGTGACGCCAGGAATCTCGTTGAAGAGATGCTCGACGCCCCAAAAGCATCCGCCCGCGAAAGTTGCTGTTTCCACCTCGCTTGCAGCATACGCCGCACCTATGATGCCCCTCGCCATGTCGCACTCTCCCGCTGGTAAGCCGTCCGAAAGCCCGCCCAAACGCGGGTGGCTTCACCTGGCCACCATCGACGTCACGCCGCTGCGCCGTCACCGAGATTTCCGGCTTCTGTTCATTGGGCGGCTCGTCTCGTTTTTCGGCAGCATGATCACGGTCGTCGCCGTCCCGTACCAGGTCTACCAGCTGTCGCACAGCGTGCTGCTGGTTGGGTTTCTCGGGCTGGCGGAGCTGGGGGCGTTGATCGGGTTCGCGATGCTCGGCGGAGCCCTGGCGGACGCCGCCGATCGACGAACCATGGTCCTTCTCAGCGAAGTCGGCCTGATGGTGGGCAGCCTGGTGCTCGCGGGCAACTCTCTGCTGGCTCAGCCGTTGATGTGGCTGATCTTCGCCGTGGCCGCGCTCCAAGGCTCCTTCGACGCGCTGCAGCGGCCTTCGCTGGACGCCCTGTTGCCGCGGCTTGTGGATCGGGACGAGCTGGCGGCGGCCGGCGCGCTCGGGAGCCTTCGCGGGACCGTCGGCATGATCGCCGGCCCTGCG
>Ga0208078_1000450_pt1 | contig 10903 bp, 9 predicted proteins | sample NGESurdeep072012_3_FD_184468 | JGI IMG/M metagenome (GOLD analysis project Ga0208078, IMG submission 184468) | Arctic peat soil microbial communities from Barrow, Alaska - NGEE Surface sample 53-2 deep-072012 (SPAdes) | ecosystem: Environmental > Terrestrial > Soil > Wetlands > Peat ... | reverse complement strand
GCGTGGCGAAGATAAATGCGGTCCTTGCAACCAACGGGCGTCCGCCCATCGGAAACGGAACCGTGATCGCCGGGCTGCGCTCGCGTTCCTACACCATCGAAGTGGTGCCGCCCGTAAGCGGCCAGGGTTCGCGACAGGGCCGTCGCGATATCGCCCGGGGCGGGACCCAATTCATCGTGCACGATTCCGCTTTTGCGGGCCCGGACCCAACCCCGATGCCCACTCCGTATCCGCCGCCATTCGTCGCGCCCGGGACCACGCCGGCGCCGACGCCGCCGCGCCGCCGCCTCGCGAACATCGCGACGCGCGTAAACGTGCAGGGCGGCCAGAACGATGGCATCGCCGGGTTCATTAAACGAAACGCGGCGACCAAACGCGTGATGGTTCGCGCTCTCGGCCCGTCGATCGGAATTCCCGGCGGACTGCAGGATCCGGTAATCAAGGTATTCGATTCCACCGGCGCCCAAATCGCCACGAACGACAACTGGCGCAGCACCCAGCAGGCGGAAATTTCCGCCAGCGGCCTGGCTCCGCAGAGTGACAAAGAATCGGCGGTCATTATCAATCTCGCCGGCGCGGCCGCGCACACCAATTACACGGCGATCCTGAGCGGCGCGAACGCGGGCACCGGAATCGGACTCATCGAAGTTTACGATCTCGATGCCGAATCGTTCGCGGATTTCGGCAACATCGCGACTCGCGGTCTTGTCGGCACTGGCGCGAATGTCCTCATCGGCGGATTGATCGTGCGCGACGACTCGTTCACGAACCAGCCGCAAAGCATTCTGGTGCGCGGCATCGGCCCATCGTTGAGCGCGGCTGGTGTTTCGAATCCGCTCCAGGATCCGTTCATCGAGCTGCACGATGGCCAGGGAGCCTTGGTTGTTTCTAATGACGATTGGGGATCGAGCCCGGACGCCGCGGCCCTGACGACCAGCGGCCTCGCGCCAACGAACCCGAAAGAATCAGCCATCCTGCGGACGCTTGCGCCCGGCGCTTACACCGTGGTGCTCAGCGGAGTGAACGGCGGAACGGGTGTGGGTAACGTGGAAGCGTACAATCTCGGGAATCAATAACTGTCGCCACTTCGTTGTGCGAAGCGTGAGTATCGACCGCGCGAATCCCACGTCGCCCACAGGGCGACGGCTACAGCGCTGCAGCCTCGCGAGAAAGTTCGGTCGAGCCCGCGGCGTTTTTGTGTATCGTTCGAGACATGGCGAACGACGTGGCTGATCTCACCGACGAAGCAGAAGGCGGCGCCGAGTTCGTCCTCTCGAGCCAGCCGGTCGTGACCTCGGAAGAGAGCGCGCGTAACGCCGGGGCGCTCCGCGATTACGAAAATCTTGGCGAACTTCCCCGCTCCTACGGCGGCGCGTTTCTCTTCGCGATCGCACGGGATCCGCAGACCCTTTTTGCTTATTGGGACATCGATTGGGTCGCGGTTTTCGGCGACGCCCCGCCGGTCGATCGCAAGGTGCATCTGCGCGTCTTGTGGCATGAAGGGATCGAGGAATCCACCACAGCCGTCGAACCGCTCGGCGGAAGTCATTTGCTTCCGGTCCTGCACCCGCGCAGTTCGTATCGGGTGGAGATCGGTTATTTCGCGCCGGAGAATGTCTGGAATTCCGTCGCGACATCAGCCGCCGTTATTACCCCGCCCGATGACGTCGCCGAAAACGGTCCCGTGGACGTGGCGACAATCCCGTTCCACCTGAGCTTCCAGCGAATCGTCGATACTTTTCGCGGTTCGAAGTATGACGGCGACGCGCTCGCGGAAATTCTCGGACGGTTGCAGCATCACGCCGATAGCTCGGATGCGACATTGCCGGAAAACGAACGCGAACTGTTGCGTGCGCTCGAGTCCGGCCTGCCCGGAACGAATGCGGCCCAGCGCGCGCGGCTCCGCAGCGCGCCGGATCTGTTCGCCACGCGCGAACGCGTGGAATCGATCCTCGGCTTCGGCGCCACCAGCCCGGGCTAGCGTCGTTCGCTATTTGCCCAAGCTTATTCCCTCCGGCATTTCCGGCGGCGGTTCGTTGATCCGGCTATGGCTCTTCCCGTAGCCGAAGTAAAAGATGAAGCCGATCAACAGCCACACGATCAACCGCACCCACGTGGGCCAGCCGAGTCCGTAAATCATCGCACCGCAAATGATAATCCCGAGCGTGCAGACAACCGGCGCCGCCGGGACACGGAAGGCCCGTTCCAGTTCTGGACTGCGCACCCGCAATATCCAGACTCCGGCGCAAACGAGGATGAATGCGAAGAGCGTCCCAATACTCGTCATGTCCCCGACGATCTCTTCCGGAATAAACGCGGCGAAGACCCCCGTGAAGACGAAGAAAAGCATGTTCGATTTGTACGGAGTGCGGAAACGCGGATGCACGTCCGAAAAGACCTTTGGCACGAGTCCATCTCTGCTCATCGAATAGAAGACCCGAGATTGACCAAGTAACATGACAAGGATAACAGACGAAAACCCAGCGAGAATCGCAACCGTGACTGACTTTGATAGCCATTCGTAGCCGGGCATATAGGTGCTAATCGCAAATGCCACCGACGCTTCTTTGCCCTGTGTCCGAAAATCTTCGACGGTCGCAAGGCCGCTCAGCACAAACGAGAACAGCACATACAGCACAGTGCAGATTACGAGCGACCCCAGGATACCAATCGGCATTGTGCGTGCCGGATTCTTGGCTTCTTGCGCGGCCGTTGAGACGGCGTCGAATCCAATGTAGGCAAAGAAGACGATCCCTGCAGCCCCAAGGATTCCCATTATCCCGCCGTAGGCATGCGGAAAGTCGTGCGGTGGCGTGTACATGGTTGCGGCTGGAATCAAAGGCGTGTGGTTAGCCGGATTGATGAAGCCCCATCCGATGCAGATCACTAATAGGACGACAGCGACTTTGATAACAACAATGATCCCATTCACAAACGCTGATTCCTTTGTGCCGCGAATAAGAAGGAGCGTGAGAAGGAGAAGAATGAAAACTGCCGGAATATTCATGATGCCATGAACACCACCTTGGTGCTCGAAGGGCGAATGCGCCCATTGGTACGGAATAGCCAGGTGAAACCATCCCAATACTCGATTCGCATATTGGCTCCACGCGATCGAGACCGTGGCCGCGCCGACGGCGTATTCCAAAACAAGGTCCCACCCGATGATCCAGCCGACAAACTCACCCATGGTCGCATAAGAATAAGTATAGGCACTGCCTGCGACCGGAATCATTGACGCGAACTCGGCGTAGCAAAGTCCGGCAAATGCGCAGCCGACACCTGCGACGATGAATGCGAGCACGACCGACGGACCGGCGCGTTGAGCGATCGCATCCGCCGTGCGGACAAACAGGCCGGCGCCAATGATCGCGCCGATGCCGAGGGCGACGAGATTCACAGGGCCAAGCGTGCGCTTGAGTGTGTGCTCGCCGACTTCCTGCGATTCGGCCATCAACTTGGCGAGAGGTTTTCTCGCGAATAAATTTGCCATGGGTCCGCTTTCTTTTTTGGGTTGCTTCGGTGGTCTGCGCAGTCGTTTCGGTTTCGCTACGCGCCTTGGTCGCCTGAGGGCACTGCTGATTTCCGCCACAGAAAATAAACCGGCACGCCGGTGAGCACGATGATGAGGCCGGGCCACGTCGTCGCCGTTTGATAGACAAACAGCACGCCGAGGATCACGGAGGCGCCGATGATATAAAGAGCGGGCACGATCGGATAACCGAAAGCTTTATACGGGCGCTCCACATCGGGCCGTTTCCGGCGCAGCACAAAAATTCCGATGATCGTGAGGATGTAGAAGATGAGCGCGGCCGAGATGACGTAGTCGAGCAGATTGCCGTAAAGATTACCGTAGGTGATTTTACCGGCAGCGTCTGTCTTGACGGTGCGCGGCAGGACGAGGATGCCGGCCCAGATGCCTTGAATGACAAGGCCCCACGCCGGCACGTGTTGCTTGTTCAACTCGCCAACCCGGCGGAAAAAGAGACCGTCCCGCGCCATGGCGTAGTAGGCGCGCGCGCCCGCCAGGATCAGGCCATTGTTGCAGCCGAACGTCGAGACCATGATGGCGATGGCCATGATGGTCGCGCCCGCGCCGGGGAAGATGGCGTCAGCCGTTTCAGAAGCGACGCGGTCGCTTTTTGCCCCCTGAATCGCCGTGAAGGGAAGCACCGCCAGATACGCAACATTCGCGAGCAGATAGAGGCCGATGACGAGAATGGTCCCAAAAGCCAGCGAAAGCGGAACGTTGCGCCGTGGGTTGATGACCTCGCCGGCTGTAAAGGTGATGTTGTTCCAGGCATCCGCGGAGAAAAGCGAATTGGTCTGCGCCACACAAATACCGACGAAAAGACCGAAAGCGGTCACGGCGGTTAAGCCCGGCCCGACTTCCTGCAACGTTCCGCGCAGGCTCCAGAAGTCGCTGAAATTTCCTGCGCCCGCGCCCGACTTCCAGCCGACAATGATGCCGAGCAGGATCAGGGCGATGAGAGCGCCCGTCTTTGCGGTGGTGAAAACGTTCTGGACGATCTTGCCCAGCCGCAAGCCGCGCGTGTTCATGAATGTCAGGAGCGCGATCAGGGCCAGGCCCACGAGCTGGGCGGTGGAGAGTGACAACGCGTACCCGCCGAAACGGATCGGTGCGATCAGGTAATTGTCTTCCGATACCCACTTAATGAGCACGCCCGTGTAGCGTCCAAACCCGACCGCAACGGCCGCGATCGTCCCGGTCTGGATCACGAGAAAAAGCGTCCAGCCGTACAGAAAACCCCAGAGCGGCGAGAAGGCTTCGCGCAGGTAAACATATTGGCCACCGGCCTTCGGCATCATCGCCGCCAACTCGCCGTAGGAGAGCGCCGCCATCAGAGTCAGCACGCCGGTAACGAGCCAGACCACGAGCAACCAGCCGGGCGATCCGACTTGCCGCGCGATGATCGACGACACGATGAAGATGCCCGATCCGATCATCGAGCCGGCCACCAGCATCGTCGAATCGAGCAACCCCAGGCCGCGAATGAACTTGCCGTTAGTGGGTTCGGATGGTGGTGACATGCGTGGCTTCGGTGCGAGCCGCGCAGAGTTAATCATCAGCCGGCCTTGCCGCGCAACGCCAAAAGCAACACTTCGCGCCGCGAGGTGAGTGTGCTATTCTCTGCGCCCGTGCTTAGTCGCCTTAACCTATCGCTGGTTCGGAGCAGTTCCGCGATTGTCGCGGCGTCACTTTTTCTCGCGATCGCATCGCCGTCGCATGCCGCGACCGCCGGCGCTCTCCAATACGAAGCCCTGCCTCTTATTCGTTCCGCCCAAAATCATTTGCTGGTCCACGCGGAGATCAACGGCAAGCCCGCCCTTCTCGGCGTGGATACGGGCGCGCCGGTCAGCGCGATCGCACTCAGTCGCCGCGCTTATTTTGGGATGGCGCCGATCACCGGTAAATCCGCCCTGCCCTCACGGCTCAGCATCAACGGCGCGTTCAACGCCGTGGCGATCGCGCACAATCTCCGGCTCGGCGCCCTCAATCTCGTGGACGAGCCGATGGTCATGGTCGACCTCGGCGGGCTCCGACGTTCGAGCAAGCGCGATGAGATCGACGGCATCCTCGGCGCCGACATTTTGTTTCCGACCAAGGCGCTCCTCGATTGCCAGCGGCAGATTCTTGTTCTGAAAATAAACCCGAGCGTCCCCGGCACCGTCCCCGGATTCGACACGAGCGGATTTCGCCGGATCCCGATGCACGTCAGCGAAGGCTTTAATCTTTATGTCGACGGTTCCGTGAACGGAAAAGCGGCGCGGCTCATGGTGGACACCGGCGCGTTCACCACCCTGCTCCATTCGCGGTTCATGCGCCGGATGCAGATTCCAATGCGAGAGACGCCATTCAGTTCTTCCGGCGTGAATCTAAAACAGCGCGGAGTGCAGATGGCTACCATCGCGCGCTTCTCCATCGGCTCGATGAATCTGGAGCGAAAAGACGTTGGCGTCATCAACCTTGAAGGCTTGATCCACGGCGGTTTGCTCGATGCCTCACCACCCGTCGTCGGCCTCCTCGGTTCCGAGATTCTGCGCCTCCACCACGCCATCATCGATTTCGGAACGAAGAACCTTTTTCTGAAACGGTAAGTCTCTCCTGTAGCAGCGGCCCTGTGGGCCGCTCTTGGGGATTCGAGGCCGCTCTCAAGCGGCCCACAGGGCCGCTGCTACAGGAGAGCGCCCTACTCGATGTCGAGCTCGCGCACTTTCTTTTGGGCGCGGATGATCTCCACCTGGTTCCGCAGCTTGTCGGCGAACCCCACTTTCTGCGCAATGCCGTCGATCAAAATAACAGGCGACGAAAGATCGGAAGTGTTCACCTTGATGTTTTCCAACCCGACAATCCGGTAGATGAACGGCTGCAAAACCTCGATGTCTTTCACGCGATACAACTCCAGGGTCTCAGTGACTTTGCTGAAAATGCCCTGCGTCATTTTCAGGCGCTCGCTCGTTAACTCGAACACCTGGTTCTTCGTTTCGAGATACCGGCGAAACCCGATGAAGATCGGCACGATGAGCCAGCAAAACAGGAAGCAGAGAATGAAACAGCCGAGATTTTTTAGTTGCGACGCGGTCCCGCGCCAGATCGGTTCTTCCGCCATGCCGCCAGTTCTATCAAAGTGGCCGCAGAGCACAAGCACGGGACGCCGATGATCACGCAGGCTTTCGTGCTCGGCGCCGGGCTCGGGACGCGGCTGCGGCCGCTCACTGAAGATCTCCCGAAACCGTTCATCCCGATTTTCCAAAAGCCGCTTATCACCTTCGTCCTCGATCACCTGATCGCGGCGGGGGTGAAGTCGTTTGTCATTAACACCCACCATCTTCCCGCGGCCTTCCGGGAATTTTTCGCGGACGGAAGTTATCGCGGCCGCGCCGTGCAACTGGTCCACGAGCCGGAAATCCTCGGCACGGGCGGCGGGATCAAGAACGCCGAATCCCTGCTACGGACGGACCCGTTCATTTCCTACAGCGGCGATCTCCTCACCGATATCGAGCTGGCTCCGCTGCTCGAAGAACATTTCCGCGCGGGAAACGATGTGACGATTGCCTTGCGCGAAACGGAGCATGGCGCCGACGTAGCGCTCGAGGGAAGCCGCGTCGTCGACATCACAAATCGGTACGGCCATCCGGGCCGATATGATTTCGCAGGCATTTGCATCTGGACGCGGGCGGTTTTCGAGCGGATTCCGAGCGGGCGCGTTCTTTCTTATATTTCTGTCCTTACGGATTGGATCGGCGACGGCGGCAGGATCGGCGGCGTGGTCTTGAACGAGCGGAAATGGTTCAATATCGGGTCGCGCAGAGAGTATCTCGCCGCCCATCGCACCATCCTGGAGGAACACTGGAAGCCCGGTTACCTGGAATCGGCCGATTGGCCTGTTCCCGTGGCCGCAGATGCGGAGATCGATCCAAGCGCAGCCCTCTCGGGGTTTTATTCGATCGGCGCCGGTTGCCGGGTCGGCGAAGGGGCGATCTTGGAGAACACTATTCTTTGGCCGGGCGCACAAATCGCTTCTCGATCTCACCTCCGTAACTGTATTGTCCGCTCCCAACGTAAAGCCGAAGGCGACCTCCGTGACACCGACATCTAGAACCGCGAAGACCGAGCTGCTCCTCCGGCAGACCCGAATTCATTTTCCCCGGCTCGAAGAAGCGACCGTCAAAATTACGCCCATCGAGAAGGGCGGCTCGGACCGGAAATTCTATCGCGTTCGTTGTTCGCCGGAGCAGACGATCATCCTGGTTAAATACAATCTCGAGCGGGAAGAGAATCGGCATTACGTCGAGATCGCGGAGTTCCTGGCCGCGCACAAAATCCGGGCGCCGAAAATTTATTTTCACGATCCAGCCGAGGGCCTGATCTGGATCGAGGACCTGGGGAAGACCGACCTCTGGAGTCATCGCGACGAAAGTTGGTTGGTGCGCCGAGCGTTCTACGAATCCGCGCTGGGCGAGATCGCCAGTCTGCATTGCCTGCCGGAAGAAACGACGCGGGCCATCCAGAAAAATTTGCCGGCGGAATTCGATGCCGCGCTCTATCGCTGGGAGCAAAATTATTTCTTGGAGAATTGCCTGGGCCGTTTTTTCGGCATCGAGCCGGACGAACTTTCTGAGCTGTCCGCCTTGCCCTCGTTAGGCCAAATCGCCGAAGAGCTGGCGGCGCGGCCGCGCGTTCTCGTCCACCGCGATTTTCAATCTCAGAACATCATCATTCGCAACGGCCAGGCCCACCTGATCGACTTCCAGGGAATGCGTCCCGGGCTCGCCGAGTACGATCTCGCCTCGCTGCTCTTCGATCCCTACGTCACGTTCTCGCGAGCCGAATGCGAAGAGCTCCTGGCCGATTACGAAGCGAAGCGCTCCGCCGCCGGCCACCCGGTCGCGCCCGATTCCCGCTCGATCTTCCGGCTTTGTGGAATTCAGCGGCTCATGCAGGCGCTCGGCGCCTACGGGTTTCTCGGGTTGGTCAAAGGCAACAAAGCATTCCTCGATTTTATTCCCGCCGCGATGCAGTCCCTGCGTGGACTCGTTGCCGAAATTCCCGACCTGAAAAAATTGAGCGCCGCGCTCGAACGCGTGTCGTAACCTCGCGGCAATGTCCGCGAGACAGATGAACCCCACTCACCCTGCCCCGTCCGATCCATGGCCGCGCTTTATCGCGTGGGGCGCGGTGATTGTCAGCACCCTGCCCGACATCATCTGGCAGGAAACCGGACACCAGGCTTCGTTTTGGATTACGATAATCGAATCGCTGCTGGTCCTCGCGGCTGCGCTCGCGGCCATCTGGATCCCGTCGTTGCGCGTCGTGACAAGATTCTTGATCGCGATCGCGCTGTTGAACCTGGCCTGGGACTGGATTTCTCCTGCGCTGGCCGGGTTGAGTTCCGTTCGCGCGGTGACGGACAATTCGAGCTGGGGCGCGCGCCTGTTCCTCGCCCGGACGTTCACCCTTTCCGGCGCTCTTCTCGTAAGCTTCACCTTGATCGGGAGTGGAATCACGCGGCGCGATTTGTTCTTGTGCGTCGGCCATCCAGCCGCGCCCGCCCAACCGATCCCGTTTCTCGGACTGCGCAGGCCAGTGCCGTGGACGTGGCTCGGCCCGGCGTTCATCCTCGTCTTTGCCGTTTTCCTGGCGCCCTATCTCTACCTGACGGTCCACCCGAATTTCAACGCCAGCGAACGCATCTTGCGGACTTTTCCCTGGAGCCTGGCCGTCGCTGCGCTCAACGCCGCGAGTGAAGAATTTCAATTCCGCAGTGTGCTTCTCGCGCATCTCCGCGGCGTCTTCCGCCCGGCGGAAACGATTCTGCTTACGGCGGTCTTCTTCGGGCTCGGCCATTATTACGGACAACCATCCGGTCCGCTCGGCGTCTTGATGGCAGGATTCGCCGGCTGGATTTGGGCGCGCAGCATGATCGACACGCGCGGCGGCCTCTGGGCGTTTCTCATTCACATGGTCCAGGACATCGTCATCTTCACGTTCCTCGCCGTGGGCGCGGGAATGTGAAACGTCGTTATCGCACGAACGGATTCGTGCGTCGCTCGGCGCCGATCGTCGTCGCAGGTCCGTGACCCGGCAGGACTGTGACTTCGTCGCCGAGCGGATAGAGCTTTTCTTTGATGCCGCGAAACAGCAGGTCGCCATCGCCACCAGGCAGATCCCACCGGCCCACTCCGCTCGCGAACAAGACATCGCCGCCGACGAGCAACTTCTCCTTCGCCGAATAAAAACAGAGGCTGCCCGGACAATGGCCCGGCACTTCCAGGACTTGCATCGCGAGGCCGAGGAAGTCGCGCGACGCCGTCGCCGAGATCAGAAAATCCGGTTCAACCGGCTCGATCTCCAGTTGAAACCCGAAGCCGCGGAAGAATTCCGGGTCGGAAATCATCGGCACGGTTTCGGCATGGCAGCCGAGCTGGCAGCCGAATCGGCTTTTAATTTTCGCCACGTCCGGGATGTGATCGAAATGACCATGCGTTAACAGGAGCAGTTTCGGCGTGACGCCTTCAGAGATGAGCCAGTCGCAAGCCCCATCCGGCGCGTCGAATAGGATCGGACCTTCCGGCGCCTCGATCAGGTAGCAGTTCGTTTCGAAAATCCCGCCGCAAAAGGTCTCGTATCGCATCGCCCAGATTGTAGCCGGGGTCGGTGACCCCGCCAGAGATCGCGTCGGCAAGGGAATGAAAGCTGCATGCAAACGCCCGGCCACGGCTCGTTCTTTGAATGTTCCGCCCAGCCGATTGTCTCACTACCTACGAATGAACTTACGCGCCGTGGTTTTCTTGCCTTCTGCAGGGATTCTGCGACTTTCCGAAACCTCTTTTTCCGAATGAAACCACCTCTCCGCTCACTTTTTGCCCCGCTCGCTGTCGTCCTGGCCGCCGCGCTTACGACTGCGCCGCTCCTGGCGAAGTCGGATGCGGGGAATGTCACCACTTCCGTTGGCCGCCTCCTCGAGGAAGGCCATTACACCCATCAGGCGCTCAACGACGAAGTCTCGAAGAAGTTCCTCAAGACCTACCTCGAGCTGCTCGATTTCAGCCATCTCTTCTTCACCCAGCAGGACGTCGACATGCTGACGTCCAAATACGGCACGTCTCTCGATGACGATGTGCTCCTGGGAAACCTGAAGCCGGCTTACGAGATCTACGATCTCTACACCAAGCGCGTGGACGACCGCGTCGCCAAGATCAAGGAGCAGCTCAACCAGCCGGTCGATTTCAAGAGTGATTCGAGCATCGAGCTCAGCCGGCAAAAGGCGCCCTGGCCCAAGGACGACGCGGAAGCCGACGCAGTCTGGCACGGCCGGATCGTGAGCGAGCTGCTCCAGGAACATCTCAGCGAACATCCGATCGAGCCGGGCCCGAAATT
>Ga0208078_1000449_pt1 | contig 10932 bp, 10 predicted proteins | sample NGESurdeep072012_3_FD_184468 | JGI IMG/M metagenome (GOLD analysis project Ga0208078, IMG submission 184468) | Arctic peat soil microbial communities from Barrow, Alaska - NGEE Surface sample 53-2 deep-072012 (SPAdes) | ecosystem: Environmental > Terrestrial > Soil > Wetlands > Peat ... | reverse complement strand
ATCTATCGGGGCATAGCGTCGGTTTTAAGAATTTTAAGCGGCCGTTGACGCAAGCGTCGGATCAGAGCCGAGCAAATGCAAAATGCGCTTTGACACCTTGCGCTGCGCTTGACGAAGGGCTGGCCCGGCGGAGAGCACAAGGCGCGTGATGTAGGCTTGGCTGATATTCTGCGGAACGTGCCCGAGCATGAAATGCGCGAGTAGTTCATCGACGCCGCAGTCTGCGGCGACAGTGCGCCACGTATGTCTAAGGGCATGGCCCCGAGCCGGTAAATCCTCACGTTGACCGACTTGTCCGCAGTGCGCGAACACGAACGCGTCACGATTCTTAGGCTTGCCAAGGTTACGCGCTTCCTTGAGAACGCGGGCAATCGGCGCACTCATAACGATTTGGATTGTGTTGTTCGCCTTCGCGCCGGGTATCTCGACAACGCGAAGCGCGGGCTTCACATCGCGCCAGCGGATGCGCGCGGCCTCGCCGGGCCGCATACCAGTAAGAAGGCAAAACAGATGGTACTCTTTGCGGGCCGGTGCCTTCGGCCCGACTTCGATGGCCTGCCAAGCCTTGAGCCACTTCGGGAAGTCGCGGAAGGCCATGGCCTTCTGCGCGGGCGTCTCGGTGTTGTACTCGACAGCCGAGCACGGGTCGCGCTGTGGCAAGCTCACGTCGCGCTTGGCGCTCCTCTTGTACGCCGCGCGGAGCACGCGGCAACAGTGGTTCGCCGACACCGGCCCGTTAGCCTCTGTCACGTCGCGGTGCCAGTCGGCGACAGCGCCGGGGTGTATGGCAATATCGGCAAGCGACCATTGGCCCCACCGTGGCGCAATGATGGACTTCACCAAATGCCGAACGTTATAGGCCCAACGCGCCGGTTTATGCTTGGCGGCGGCCTTACGCTCCAAATGGGCCACATATTCGGCGAGCGATGTTTCGACCTTGACCGCCTCGCGCTTGCCGGGGCCGACTTCACCGGCCGCGACCCTGCCGCGTTCGACTCGCGCGGCGTCGCGAGCTTCCTCTGTACGCATGGCCGGAAAGAAGCCTAGCCGCTTGCTGGTGATCCTGCGGCGGCGATGCCGCCGGTCATCCCAATAAAACAACCACGTCGCTCTGTGGCGTCCTAATCGAAGTTGCAAGCCATCCGTTGTCGGGTCGCGGTAGAGGATGATGCGCTCGCGCTCATCGAACGCCATCACCGCGTCAAGGAAGTTGTCGAGGGCGGCGTCGCTGGTTCCGATCTTGCCGATGGGAAAGTCGGCACGCTGCGGCTTTACCCTGAAAGGTTCATCCGGGATCGGCGGGCCGAGCGGCTCGATTTCCGGCGCGACGCCGGGACTATCTTCGAGGGGATGGGGCCAGTGTTTTGTACGCACGAAACGACCTGCGATTTAGCTGCGCAAATACTCGTTCGTACATTCTATGTTCACGGGCCTTTTTCAAGGTGAAGTGCTGAATTTGTTGGGTTTCTTGGTGAACGGCGAGCTAAAAATATGATTGGGAAGCTGCCGTTCTACCATTGAACTACGCCCGCGTAGGCAGGGACTTACCGCATTTTTGTTTTCGTGTCAGGCGCAAGCCGCGCAGAAATCTATTTTTTGATTTTGCAGTTCTTGGCACTGCAATACTTGGTGTGTTGAGCCCATTTGCCGCCTTGGCCCGAACATGTGCCGGCGGGGCAATAACCGCTATCCCCCAGTGCGCGTTCCGCATAGCCGGAGGTCGTCGGAACGATCCAGGCGAGCGCCAGAATTGCGGCCGCCAATAACCAGACCTTACGGCTCATCATTTGGTGCTCCCGATGGCGCGCGGTTTCCGAAGCCGCAAAATTAACCAAAGGAGCCAAATGCGACAATAGCCGCATTTCAATGCGCGGCTGCGCAACACCGCTATCAAGCGCGCCTCACGCCTTGAAATGCTTGGAGAGCTTCAAGCTCTGCGCCTGGTAATTCGAGCCAATGCCCTGGCCGTAAAGCTTGTCGGGCTTCGCCAGCATCTTCTCATAGACCAGCCGGCCGACGATCTGGCCGTGTTCGAGGATGAACGGCACCTCGCGTGAGCGCACCTCGAGTACCGCGCGCGCACCCTTGCCGCCGGCGCCGGCATAGCCGAAACCGGGATCGAAGAAGCCGGCATAGTGCACGCGGAATTCGCCAACCAGCGGATCGAAAGGCACCATCTCGGCGGCATAGTCGGGCGGCACCTGCACTGCTTCCTTCGACGCCAGGATGTAGAACTCATTCGGATCGAGGATCAGGCTTTTGTCGGGCCGCGCCTGCATTGGCTCCCAGAAATCAAGAATGGTGTAGCCGCCGCGCCGCTCGACATCGATCAAGCCCGTGTGACGCTTGGCGCGGTAGCCGACCAAGCCGCCCGGCCCGAGGCCCGACAGATCGACGCCGACCGCGACGCCTTCGCTCACGTCGGCGTCGTCGGCATCCACCAGTCGCTCACGCGCGTGCAGCTCGCGCAGCGCATCGCCGCCGAGCAACGCATGACCGCGGCGGAAACGGATCTGCGATAGCCGCGAGCCTTCACGCACCAATACCGGAAAGGTGCGCGGGCTGATCTCGGCATAGAGCGGCCCGTGATAGCCGGCCTCGATGCGGTCGAAGCCGCGGGTCTCATCGGCGATGACGCGGGTGAACACGTCGAGCCGGCCGGTCGAGCTTTTCGGATTGGCGGCGGCGGAAATATCGTCGGGCAGCGCCAGGCTTTCCAACAGCGGCACGATATAGACGCAGCCGGTTTCCAGCACCGCGCCGTCGCTGAGCGAAATCTCATGCAGCTTCAGACCTTCGATGCGCTCGGCCACTGTGGTGCGGCCCGGCAGAAAGCTCGCGCGCACCCGATAGGCCACCTCGCCCAGCCGCAAGTCGAGGCTCGCCGGCTGGATTTGGTCGGGCACAAAATCGGCCGAGGGCAGAATCCCGCCGCCGGCGGCAAGCCGCCCAATCATGCTGTCGGGCAGGATGCCCTTGTCCTCGATGGCGAAAGTGAGTGCCACGAAAGTCCTCGTTCTGAGGCGTCCGTGCGATCTAACCCGATGGGTGGCTTGACGGGAAGCGGGCCGTCCCGCTACAAACACCTTATCCCGTGGTCATTTGAGCCGGCCGGCTTGCAGCCACGTAAAATAAATCGCTAAAAGGCCGGGGACGCGTGTGCCCGGCCGAGAATTTTTCTCCGGCCGGTTTTTTATTGGCCAGCGCATGGTCCCGAAAAGCTTGTCCTCGACCCCGATCGGGGATGGATACCGGGAAAAGACCATGCGCAAAGCCTAACGGAGGCCCGCATGCCCGCGCCGACCAAAAAGACCTACCGCCCGGAAACCCGACTGGTCCATGCCGGCACCCTGCGCTCGCAATTCAACGAGATGTCGGAGGCGCTGTTTCTGACCCAAGGCTACAAGTACGATAGTGCCGAGGATTGCGAGGCGCGCTTCTCCGGCAAGATCCCCGGCTACGTCTATTCGCGTTACTCCAATCCGACCATGGACATGTTCGAGCGGCGCATGGCCGCGCTCGAAGGCGCCGAGGCCGCGCGCTCGACTGCCACCGGCATGGCGGCTGTCACCACCGCGCTGATGGGGCTGGTGCGCGCCGGCGATCATGTGGTCGCCGCCAAGGCGCTGTTCGGCTCCTGCCGCTGGGTGATCGAGGAATGGCTGCCGCGTTTCGGCGTCCCCTGCACGCTAGTCGACGGCAAGGACCTCAATGCCTGGAAACAGGCGGTGCAGAAGAACACCAAAGCGTTCTTCATGGAAACGCCGACCAATCCAACGCTTGAAGTCTATGACATCGCGGCGGTCGCCGATATCGCGCACGCGGCCGGCGCTAAGCTGGTGGTGGACAACGTGTTCGCCACGCCGCTTTACCAGAGCCCGCTCGCGCTCGGCGCCGACTGCGTGGTCTATTCAGCGACCAAACACATCGACGGCCAGGGCCGCGTGCTCGGCGGCGTCATCCTGGCGTCGGAAAAATTCATCATGGATCACGTACACCAAGTGATCCGCCAGACCGGGCCGTCGCTGTCGCCATTCAATGCCTGGATTCTGCTGAAGGGGCTAGAGACATTGTCGGTGCGGGTGCAGCGGCAGACCGAAACGGCGGGGGCGGTTTCAACCGCGCTCGATGGGCACAAGAAAATCAGCCGGCTGATCTATCCCGGCCGGAGCGACCACCCGCAGGCCGACGTCATCGCCAAGCAGATGCGTGCCGGCTCGACGCTGTGCTCGTTCGAGATCATGGGCGGCAAGCAAGGCGCCTTCCGGTTCCTCAACGGCTTGCAGCTGATCGGCATCACCAACAACCTTGGCGATGCCAAGAGCCTGGTTACGCACCCGACCACGACCACGCATCAGCGGCTCACGCCCGAGCAGCGCGCCGAACTCGGCATTGGCGATGGGCTGATACGGTTTTCGGCCGGGCTCGAGCACCCTGACGATCTGATCGAGGATCTGCTGACGGCTTTGGACGCGGTGTAGCGCAGCGTCGTCGAGCGCTTAAGGCACCACGTACGACATGGCCGCCGACACCACCGGCCGCTCGGCGGCTTCAGCGATGGCAAGACCAAGGCCCTTGGCCATGCAAGCATAGCTCCAGTCATTCATATGCAGCCCATCGGGCGACACGAACGACTCGAACGCCATGTGATCGGCCTCGCGCCAACGCTTCATCACGTCGAAGCGGCGGAACAGGTCGACATTTTCCACCTTGGCGGTCGTGGCGATTAATTCGACCATGTGTGCGGCTTCCGCCTTTACGATCACTTTCGGCGCGAATTGCGGATCGATCAGCACGATGTCGGCGCCGGTGGCGCGAATCTTGTTGAGGCCATCGCGGATCGCGGCGCCGTGGTCGTTGAACATGTGGTCGCGGATGACCGAATTGGTGCCGAGCTGCCACAGGACCAGGTCGGGCTTGGCGGCCACCACCGCCTTGTCGAAGCGCCTGAGCATGTCGGCGACTTCCTCGCCGTTCGCGCCACGATTGAGCACGGTGATAGAATTATACGGAAATTGCTTCTTGAGTTCGACCGCCAGTTGGCTCGGGTACGACTTAGCCGGAGAACTCGCACCCGCGCCCGCGGTCGACGACGAACCGATAGCGACGATGGTGATCGGCGCGCCGGCTGTCAGTTTTTGCGCAACGTGCGATAGCGGATTGGCGAGGCGAATCAGGTCGAGTGGCGTGTCGCACGTCAGCGCCGGTGTTTCGGCGCGCGCCGAGAGTGGCAATGCCAATGCAGCAAACAGCGCGGCGACAGTAGTCCGCTTCATCGCCCGATAGGCGAGATCAATTCCCGGCACGGCCGTTTCCCCCAGAGTCCATTTAACGGCCGCTCTCGGCATGCGGCTCGTCTGGCTTTGCTGCCTCGATCACGAGATCGGCCAGCAATCGTGCTATGCAATCATGAACACGCTCGGCTATGTCAAGTTTTTTCGTAGCCGAATACAAATCGAACGTCCCCAGATCGGCCCAAAGCTTCATGATGCTGAATCGGTCGAACAACGGCACTTTTTGCTGCAGTGCAACCCAACGCATGTGTTCAGCATAAGTACCAAGGGCAATCATCGATTCCGTGCGCGGGCTGTATTGAGCGTTGATCAAAACGACATCAGCGCCTGCCGAATGGACAATATTTATACCGTGGTCGAGGGCATGGCTGAATTGATCTGGATCAATCGCCTGTATGGCGTCCACGGTTCCGATCCCCCAGACCACGAGCGCGGGCGCGGGCTTTGCCGCCGCGAGCGCCGGTTTTAGCGCCTTCACCGTTTCAACGGCATTGCGATGCGCCTGCACGTCGGTCACCACCTTGACCTCGACGCCGGGCAGCATTTCGGTGAGCGCGTGCTGCAGCCGCGCCGGATAGGCGTTCTTGCTGCCGTCCGCTCCAGGCAACAGCATGGAGCCGGAGCCGATCACCAGAATGCTGAGCCGCTTGGCGGCCAGCGCGCGCGCGACCTGTGGCAGCGGAAAATCGGGCTCAATCAGATTTGCGGCCACGCGGCACTCGGCCGGATGCTCGGCCCAGGCCGGGCCGGCCAGCATCAGCAATGCCAGCAGGAATGGTACACGTCCCGTCATGCGTCGCCCCCCGCGTAGCCCGGCTTGATCGAAGGCGGACGCGGCCCCGGTCCTTGTCGCTCTATGCGTCTATACCACGAAATCAACGCTGCTGCGGCCACCATAATGGCGATGCCCGATACGCTGACGATGATATGCGTGAGCAGGCGGTTGGACACTTCGGTGAATACGAAGTGGCCGGCAAAGGCCAGGAACACGCCCAGGCAGAAGGTTTCCAGCGAATGCTGCCCGCATACGATCGCCGGCCAGAATACCCGCGATCGCAATACCGGCCAGTCGCGCGGCACGAACCACAGCGTGATCACCGCCAGCGACAAGAAATGCAGGATGCGCAGCACGTCGAGGTTGGTCTTGTCGATCGGATAGATCGCCTCGCCGACGAATTTCGGCACAAACAGCGCAAGCCGCGGAAAGTACCAGGTCATCGCGATGCCGAACGCGAACAGCACATAGGCGACCGCAAGTCCGAATACCACCGGGGAATTGAGCCAGCGCGCAAGCCGTTGTGCGCCGCCGAGCGCGCACCAGGCGCCGAACACGAACAGCAATTGCCAGGCAAAGGGATTGAACACCCATTCACCTTGCGGATAGGCCGGAATATTCCATTCGAATTGCCACATCAGCGTGTAGAGGGTGGCCGAGGCCACGAGCGCTAGCGAGGGCAAGCGCAATAGCAGCCACAGCACCGGCGGGAACCATAGCAGCAGCACGATGTAGAGCGGCAGCACGTCCATGTTCACCGGCTTGAACTTGAGCAGCAACGCCTGGATGATGGTGACTTCCGGATTCTTCAGGAAGTCGAGCACGCCCATTTCCTCGCTGTAGAGCGGATTATCGAAACTGTGCGCGACATAGGTGATCTCGGCGAGGTAGATCGCGAACAGGAACACATGCGCGATGTAGATTTGCCAGGCGCGTTTGAGCACGCGGGCGCCGGCGACGATGAAGCCATGCTCGCGCATGGCGCGGCCATAGACGAAGGCCGCGGTATAGCCGGAGATGAAGACAAAAATCTCGGTGGCGTCGCTGAAGCCGTAATTGCGGATGGTGATCCAGCTCACCGCATTGGACGGAATATGATCGAGAAAGATCAGCCAGAGTGCGATGCCGCGGAACAGGTCAAGCCGCAGATCGCGTTCGGTTGATACCTTGATCATGAACGGCTTTTCTTTCGTATGGTCTTTCGGCCATAATCCGCAGGCAGGACGAAAATAGCTAGCCCAGGCCTCGTAGAATTGTAAGGCATTTAGATGTACCGGGCCGTAACCCGCAAGATCGAAGTCACGGTGACGCCCCGCTTCGTTTCGGAGCGCTCGTCGCCCGGCAACGGCTATTACTTCTGGGCCTACACCATCGACATCGCCAATCTGGGAACCGAGACGGTGCAGCTCAAGACGCGCCATTGGCGCATCACCGACGCTTTCGGGCGGTTGCAAGAGGTCAAGGGCCCGGGCGTGGTCGGCGAGGAACCGACCCTCAAGCCGGGCGAGTCGTTTGAATATACCAGCGGGGTGCCGTTGCCGACGCCGTCCGGCTTCATGGCCGGCAGCTACGGCATGGTGACGGTGGCCGGCGAGCATTTTGACATCGAAATTCCCGCCTTCTCGCTCGATTCATCCTACGCCGTGCGCACGATCAACTGACCGGCCTCGCCTTCAACCCTCTTTCGCCTCGACCTCGCCCGGCGCAAATACGTAATTCGCGCTGCAGAATTCGCAGGTGACGGAAATCTTGCCGTCCTCGACCATGTGATCGCGGTCATCCTGCGAAAAGCTTTTCAACATGGCCTCAACGCTGGCGCGTGAGCACGAGCACTCCGCGCGCACCTCGCTGCCGCGGAAGACGCGCACGCCCGGCTCATGGAACAGTCGATAGACCAGCCGCTCGCTGGAGAGCGCCGGGTCGATCAATTCGACGTCCTCGACGGTGGAGACCAGCGCGCGGCCTTCCACCCAGGCATCGTCTTCCGGCAGCGTGTGCGGGACGGTGCCTTCCGGCGCATCGCCGGGATCGAGATCGGCAACACGCACGCGTTCCGGCGCCTTGGGCAGGAATTGCAGCAAGATGCCGCCGGCGCGCCAGCGATGGCTGGCGCCGCCTTGAACCGCGCGCAGTTCCTCGGCCACCGCCAGCCGCACCCGCGTCGGGATCTGCTCGGAGCGGTGGAAATATTCGTGCGCCGCGTCTTCCAGCGAGCCGCCTGCGAGCGCGACCAGGCCCTGGTAGCGGTTCATGTCCGGGCCCTGGTCGATGGTCATGGCGAGATGGCCGTGGCCGAGCAGCGCGCCGGCATCGGCCTTGCCGGATGCGATCGTCGCGGCGACGCGATCCTTGTCAAAGCCCGCGCAGGCGCGCACCTTGCCGGGAGCGGTGAAGTCCACCACCAGCATGCGCACCGGGCCGTCGGTCTTGGTCTGCAAAATGAAGCGGCCGTCGATCTTCAAGGCCGAGCCGAGCATGACGGTGAGCACCACGGCCTCGCCCAGCAGCTTGGCCACCGGCTGCGGATAGGCATGAGCGTTTAGAATCTGGTCAACCACTGGCCCGAGCCGCACCACGCGGCCGCGCAGGTCGAGCGAAGCCACTTCGAACGGCATGACGGTGTCGTCGGCCGTGGTGGCCGCCGGTGCGCGCGAAGGAATAGCAATTTCAGGGTTGCTCATCGCCCTTATGTAGCGCTGTTCGCGGTGATTGCTACCGGGCGTCCGCGTGCAGGCACCAGGCCAGCAGGCCCTTCTGCGCGTGCAGCCGGTTTTCCGCCTCGTCGAACACGACCGATTGCGGGCCGTCGATCACCTCGTCGGTGACCTCCTGGCCGCGATGCGCCGGCAGGCAGTGCATGAACAGCGCGTCCGGCTTGGCCTTGGACATCAGCCGGGCATTGACCTGGTAGCGCTTGAGCACGTTATGCCTGGACTTGCCGTCGCGGTCGCCCATCGACACCCAAGTGTCGGTGACCACGCAGTCGGCGTCCTTCACCGCGGCTTCCGGGTCGTCGCCGATCTTTATCACGGCGCCGGACGATTTCACCCAGTCCATCAGCCATTTCTTGGGGCGCAGCTCGGCCGGCGTCGCCACCCGTAGCTGGAACTCGAAACGCTCGGCCGCGTGCATCCAGGATGCCAGCACGTTGTTGCTATCGCCGCTCCAGGCCACCGTGCGGCCGCGGATCGGCCCGCGCTTTTCCTCGAACGTCATGACGTCGGCCAGCACCTGGCAGGGATGCGAGCGCCGGGTGAGCCCGTTGATCACCGGCACCGTGGCGTGGCGCGCAAGCTCGGCCACCGCCTCGTGATCGAGAATGCGGATCATGATGGCGTCGACATAGCGCGAGAGCACGCGCGCGGTGTCGGCCAGCGTCTCGCCGCGCCCGAGCTGCATTTCCTGCGCGGTGAGCAGGATCGCTTCGCCGCCGAGCTGGCGCATGGCGACGTCGAACGACACGCGTGTGCGCGTCGACGGCTTGTCGAAGATCATCGCCAGCGTCTTGCCGGCCAGCGGCGCCGCGACGATCCCGCGCGCGCGCGCGGCCTTCATGGCGCGGCTGTTGTCGATCATCCCGGCCAGCACCGGCTTCGAAACGTCGATGAGATCGAGGAAATGCCGCATGCCGTTTCCGGTCATGACGCCGCCTTCTGCTTGGCAGCCTGGTCAGCTTGCCGCGGATGCGCGCGCGCCAGCCGCGCGCAAGCCCGATCGATGCGCGCGAACGCCTCCGCGATCTCGTTTTCTCCAATAATCAGCGGTGGCAGCAGCCGCACCACATTGTCGCCGGCGGCAACCGTGATCATCTTCTCATTGCGCAATTCGTCCACCATCTCGGATGCCGGCGGCACCATGCGCAGGCCGATCAGCAGGCCTTCGCCGCGCACCTCGGCGATCACCGAGCCGTGGCGGTCTTTCAGCTCGGCCAGCCGCTGCTTGAGCACGAGCGAATTCTTCCGCACCCGGTCGAGGAAGCCGTTCGCCGTTATCACGTCGAGCGCCGCATTGCCGGCCGCCATCGCCAGCGGATTGCCGCCGAAGGTCGAGCCGTGGGTGCCGGCGGTCATGCCCTTGGACGCTTCCGCCGTCGCCAGGCAGGCGCCGATCGGAATTCCGCCGCCCAGCGCCTTCGCCAGCGCCATGATATCGGGCGTGACGCCGGTGTGCTCATAGGCGAACAGGTCGCCGGTGCGGCCGATTCCAGTTTGTATCTCGTCGAACATCAGCAGCAGGCCGTGGTCGTCGCACAATTTACGAAGTGCGCGCAAAAACGTATGAGGAACCACCCGCACGCCGCCCTCGCCCATGATCGGCTCGATCAGGATGGCGCCGGTCTCGGGGCCGATCGCTTTCTTGACCGCTTCGAGATCGCCGTAAGGCACCTGGTCGAAACCTGGCATTGGCGGGCCGAAGCCTTCGAGATATTTCTTGTTCCCGGTCGCGGCGATTGCGGCCAGCGTGCGCCCGTGGAAGGCGCCTTCAAATGTGATGATGCGGAAACGCTCGGGCTTGCCGCAGGAAAACTGATAGTGGCGCGCCATCTTGATCGCGCATTCGATCGCCTCGGCACCGGAATTCTGGAAAAATACCGTATCGGCAAAGCTCAACGCGCACAGCCGGTCGGCCAGCCGCTCGGCTTGCGGGATGCGGTACAGGTTGGAGACGTGCCAGAGCTTTTGCGCCTGCTCGGTCAGCGCCGCGACCATATGCGGATGCGCGTGGCCGAGCGCGTTGACGGCGACGCCCGAGGTAAAATCGAGATAGCGCTCGCCGTCAGCCGTGAACAGCCAAGCACCCTCGCCCCGCTCGAAAGCGAGGTCGACGCGCGCATAGGTCGGCAATAGATGCGAGTTCACGGCC
>Ga0208078_1000447_pt1 | contig 10953 bp, 5 predicted proteins | sample NGESurdeep072012_3_FD_184468 | JGI IMG/M metagenome (GOLD analysis project Ga0208078, IMG submission 184468) | Arctic peat soil microbial communities from Barrow, Alaska - NGEE Surface sample 53-2 deep-072012 (SPAdes) | ecosystem: Environmental > Terrestrial > Soil > Wetlands > Peat ... | reverse complement strand
GGGGCAAAGAGATCACCAGGACACAGCTGGAATCTTTGCGCAAGGCGAACATTGGTGAAGTGGAAATCGATCCGGCGCAATTCGAGGGCGCCTGCGCCGTTGCCGACATCGTCAACACCGAAACCGGGGAAGTGATTCTCGAGGCCAATAATGAGATTACACTGTCCAAGCTCCAGGAAATTACCGAAAGCGGAGTCAAGAGCTTCTCAGTATTCTTTCCCGAACGCGACGACGTGGGAGTGGTTATTTCGCAAACCCTGAAGAAGGACACGATCAGCAAGCCCGTCGACGCCCTGCTGGAGATTTACCGCAAGATGCGCCCTGGTGATCCGCCGACGGTGCAGACCGCCTATCGTCTGCTGGAAGGCATGTTCTTTGACCCGCGCAAGTTCGATTTCTCGCGCGTGGGCCGTTTGAAATTCAACATCAAGATGGGCAAGCCCGAAATGCTCCGGATCGAAGATCCGCTGCTGGCGGCGAGCGACTTCTTTGAAGTCGTGTCTTACGTCTTGAAGATGCGCCGGAACCCGGTCGATGAGCAGAAGAAGCCGATCTACCAGGCTGACGATATCGATCATCTGGGTAATCGTCGCGTCCGGGCCGTGGGCGAGTTGCTGGAAAATCAGTTTCGCATCGGACTCGAGCGCATGGAGCGCGCGATCAAAGAAAAAATGTCGATCCATCAGGAGATGCAGACGACGATGCCGCGCGATCTCATCAATGCCAAGCCGGTCACGGCCGCGGTGCGTGAGTTCTTTGGCTCGTCTCAGTTGTCGCAGTTCATGGATCAGACCAATCCGCTGTCTGAGATTACTCACAAACGCCGTTTGTCCGCCCTGGGACCTGGCGGGTTGAGCCGCGAACGCGCCGGATTCGAAGTGCGCGACGTGCACCCGACTCACTATGGTCGCATTTGCCCGATCGAGACGCCTGAAGGTCCGAACATCGGCTTGATTTCGTCGCTGTCGTGCTATGCGCGCATCAATGAATTCGGTTTCATTGAATCGCCTTATCGGAAAGTTGTCGACGGCAACGTGGTTGAGTTTGTGCGGGTCATCAACGGTGGTGATACGAAGTTCAAGCCCAACGACCATGTGCCACAGGATGACGTCGATAGGGCTAACAAGCGCGTAGGCTCCGGCGAAAAGGCGATCTACGATCCGTTTCCGTTTTATTTGACCGCCTGGGAAGAAGACAAACACGTCGTCGGTCAGGCCAATATTCAGCTCGACGAAAACAGTCACATCGTCAACGACCGTAACGCAGCGCGTAAGGCCGGCGAATTTATTCTGGCCCAGCGTGACGAGATCGAATTCGTCGACGTCTCGCCGAAGCAGTTGGTCTCCGTAGCCGCGTCGCTGATCCCGTTCCTTGAGAACGATGACGCGAACCGGGCGCTGATGGGTTCGAACATGCAGCGTCAGTCGGTGCCATTGCTGCGCGCCGAGGCGCCTTACATCGGCACGGGAATGGAAGACGTAACCGCTCGCGACTCAGGTGCGGTGGTGATCGCCAAGCGCGATGGCGTGGTCGATTACACCGATTCTGAACGCATCATCGTCAAAGCGGATCACAATGTGGACGGCACCATTTCGCGCGAAGTGACCGCCGACATTTATACGCTGATCAAGTTCAAGCGTTCGAACCAGAACACTTGCATCAACCAGCGCCCGATCGTGCATGTGGGCGAGCGGGTGGCCAAGGGCCAGGTGATCGCCGACGGGCCCTGCACGGATCGCGGCGAACTCGCCCTCGGTCGCAACGTTTTGGTCGCGTTCATGCCATGGCGCGGGTACAACTTTGAAGACGCGATTCTGGTTTCCGAGCGGCTGGTGAAAGAGGACTACTACACCTCGATCCACATCGAAGAACTCGAGATCGAAGCCCGCGATACGAAGCTCGGCCCGGAAGAGATTACCCGCGACATCCCCAACGTCGGCGAGAACATGCTGCGCGACCTGGATGAGAGCGGCATCATTCGGATTGGGGCTCAGGTCAAACCGGGATCTATTCTGGTCGGCAAGGTCACACCCAAGGGCGAGACGCAGTTGACGGCTGAAGAGAAGTTGCTGCGCGCCATCTTTGGCGAGAAAGCCGCCGACGTGAAAGATGCGTCGCTGGTTTCACCTCCGGGAATCGACGGCACCGTAGTCGACGTGCAGGTCTTTACCCGCAAAGGTCAGGAGAAAGATCAGCGCTCGCTGTCGATCGAGCAGGGAGAAGAGGAGCGCCTGCGACGCGACCTTGAAGATGAAATTCGCATCCTGCATGAGCAGCGTGACGAGCGCATCTACGAACTGTTCGAAGGCCGCAAGCTCTCGCACGACCTGACCAGCAATCGTGAGGTCGTAATTGCGAAGGGGGTTCCGATTACCCGCGAGATGCTGAAAGCGGTCGAACCCAAAGCTCTGCGCAAAGCCCAGGTGGCCTCGGCCAGGGTCGACGCGGCCAGCGAGGTCAAGGAATACGAAGATCGCACTGAGCGGCAGATCAGGATTCTCTCGGACATCTACGAAGAGAAGATCGCCAAGCTGCGACAGGGCGACGAGCTTTCACCGGGCGTGATCAAGATGGTGAAGGTCTTCATCGCCATGAAGCGCAAACTTTCAGTCGGCGACAAGATGGCCGGTCGCCACGGTAACAAAGGCGTGATCGCGCGCATCCTGCCGGAAGAAGATATGCCTTATCTTCCCGATGGCACGCCGGTCGAGATCGTTCTGAACCCGCTGGGCGTGCCTTCGCGCATGAACGTCGGGCAGATTCTCGAGACGCACCTTGGTTGGGCCGCGCGCGTCCTGGGGATGCACTTCGCGACGCCGGTTTTTGACGGCGCCACCGAAAAGGAGATCAAGCAGAAGCTGGCAGAAGCCGGAGCTCGCGCCCGTGAACTTGGACTGCCTGAGATCGTTAATGAATCCGGCAAGGCGGTGCTCTACGACGGGCTGAGTGGAGACGCTTTCGAGCAGAAGGTGACTGTCGGTTACATCTACATGCTGAAACTTTCGCATCTGGTTGACGACAAGATTCACGCGCGCTCGATTGGACCGTACTCGCTAATCACCCAGCAGCCGCTGGGCGGCAAGGCGCAGTTCGGTGGTCAGCGTTTCGGAGAAATGGAAGTATGGGCGCTGGAGGCTTATGGCGCCGCGCACATCCTGCAGGAACTGTTGACTGCGAAATCGGACGACGTGGCCGGGCGATCGAAGATCTACGAAGCCATCGTCAAGGGCGAAGCTGATTTCGATCCGGGCTTGCCAGAGTCGTTCAACGTGCTCGTGCGCGAGCTACAGTCGCTTTGCCTTGACGTCGAGCTGATACAAAAGAACGACGACGCTGATGAGCCGATCTCCGAAGCGTTGATTACTTCTGGGATCTAATTGCATCACTTTATAGGTCCTATTGGTCTAATAAGCCCTAGAGGACGTATTTGAAGAAAACTGGAGAACTAAAGTGTTTCGATTCCATCAAGAGAAAACGCAACTCGCACCTGACTTTGAGGCTATTCGCATCTCGCTCGCTTCGCCGGAGAAGATCCGTCAGTGGTCACACGGCGAAGTTACCAAGCCAGAGACGATTAATTACCGGACGTTTAAGCCGGAGCGCGATGGCCTGTTTTGCGCGCGCATCTTCGGCCCGGTAGCCGATTGGGAGTGTCTCTGCGGCAAGTACAAACGCATGAAGCACCGCGGCGTGATTTGCGACAAGTGCGGCGTCGAAGTCACCCAGGCAAAGGTGCGCCGCGAGCGGCTGGGTCATATCGATCTGGCCAGCCCGTGTTCGCACGTCTGGTTCTTCAAGGGCCTGCCTTCGCGCATCGGCCACTTGCTCGACATTCCCCTGCGCGAATTGGAGAAGGTGCTCTACTTCGAATCATACATCGTCATCGATCCCGGCGACGTGAAGGAGCTGAAAGAGCGTGAGCTTTTGAGTGACGAGCGCTATCGCGAACTCGCGCGTGATTATCCGGCGCAGTTCGTCGCCAAAATGGGCGCCGAAGCGATCAAAGAGCTGCTGACGATGGTTAACATCGAAGAGCTCGCCGTAGATCTGCGCCGCCGAATGAAGGAAGAAACTTCGCAGCAGAAAAAGCTGAAGTATTCCAAGCGACTGAAGGTTACGACTTCATTTCTCAAGTCCGGCAATCATCCCGAGTGGATGATTCTCGACGTGATTCCGGTTATTCCGCCCGAGCTGCGGCCACTGGTGCCGCTCGACGGCGGACGCTTTGCGACATCGGATTTGAACGATCTATATCGCCGCGTCATCAATCGCAACAACCGTCTGAAGAAGTTGATGGAGTTGCGGGCGCCGGAAGTGATCGTGCGCAACGAAAAACGCATGCTGCAGGAAGCCGTCGACGCGCTATTCGACAACGGTCGTCGCGGTCGCGTGTTGCGCGGCGTGAACAATCGTCCGCTTAAGTCTCTTTCCGGAACGCTGAAAGGTAAGCAGGGACGTTTTCGTCAGAATCTGCTCGGGAAGCGCGTTGATTACTCGGGACGATCAGTAATCGTCGTTGGGCCGGAGTTGAAACTGCACCAGTGCGGTTTGCCAAAGAAGATGGCGTTGGAGTTGTTCAAGCCATTCATCTACAACCAGCTCGAAAAACAAGGGCATGCCGCCACGATCAAACAAGCGCGCGAAATGGTCGAGCGGCAAGAGCCGGTCGTCTGGGACATCCTCGAGGAAGTCATTCGCGAGCATCCGGTGCTTTTGAATCGCGCGCCGACGCTGCACCGCCTGGGCATTCAGGCTTTCGAGCCGGTGCTGGTCGAAGGCAAAGCGATCAAGATTCATCCGCTGGTCTGCACGGCTTTCAACGCCGACTTTGACGGCGACCAGATGGCCGTACACATTCCGCTTTCACCGGAAGCGCAGATCGAAGCGGCCGTGCTGATGCTTTCTTCGAACAACATTCTGAGTCCGGCGAGCGGTCAACCGATTGCCGTGCCTTCGCAGGACATCGTGCTCGGCATTTACTACCTGACCCGTGACAGAGAAGGCGCCAAGGGCGAAGGCCGCGTGTTCGCTTCCGGCAATGAGGTCCTGCTGGCGCTCGACGCCAAGGAAGTGACGACGCAGACGCCGATCAAACTTCGCATCAGCGGCGACTTGATCGATCTGACGCAGGAGCACGACTCGCAGGACATTCTGCGGGCCACTGCGCAGGAGAGCATTCGCCGGGTCATCAACACGACCGTCGGTCGCGTGATCTTCAATGACTCGATCCCCGCGGGGTTGCCTTACTTCAACGGCACGCTGCGCAAGAAGGGCCTGCAGTCGCTGGTCAACTATTCGCACATTCGTCTCGGCCACGAGATGACCGTGAAGATGCTTGACGATCTCAAGACCCTCGGTTTCCTGTACGCGACCAAGGCCGGCATCTCGATCGGCATTGACGATCTGGTGACGCCGCCCTCCAAGCCCGAGATTGTCGGCAAGGCCGAGAAAGACGTGATTACCGTCGAGCAGCAGTACCGCGACGGCGTGATCACCAACGGCGAGCGCTATAACAAGGTCATCGCGATCTGGTCGGAAGCAACCGACAAAGTCGCGAAAGAAATGTTCAAGGCGATGGACGATCGCGAAAAAGCGACCAAGGAAATGAACCCGATCCTGATCATGTCGGATTCCGGTGCCCGCGGTTCGGCGCAGCAGATTCGCCAGTTGGCGGGCATGCGCGGATTGATGGCGCGGCCGTCAGGTGAAATCATCGAGACGCCGATCCAGTCAAACTTCCGCGAAGGCCTGAACGTGTTGCAGTACTTCATCTCGACCCATGGCGCGCGCAAAGGTTTGGCCGACACGGCGCTGAAGACGGCCGACTCGGGCTATCTGACCCGCCGGCTGGTTGACGTGGCGCAGGACGTAATCATCTCGGAACAGGACTGCGGTACGTTAAAGGGAATCTCTTCCGCGGCGATTGTCGAAGGCGGCGAGGAGATCGAGAGCTTGCGCGACCGCATCGTGGGCCGCACGGCGCTCGAAGATGTAATCGATCCGGTAGAAGGCACGGTGATCGTCGAATCCAATCAGGAGATCGACGAAGACCTGGCTGCGGAAATTCAACGTTCAGGCGTGCAGCGCGTGCGCATTCGTTCGGTTCTGACCTGCGAATCGCGACGTGGTTGCTGCATCAAGTGCTACGGACGCAACCTGGCCACGGGCCGGCCCGTGGATATCGGCGAGGCTGTCGGCGTGATTGCCGCGCAGTCGATCGGCGAGCCGGGCACGCAGCTCACCATGCGCACCTTCCACATCGGTGGCACGGCGCGACTGGAAGAGTCTTCCAAGCACGAAGCGCGCGTCGAAGGCAAGATCAAGTACATCGATCTGCAAACCGTCAAGAGCCGCAAGGGCGAGCGCGTGGCAATGAATCGCAACGGTGCTTTGACGATCACCGATGAGCGCAGCCGCGAAGTCGCGCGATATCAAATCGTCTATGGCGCCCACATCCTGGTTGAAGACGGCGATCTGGTCGCCCAGGACCAGTTGCTGGCGACCTGGGATCCGTTCACCTTCGCGATCCTTACCGAAGTCGGCGGACGCGTGAAGTTCCAGGACCTGAAGGAAGGCGTTACGTTTGAAGAAGAAACCGATCAGGTCACTGGTTTGTCGCACATGGTGGTCAAGGACTCGCCGGACGAGAAGAAACAGCCGCGTCTGGAGGTTCGCAACACCAGCAACAAGGTGCTGAAGACTTACCAGATGCCGGTGCGCGCGAACCTGATGGTCAACGACGTCGAGGAAGTGGAGCCGGGCGATGTGATCGCCAAGATTCCGCGCGAAACGACGAAGACAAAGGACATTACCGGTGGTTTGCCGCGCGTCGTCGAGCTGTTCGAAGCTCGCCGGCCGGGCGAAGCGGCGGTCATGTCGGAAATAGACGGCACGGTCAAGCTTGGTCCGATCTCGAAGGGCAAGCGCAAACTGATCATTACCGGCGACGACGGTGAAGAGCGCGAGTATGACATTCCGCGTGGTACGCACATCAACGTGCAGGAAGGCGATCGCGTCCGCGCCGGCGAGGCGTTGCAGGACGGACCTCTGAACCCGCACGACATTCTGCGCGTGCTCGGCATGAACCGTCTACAGGAGTATCTGACCAACGAAATCCAGGAGGTCTATCGTCTGCAGGGCGTGAACATCAACGATAAGCACATCGAGGTAATCGTGCGTCAGATGTTGCGGTGGGTGAAGATCAAGGAAGTCGGCGACACCGAGTTCCTGCTGGAAGAGCAAGTCGATCGCTTCCGGTTCCAGGACGAGAACGAACGAGTGCGTAGCGAGAAGGGTGAAGTCTCATCAGCTGAACCTTTGCTGTTAGGCATCACTAAGGCTTCGCTCTCAACCGATTCGTTCATCTCGGCGGCATCGTTCCAGGAAACGACGCGCGTGCTCACAGAAGCGGCCATTTCGGGACGCATAGATTATCTGCGCGGTCTGAAAGAGAACGTGATCATGGGCCGTTTGATTCCCGCCGGCACCGGCATGGAGTACTACCGCAACGTTGATATCGAGCGGGACGAAACGATCGGCGAATCTCAGCGCGAAGAAATCGAGGACCTGCCGGAAATTCTCGGTGGAACGGAATTGCCTATGCCTGAGCCGCATGCAGCAGTGCCGGCGACGGTCAGCGAATCCGAGTCTGAAGATGCACTCGAAGTTGTCGAGGTCGAGGGCGAATAAGCTCTGCCTCAGCTTCATCGAATGCCACTCGTAGAACACCCGCCGCGCTGGCGGGTGTTTTGCTTTTGGTCGCGGCGCATGATTCGTCCGCAGGCAAGCTCAACTTATTGCTGGGAACGCGGGCGCCCCGTCCGCCCAGCGAACGAAGTTCGCTCATGTCTTTGGCCAACCTCAGCCATAACCTGAAACAAAAAAGCCTTTCGCGCTTCGCGCTCAGTGCGGAACGAGACGTCCGCGCTCCCAGCGAAAAGGAGACTGGCCCTGACGGTCAGGCTACTGCCCCATCTGCGCTAAGACGCTCCATTTTTCCTGCCTCAAAACAAAACTCTAGCGCGCTGAGGCCTGATTTCGGTAGAATGCCTGAGGCGAGCAAGTTCCGCCCTCCTCCTTCAGGCTATCAGCGCAGTGATCAAATTTTTCCGGGGTCAATCTGACCGGCGGTGTTCCTGGATCAGACGTACCTGTCTCTGCTTATCCATCTGCTCACGTTGATAATCGATCCGATGAACTCATTCGGGTCACTTTCTAACTCGACTTTAAGGCGTTAACACGACAGTCACATTGCTTGTTGTTCGCGCTGCTCTCGGTAGGTAGAATCAAAGTGCTCCCGCCCTCACGCGTAGGAATTGAGCAAGACCACAAAGTTTAGTAAGGAGATTAAGTACCCCTTTGAATATTCGTATACTGTTCCCACGCTTGCTCATCGGCTGCTTCGCTTTGTTTCTAACCACAAGCGTCATTGCTCAAAGTAGCGAAGCCGATTCGCGTCAAACCCGCACCAGCCTTGACGCCAGCGGCGCCACGCGATTGGAAACGGAAATCTCAGCGCCAACCCTGGGCGAAGAGCGCCGGCCGCGCATAGTTGGCTCTGTCCCCTCGACCGCTGGTTTGCCCATGGTAGCTGGTCGTTTTGATCGGCTTTTGTTGACGGCCATCCAGTCCCATTTGGGCTCGCCCTATCATTACGCGGGAACCGGTCCTGATTCTTTTGATTGTTCGGGTTTCGTGTGGCGGACTTACCAGGAAGCCGGCTTTGATTTCAGCCGCGGCCCGGCGCGTTCATACTGGGCGACCTTTGCGCCCGCGACCAAGGCGGAAGAGAGCAAGTTCGGCACCCTGGTTTTCTTCAGCGGGTTAACGCACGTTGGAATCGTGGCCGATGAAAAAGGTTTCTATCACTCTTCGCGGCATCACGGCGTTGTCTATTCGCCTTTCGACGAGTACTGGCTGTCGCGCATCGACGGCTTTCGCCGCCGCCCGCTTGAGTCAATGCCTGCTCCGGCCGCGAAGGCAAAACCGCGCGTTGCCAAGCCCGCGACTAAAGCGCTGGACGTGGAAGAAGGCAACGAGCCATAACGAACGTGATCACGGAAGTAACAAAGGCCGCACCGGATGATTCCGCTGCGGCCTTCTTGGTTTTGTAGTAAGGAATTGTTAACCGGCGGCATCCCGCTTTGACACTACCACCGTGCCGGCCAGCAAATCGCCAATGCGTTGCTTCCGCGTAGAGGAGATGATCGCTATGCCCGCCGGAATGCCGCCGAGCAAGATAGGATTTGCTTCCAAAAGACGCGCTAAGGTTCGAATCAGATGACTCTTCAATTCACCACGGGTGCCATCGATATTGCGGACAACAAGACCCTGCATAAATTTCCCCGGCGTGCGCGACTAGAGCCATTCGAAGACGAAGAAGTAGAACAGGTAGGTAAAGCACAAGACCGTGCCGCCCACAATCGAACTGTCGGTATGGACCAGACCAACCGTCAAGACTGAGATTAGACACGCGCACAAGTTGTCGATTATGAACGCGATGATCCTCGCCTTGCCGGCGTCGCCGATCAAATCCATTTGTGTGCTCAGAGGAATCGACTGAGGTGGATCCGGGCTAACTCCTGGTCACAAACCCGGAATGGCGTTCTTTATCGGGCTTTTCCCACACGGCGATGATCTTTTCGATCGCGATGTAGCAAACTTCGCCATCATCATCCTGCAAATGCAGGACTCCGTTTTCCACCTTGGCCACGTCGCCACGCAGGCTTGAAGTGGCGCCACAGAAGACGTCGATCCTGCGGCCGGTGAGCGTTTTCAAGAATTCTTCCATCGCGTTTTACTCGTCGCCGTTGCGAAATGTGATTTGTACCAGCGGCACTACCGTATCGTCGCCCTGTTGCACCCGCTCAAATTGCAGCAGGTCGTAGTAGGCGCACCGCACCCGCGCCGGAAATTCACGGCAGACCAGTGGCCGCGCGTGATAGATCGTGCACTGGCGCGTCGCCGGATCAAGGAATTTGCAGGCCTTGCCGAAAATCGGATCGGCCTTGCGCCGCAGTATTTGTTCACCTTGCCAGGTAGTGGTGAATCGTTTCTGAGCCGTCGCCACATCAACGCCGAAATGTTTCGCCAGCCGTTGGATGTCGCGCTTGGTGACCTGCACTCGCTCGTATATCGAGCAGCAATATGCTGGACACTTCGTACAATCATAGTAGCTTCGTTCGGTTTCGGTAGTTGCCATCCCTGGTTCGCTCGTTATCGTCTGATCGATTTTCGGTATTCACTCAGCAGCAGCTTCATGAACTCTTCACGACGTTGATAGAGTCTTCGAGGCTGCCGGGGTTTTCGTTTCGCTAAAGCATACGCTGTGATGATGGGCAGCGCCACTGTCGAATCGAGGTAACACACCACCGCGTCAGGTAAACGATCGGGATCGATCTTGCCCCAGGACACTGCTTCGCCCGGAGTGGCGCCCGAAAGTCCACCGGTGTCGGGTCGCGCGTCGGTGACCTGGAGAAAGTAATCGTGGCCGCGCTCGTCGATCCCCAGGACTTCCTGGATCTGCGGTTCAGTCTGCAGCGCGAAGTTCTTTGGCGACCCGCCACCGAGGATGAAGATGGCCGAGCGGCCGCCCTTCTGGCCGCGCTTGCGTTTGCCGTCGTGAATCAATCCGCGCTTCGCGGCCAGCACAATCGACGCGGTCTCGTTCACGTCCAGCGAAGGATCAAAGGCCAGCTTGTTTCCCTGTAAAGATTTGGCGGCGACGTTCATGCCGATCGATGAATCGCCGGGAGAAGAGGTATAAAGCGGCACCGAATACTCATGCGCCGCGGCGAGCAGAGATTTGTTCTTCAATCCCAGTTTGCGCTCGCGTTCCCAGACGTATCGCCCCGCCAGATAATGAAACTCGGCCGTCGACATGGGACGCTGAAACTCGGGCGCTTCAATCACGCGGCGAAAGAACGCGTCGGTATCGAGCAGCACTGAGTAATC
>Ga0208078_1000446_pt1 | contig 10962 bp, 9 predicted proteins | sample NGESurdeep072012_3_FD_184468 | JGI IMG/M metagenome (GOLD analysis project Ga0208078, IMG submission 184468) | Arctic peat soil microbial communities from Barrow, Alaska - NGEE Surface sample 53-2 deep-072012 (SPAdes) | ecosystem: Environmental > Terrestrial > Soil > Wetlands > Peat ... | reverse complement strand
CCGCCATGCCGGCCACGACGACGTGCGCCTCCTCGACGGCGGGGTGGCCGCGTGGACGGCGGCGGCTCTGCCCCTGACCACGACGGAGCCGCCCGACGCCGCCGGGGCGATGGTGGTCCGCCCCGGGGCCATGCCCCTGCTCGACGCTAAGAGCGCCGCCGCCCTGGCCCGAGACGGGGTTCTGCTCGACGCCCGAGCCGGCGAGCGTTACCGGGGCGAGCTGGAACCGGTCGACCCGGTCGCGGGCCACATCCCCGGCGCTCGCAGCGCTCCGACCGCCGCCAACCTCGGAGGCGCCGGCACCTTCCTTTCGGGGGCTGCCCTGCGCGACCGCTTCGAGAGCATGGGCGCCGGAGCCGGCGTGGCGGTGGGCGCGTACTGCGGATCGGGTGTCACCGCGGCGCATGAGGTCCTCGCGCTCGCTCTCGCGGGCATCCCGGCGGCTCTGTACCCGGGCTCGTGGAGTGAATGGATCAGCGACCTCTCACGTCCCGTCGCCACCGGGCCCGAGCCCGGCTGAAGCCGCCGCCGATCGCCGACGCCGGGTTCGCGTGGGCGGAGCGGGGACCGAGGCAGACGTCGCCGGGTGCGCTACGTGCGCCTCAACATTGTCGCCACCCGCGCCTGAGCGAAGCAGGGGCTAGGAGAGGCGCTCGATGATCATGGCCATGCCCATGCCGCCGCCGACGCACATGGTCTCGAGGCCGATCGTGGTGTTGGTGGTGCGGAGGTCGTTGAGCAGGGTGCAGAGGATGCGTGCCCCGGTCATACCGAAGGGGTGACCGAGGGCGATGGCGCCGCCGTGGGGATTGAGGCGGTCGTCGAAGGGGTCGAGGCCGATGCCCCGGGCGGCGGGGATGACCTGGGCGGCGAAGGCCTCGTTGAGCTCGACGACGTCGACGTCGGCGATGCTCATGCGGGCCCGGGCGAGGGCCTGGCGGCTGGCCGCGATGGGGCCCAGGCCCATGTACTCGGGGGAGAGTGAGGAGAGGCCGCTGCTGACGATGCGGGCCAGCGGGGTGAGGCCAAGCTCCCGGGCCCTGACGTCGCTCATCAGCAGCACCGCGGCGGCGCCGTCGTTGAGGGGACAGGAGTTGCCGGCGGTGACCGTGCCGTCGGCGCGGAAGACGGGGGAGAGGGCGGCGAGCCTGTCCAGGCTGGTGTCGCGGCGGGGGCCGTCGTCCCGGGTCATCACGGCGCCGCCGGGGAGCGGGACGGGGATGATCTCGCGCTCGAAGACGCCGCTGTCCTGGGCGGCGACGGCGCGCTCCTGGCTGCGCAGCGCGTAGCGGTCCTGCTCCTGGCGGGAGACCTGCTCGCGGCGGGCCACGTTCTCGGCGGTCTGGCCCATGGCCAGGTAGACGTCGGGGAGGCCCTCGGGGTTGGCGGGGGCGAGGCGGGGGTTCTGGTTGCCGGGCTGGTCGCTCATGCCGTGGACGAAGCGGGAGACGCACTCGATGCCCACCGAGAGGAAGACGTCGCCCTCACCGGCGCGGATGGCGTGGGCGGCCATGCGGGTGGTCTGCAGGGAGCTGGCGCAGTAGCGGCTGACCGTGGTGCCGGGGACGTCGAGGCCGGCGAGGATGCTGACCACGCGGCCGAGGTTGAAGCCCTGTTCGCCGCCGGGCAGGCCGCATCCACAGAGGAGATCCTCGATCTGCTCACGGGGCAGGGCGGGCACCTGCTCGAGGACCTTGCTGACGACGTGGGCGCCCAGGTCATCGGGACGGACGTCGACCAGCGATCCCTTCATGGCCCGCCCGATGGGCGAGCGCCCTGCGGCGACGACGACGGCTTCAGGCATGGATGCCAGGCCGGATCGCATCCGAGGTCACCCCAGTTCCACCAGGTCCTGGGGGTAGCTGTGCAACCGCTCCACGCTGCCGTCGCCGCTGAGCAGAAAGTCGTCGCAGATCCAGCTGTAGCTGGCCGGCGTGCTGAACGCCGGGTGGAGCGCGAAGTACGTGTCGGCGGCGATCGGCATGGTTTCGTCGAAGCGCACAAGCGGCCGCTCGACCATGTCGTAGCCCTGCCCGTGGAAGTGCACCCGCCTTTCCTCGGGGCGCCCGTGCTCGCGCATGAACGCGTTGTACGCATCCCAGATGTCCCGGCAATCGGCGTTGGGGCGGAGCCGGTCGACGCAGAACCTCTGCGCTTCGAGCACGAACTCGTGCTGTTCGCGCATCGCCGCCGTCGCCCTGCCGAGGACAACGCTGCGGCCCAGCTCGCAGTAGTAGCCGCCGGGACCGTTGTTCTCGATGAGCAGGCTGAACTGGTCACCGGGCCGGAGCTCGCGGTGCTGGAGATGACGGTTGACGATCTGGCCCGGCTGACCCGCCGGCCCCGACCAGGCGAGGAACAGGCCCTGTTCGCTGCCCAGCGAATGGCCCACGTGTTCGGCGACAGCCGCCACCTCCAGCTCGCGCATGCCCGGGCGCACGGCCGCCAGTGCTGCGCCCATGGCCTCGTCCTGGGCCGCCGCCGCCCGGCGAACCAGCTCGATCTCCACGGCGCTCTTCACCGCCTTGATGGGGTCCACTACGGGGGAGGCATCGATGAAGCGAGCGCGCTGCAGCCGACCGCGGCGGAGGCCGTCGATCAGCGCGAAGGAGATCGACGCCGTGCCCAGCATCCCGACGGTGCCGCCGGCGAAGCGCGCCATGGCCGTCTCCGCCAGCTCGGCGTCGTACCCGGCGCTGTAGTGGGCGGAGGCGTAGCTGGGCGTGCCGAGCACATGGGCGACACCGCGGCGCACCCCGTCGCCCCCTGGGGGTGGCTGCAGGTCCATGCCGAACGCGCCCTGGCCGATGACCGTCATGGGCTCATCCTTCGGGAAGACGACCGTGGTGACGTAGCCGTTGGTGGCGGGGAGATCGGTCAGGTATTTGACGTAACCGCCCATGAAGTCGTTGTTCGCCTGGGCGATGAGCACGTCGATGCCCTCTCGTTCCATGGCGGCGCGGATGGCGCTCCAGCGGCGCTCGAGCTCCGCGGTCGGGATCGGGTGATTGACGCGCTCGGAGGCAGCGGTCATGGCGTCCGTCCCGTCACCGCGGGACCACGTTGACCATGCTGGCCACGTCGCCGGCGAGGAATCGCCGCATGTTCTCCACGACGAGGGGAATGGCGTCATCCGCGTAGCCGGTGTGGAAGCCCGCGATGTGCGGCGTGAGCAGCACATTGTCGAGCGCCCAGAACGGGTGATCTGCCCGAAGTGGTTCCTCGCTGAAGACGTCGAGCGCGGCCCCGGCGATCCGTCGCTCGGTGAGCGCTGTGATCAGAGCGGGCTCGTCGACGATGCCACCCCGGGCGACGTTGATCAGGAATGAGGTCGGCTTCATGGCCGCCAGGACACGCTGGTTGACGATGCCTCGGGTTGCCTCGCTGTACGGCGTCAGGAGGACGAGGTGGTCGAGCTCCCGCACCGCATCCTCCAGCTGGTCGCGGCTCCAGATCCTGTCGAACCCGGCAACCGCGCGGTCCACCGACGAGATGCCGACCACGCGCATTCCCAGGGCACGACATTTCGGAGCCAGCTCCTCGGCGATCACCCCGATGCCCAGGATCCCCACCGTCCTGCCCTTGAGCAGGCTGACCGGGAAGCGCGTCCACCTGGCCTGCGCCTGGTTGGCGAGCGAGCGGCGCAGGTCACGGGCCAGGGCCAGCATCGAGGCCAGCACGGATTCCGACACCGCAGGCCCGTGGAGCCCGCGGAGGTTGGTGACGATGACCCCATCGCGCAGCGCGGGCCGGTCGGCGATGCCGTCGACACCGGTGCCGAGGGCCTGGATCCAGCGCAGCCTGACGCCCTCTTCGAGCACGTGGTCGGCCATGTGAGCCCCGAAGGTCACCAGGATCTCAGCGTCCGCGATGTGGGCGCCGGCCTTGCTGTGGTGGTCGACGAGATCGACGGTGAGCTGCGGGAACTCGGCGCGGAGGCGTTCGAGGTACTGGTTGCCGATCGCCTCGGGGAGCGCAAGCAGGATCAGGACGTTGACGGGCGCAGCCACCGTGTGACCCTCTACCCCGGGATCACCGGAACCAGCAGGTGCGAGTCGTAGCGCCCGCCCATGTGGATGACGTGCGTGCCCGCATTGCGCGTCTTGGAGTGGCCCATGCTCACCGTCCCGGGAGGATAGGTGTAGACGTCGCTGCCCTGGACCACCAGGCGCAGCTGCTCACCTGCCGCGAACCTTGTTCCCGACGGCCAGACCTCGATGTCGACCGGCACCACCTGCCCGGACGTCAGCAGCTCCTCGCGCCGGTGTGTGTGCCACGGTTGCAGGGGTGTCGACCGCTCGGCATCGAGCTCGCGATGAGACACCCGCAGCCAGCCCAGCGCGACGGGACCGTCTTCGAGGGCGTTGAGAAACGAGAACGGCACCATCTCGCCGTTTGCGTCGGTCTTCTGAACAGCCACGAACAGGTCCATGTCGTCCGACCCGGCGGCCTCCACCCAGAGGCGCAGGGTCATCGGACCGATGAGGTCGGTTGTGGCGTCGAAGCGATGGACGAACTCCAGTCGCTCGGTCCCATCAGCGGCGTACCGGACCTCGCCCTCGGTTGCTGCCGGAGTCGGCAGCAACTGCTGGCGCTCTGCATGCAGGTAGAGGGGACGTGCCTCTGTCCGCGCCAGGGGCCATTCCGGCTCGTCGCGGTGATCGCCGACATCGAAGCGCTCGCGAACCTCCAGGCGCACCCGGGGCCACGAGTCCATGGCGCTGTCAACGCCGCGCAGGAACCTGTCGAAGAACTGCCTCAGCAATTCGACGTTGTCCGGCTCGTAGTAGAACTGCCACTTCTTCCTGCCGTGGATGAGCAGCCACTTGTCCGTCGATGAGATGTGTTTGTAGCCCTCGAGGGTGCCGCGGTTGTGGAGGCCCTGGTCGGACCAGCTCGCCACCACGAAGGCCGGCACCTCCACCTGCGCCAGGTCGGGGGTCTTGCTCTCCCAGTACTTGTCGAACAGCGGGTGATCGGCGTACATGGTGATGGTGTCCTCGACCCGCCCCGTCGAGTAGGGCACCCGACGCGAGCGCCACATCGGGCCAAACCTGTCCTCAGGGATGCCCCCGTGGTAGGCCATCTCGCGGTACCTGTCGCTGACGCCCTCCCAGGGGTTGATGGCGGCGAGGTGCGGCGGCCGGGCGGCGGCGGCGCGCCACTGGACGATCGCCAGGTAGGAGACGCCGGACATGCCCACCTTGCCGTTGCACCACGGCTGCGTGCCGGCCCACTCGATGAGGTCGTACACGTCGCGCGCCTCCTGCGAGGAGTAGAAGGTGGCGTCTCCGTGGGAATTCCACATGCCGCGCGGGTCGACGTTGATCACGGCGTATCCGTGCCGAGTCCAGTACAGGGGATCGGGCGCCTCGAAACCCGCGTATTGCGAGTTCCAGCGCGGGTCCACGCCGTGCTTGGGGAAGAGGTCGTACTTGACCGGGCCGTGCTTCCCGTACGGACCCCACGCAACGATGACGGGCACGAGGTCCGCGCCGTCGGGGAGGAAGACGTCCACGTAGATCTCGATGCCGTCGCGCAGACGCACTCGGGCGTCGTAATCGATGATCATCCCGTCGGCGTGCACCACCCGTGGGTTGACCGGGGGGCAGCCCCCCTCCGCCGGAGGGATGCCGGGGAGGAACTTGATCTCGAAGCCCTCATCGATCACCGTCTCTCCTTCGGCCGTGAGCGCCGCCCGTGGCGTATGGGGGTGTTGCGCACAAGAGCGGCCCCCTTGCACTTGTCTGTCGTGCCCACTATGGTAGTCCTCACTACGGTAGGGTGGATGCCTGCTCGCTGCTACCGCTTGACGGCGCGACCTTCACAAGGAGGTTTCCCATGGGCTCCCCGAGAATCTGGCGGGTCGCAACCGTGATGGTGGGCGCGACCGTCGGCCTGAGCGCCTGTGGCAGCTCGAACGGCGGCAACAACACGACGGTGCCGACACAGACGGGCAACATCACGGCCGGCGTGATCGCACCGTTCACTGGCCCTGCAGCGCAGTTCGGCAAGCTCCTGTCGGCGCCGTGTTTCGCCGCCACCGACCTCATCAACAAGGCGGGCGGCATCCTCGGGCACCAGATCAGCTGCTCCGCCATCGACGACACCGGCGACGCCGCCGACGCCGTTCCCAACGTCACGCGGGCCATCGCGACCACGACCAACCTGGACATGACTATCGGCCTCGAGAGCAACACCGCGGCGACCACGGTGCCGCTCGTGAACGCCGCCAAGATCCCGACGATCACGACCAACGGCCTGGTGGCGTTCACCACCAACAACCTTCCGTACTACTGGCGCCTGACCCCCTCGGATGACGCCAACGGGGCGGCGTTCGCCGTCTGGGCGGTGCAGAAGGGCTACAAGAACGTGGCCGTCGTCTTCCAGAACGGCATCGGCTCAGAGGGCAACCTGCCCGGGCTGCAGTCCGCCATGCCCAAGCTGGGCGGCACACTCGGACTTCAATTGACGATCCCCGCTGACGCGGCCTCCTACTCCAGCGAGGTGGCGCGGGTCATCGCCGCCCATCCCGATGCCCTGATCTGGTCCGCGGACCCGCAGACCACCGCCACCTTCATGTCCGAGTACAAGCAGCTGAACAACGGGTCGCTGCCGGCGATGGTCACCGCCACGGACTCGCTCACCCCCGACTTCTTCGGAGCGCTCACCCACGTCGTCGGCGTCGACTACGTGACCAACAACGTCTACTTGGTGGGATCCTCATTCAGCCAGACAACGGCCGCGTTCGCGACCTACAAGGGTGCCCTGTCAGCCGACTCCAAGACCAGCGCAATCGCCGACGTGCTGAGCGCGGTGGGTCCGCCGGCGTCCGCGTACGACGGCATCAACATCCTGGCGTTGGCGATGGTCATGGCCAAGACAACGATCGGCTCGTACTACAACAAGTTTGTCACCCAGGTGGTGTCGCCGAAGCCCGGCGCCGTGGTGGTCAGCGACTACGCGAGTGGGCTGGCGGCGCTCAAAGCGGGCAAGCAGATCCAGTACGTGGGTGTGATCGGCGCCGTGGTCTTCAACAAGTACCACAACGCCGCCGGTGAGTTCGCCGCCAACGTCTTTGCCGCCGACGGCAGCGCCAGCCGCGTTGGCACCATCTCCGGGAGCAAGGTTCTCGGTCTCCTGTGACCCCTTGAGGCTCAGCCTCACGCAATCACGTTCACAGTGGGAGCCGTGACGACCACGGGTCGGCCGCGGCTCCCACGCGCGCGACCGGAGGACGCTGACACGTGCAGTTGATCATCGAGGCGATCGGCTTCGGCATCGCCACCGGGGCGGTGATCGCCCTCGGCGCGGTCGGCTTCTCGGTGCAGTTCGGCATCAGCAACATCCTCAACATCACCTACGGGTCACTGATGACCCTGGCGGCATACGTCGGCCTTCTCCTCATCGAGCACGGTGTCAACGCGTGGCTCGCCCTCGTCCTGGGCGCCGCGGTCGTGGGGGTCGTCTCTGTCGTGTACCACCGCGCCCTGCTCGCCCCCCTGGTGAGGCGCGGGACGCGGGCGATCGCGATGGTCATCGTGACGGTGTCAGCCGGCATCATCTTGCAGTACGTGATCGTCTCGTTCGCCGGACCCGAGTCGCACAGCTACGGAGAACAGAGCGGTTCCACGCTGCACCTGATCGGCTTCACGCTCTCCGCCGGCCAGGTCGCGATCATCGTGCTCACCGCCAGCCTGATGCTCGGGCTGCATCTCCTGCTCACGCGCACCACGCTGGGCAAGGCGATGCGCGCCACATCGTCTAATCGAACGCTGGCACGCAGCTGCGGCATCTCGACCGACCGTGTCAGCGACATCGCGTGGTTCATCTCGGGCTCGCTCTGCGGCGCGGCCGGGGTGGCCCTGGCGATCACCACGGTCAGCTTCGATTTCTCACTCGGTTCGCTGTTCCTCATCCCGATGATTGCCGCGGCGGTGCTGGGCGGCATCGGCCAGCCCTACGGCGCCATGCTCGGCGGCCTGATCGTGGGCGTGTCGAGCGAGGTGGCGGCGGCGGTCAGCAACCCGAACTACAAGGACGTGGTCGCGTTCATGATCCTGATCATCATGCTGCTGGTGCGCCCCCGGGGCCTTTTCGGGGCCGCCTGGTCGACGCGCCGGCTCATGGAGGGCTAGGTCGAGCATGGCCTGGGAGTACTACCTCGTCGTCATGCTGGTCTACCTGGGAACGGACCTGCTGGCCGTCTGGGGACTGAACCTGGAGTTCGGCGTGTCCGGGGTGGCCAACCTGGCGTACATCGTGGTGGTCGCAGCGGGCGCATACACGTTCGCCATCTGCACCCTCGGGCCCTCGTCCGGCAACGGAGGATTCCAGACGTACATCGGTGGCTTCACGCTGCCATTTCCCGTAGCCCTGCTGGCCGGAGCCCTGGCGGGCGCCGTCGTCGGCACCCTCATCGGTGTCACGGGCCTCAAACGGCTCCGCCAGGATTACCAGGCGGTCGCCATGCTGGTCGTGTCGCTGATGGTCGCCACCGTGGTCAGCGCCGACACCGGCTTCCTCAATGGCAGCGCCGGGCTGGCGCTGATCCCCAACCCATTCGCGGACCTCGACCCCGAGGTCGCCCGCTGGGCCTACGTCGCATTGGTCGCGCTGTGCTGCCTCATCGGGTTCCTGGTGCTGCGCCGCTTCACCACCGGGCCCATCGGTCGCACGCTGCGGGCGATGCGCGATGACGATACGGCGGCCTCCGCGGCGGGCAAGAACGTGATCGGACTGCGCCTCGTTGTGCAGGCGGTGGGCGGCGCGTTCGGCGGACTCAGCGGCGCTCTGCTTGCCGGCTTCATCGGCGGCTGGTCACCCTCGGCGTGGGTGTACATCGAGACGCTCGCCTTCCTGAGCTGCGTGATCGTCGGTGGGATGGGCAGCGACCGCGGGGTGAGCCTGGGCACCCTGATCATCGCCGTGCTCCTCCTCCAGGGCGTGCAGTTCCTGCCCCAGATATCGTCGAGCCCCGGGCTCAGCGAGGACTTCGGCTGGATCATCCTCGGCACCTCAACCATCATCTTCATCTGGTTCCGGCCGCAGGGCGTACTCCCGGAGCGGCGGCCGAGGTACCTGCGCAAATCGTCGTCACAATCGCCGGGTTGATCGCGTGAGCGGCGATGCCGGCACCGTGATCCTGGACGTGGATCGTCTCGACAAGCACTACGGCGGCGTGCACGCTGTGGACGGGGTGTCCTTCACCGTGGAGCGGGGGAGCATCACCGGGCTGATCGGTCCCAACGGGGCCGGCAAGTCCACCGCCCTGGCCGTCATCGGGGGCTACGTGTCGCCGACCGCCGGCCGGATCCACTTCGACGGCGCCGACATCACCGGGTATCCCATGCACGCGCGCGCCCGGATCGGGCTGGTACGCACCTTCCAGATGGCCCGTGTGTTCGGCAACCTCACCACGATCGAGAATCTTCTCGTCGCAGTCCCGCGCCAGCGCGGTGAGAGCGCGGCGGGGATCCTCGCCGGGAAGAGGTACTGGCGGGGCGAGGAGCGTCAGCTGGTGGAGAACGCTCGCGCGCTGCTGGACACCTTCGGGATGTCCACCAACGCCGACGACCCGGCGCGCACCCTGAGCGGGGGCCAGAAGCGTGCCGTGGAGATCATGCGGGCGCTGATGATGAAACCCAAGCTGCTCCTGCTCGACGAGCCCATGGCGGGTCTGAGCCCGAGCCTCTCGCGCCAGTTGGAGGACATGCTCCTCAGGCTGGCCGGCGACGGGCTGTCGCTGCTCCTCGTCGAGCACGAGCTCGACACCGTCGACCGGCTCTGCGGCAAGGTCGTGGTCATGGCCCAGGGCCGCGTCCTCTCCGAGGGACGCATGGCGGAGCTGCGGCTCAGCCGGGAAGTGCAGGACGCGTATGTCATCGGCTGAGCAGGACATGCCCCCCCTGGCGCTCTCCATCCGTGGCATGACAGCCGGCTACGGCGGGCCGCCGATCGTCCGCGACGTCGACATGAACGTGGGCAGCGGCCGGGTTGTGGCCGTTGTCGGCCCCAACGGCGCCGGCAAGAGCACCCTCTTGAAGGCCATCCTCGGGATCGCCCGGGTCCAGGCCGGACGTGTCGAGCTGAACGGCGCGGACGTCACGGGCGTGCCGTTGGAGAAGCTCGCGCGGCTGGGTATCGGGTACGTGCCCCAGGTTGACGACGTCTTCGACGGTCTGCGCGTGCGCGAGAACCTTGACATGGGTGGCTACCTGTTCAACCGCGCAGAGAGGGAGGAGCGCATGGAGCGTGCGCTCGAGGTGTTCCCGCAGCTCAAGCCGCGGCTGAATCGCTACGTCGAGACGCTGAGTGGCGGCGAACGCAAGATGACCGCGATCGCCCGGGTGCTGATGCTCGATCCGTCGGTGCTGATCCTCGACGAGCCGACCGCCGGCCTGTCCCCGGAGCTCTCGCGGACCGTGCTGGAGAGCCAGGTGCGAATGCTCGGCGACCTCGGCAAGGCGGTGCTCCTGGTCGAGCAGAAGGCCGTCGCCGCGCTTGGCGTCTCCGATTGGGCCTACATGCTCGTACGCGGCGAGGTGGTCATGTCCGCCGACGCCCACGAGGTCCTCGAGAAGCCGGACATGCGCGAGATCTTCCTCGGGGCAACAGCCCCCTCCGACGAGCCCGGCGCCGAGCGCGGCGGAATGGTGCGCACGTCAGTCCGCGAGGCCGAGTAGCCTCTCGGCGTTGCCGTGGAGGATGTTCTCGCGGTCCTCGTGGGTGAGGTCCGCCTCGCGGACGGCGCGCAGTTCGTCGAGAGCCCACGAACCGTCCTCGGGGCCGAACGGGAAGTCGGTGCCGAAGAGGATGTGATCAGCGCCGAAGAAGGCGCGCGCCATGGCCAGGGCCTCGACGGAGCCGTTGCTGATCGAGTCGTTGTAGAAGCGGCGGAAGTGGTCGATGGCGGGGCCGGTCAGGACCGCGCCGCTGCTCTCGCCGATGCCGAGGCGGGCG
>Ga0208078_1000445_pt1 | contig 10979 bp, 10 predicted proteins | sample NGESurdeep072012_3_FD_184468 | JGI IMG/M metagenome (GOLD analysis project Ga0208078, IMG submission 184468) | Arctic peat soil microbial communities from Barrow, Alaska - NGEE Surface sample 53-2 deep-072012 (SPAdes) | ecosystem: Environmental > Terrestrial > Soil > Wetlands > Peat ... | reverse complement strand
GCCGGTGCCAGGGTCACCGCTGTTCTGGGTGATTTGCACACCAGCCGCCCGTCCCTCGATCATGTTGGTGACGTTGGGCTGGACGCCGACGGCGGCCTGCGTGGCGTCAATCGTCGAGACAGATCCGGTAACCGCGAGCCGGCGTTGCGTGCCATAGCCGGTCGTCACGACTTCCTCGAGGACCGCTACTCGCCGCTCAAGCGCGAACGAGACTGAGGCGGTTCCACCAGCGGGAACGGTGACGGTTGCTATCGGAGAGCTGAATCCGATTCGGCGTGCGCGTACGGAGTGAATCCCAGCGGGAACGCCGCCGATGACGAAGCTGCCGTCGGCCGCGGTGATGGCGCCGCGCCCGGTGCCTTCGACCACGACGCTCACGTCGGCAAGCGGTTGTTGCGTCAGACTATCGACGACGCGTCCAGCGATGTTGCCTGTGGGATTTTGCGCTCCGAGTCGGACGGTACAGAGCAGTCCAAATACGAGCGCGAGAGAGAAGCGACGGACAACGGCCATACGGAAGTCCTCCACAGGGTGGTGAGTGGAACACCTCTCCTTGCCAGGGAGAGGGATGTGCGCAGGTGATCGAGCTATCCCGTACCGGCCCGATCATTTGCCCAACATTCTAATTGCGTCGGCATTAATGCGGGTCCCGCCTCGAAATGTCAAGAACAATGTCGCGTCAGGTATCGTCAGCCGGGCGCCAGGTGGGCTCGGCGAGCCGACTCCAGATCGTCGGCCGGGCTGGGCGGAAAGCAAGAGAACGAGTTTCGTGAGCGGGCAAGGTTGGTAGCTCACAACTCGTTCCGTTGCTGTTCCAGAATTGTCAGCCTGGGACCCCGCAACCGATCATTGCGCCGCCCACGCGGCAATCATAGAATGTGCCCCTAGGAGGAAACCAATAACATGAAGCCGATGTACCTCGACGCTGTCGAGAAGCACGAGGCAGTTGAGCCGCACGCGACCATGTTCAGTCAGATGCGCGCTGCCGGGATTCCGATCCCCCAAATCCTGCATCTGTTCGCGTTCAAGCCCGAGCGAACCCAGTACTTGGCGGTCTTCACTCAGGGAGTGATGCGCGGCCCGTCGCCGTTGCCGGCCTGGCAGCGCGAGCTCATCGCGGCCTTTACTTCGAAGCTCAATCAGTGCCTGTTCTGAATTGGCTCCCACGCCGCGGTCGCGGCGGAGTTGCACGGGGATCGCGCTCTGATACAGAGTGTCCTGAATGATCTCGACAGCGCGCCGATCGCCGACAAGGACCGGACGCTTTACGCCTTCATCAAGAAAATGGTTCGTGACTCCACTTCCATTGGGCAGGAAGACGTGGATGTGGCGCGCAAGGCTGGTTGGTCCGATGAGGCGCTCTACGACGCGATAACGGTCTGCTCGCTCTTTCAGTTCTACAACAACTGGATCGATGCGACCGGCGTCGCGGACATGCCCGCGCTTGGCTACGAGATGTCCGGGCACCGACTGGCTACTCAGGGCTATGCATCCGAGCCCGCGCCGAAACGTCGCGCGGCAGTCAAGTCGTTGAAGAGCTCGTCTAAACCCAAGCGGAAGAAGGCGGCAACTCCGAAGAGATCGAGGCGATCGAAGAGATCTTAGCCGGTACGGCGGACGGGATCCTCTTCGGCTCCGGGCTCTCGCTCGTTAGTGGCCCAATGAATCGGTGCGAAGCTAAGCATCTCTCCCTCTGAGCGGGCGTCGGCGCACCGATTGTCGCTCGTGGGTCGTCGCCTCCGAGGAACCCCTCCGCCTTCCCTCTGAGCTCAGTGCGACGCCAATCATCGGTGTCGCGCCTCTTTGCACCCGCTCGAGTTCGGTCGCAATCCGTCAACTCGCCCCCGCGCCCGAACTCTCCCGCGCACTTTGCGCGGGAGCGCGCCGAGCGAAGCTCGGCTGCCCCGTGTCCCCCGGGGGACGAAGCGCGCACTCATGTGGCGCGGAGCGCCGCTGCAGTTGCGGATCTATGCAGGGAGGCGAGGGTGTCCTCGCAGGCGACGACCCACGAGCGACAATCGGTGTGCTTACGTCACCTCCGAGCGACGGGTGCTCAGCTCCGCACCGATTCGCTCGGACCACTAACGAGCGAGAGCCCGGAGCCGGCGAGGACACCCGCGCCGACCACATACAGAGATGCAAGCCGCAGCGACGCGCTCCAAGCGCCCGTGAAAGTGGACTAGTTCCCCTTCAATCCACGCTCCTCGAGCAGTGCGTCAACATTAGGATCGCGCCCTCGAAAATTCCTGTACAACGTCGCCGCGTCTTCAGTGCCACCTCTCGACAAGACCATATCCCGGAACCGCGCGCCGTTTGCCCGCGTCAGTCCGCCGTGCTCCTTGAACCACGCGTACGCGTCGTCATCGAGCACCTCGCTCCAGGTGTACGCGTAGTAGCCGGCCGAGTAGCCCCCATCCCAGATGTGCGAGAAGTAGGTGCTGCGATAGCGCGGCGGAACTTCGGGCACCGCCACGTTGAATCGCTTGAGAGATGCCGCCTCGAATGAGTCGACATCGTTGGGCGCGGCGCCCGGCGGCAGCGTGTGCCACGCGAAATCCAGCAGCGAAGCTTCCAGGAGCTCGGTAAAGGCGAAGCCCTGATTGAAGGTGCCCGACTGCTTGATCTTGTCCACGAGCGCCTGCGGCATGACCGCGCCGGTCTGATAGTGCTTCGCGTAGTTGGCGAACACCGTCGGCTCGAGCGCCCAGTGCTCATTGAACTGCGACGGGAACTCCACGAAATCGCGAGGCACGTTCGTCCCCGAGAGGGTCGGGTACTGAACGCGCGAGAACATCCCGTGCAGCCCATGGCCGAACTCGTGAAACATCGTCGTTACGTCGTCAAACGTGAGCAGTGCCGGCTGGCCTGGTGCTGGTTTCGTGAAATTCGCGACGTTAAACACCACCGGCTTCCATCCGGTGAGCCCCGACTGATCGACGAACTGATCCATCCACGCGCCGCCGCTCTTGTTGTCGCGCTTGAAGTAATCGAAGTAGAAGAGAGCCAGCGATGATCCATCAGCGTCGAACACCTCGAATACCCGCACATCGGGATGATAGACCGGGATGTCGTGCCTCTCCTTGAACGTAAGCCCGTACAACTTGTTCGCGGCGAAAAACACGCCGTTCTGCAGCACGTTGTTCAGCTCGAAGTACGGCATTATCTGCGACTCATCCAGATCGTACTTGGCCTTCCTCACCTGCTCTGAGTAGTACTGCCAGTCCCACGGCTGCAGCTTGAACCCTCCGCCCTGGGCGTCGATCAACTTCTGCATGTCGGTTGCTTCCACGCGCGCTCTCGCAGTGGCTGGAGGAGCAAGATCTGTAAGTAGCTTGATCGCGTTCTCCGGGTTCTTGGCGCCCTGAGTCGCCAGGGCGTACGCCGCCCAGGTCGGATAGCCGAGCAGCTGCGCCCGCTCCGCGCGCAGCTCCGCCATGCGACGAATGGTGCCCTTCGTGTCGTTGCTATCGCCGCGGGACGTGCGGAGCGTCGATTGCTCGAACAGCTTCTGACGAACAGCGCGGTTCTTGAGCTCCGCCTGCGCCGGCTGCTGGGTGGTGTTGCGAAGCGGAAGAACCCACTTGCCCGCAAGTCCACGCCCCTTCGCCGCCTCGGCCGCCGTGTTGATCTCGGCGGCGGTGAGTCCGTCGAGCTGCGAAACGTTATCGACGACGAGCGCTCCTACCTTGGTTCCCGCGAGGAGCTTGTTGGAAAAATCGGTGGAGAGCTTCGACAGCTCCTGGTTGATCGCGCGCATGCGGACCTTGTCCGCCTCGGAGAGCTGCGCGCCCGCGCGCACGAAGTCACGGTTGTAGCGCTCGACCAAAGCCTTCTGCTCGCTCGAGAGACTGCCCGACTCCCGCTGGTCGTATACGCTCTTCACTCTGCGATACAGCTGATCGTTGAGGTAGATCGCATCGTTGTGCGCCGCGAGCTTGGGCGCCTCGACTTCCTGCACCTTCTGCAGCGTGTCATTGGTATTGGCTCCGATGACGCCGAAGAACGCTTTCGACACGCGCGTGAGTAGCGCACCCGATTTCTCCATCGCCACAATGGTGTTGTCGAACGTCGGCGCCTCGGTCTGCTTCGCGATCGCATCGATCTCGGCCAGCTGCTGCCGCATTCCCTCTTCGAGAGCGGGCTGGTAATGCTCGTTGCGGATCAGGTCGAATCGAGGCGCATGATACGGTAGCGTGCTCTCGACGAAGAACGGATTGCTCCCCACGGCTGCGGGCGCGGAAGAGATTCGCGATCTAATAGCCGCCGGCACGCACGCGCTCTCCAGGCCCACGACAGATAGCAGAGCCCAGAGGGCAAGACGATGTCTAATGAGGTGTTTCATCGAAGTACCGGAAAGGAAGATGTCGCTCGTAACGGAAGAAGATTGCGCAGTCTCGAAAGTTGTCGTTGCGGTACGGCGGATTCCAGAGGGCAGGGTTCGTTGGATCGCTGGCCCGAGCCTGGAGGGTCGGCCCACCATGACTTCGTATTCTGTTCCAACGTATTCGTTCCAACTTATTCTATAGTAGACCATGTACCCGACTTCTTTCCTCAATGCCTGCGCGTTCGCACTGGCCCTCCTCGCGATTCCCCTGGACCTCGGTGCCCAGGTAGTCGCGAAAAATCCTGTCGCACCCGCTGAATCCACCAAGGATTCGACAGCCCGAGATCCGCACGCGGTTCAACCGGAGCGGCCGACGGTCGCAACCCACGCCGGAACCGTGGCGCGGGGGTTTCTGGAGCTGGAGGAAGGGGGCGAATGGGACAAGGCCTCGGATGGAACTCGAACATTCCTTGCGCCCACGAATCTCAAAATCGGCCTCGGCTCACGGACGCAGCTGAATCTTCTCCTCAACATCATATCGGACCGCGCACTCGGGGGCGGTTTTTTCGCGGCGGGCGATATCACGGTTGGAGTCAAGTTCCGCATTGTCGACGATGCCCCCATACTCGGAGACTTCGCCCTTCTGCCGGCGATCAAGCTGCCCACAGCATCACAGAGCGGAGCCGGCACCGGAACCACGGATTTTTCGCTGCTGCTGATCTCGAGCCATCAGCTGGGGCCGGTCGCGATGGATCTGAACATCGGTCAGACGCGGAGAGGCGGGGACGGAACATCGACGCCGAAGAGGGCCAGTGTCTGGACCGCGTCGTTCGGATTCCCGGTGAGCGGCCCACTCGGAGCAGCCGTCGAGTTGTTTGGCTATCCGCGCACCACCGGGCCAGTCGGCGCCAAAGGAATCGCCGCTTTGCTCATCGGTCCCACTTACCTCGTGCGCGAGTGGCTCGCACTCGATGCCGGCATCATCGCGCCTCTAACAGGGCCTCAGCCCAAGGCAGCCTACACGGGGTTTGTGTGGAACTTCGGCTGCGTCGTGCCGGGAAGGTTTTGCCGCAGGCAGTCTTCTTTTTCTTTTAGGTAGTAGTTATCCGGGGGTCGTCCCCGATCTCGAGAGAGTACCCCTTCCACGGGCGTCGTCCAGCCAGCCGGGTCCCCGTGTAGTACTCGTCGATGACGGTACTCACGACCATATCGGAAATCTTCCTTCTCTCCGATAAGTCGACGCTCGAATCGGTGTCCGCCGCAACCGTCATATGCGACAGCCCGCACAGATTCTTGATCGTGACGATCACACTTTCCGGCGGCCGCCCTTCCTTCTTGAGATTGCGCACGAGAACACGAACCGTGGCATTCAGGTCTTCGGGCGACGCGGCACCTTCGATCGCGCGGTCGAACGCACTGCGGACGTCGTCTTCCATTTTATTTGGCATTTCGAGTCTCATGTGATCTTCAGTCGAGAAATCGCTACTGCTCTCGGGTGCTCATCGGACGACAAACCGCTTTGGATCTCCGCGCGAGGCATGCGTGACTCAATGTTTGACGCCCCGAATCGTCGTTCGTTAAACGCGGACCCTGGAGACGCTGAGCTCTCGGCCGAACTCCGCGCTGAATTCGCGAATTACTGTCGAGCATGAACGCTGCGTCCGCGGGCACTCGACGAATTACTGTCGAGCGTAAACGCTGAGTCCGCGATCGCTCGACCTTATGCTGAGCGTGTCCCCGCTCTGCGTCGCACCAACTACTCCGATGACCAGATCACCACTCGTCGTGTTCCAGTAGCCGAGGTTGTAGACTGTGTCGGCGGCGGTGGGAGGAATGTTCCCGGCGAAAAATCTCTCAACCGTGAACATCGCGTACGTGTGATTGGCGCGAAGCACAATGTCCTCGCTGGCTATCTGCTGGTTGTAGTGCGCCGATATGATCACGGCGGGGATCGCAACACCATTCACACCCACCAACTGCCAGATTCCCGTTGGTCCCGCAGCCGGCGGACCCGTGGGAGCGGTGCTGCATCCGAGTCCTACAAGCAAACACGAGCTCAACCATCCCAGCTGCTTCACGGTGCGCTGCAAAGACTGAGATCCCGTCATTCAGTTGGCTCGTGCGCCTGTAGGAACTCGGATCAGCCTCCCCTCACGTACCAGTGTAGCACCCGTGCTGCATTGAACGAGTGGGGAGACGCTATCTTAGCGGTTTCTTAATGCCGAGGCGCGAATTGCATCCCTACCTTGACACTCATACGATCGGCTTCCCCAGAGTGTTGACGTGGATACTTCGCTCGTCCTCCGCACCACCAGCATTGCCGAACGCGCGAACGACTTCTACAGTTCATCTGTCACTCTCGGACTGCTGGGATGCTCGCTGGCGCCAATCTTCTTCAATCTCGGAACGACGCTCAACCTGCCGCCGGAAACGGTTTTATGAGCGTCACGACTGAGCATTATCGACTGCTCGTCATCGAAGACGAAGTGGATATCAGGCGTGCTGTGAGCGCCGCGCTTCGCGATCATCACCCGGCCATCATCGAAGCGTCCACCGGAGCGGCCGGTGTCGGCGCGGTCGACAGCTCGCGCCCTGACCTGATCATTCTGGATCTCGGGCTTCCAGACATCGATGGAATCGATGTGTGCAGGCGCATCAGGGCGACTACGGCCGCGCCCATCATCGTGCTGACCGCGCGGCACGGCGAAGCGGACACCGTCGCGCTGCTCAACGCCGGTGCGGACGATTACATCACCAAGCCGTTCTCGACCCAGGAGCTCGCTGCGCGTGTTTCGGCGCAGCTGCGCCGATCGCGCGCGCCGCGCTCGCGGTACGGCGTGATCCTGGCCGACGGACTGTCGATCGACCTTCACAGCCGCCAGGCGTCGCGCGACGATGTCGTGATACGTCTCACGCCAATAGAGTGGGAGCTGCTGTCGGTGCTCGTTTCCGATCCGGGCCGGGTGTTCACACACCAACAGATCTTCGCGGCGGTCTGGAAGCGCTCATTCGGTGACGCGCGACTATACCTGCGCGTTCACGTGACCAACCTTCGCCGCAAGATCGAGCTGAATCCCGCCGATCCGCGGCTCGTTATCACCGAACCGGGTGTCGGCTATCGCTTCATTCTGACGCCGTGACGTCGAGGACGGTCAGGTACACCGACTGGGCCCTCTGGCTCGTCATTCTGGTCCTGTCGACGTTCGTCATGCGAGGCGCGAGGCCAAACATCGAGCAAGCCCACGCCGCGTTCGTGTATATCCTCATCGTGCTCGGCGCCACCGCTGGTGGCGAGCGATGGCTAGGAATCTTCGTCGCCTTCCTCGGCTTCTTCGCGATCAATTATTTCTTCCAGCCGCCATTCGACACGCTCACCGTAAATGAGCCGCTCGATGTGCTGGCGTTGATTTCGTATTTGTCTACCGCGCTCGTGGCGAATTACCTGCTCGCGAGGGCGCGCGCAGAGGCCGAGCGCGCGCGCAGGCACGCCGAGGAGATCGAGGCACTGTCAGCGGAGGTGCGGCATGCCGAAGCGCTGAGAGAAGCGAGCCGTCTCAAGGACATTCTGCTGGCGTCGGTGTCACACGATCTGAGGACGCCGCTGACGGCGATACGCGCGCTGGCGCAGGACATTGCGGCCGATGGCTCCAACGCGCACGGACACGCCGAGATCATCGTCGGGCAAGCGGACAGGCTCGGCAAGATGGTGGCTGACGTGCTCGATCTCTCGCGACTCAAGGCCGGCGCGTTCACGATGAACGCGGAGGTGAACACGGCCGAGGATCTGCTGGGCGCGACGATTCGCCAGTTCTCGGGAGTGCCCGATGCAAAACGCATCGAGACGGTGATCGACTATTCTCGGCCGGCGCTGCTTGGAACTTTCGATTTCGTGCAGTCGCTGCGCGTGATGACGAATCTCGTCGACAACGCTCTGCGCTGCTCGCGCGATGCCCCCGTCATCATCACGGTGACGCAGACGAACGGTGCGCTGACTTTCCAGATCGCGGATCGCGGCCCTGGCGTTCCGATGTCGGAGCGGGAGCGGATATTCGAGTCCTTCTATCGGCCGAATGGCGCGAGGGCTGATTCGGGTGCGTCGGGTCTCGGGCTCTCGATCGCGCGCCAGCTCGCGGTGGCGCAGGGGGGTGGTGTCAGCTACGCCGACAGGCCGGGGGGCGGGAGCATCTTCAAATTTGAGATTCCGGCGGCCAAACTCGAACCGCTCACTTAGCGTGCGACTATTCGCACCCACAACCTGACTCTTCTCGCCAGTTGCATCTAAAGTTGAGCGCGGACCCAATAACAAATCGCGTCCAGCAGCTTATCCCGGACCGATAGCCGCCGCAGCTCCTCGCTCGTCACGCGCCGCGCGAGAGCGAGGTCAGTGATAAACGCCTCTTCCATCCGTACCGCGATCCGCTTATCGAGCGCGACTACTCCGAACTCGGCGTTGAGCGCGAAGGAGCGGGGGTCGAAGTTGATGGAGCCAATGGAAGTCACGGCGCCGTCGACCACCAGAGTCTTTGTGTGAATCATCGTCGGCTGGAACTCGTACAGCTCTACCTGCCCGCGAAGCAGCGCGCGCCACGTCCGGCGGCTGGCGCGACGCACCGCCGGCTGATCATGATACGGACCCGGCATGAGAATCTTCACGTCCACGCCACGCGCTTTCGCGGCGGAAAGGGCTTTGACGAATGGACGCGTGGGAATGAAGTAGGCGTTGCTGATCCACAACCGCCGGCTCGATCCGGCGATCAACGCCGCCATGGACCGCCGGGCGTCGCTCGTAGCATTCGTCGGATTGCTCTGAATGGCACAGATCACCACACTGCCGGCGCGAGCCAGGATTGGAAAGGCTTTCTCTCCAATGGGAAGCTCTCCCGTTGCTTCGTTCCAGGTATCGACGAACGCAGCCTGAACCACGGCGACCGCCGGTCCCGCGATTCTCACGTGCGTATCGCGCCAGTGCGCGGGAGAATCTCCGTTTCCGTCCCATTCGTCAGCGATACCCACGCCACCGGTGAAAGCGAGCTTGCCGTCGACGATGAGGAGCTTCCTGTGACTTCGGTGGTTGTACTTCGCCCAGTTGAACCACTGGATCGACCGGAACCAGCGGACTTTACATCCGGCCTCGCGCATTTTGGCGATGAGTTCGGGTCGTATCGTCTTGCTGCCCCTGCTGTCGAGGACAACCCGCACCTCGATCCCGCGCCGCGCCGCCGCGGAGAGTGCATCGGCAAACCTGTCCGGCACACGGCCGGACTCGTAGATGAAGGTCGAGAAGTGGATGCTTTCGCGCGCGGCCGCCATTGCTTCGAACAGAGCCGGAAATATCTCGACCCCATTCCGCAGGAGAGTCATCTCGTTGTCGCCCAGAACGTGCTGGGAGACTGCGCCCGCAAGCGCGCGCATGAACGCGTCAGCATCCTTCTCGATCAGCGGAACGGAAACGACCGCGTCGTCGCGGTTGGCTTCCGCGTTCACGATCACCGTCAGGTAGACGAACCCTGCGGCGACAAGGATCAACAGAAGCGCGACGATCGTCAGAATCAAGATTAGCAAGGCTCAGGCGACCCCTAGTGTGACCCCACCGGCTCCACGACCATGACCATGAACGTCCCCGGAACGATCGGCGCGCGACGCCGCGGGTTTGCCGCAGTCGAATCCGCGGGTACAGGCCCGAACTTGGCCGAGACGACGTAGATCCGGTGCGTTGCCGGGTCGAGGCCCATGTTCCGACCGCCTTCCGCGGTCTGCACGGTTTGGACGACGCGGTAGCTGTCGGGCGAATCCTGGTGGATCACCGTGAGCGTTCCGTCCGCGTTCGAGGCGTACGCATCGTGAAGAACGGGATCGTAGCCCGCGCCGTCGACGCCTCGCCCGATCGGGACGGTCGCCACCACTGTTCCGTTCTTGTAGTCCGAGATCGCCATCACTCCGCTCCGGCAGCCGCTGAACAATCTCTGGTGCCGCGTGTCGATCGCCATCGAGACTGGATTCTTGCACGGCGCGGTCGACCACCGACGCGTCACTGTCAGGGTCCTGGCGTCTATCTCCACGATCTGGCTGCTGTCGACGAGATTCGCGTAGATCTTTCCGTTCCGCGCCGACTGCCCGTACTCGGGCTTGCCGCCGAGCGGAATGTTGGCGACATGCGTCCCCATGTGTGCATCGACGACAGTCGATGAGTTGGCATCGCCGTTGAACGAGAAGATGCGCTTCGAAGTGGGATCGTAGATGATCGCGTCCGCGTCTTCCGCCGCGGGGATCCGGGCGAGAGTCTTGTAGGTCTTGAGATCGAACATCACAATGGAGCTGTCGTTCCCCGATGTCGCAAAGCCGTGGCCCGTCGCCGGCGCCATTGCGGTGCCGTGTGCTCCGTTGATCCCCGTGACTTCGGCAATCAGGCGCCCGCTGTTCATGTCGACCACCATCACTCTATTCTGCCTGCCGATGAACACCCTGTGATTGGCCGCGTCGGGAACTACATAGTCCCAGCCGCCGTCACCGCCGACATTGTAGGTGTGTGTGATCTCGTATGATTGCGATGATTGCGCGGCCAGCGAAGGTGCCGCGACGAGTGACAGCAGCAGGATCGATCGACGCATCTATGGTTCCTCTCGGAAAAGTTGGTCGGCGCGCCGTGATGGTACTC
>Ga0208078_1000444_pt1 | contig 10980 bp, 10 predicted proteins | sample NGESurdeep072012_3_FD_184468 | JGI IMG/M metagenome (GOLD analysis project Ga0208078, IMG submission 184468) | Arctic peat soil microbial communities from Barrow, Alaska - NGEE Surface sample 53-2 deep-072012 (SPAdes) | ecosystem: Environmental > Terrestrial > Soil > Wetlands > Peat ... | reverse complement strand
GGCGGCGGCTTCGGCCACGACTTCAAGGCCGGCGTGAACTTCATCAACGAGCCGCGGCTGTTCATCACGTTCAACAGCGCCAAGGGCGTGCAGCAACTGGCGCACGTTACCAACGACATCAACGGCCCGATCAACTCGATCACGCTGAACGACGGCAACTCGGCCGCGAACATCCCGACCAAGCAGCTCGGCCTGTACTTCCAGGACGACTGGCGCGTCACCGACAAGCTGACCGTGAACGTCGGCATCCGCTACGACCTCGTGCACGGGATGAACTTCGATCAGTCGAAGAACCCCAACTTCGTCCTGGTGCAGCAGGCGGCGATTGCCGGCAAGTTCAATTCGCTGGCGGCTCCGGTCGCCGCGATCCTGAACGACTTCGCGCTGAGCGAGCAGGACGACCGCAACAACTTCCAGCCGCGCATCGGCGCGACGTACACGGTGGACCCGCGAACCGTCCTTCGGGCCAGCTACGGGCGCTACGCCCAGGCTCCGAACACCGCGTTCATGCAGTACAACTCCCTGCAGCCTGAGGCGCCGCTCGTCCTGGCCGGCTTCGTGCGGAACGGCATCGGCAACACGCCGGGCCACGGCAGCATCAAGCCGTCGATCGCGGACAACATCGACTTCTCTCTCGAGCACCAGTTCAAGGGAGACACGTCGTTCAAGCTGACGCCGTTCCTGCGCAAAACGCAGGACCAGATTCAGCAGTTCTACCTCGATCAGAAGACGAGCTTCGTCTCGGGCGTCAACGTCGGCTCGCAGACATCGCAAGGCTTCGAGCTCGAAGTCGACAAGGGCGACTTCTCGCGCAACGGCCTCGCGGCGCGCTTGTCGTTCGCGTACACGAACAGCTACATCACCTACAAGCGCCTGAGCAACGGCGTCGGCGTGATCGACGGCTTCAACACCGCGATCGCGGCGTATGACAAGCTCACCAGAGGCGGCGGCGGCGCGCCGTGCTACACCACCGCCGGTGTCGTCGACAACGCGTGCGCGGCGACGTCGATCGCCAACCCGTACTACAACGCGCCGACCCAGCCGCTCATGGATCCGAACGGCAAGTACGCCACCTACGACACCTTCCCAGGTGCCATCGGCGGCGGCGGTTACAATCAGTACGGTGCGCCGTACGTCTCCACCCTGCTCCTGCAGTACAAGCACGGCCCGCTGGCCATCACGCCTGCCCTGCAGTTCTCGGGCGGTCAGAAGTACGGAGTCCCGCTCTCGACGCCGGGTGTCGACCCGAGCGCCGGATGTCCCGGTCTGTTCACCGCCACGACGGTCGGCGATCCTCGCTACCCGTACGGTGCTGTCGGCGGTGCGCCGTACGACGCGGCGTGCGGGTTTGCGATCGCTATTCCGAACCCGTACACGGGCCGGTTCGACAACGTCGGTGCCTTCACCGCACCGAACTCCCTCCTGCTCCACACGCAGGTCACGTACGACATCAACAAGCGTGTGACGCTGGTCGGAAACTTCGCGAACATCGTCAACCGCTGCTGGGGTGGGACGCACACGGGCTTCACCGTGAACCACGCCTGCAACTACACGGCCACGGCCGGTGCGGGCGGCGGGATCATCCCCGCCGGGAACGTCTACAACCCCGGCGACCTCATCCAGCCGTTCCTGGCGACACCGTACAACCCGCTGTTCCCGGGATTCCCGTTCAACATGTACTTCGAGGCTCGGATCAAACTCTAAGGCTCGCGTACTCCTGAAAGGGATGATGAGCGGCTCCGCTTCGGCGGGGCCGCTCTTCTTTTGGGGGCGATGTCATCCTGAGCTTGTCGAGGGCTCGGGGCACGGCGGGGGCATGGGCCTCGGCCGGCACGCTCCCTGCGCGCATCCTGCGCTGCGGTCGCTACCGCTGCGTCGCTCCCGCCCCTCCGGGGCTCCGCGACTCCGCGAGTACCGTCCGAGGCCCATGCGCCCGCCGCGCCCCTCCAGGCACTCGCGCACTCATGGGGCAGGCGGGATGGTGGGGATATGAAGACGCCTGCGGCGAGGGAGCACGCAGGCGTCGTTGGGCACGGCTGATGTTGGCGAGTCTGGCGCACCGCGCGTTGGCGTGGCGGGCCAGCCGGGTGGCTAGAGGGCTTTCATCGCGGCACGCGGAGCTTCTGGCCGATTTGGAGGTTCGCGCCGGTCAGGTGGTTCGTCGCGATGATCTGGTCGACGGTCGATTGGACGTCGCCGGTCGCGGGGGTCCTGGCCTCGGCGACCGACCAGAGGGTCTGACCGCTATGGACGGTGACCGTCGTGTACGCGACGGGCGGCGCGGCGTGGACCGTGCTCGACAGGGCGGGGAGCGTCACGGCCAGGCTGAGCCCGCCGAGGGCCACCAGCGGCATGAGGGTCAGTTTTCGTTTGGACGTCCCGTACATGGTGCTTCCGATCCCCCTAGATGTTGTGCCGAACGCTCGTTCGTCCCCCATATGGTACCAAGGCGGGTCCTCCCGCGTCAATGGGTTCGAACATATGTTTGCTCCGGCTGGGGTTCTGTGCTAGGATGTGCAGCAATCAAATGCGGCGGCCCCGGCCGTCGTCGGCGAGCGTCTGTTGGCGCAGTGCCTACTGGGTGGCATTCTTCTAGGAGGGATGAATGGCCGAACGGGCCACGACGGAGAGGCAGCAGCGGATCCTCGAGGTGATCCGCGAGTTCAGCTCCGAACACGGGTACCCGCCTTCGGTGCGGGAGATCGGCGAGCGCGTCGGCCTCTCGTCGTCGTCGACGGTGCAGTCGCACTTGAAAACGCTCGAGCGCCGCGGTCTGCTCAGACGCGATCCCACCAAGCCGCGCGCGCTGGTGGCGAGCCGCCCCGCCGACGAGCCGGAGAAGGTCGCGTCGGCGACGCTGCCGCTGCTCGGCCGCGTCGCGGCCGGCGTGCCGATCACCGCGACCGAGAACCTCGAGGAGCAGTTCGTGCTGCCGGCCTCGTGGGTGCCGCGCAGCGGCGGCTTCATGCTGCGCGTCAAAGGCGACTCGATGATCGACGCGGCGATCCTGGACGGCGACCTCATCGTCGTCGAGCCGCGCCCGAATGCGAACAACGGCGAGATCGTGGTCGCCATGATCGACGGCGAGGCGACGGTCAAACGGTTCTACCGTGAGAGCGGCCGGGTGCGGCTCCAGCCGGAGAACGCCACCATGGCGCCAATCTACGCCGACGATGTCACCATCGTCGGCCGGGTCGAAGCCGTCATCCGCAAGCTCTAGCGCAGCGGCGCTCGAGGCGCCGGCCGGTGAGGGGATCGTCGCGCGGCTCGAACGCGCGGCTGCTCCGCTGGCGCACCGCATCGCGGAGGCACCCGCCGTCCGCGCGCTGCAGGAGTCGCTGCCGATCGCGTTCGGCGCGGCACTGGCCGCGCTCGTCGCGCGGCTGGCGGTCTTGCTGAACGGCCGGCCGTTCCCGGGGTGGTCGGCGCTCAGGGCGCTGGTCGCGTTCCTGCCGAGCGCGTTCGCGCTCGCCTCGGTGCTGATGCTCGTCGTGCTCTCGCTGCGGCTGGCGCTGCGACTGAGATATCCCGCGCTGCCGCTGCTCGCCGCGGCAGCGGTAGCCTTCGCGCTCGCGCTGCCGCACGATGCGCTGACGGCGCTCGAGCGCTTTGCGCGGACGCGCGCGATCGACGATCTCGCGCCCTTCGCGCGCACGCTCGGCGTGAGCGGGATCTTCACCGCCATCGTGATCGCGCTGGGCGCGGCCGGAGCGATCGCCCTCGGCCGGCGCCGGTTCGGCGCCGTGGCCGGAACGGCAGCGGGCGCGTGCGCGTTCGTCGCCGCGGCGTACGCGCTCTTCGCGCTCGGTCTCTCGCCCGCGAGCGGGCTCGCGAGCGCGCTCGAGCCCTTGGCGACGCTCGGCGACAGCTTCGTCGCGCTGGTGCTGATCACGGCGATCGAGTCGATGCTGTGGCTGGTCGGGATCCACGGGCCGGCGCTGCTGGCCGCGATCGTGTTCCCGGTGTACTTGCAGCTCCAAGTCCAGAACAGCGACGCGTTCGCGCACCATCAGCCGATCCCGCACGTCGTCGTCGTGTCGACGTTCCTGTTCGTTTTCCCGGGCGGCGCCGGCGCGACGCTTCCGCTCGTCGTGCTGCTCCTGCGCAGCCGCGTGCGCCGCCTGCGCGCGTTCGGGTTCGCCACGCTCGCGCCAGCGCTGTTCAACATCAACGAGCCGGTGATCTTCGGCCTGCCGATCGCGTACAACCCGGTGCTCGCCGTGCCGTTCGTGCTCGCTCCGGTCGTCCTCTCGTGCACGACGTTTACGGCGTTCGCGCTGGGCTGGGTCGGCCGGCCGCTGTTCTACACGCCTTCGACGATCCCCGCGCTCATCAACGCGTTCATCGCTACGCTCGACTGGCGCGCGTGCGTGCTCGTCGCGCTGAACCTCGCGATCGCGGGTGCCGTCTGGCTGCCGTTCGTGCGCGTCTACGAGCGGGCCGAAACCGCGCGCGCCACGCGTGCGCAGCCGGCGGCGGGCGCCGCGTGATCGAGCTGCTGCTGACCGGGAGCGACGTCGATCCGCGCGTGCGCACCGCCGCCGAGCGCGCCGCCGTATGGCTCGAGCGGCGCGACCCGCGCGCGACCGCGGTGCGAGCGCGCGTCCTGCGCGCGTTTCTCGACGAGGGGATCGCCGAGAGCGACCTCGCCGGGACGACCGGGTACGGCTACGACGACGCGGCGCGCGAGCGCTACGAGTCGCTGCTCGCACGCGTGTTTCGCGCCCAGCGCGTCCTGGCGCGGCTCTCGATCGTCAGCGGCACGCACGCGATCGTGGCCGGACTCGATGCGCTGGTGCCGAGCGGTGCGATGCTGCTGGCGGCAAACGGTGCACCGTACGACACGCTGCGGCATGCGATCGCGACCGCGCCGTACGCGCTCGTGACGCGCGGCGTGCGCTACGCCGAGGTGCCGCGCACGCCGGCCGGCGAGACGGACCTTGCTGCGCTGACCGAGACGGTCCGCCGCGAGCGTCCGGCGGTCGTCTTCGTGCAGCGCTCACGCGGCTACGCGGTCCGCCGCTCGCTCTCGATCGCTGCGATCGGAGCGATCGCGAGCGCCGTCCACGCTGCCTGCGGCGAGACGATCGTGTTCGTCGACAACTGCTACGGCGAGCTCGTCGAAGAGCGCGAGCCGCTCGAAGTTGGGGCCGACGTGATCGCGGGTTCGCTGATCAAGAACCTCGGCGGCGGCTTGGCGCCGGGGGGCGCGTACGTGGCGGGCCGTGCCGATCTGGTGGAGCGGATCGCGGCCCGTGTCTTCGCGCCGGGGATCGGCGCCGGTCTCGGGCCGACGCTCGGCTTCGGCCGCGCGCTCGTGCAAGGACTCTTCTACGGGCCGCTCGTCGTCGCGGAGGCGTTGCGCGGGCTCGACTTCGCGGCCGCCCTGTTCGCCGAGCTGGGGTTCGGCGTCGACCCCGAGCCCGGCGCCGAGCGCACCGACATCGTGCAGGCGATCCGGCTCGGCTCGCCGGAACGGCTGATCGCGTTCGCGCGCGGGCTGCAGCTCGCACTTCCGGTCAACGCCCGCTTCGCGCCGGAGCCCGGGCCGGTTCCCGGCTATGTCGACCCCGTCATCATGTCGAGCGGTTCGTTCGTCAGCGGGGCGACGATCGAGCTGTCGTGCGACGCGCCGCTGCGTGCGCCGTTCGAGGTCTATCTTCAAGGCGGCGTCACCGCGGAGCACTCCGCGCTCGGCGCTATGCTGGCGGCGAACGCGGTGCTGCGGGCCTGAGCCGGTCCGGGAACCGCCGGCTGGGCTACTCGGCCTCCGCGTCGGCCTCGGCGTCGGCCGCGTCTTCGCCCATGAAGCCGTAGAAGTAGTAGATTGAGCCGTCGTCGGTCTCGATCGAGATGCGCGTCTCCTCGAGCTGCGCCGAGACGATGCGGCGTCCGACCATGCCGCCGAGCAGTTCCTGGGCCTGCATGAACTCCGCGGCGCGCAGCGATTCGGAGTCGATCTCGAGGAGTGGGTGGTCGTCTTTCACGCGGTACGTGCTTCCTGTGGAGAGGACCGGCCGTCCGGGCCGCGCGAAGGCGGTCCGGTCATGTACGTCCTCGAGGTGATGAGTGGCCCGCTCGACGGTAAGACGTGGGCGTTCGAGCAGGAGATCACCATCGGCCGTGACGATGCGGTGGCAACCGCGTGCATCACGATCGACCGCTATATTTCCCGAAAACACGCGCGACTCTTCCAGGAAGAGGATGGTCGGTTACAGTTGGCCGATCTCGCGAGCCGCAACGGCACGCGGGTCGGCGGGCGGACGCTCGGCGAGCCCGAGCCGATCGGCTTCGGCGAGCCGTTCGTCATCGGCCGCACGACCCTCCGCGTGGTCCAGCCGTAAGCAGATGGAAATCGTCAGGACTCCGGCGGAGGTCCGCGCGGCGCTCGTCGCGGCCGAACGCCCGCTCGGGCTGGTTCCTACGATGGGTGCGCTCCACGCCGGGCACCTCGCCCTGGTCCTGCGCGCGCGAGAGGAGTGCCGCTCGGTGGCCGTGTCGGTCTTCGTGAACCCCCTGCAGTTCGGTCCGAACGAGGACTACGACCGCTACCCGCGCGCCTTCGAAGGCGACGTCGCGGCGCTGCGCGAGGCCGGCGTCGATCTCGTCTACGCGCCCGACGCCGCGACGATGTACCCGCCGGGCTTTGGGACCACCGTCGATCCGGGGCCGGTCGGCGCCGTCTACGAGGGCGTGTTGCGCCCCGGGCACTTTCGCGGCGTCGCGACGGTCTGCACGAAGCTGTTCGCGACGGTCGGCCCCGACCGCGCGTACTTCGGCGCCAAGGATGCCCAGCAGGTCGCGGTGCTGCGCCGGGTAGTGGCCGATCTGGATCTTCCGGTCGAGCTCGTCGTCTGCCCGACGGTGCGGGAGCCGGACGGGCTCGCCCTCTCGAGCCGCAACGCATACCTCGATCGCGAGCAGCGCGCCTCGGCCCCCTCGCTTCACCGCGCGCTCGAGGCGATCGCTGCCGCCGCTCGCGCCGGCGAGGTCGATCGCGACCGCGCCATCGCCCGTGGCCGCGCGGAGCTGTCCGCGCCGCTGCGCGAAGCGTACCTCGACGTCGTCGATCCCGCGACGTTCGTTACCGTGGCGCAAGTGCGACCGCCGGCGCTCGCGATCGCGAGCGCGTGGGCCGGCACGACGCGCTTGATCGACAACGAACCGATCGAGGCCCAGCCGTGAACGGGCGCCGCGTGCTGCTCGGCGTCACCGGCGGGATCGCAGCGTACAAAGCGGCTGCGCTCGCGAGCCGGCTCGTGCAAGCCGGCGCGATCCTCGACGTCGTGCTGACCGCCGATGCGCTGCGCTTCGTCGGCGCCGCCACGTTCGCCGCGCTCGCGCGAAGGCCGGTCCACACCTCGCTGTGGGAACGCGTCGAGGAGATTCCGCACATCACGCTGGCGCGGGAAGCCGAGGTCGTCGCGATCGTACCCGCGACCGCGAACACGATCGCAAAGCTGGCGCTCGGAATCGCCGACGATCTGCTCACCAATGTCGTGCTCGCGACCCGCGCGCCGCTGGTCGTCGCGCCCGCGATGAACACGGCGATGCTGGAACACGATGCGACGCGCGCGCACATCGCGACCTTGCGCGCCCGCGGTGCAGAGATCGTCGAGCCCGAGACCGGTTTTCTCGCCGAGCGCGAGCACGGCGCCGGCCGGCTCGCCGGCGAGGACGCGCTCGTCGCCGCGATCGAGCACGCGCTGCGCCGCACGAACGATCTCGCCGGCGAACGCGTGCTGATCACCGCCGGGCCGACGCGGGAGCCGATCGATCCGGTGCGCTTCCTCTCCAACGCGGCGAGCGGGACGCAAGGGATCGAGCTGGCGCGCGAGGCGCTGGCGCGCGGCGCCGAGGTCGACCTCGTGCTCGGACCGACGTCGCTCGAACCGCCGGCCGGCGCGCGCACGGCGCGCGTCACCACCGCACGCGAGATGGACGACGCGGTGCGCGAGCGCGCGGCGAACGCGACGATCGCGATCGCCACGGCGGCGGTCGCCGACTGGCGTCCCGCCACGACGCACGCGCACAAGGTGAAGAAGACCGACGAATCGCAGTCGCTCGCGCTCGAACGCAATCCCGATATCCTGGCCAACCTCGGCGCGCAGAAGAACGGTCTGTTCCTGGTCGGCTTCGCGGCCGAGACGGAGGCGCTCGAGGCGAACGCGCGCGAGAAGCTGGTGCGGAAGCAGCTCGATGCGATCGCGGTGAACGACGTCGGCGGCGAACGCGGCTTCGGAGCCGGGCCGAACGCGCTCGTCCTGCTGTGGGGCGTGCACGGACGCAAGGATCTCGGCGCCGGGTCGAAGCGCGAGCTCGCCGTGCGCCTGTGGGACGCGATCGTCGAACTGAAGGCGGAGCGCCGTTAGCATGCTGCTGTGTATCGACGTGGGCAACACGGAGACGAAGCTCGGCGCGTTCGACGCGTCCGGCGCGATGGTCGGGACGTGGCGCGTCACCACCGCGCGGCGGCGCACCGCGGACGAGTTCGGCGTGCTGTTCGCGGCGTTCTTCTCGGCGGCGAACGTTCCGATCCGCGACGTCGAGGCGATCGTCGTTTCGTCGGTCGTGCCCGTCGTCGACCGTCCGCTCGGCGAAGGATGCCAGAAATATTTCGGCGTGCAGCCGACGTTCTTCACCGCCGCCAACCAGCGTTCGATCGTCGTGCGCACCGATCGGCCGACCGAGGTCGGCAGCGATCTCGTCGCCGGCGCGATCGGGGCGGTCGCGTTCGTCGGCGCACCGTCGATCGTGATCAACTACGGCACCGCGACGACCTTCGGCGCGATCGGCGCCGACGGTGCCTACCTCGGCGTCGCGATCGCCACCGGGCTGCAGGTCTCGCTGGACGCGCTCGTCGGGCGCACCGCGAAGTTGCCGCAAGTCGCGCTCGTCGCGCCGGGAAGCCCGATCGGGCGCGATACGGTCAGCGCGATCCAGGCAGGGCTCGTCTACGGCGCGGTCGGGCAGACCGAAGAGCTGGTGCGCCGGATGCGCACGATCCTCGGCGACGGTGCGCGCGTCATCGCGTCCGGCGGCATGGCGCCGGTCGTCGCCGCTGAGACGTCCGCGATCGAGCTGGTCGAACCGCACCTGGTCCTCCACGGGCTGCGCTTCGACCACCTGCGCGCGTAGTGCCGGCACGACATGCACGAGCGCCGCAGGTAGGGCCAAGCGGCGCTCGCGGGGGCGGAAGCGTTACCGCCTGCCCCGGTCCATCGTACGCCCGTTCGGAGCCGCCGTCGACATGCTGCGGCGCACGAGAACCCGCGCGGGACCCAAGACAAGCTGAGAGCCCCGGCCTCAACGGCCGCGTCAGATCGTGCGCCCGAAGAACGCCAGCGTGTGGATCCACGTGTCGGCCGCGGCGTGCTCGTTCGCGGCCGTGCTGCCGCCGAGCCGGAAGCTCATCTTGCCGGCGGGGATCACCTCCGGCGACGGCCTCCCGCCCAGCGAGAGCGCGTGTCCGGCGCCCGGTTCGACGATCACCTCGTCGGCGGCGGCGGCCCGGATGCCGCGGCGGCGCGCGGCGATCGTCTTGCAGGCGCCGGCGCTGTCCCACTGGCGGTCGTCGTCGCCGGCGATGCACAGGATCGGTGCGGTGATGCGCTCGACCGGGATCGCCGCGCTCGCCACCGTCGCCGGCGACGCCGTCGCGAGCGAAGCGTCGTAGAGCTCGCGAAATGCGAAGGTTCCCCCGCTCTGAAACGCGCGCCCGAGTGCGGCTTGCGCGCGCTGGTCCGGCGGGATGAACGGCAGCGGCCCGTTGTTCGCCGTCCACGACGAGCGGTCGGCCTCGCCGTCGAAGGTCGGCGCGAACCAGACGTACGCGCTGGGCGAGATCACCGCGACCGAGGTGATCCGCGGGTCGCGGCCCGCGGCGAGCAGGGCGAGCTCGGAACCCTTCGAGATCCCGAGGATCCCGATGTGCGCAAGATCGACCTCCGGCCGGGCGCGCAACCAGTCGATTGCGCGCGAGACGGTCTCGACCGGAATCTTGTCCGCGGACGGCGGCAGGGGCGCCGCACCGAAATAGGCGACCCCAAAGACCGCGTAGCCTTGCAGCGCTAGGCTGTACGCCTCGTCGGGAATACCGCCCTCGAAGCCGCCGAGCACGATGAGCGCCGGGTGTCGTCCGCCGTCGGAGGGCGCGGCGAAGTTCCCGACGAGCGCGTTCTCGTGAACCGGTTCGTCGACGAACCGGCGCCCGGGCGGCGGTGAGGCGGCTGCGAGCAGAGCCGCAAGGGCGAGCGCGGCGACCATCGTGGCAGTGCTCCGGAGAGCGGCCGCCGGTTACCTGCCCCGGCCGGTGGGCGTTGCCGCCCCGGGCGTGGTACACTCGGTGGTCGTGACCCGTCATCCTCAGTCCCGGGGGACCGTCCCACCGCTTCGGATCGGACCGATCGACGTCTGGCCGCCGATCGTGCTCGCGCCGATGTCGGGGGTGACGAACCGTACCCTGCGGGCGCTCTACAAGCCGTTCGGGTTCGGTCTGACCGTGACGGAGTTCGTCTCGTCGAACGCGCTCCAGTACGGCAACCAGCGCACGATGGAGATGATCGACCAGCACGGCGTCGAGAAGCCCGTCTCGACCCAGTTGTGGGGCAACGACCCGGCGATCATGGCGCACGCCGCCAAGCTCGTGCGCGAGTGCGGTGCCGACATCGTCGACATCAACTTCGGCTGCCCGGCGCCGAAGGTGACGAAGACCGAAGGCGGGAGCGCCTGTCTGCGCGACGTCGACCGCTGCGAGGCGATCATGAAAGCAGTCGTCGCCGCCGTCGATTGTCCCGTGACGATGAAGATGCGCCTCGGCTGGGCCGAGAACGAGCTGGTCTTCGTCGAGGTGGCGAAGCGCGCGCAGGCCGTCGGCGTGCAAGCGCTGACCCTGCACGCGCGCACCGCGAAGCAGTTCTACCGAGGCAGCGCCGACTGGGCGAAAATCGCCGAGCTCAAGCGCGCCGTCGACATCCCGGT
>Ga0208078_1000442_pt1 | contig 11001 bp, 12 predicted proteins | sample NGESurdeep072012_3_FD_184468 | JGI IMG/M metagenome (GOLD analysis project Ga0208078, IMG submission 184468) | Arctic peat soil microbial communities from Barrow, Alaska - NGEE Surface sample 53-2 deep-072012 (SPAdes) | ecosystem: Environmental > Terrestrial > Soil > Wetlands > Peat ... | reverse complement strand
TCATCGCGCGCGCGCTCAAAGGGCTCGAGGACGCGATCGGGATGTCGGTCGTCGATCCGCTCCGCGACGAGTTGGGCTGGGCGTTCCGCGAGGTCGACGCCGCGACGACCGGCGATCCGGTCAACGGGTTCGCCTACCTCGCCGAAGCCTATCAGGCGACCGATCCGCGCTATCACGGCCGCGTCACGGTCCCCGTGCTCTGGGACACGCAGACGAAGCGGATCGTCAGTAACTCCGACGACGACATCATGCGGATGTTCGAGACCGAGTTCGAACCGTTCGCGCGGCATGACCTCGACCTGTATCCCCACGCGCACCGGGCCGAGATCGACCGCTTGAACGGCGTGATCTACGAAACGGTGAACGACGGCGTCTACCGCGCCGGCTTCGCCGCGACGCAAGCCGCGTACGAGCCGCCCGCCTACCGGCTGTTCGAGCAGCTCGACGCGCTCGACGCGCTGCTCGCGAAGCAGCGCTACCTGTTCGGATCGGCGCCGGTCGAAACGGACTGGCGACTCTTCGTGACGCTGATCCGCTTCGACGCCGTGTACCACGGCCATTTCAAATGTAACCTGCGCCGGATCGCGGACTACCCGAACCTGTCAGGCTACCTGCGCGACCTCTACCAAGTCCGCGGCGTCGCGCACACGGTGAACTTCGAGCACATCAAACGCCACTACTATATGACGCACGACGAGATCAACCCCACCCGCATCGTCCCGATCGGCCCGCTCCAAAACCTAACCGCCCCCCACAACCGCGCCCGCTTCTAAACTCTGAGCGCCCCATTGTCACCCTGAGCTTGTCGAAGGGTGCGGCCCCCATTACCGTCACGCCGAAGCCTCCGGCGGAATGTCGTCGCAAGCGGCGAACGCCTGCCGACATCCGTCTTTTTTCTTAGGAGGTCGATTCCATGAGCCGTTTCCTGTCCGCGGCGCTCGCGCTCGCGTTCGTCGCCTCGCTCGCCATCGGCGCCGATGCCAAGACATGCAGAGACGCGAAGGGTCACTTCGTGAAATGCCCCCCGTCGGCGATGGCGCCGATGAAGAACAAGCCCTGTCGCGACAAAAAGGGTCACTTCATGAAGTGCAAGACGAAGGCGATGTAACGAACCTGTCGGTCTGGGGCTGGGCGCGGCGCTTCGGAGCCGCGCCCGGTCGCTCGTCCCGCGCGCCCGCGACCGCGTCTAGAAGTTCTTGTAAAAAGCGTCGTACAGCGGCATGAGAGCGCCGGGTCCCGACACCAGAACGATGACACCACCGCGGCCGGCGGGCGAGCCTTGGGGTGTTGCATTCAAGCAGAACACCCTGATGGCGTTCTGACCCTTCGTACCGTACACGAGCGTCGCGAAGCCGTTGGTCACCGAACCGACTCCCGTGTATCCGGTCTTGGACAGCGAAAGCGTCGCCTTCGTCGCGCAGCCGATGATGTCGATGCCCTCATTCAGCGCGCTCGCACCGATGGTAAGCGGGTTCGCCGCCGGCTCCGCGGCGGTCGCGGGGCACGTGCTCGCCGCGATGGCGGCCGCGAGAAACAAAGAGCCGCCGCCGGCCAGACAACGCCGTAGGAGTCGCCGCATGATGATGGTCCGCCTTACTTGGAAGCTGCGTTCGTGTTGGCACCCAGTTAGGTCGCGTTGCCTGCCGAAAGTACCTTTTTTGCGCCGGCGCCCGGCTGTGCTAGGATCGACGTATGAACGGGGCGGTCTCCGTCGATCTGGCGGTCATCTTCGTCGCGATCCTCGTCCTGGTCTCGGTCGCCAACCGGATCGGTGTCGCGTACCCGATCATGCTGGTCCTCGGCGGGATCGCGATCGGATACGTCCCGGGGATCCCGCCGCTCGCGATGCCGCCCGAACTGGTGCTCACGATCTTCCTTCCGCCGCTGCTCTATTGGGAGAGCGTGACGGCGCCGACCAGCGAGTTCTTCTCCGGTTCCGGCCTGTGGTGGATCTTTCAACTCGCCTTCGGGCTGGTCATCATCACGATGCTCGCCGTCGCCGCGGTCGCGCACGTGATGATCCCGGCGCTGGCGTGGGGGCCTGCGCTCGTGCTCGGCGCGATCGTCTCATCGACCGACGAGGTCGGCTTCGCGCCGATCATCGCGCGGATCCCGCTCCCGCGTCACGTGATCGCCACCATCGAAGGCGAGAGCCTGGTCAACGACGCGACCTCGCTCGTCCTCTACAGCATCGGGATCGCCGCCGTCGTCAGCGGGACGTTCTCGTTCCCGCATGCGCTCGGCGAGCTGGCGGTGTCGGTCGTCGGCGCGATCGCGATCGGCGGCGCGGCGGCGCTGTTGTGCGTCGCGGCGTGGCGGCTCACCAAGGACGATGCGCTGCAGGCGATGGTCTCGCTGATGGCGCCGTACCTCGCCTACCTTCCGGCCCAGCATTTCCACGTCTCGGGGGTGCTCGCCGTGGTCACCGCGGGGCTGGTCGTCACGCACTACACGCCGCGGGTGTTGACGCCGCGCGCACGGGAGCGCGGGAGCGGGTTTTGGGTGACCGCGGTCTTCATGGCCAATGCGTTCATCTTCGTCCTGGTCGGCATGCAGTTCCACCAAATCCTCGGTGCGCTGCAACGCTTCCACCCCGCGCAGCTGATCGGCTACGGACTCGCGATCAGCGCGACGGCGATCGTCGTGCGCCTGGTGTGGGTCTTCGGGCAGGCGCTGCTGCCGGCGACGAACGAGCCCGAGCATATCGACGGGAAGGCCGATTGGTCGCACGTCGCCGTGCTCGCGTGGGCCGGGATGCGCGGCGGGATCTCGCTGGCCGCCGCGCTCGCGATCCCGCTCGAAGCGGCGGCGCGGCCGTTTCCTGACCGCGATCTCATCATCTTCCTCACCTTCTGCGTGCTGCTCGCGACGCTCGTCGGGCAAGGCGGCACCTTGCCCTTCATCCTTCGCTGGCTGAAGGTGACGGACGACGGGACCGACGAGCGCGAGGAGCGCATCGCCCTCGCCGCCACGGCGAAGGCCGCGCTGAAGCGCCTCGACGAGCTGGCCGGCAGCGGCGACGTTCCGCCGGAGATCTGTGACGTGCTGCGCCGACGCTTCCGCCGCCGCTGGGCCGAGTTCGGCGTCGATGAGGGGGAGGAAGACGGCGCGGCGGCGCGCTTCGGAACGCGCATCAGAAAACTCGAGTCGGAGCTGGTCGACGCCCAGCGCACGGCGCTGATCCGCCTTCGCCGCGAGGGCAAAGTCGACAACACCGTCATGCGCCGCGTTCAGCGGCTGCTCGACCTCCAATCGGAGGAGACGGAACTGCTCGAATCGACCGGCCATTCCGACATCGAAGAAGGCCCGTAGCGTTCAGCGTTCCGCTTCGGCCGCGTCCCATTCCGGCGCGAGGGCGCCGTAGCGAAACATCTCGCTCGGTTCGTGCTGCGTGAACTCCACGACGATCTGCTGCTCCGGCAACCGCGTCGCGCGCGCGATCAGCGCGACGAGGTCGCGTGCGAGCCGTTCGCGCTGCGCCGCATCCCGGCCGCGGCGAACATCGCACATCAGCACCGCGACGTCGGCGAGCGCACCGTCTTGATAGCGGAACGGTCCGCCCTCGCCCGCATCGCGGATGCAGATCGAGGGGATGTGGCGGCCGGTCTCCATCACCGCCGCATAGCGCTCGCCGATCGCTTCGGCGAGCCCGCGTTTGGCCTCGTCATCGAGCCGCCCCGGGAGGTCGAGCTGGAGATACGGCATCAAGTGCGCACCGAGGGCGAGCTCGCAGAGAGCGGCGCGGCGGGCGGGGTGTGACAGATCGCCGTGAGCGCATCTTCGGCGGCCGGGTCGGCCTCCGGTGCGGCGGCACGTTTGTAGGTGAAGACGTACGCGTAACCGCGGAGGTAGCCGTAGGCCACCTCGTAGATCGTCGGCCCGTTGCGCTCGTTGAGGCGCACGAGCTCGCCTTCCGGGCACGGTTCGTCCCATCGTTTGAGCACGGTGGCGCCGGGCTGGTCTTGGAAATGCGACGGAAACTTCGCGTGCTCCAGGCGGCGGTAACTCCCGTAGAACGACGATGTGCCGTCCGGGGAGTTCAGCACGACGATCCCCGCCGGCGTCGTCGGGAAGCCCGTCCAGCCGGCGATCGCCGGCATGGCGAAGGGTGCCGGACACAGCGACGTGAGCGAGGCCATTGCATCCCGGCGGTCCCCGGCACTCTGCGCGCGCGAATACGTCACGATGCCCACACCGCCCGTCACGGCCGTCGCCAGCACGTGCTCGACACGCGGGAACCCGCCTGTCCGCCCGCTCGCGGTCCAGCGATGGGCCGGCTGACCGTCACACGCGGTCGTGGCGCCTTCGTCGACGACGACTTCGCCGCGCCCGCGCGCATCGGCGATCAGCTCCGCAGCATACGCCTCGACGTCGCGGTGCGACGCCGATACGGTGATGTGGATCTCGTGCGTATTCTCGGCCGGTACCGGCCGGAAACGCTGCTCGGTGCCGACCCTCAGCGTGGCGCCCCAGCCATCCGGCATGTCGAACGCATACGTCGGTTTCACCGGCGCGCCGGAGATCGGCTGCGCCGTCGCGACGGCCGAGCAGAGCAGCGCGAGCGCCGACGCGGCGACGGCTCTGCGCAAACCGATCACGCCCTTCGACAAGCTCAAGATGACACGGAGACTTCGCGCGACCAGAGCTCCCAGGCGCGCGCGATCTGACCGGCGTTCGAAGCGCTGGAGCGCAGCGCTTCCTTGTCGCTGAGGAACGTCACCTCGCCCATCCGCATCGCCTCGGCTTGCAGGCGCGCGTTGACCTCCGCGTAGACCGCGCGGAAAACCGCTTCCGGCAGGCTCCGCCCGACCGTCGTCGAGCCGTGGCCGCGCATCAGCACCATGGGGTTGTCGCCGAGCGACGCCGCGAGCGCGTCGCCCAGGTTCTCGTCGCGGACGAGCATGTCGTTGTCCGGGCCGGCCGCGTCGCGAATCTCGAACACCGGGACCGGCCCTCGCAGGAAGGAGCTCATGTGGAATACGGGCCGCAGCGTGACGCCCGCGACGACGCCGAACGGGATCACCGCCGGCGAGTGGTTGTGTACGACCGCACCGACGTCCGGCCGCACGCGATAGATCGACCCGTGGATGAACCGCTCGAGGTACGGCGTACGGCTGTCGCCGCCCAGCGCCGCCCCGTCGAGCGCGAACGCCATCACGTCCTCGGCGGTGACCAGCGCGGGCGCAATGTTGCGCGCCAGCAAGAACCGCTCGGGATCGCGGACGTCGCGCACGCTGACGTGCCCGAACCCGTCGACGACGCCGCGCTCGTAGAGAATCCGATTCGCCAGCGCGAGCTCTTCGTTTAGGTCCACGTTTTCGGCGTGTAGCCGTTCCGGTCGCCGATCTTCTGCGAGGCCATCGCGGCGGTTGCGGCTTTCGCCCATGGCGAATCGCATGTGCCGTCGGACTCAGGCGCCGGCACCTCGCCGATGAGCTCGTACATGAACTGCGACTTCTCGAATGCCTTCGACGACACGCTGGCGCCGGCGTACGTGTCCTGGATGCACTGATGATCGCAGCCGCGATAGGTCGAACGCGACGTCTTCGCGCCGTCGAACGAATAGTTGGCGAACGCATCGGCGAGTTTGTCGGCTTTGGTGGTGCCGGCGGTCTTGATCCGCTCCATCAGCGACCACGCCGCCATGTAGCCGAGCCAGTGGCGTCCGCCGATCGGTCCGCCGATCCCGGCGCGCAGCCGTTTGGCGAGGTTCGCGCCGTTCGGCGAGGCCGTGGGCGACCACAGCACCGGGAACGTCATCCCGACGACGTCGTCGAGCGGGAGGGTCTTGTAGTAGACGTCCTCCATCGAGATGCCGGCCAGCTTCTGCTTCTTGTGCAGACCGAACTGCGCCCACTGCTTCACGGTGTTCGCCGCGTCGGCCCCGCTGTTGCACAGCACGAACACGTCGGCGTCGCTGTTGCGCAGCTTCGTCAGCACCGACGAGAAGTCGGCGGTTCCCAGCGCGACGATGTCGTGTCCCACCTCGGTGCCCCCGGCACGCCGCAGCGCGTCCGAGAGCTGCGCATAGGCATCCTTCCCGAGCGCGTAGTCCGCTTGAATGAAGTACCACTTTTTCCCCAGCGCCAACGCACGGCGGACGACCGGTTTGAGCAACATGCGGACGTTGGGGCCGAAGCGGTACGTCAGCTTCCCCGCTTTCTCACCCGTCATCGAAGAGTCTTGAGGGCCGAGGCTCAGGTTGAAGACGCCGAGTTCGAGCACGATCGGGTTGAGCGCGAGTCCGTTCGCCGACGACGTTCCGCCGAACAGGACGTCGACGCCCTCTTGCCCGACGAGGCGGCGCGCTTCGGTGACCGCCTGCGCCGGTTTCGAGCCATCGTCGCCGAAGGCGAACTCGAACTTCACGCGGCCGGATTTGTTCTGATCGGCGAGCGCCAGCTCCGCGGCCTGGCGGTGCACGCCACCGAGGTCGGAGAAGACGCCGCTGAACGATTCCAGGAAGCCGATCTTCACGGTCGCGGCCGGCCCGGCGGCGAGCGTAAAACGTGGTGTTGCGAGCGCGCCGGCGGCGACGGCGCCGGATGTCAGAAAGGTCGTTCGCTTCATGATCCCTCCTGCCACGAAGCCGCGCCGCTTCCCTTGGTCTCAGACCCGCGCAGCGTGCGTCCGAGCAAGGCAGCATCCAGGAGGGGTACCGGGCCGTGCGAAAACTCGGGCTCGTTATGAGCGGAACCGTCGTGCGAAACATCGAGCGCTCATCGCTCGAGCGATTGGCGCCGTTGGCCGAACGAGGCGTCGCAACGGTCCATGAAGCGATGGGACGCACGGGTCTCATGCGCTCGTACATGCGGCCGATCTACCCCGGCGCCTCGATCGTCGGGAACGCGGTCACCGTCGCCGTCGCGCCCGGTGACAATACGATGCTCCACGTCGTGGTCGAGCTGTGCCGCGAGGGCGACGTGGTCGTCGTCGTGCCCACCTCGCCGTGCGAGGACGGGTATTTCGGCGATCTCTTCGGCGGCGCGATCAAGGCTCGCGGCGTGCGGGGCACGATCATCGAAGCCGGCTGCCGCGACATCCGCACGCTCCAAGAGATGGGCTATCCCGTTTGGTCGAAGGCGGTGTTCGCGCAGGGCACGGTCAAGGAAACCCTGGGCGACATCAACCTTCCGCTGGTGTGCGCCGGTCAGCGCGTCGAGCCGGGCGACGCGATCGTCGCCGACGACGACGGCGTGCTCGTCGTTCCGCGCGTGCGAATCGGTGATGCGCTCGACGCCTCGCTCGCGCGGGTGAAGAAAGAAGAGACGAACCGGGGTCGCTTCGCCGCCGGTGAAGTCGGCCTCGACGTGTACGGCATGCGCGACAAGCTCGCGGCGAAGGGACTTCGCTACTATGACGATGCGCGCGCCCTCGCCGACGCGCCGCGCTCGTGACGCAGACCGCGATCCCGTGCACGCTGATGCGCGGCGGCACGTCGAAGGGTCCGTTCTTCCTGGCCTTCGACCTCCCGGCCGACCCGGCGCTGCGCGACCGGGTGCTGCTCGCCGTCATGGGTTCTCCGGACGCACGCCAGATCGACGGGATCGGCGGCGCCGATACGCTGACCAGCAAGGTCGCGATCGTCTCGCCGTCGAGCCGCCCGGACGCGGACGTCGACTACCTCTTCCTTCAAGTCGTTCCCGACGAGCCGCGCGTCGACGCTTCGCAGAACTGCGGTAACATGCTGGCGGGGATCGGGCCGTTCGCGATCGAGAAGGGGCTGGTGCCGGCCGCCGACGGCGTGACGAAGGTGCGCATCCACATGGTCAACACCGCGAGCATCGCGGTCGCGACCGTGCAGACGCCGGGCGGCCGCGTCCGCTACGACGGCGCCGCCCGCATCGACGGCGTGCCGGGGACCGCCGCGCCGATCGTGATCGACTTCCTCGACATCGCGGGCGGGAGCACGGGCGGCGCGCTGCTGCCGACCGGCAACGCGCGCGACGTCGTCGAAGGCGTCGAAGCGACGTTGATCGACAACGGGATGCCGGTCGTCGTGATGCGCGCGTCGGATTTCGGCAAGACCGGCCGCGAGTCGCCGGCCGAGCTCGAGGCCGACACCGAGCTGAAAGCGCGCGTCGAGGCAGTGCGACTCGCGGCCGGGCGTCTGATGCATCTCGGCGACGTCACCAAGAAGACCGTGCCGAAAATGTGCCTGGTCTCGCCGCCCACGAACGGCGGCGTGGTGTCGACGCGAAACTTCATCCCCCACAAGGTGCACAAAGCGATCGGCGTGTTCGGCGCGGTCAGCGTCGCGACGGCGTGCGCGTATCCCGGGACGGTCGCCGCCGAGGTCGCCGGCGGCGGCGCGCAGCTCGGCGAGCGCAGCCTCGAGATCGAACATCCGACGGGCTTCTTCACCGTCGAGATGATGCTGGTCGACCAGGGCGGCAAGCCGCGCGTCGAACGCTCGGCGCTGCTGCGAACGGCGCGCGCGCTCATGGCCGGCGACGTGTTCGTGCCGGCCGCGCTCTGGGACGGAACACCGTGATCGTCGACTGCCACGGGCACTACACCACCGCGCCGGGTCCGCTCCAGGACTTCCGTCAGAGCCAGCTCGCCGCGCTCGAGGGCAACGCTGCGGCACCCTCGCCCGGCAGCATCGCGATCAGCGACGATCAGATTCGCGAGAGCCTGGAGAACGCGCAGCTCAAGCTGCAGCGCGAGCGCGGGACCGACCTGACGATCTTCTCCCCACGCGCCTCCGCCATGGCGCACCACATCGGTACCGAGGAGACGAGCATGGCGTGGTCGCGCGCCTGCAACGACCTGATCGCGCGCGTCTGCGCATTGTACCCCGAGAACTTCGCCGGTGTCTGCCAGCTCCCGCAATCGCCCGGCGCGCCGCCGGCCAACAGCGCGCGCGAACTCGAACGGTGCGTGAACGAGCTCGGCTTCATCGGCTGTAACCTCAACCCCGATCCGTCGGGCGGGCTCTGGAACGGCCCGCCGCTGACCGATCGCCACTGGTATCCGCTCTACGAGAAGATGGTCGAGCTCGACGTTCCGGCGATGGTTCACGTCAGCGCGTCGTGCAATCCGAACTTCCACGCCACCGGAGCGCACTACATCAACGCCGACACCACCGCGTTCATGCAGTTCCTCACCTCCGACCTCTTTCGCGACTTCCCGACCCTGCGGTTCGTCATCCCGCACGGCGGCGGCGCGGTGCCGTACCACTGGGGACGCTATCGCGGTCTCGCGCAGGACATGCAGAAGCCGCCGCTGACCGAGCTGCTGCTGCACAACGTCTTTTTCGACACCTGCGTGTACCATCTGCCGGGGATCGAGCTGCTGCTCAAGGTGATTCCGGCCGAGAACATCCTGTTCGGGTCGGAGATGGTCGGCGCGGTGCGCGGAATCGACCCGGAGACGGGGCATTATTACGACGACACGAAGCGCTACCTCGACGCGCTGCCGCTCGGCGACGACGTTCGGCACAAGATCTTCGAGACCAACGCCGCGCGCGTGTACCCGCGCCTCGCCGCCAAGCTCGCGAAGCTCGCCCGATGACGACCTTCACGATGGACGCGAACTACCGCCCGTTCCACCCGAACCCGCGCAAGCCGGCGTACGTCGCGCCGCCGGGCGCGGTCGACGCGCACTGTCACGTCTTCGGCCCGGGCGAGGCGTTCCCGTACGCGCCCGAGCGCAAGTACACGCCGTGCGACGCGCCCAAGGAAACGCTGTTCGCGCTGCGCGATTTTCTCGGCTTCGACAAGAACGTCATCGTGCAGGCGAGCTGTCACGGCCGCGACAACGCGGCGATGGTCGACGCTCTCGACGCCTCGGGCGGGAAGGCGAAAGGTGTCGCCGTCGTTCGCTACGACATCGGCGACGACGAGCTGAAGGCGCTCGACGAAGCCGGCGTCCGCGGCGTGCGCTTCAACTTCGTCAAGCGGCTCGTCGACGCGACGCCGCGCGAGAACTACCTGCGCGTCGCCGAGAAGATCGCACCGCTCGGCTGGCACATCGTCGTCTACTTCGAAGCGCCGGACCTCGAGGGGTTGACGCCGTTCCTGACCTCGCTGCCGGGGACGATCGTGGTCGATCACATGGGCCGCCCCGACGTCGCGAAGGGCGTCGACGACGCGGAGTTCCAACGCTTCGTGCGGCTGCTCGCGGAGCACGAGAACATCTGGGTCAAGGTGACCTGCCCCGAGCGGCTCACCGTCGCGGGCCCGCCATACGACGACGTCGTTCCGTTCCAGCGCACGCTGGTCGAGCGATTCCCCGACCGCGTCCTGTGGGGCACCGACTGGCCGCACCCCAACATGACGTGGATCGTGCCCGACGACGGCGAACTGGTCGACCTGATCCCGCGCATCGCGCCGGCGCCGGAGCTGCAGCAGAAGCTCCTCGTCGACAACCCCAACCGTCTGTATTGGCCGCAGCGATGACCGACGACGAAGCGTTCGAGGACATCCCGGGTACGCTGCTGTTCACCGCCGACCGTTCGCGCAAAGGCTATCACCTCAACATGTTCTGCATGTCGCTGATGAAGCCGGAGAACCGCGACGCCTTCCGCGCCGACGAAGCCACGTACCTCGCGAAGTACCCGATGACGACGGAACAAGTCCAATCGATCCTAGATCGCGACTGGAACCGCATGCTCGAGCTCGGCGGGAACATCTACTACACGTCCAAGCTCGCGGCGTGCGACGGCCTCTCGTTCCAGCAGATCGCCGCGATCATGACCGGCAAGACGCAGGCCGAGTACGCCGACATGATGCTGCACGGCGGCCGCCCGATCGAGGGCAACCGCAGCAAGTCCGAGTGGCGCGATCGTGGCTAGGATCGTCGCCGGCGTCGCCTGTTCGCACGTGCCGGCGATCGGCGCCGCGCTCGACAACGGCAAGTCGGATGAACCGTACTGGCAGCCGCTCTTCCGCGGCTTCGAACCGTCGAAGAAGTGGATCGCCGAGGTGAAGCCCGACGTCGTGATCCTGGTCTACAACGACCACGGCTCGGCGTTCTCGCTCGAAGTGATCCCGACGT
>Ga0208078_1000441_pt1 | contig 11025 bp, 11 predicted proteins | sample NGESurdeep072012_3_FD_184468 | JGI IMG/M metagenome (GOLD analysis project Ga0208078, IMG submission 184468) | Arctic peat soil microbial communities from Barrow, Alaska - NGEE Surface sample 53-2 deep-072012 (SPAdes) | ecosystem: Environmental > Terrestrial > Soil > Wetlands > Peat ... | reverse complement strand
TCCCAGATGATGGAGGCCCGCGACGAAGCGGGGGCGACGGCTGCAACAAAAGCCGCGCAAAGAATGACGGCGGCACGGCGTACGCGGTGAATCGACATAATAGTGTTCCCTCTGTTAAACCTATTCTGGACCTCTTCGCCGTCAGGTATGCCTCTGGACGCACAAATATGTCAATAAGAAATCCGGGCCCCTCTTTGGCGGAGGAGCAGCCGCCTCCGTAATTGCTTGTCACCCTGGGAGGCTTGTCCGATTGTGGCGTGGCGATGGAACGCACCAAAGCCCGCATTCTCCACGTGGATGATCATCAGGATACGCGCCTGATGATGGCGGCGCTTTTGCAGGACTGCGGCTACGGGGTTCTCACTGCCGGCAGCGTGACCGAGGGCCTCGAGCTGGCGAAAGAGATCGCGTTCGATCTTTACATTCTCGACGTGCGTTTGCCCGACGGCACGGGCGTGGAACTCTGCCAAAAACTACGGGCGCTAAATTCGAAGATCCCGATCCTCTATTATTCAGCCTACGGAGATGAGACTGATCACCAGGAGGCGCTCAAAGTGTGCGGCGATGCCTATCTCAAGAAGCCGGTTTGCATAGCGGACATCCAGGACTCAATAGCGAAGCTGCTCGCCGGCTCATCCGAGGGGGAATAGTTTTACCGCTGCGCAACGTCCGCCGCCTGGCCTGGCGAGCGTGCCACCATCCGGCGCAAGGAGCGATAAATCCCTCCCAGCATTCGACGGAAATGGGATGGTTCCAGGAATTGCAGATAAGCCGGCCAGCGCCCAATCGCCTCGGGGATGCGCCTCTTGCTTCGGATGTCCAGACAGAGTTCCACTAGGTGGTGAAATAGGACTTCGTCGGAGAACCAGCGCTCCCACTCCTGGCGCGCGCGCTCGCCCATCTCGACGGCCTCCGGTTCCCATTCTTCGAGCAGCCGGGGGAGCGCGGCGAACTCGTTCTCAGGAATTTGAATGGCGAAGTCTTCCCAGCGCGGGCCTTCCGGCGCCACCCATCCATCGGAAAGAATTACCGGCACCCGGCCCATGCGCATCGTTTCAAACAACCGGACAGTCGATGCGCTGAGACCTCGCGGGCAAAGGACGAACTTGCTCGCCTTCGTCAGCTCGGCATAGCGCCGCTCGTATTCGAGCCGTTCCACGAGATTCATCTTTTGATAGATGACGCGATCAAAATCCTCCGTCGTATTTTGGAAAAACCGTCGAGGATGAGACAAAGTGGCGAGCTTGGGTCGGATCGGAGCGTTTCTGAGCGATCCCATGAAGCTAAACAAATACGGCAGGTCGTGTTCCGGCGGCGTATAGGTCGTGAAATTACTGTGCGCCCGGCCCAGGTAAAATCCGGGCCTGGTCCGGGCGGACGCCCAGCGTTTTTCCACACCGGTATAAACCCCCGGCAGCAGCGGAATCACGAATGGATTCGCGCAGAAGAGAAAGCATTTTTCGCGGTAGCGGCGAACGAGTGGATGGGCGCGGACGCGTTCGAAATACCAGCCCCCGCCATAGAACTCCACGAAAATGATCAGGTCCGCCGCATCCGGATCATCGGTCAAGGCGTGGACGCGAAAACGATCGAGCTCAGCGCACTTTTGCGCCTCCAGCAGCGGCGCCAGGTTAAAATTGGTCTGGTCGTCTTCCGGAGTAGCTGAAAGAAGAAAGGCCAGGGCCATTGCGCGAACACTCTAGCAACTGCCGAGCCGATCGGCACGCCTTTGAAATGCGAACGATGCGCCTAACGAATGTCTCCGTGAGAGCTGCCGCTCGTGCCGAGAGAGACCGAACTGAAAAACCCGAGGGCGGCGCCGCGCCGCGGATCGCCGCGACGAAAACCGCCCTCTCTGACGTAACCGATACGGCGTTCTGGTCGCCGTATAACTAATCCTTACCAAACCTGCATCGCCGCGAAGGGCTATGCCCTAGAAACGTCCAGAGATGGCACATCGGGTGCTTTCACATCCATAGTGATTTTTTGTAATCGTCATACGTTGCGGGTGCAATTGTCCGCAACAGGCTTCACTTTGGTCGAAGCCGTGGTCGCCGTTACTCTGATCGGCATTGGCGTCGCGTCGACAATCGGAGCTCTGACGAAGTTTAATTCGATCGCGTCAATGAGCCGCAACGGGACCGGAGCTTGCACTGCCGTGATGAATCAGATCGATTTGATCCAATCGGACGGTCCCTTCAATCCGCAAAAAACAAATAACGATGGGACGCCGCAGATTCCCCCTGAGCTTCAACTCGGCACCTCAACCAAGAGTGTGGTCGTCTATCAGTACAAAGATCCCTCCAACAATAATATTGTCATTGTCCCAGGCACAATGACGACCACGGTGAGCGATCTTAACCCCGGTTCCACCACTGTCTACATGTACAAGGCCGTGGTCACGGTCACTTACACCTATCTCAATCGATCCTATTCATTTTCGATGAGTACCATCCGCACTTCCGATATATGAGGGCTCAAATTCAATCGCGGCGCGGAATGACCCTGGTAGAAATATCGGTCACGAGCGGGCTCGTCGGCGTCCTTGGTCTCGTCATCTATACCCTCTTAAATCTCGGCACGATTCTTGGCGCAAAAAACACGGCCTTGAACACCGCGCATCAGCAGGCCCGGGTCGCCATGCTCCAGATGATCCAGGACCTGCACTCCGCGATTTCGCTGCCATATCTTATCGATGTCGATACCAACGGAAACGTGGTGATGGATTCTAGCGGAGTAACACCTGCTCCCACGACGGGGCCCGCGGGAGGACCGGCAGCCGGGATTGCTTTTCAGCAATGGTCAATGGGACCACTCCAGATCATCGCGGACACTGCGGCGTTGCCGGGCAGTCAAAATTTCGTCAGGGTTAAACTGCTAAGCAACACGTCACCGATGCCGGCGGTGGGCCAGCGATTGGTTGTTTCGACCCATCAGATTGAAGGCGATATCACGGCGGTAACTGGACCGTGGGACAACTGTAAAATCACACTGGGTAACATCCCGGCTCCGTCCCCAGCCCCTTCGCCGGCGCCTTCCCCTGCTGGGACGCTGCTGCCAGTGCAAATCTCCGGCACGGGCAGCGGGGTGGGAGACGTTGTTTGCTTCATTGCCGACCGTTGCTGGTATGCCGTCGCGAATAATGGGCTTGTCTGGCATAGGTTGGGCAATCGGGTCATGGTCACTGATATTACGAACCCCAAACCTTTCAGCACTCCTAATACACCGGCCGGTGCTCTGTACTACCGGTTCGTAGCCGCTATCGATCTTTCCACGTCCGATCTCACTTACAGCAATCGCGGCTTCAAGTCAGCGAACATTCTGTTGAACGGACAGGTCCCGATGAGGGCGCGTCTCACTACCTACCAATGAAAATGATTCACCTTCACAGACAATCCGGCAGTTCGCTCGTCGTGGTAATTTCGGTTCTGGCGACCCTAATGGTTATCGTCGCAGTAGCTGCCGAGTACACCTACACGGTTAACCGGCACGTGCAGCGCAGCAATACTTTGGAGAACGCAGTCGCCGTCGGGGACAGTTGCATCGAAATACTCTTCGCCAATTGGCGGGCAACCTCGCGAGCGGCGCCCACCACACCCCAGAAAACGAGCGCCTTTGCATCTATCGCGCTACCCACGGCGGCGCAGTTGAATCTCCCCTCTGTTACTAATTTCGTGAAGCGAGGCACGGGCATTGATCCCAACGTTGATGAGCTTGATTCCACGTATACCATATCCAATTACAAAGTAATAGCAGTCAACGCCGAAAGGAACGCGCTTCCCGGCGCGGCCTCAACGCCAGAACCCGAACTAGGACTGGCCCAGACCGGAAGCAGTAGTACAACCGCCGCAAACTATAACTACATTGCTTCGGCCGATGTGACGCTGCCGGCCCTGGGGCCGGGCGGGAAAGTCGTCGCTAAAATTCGCCGCGTGTTTCAGAAGCAGCAGATTTCACCCTGGAATTTTGCCATCTTCTACGTCGATCCTTTGGAAATTCACCCTGGACCGCAATTTACCGTTACAGGTTGGGTTCATACCAATTCCGATCTCTACACGGGGCATAACACTCTGACTTTTGCCGACAAAGTGACCTTCGGTTCCGATTGGTTCGCACCCACAACCGCGAATCCCAACGCGGGGTTCAAGCCCGGCGATGGGCAACACCCGGAAACTCCGACCGCGCCGAACTATCCTTCCAACTTGCCCCCGGCCCATGACGATGCCAAGCAGCCATTCGGGTTGGATTCGACTCAACTTTTTAGTACTACTGACACCAATCCAAATAACGACAGCTATCACGAGTTAGTTGAGCCGCCCAGCTCAGGTTACGCTGATCCGTTGGCAACGGCGCGTTATTGGAACCAGGCTAGCGTTGTCATCAGGATCAACGCTGACAATAGCTACACGATTGGGACCGGGAACGCTGACGGAACCATCACCGCGGTTCCTAGCTCGGATTGGCGCTATACGATGTTCAACAGCGCGATTAGCACAAATCAAACGATCCAGGACAGCCGCGAAGGGACCAATGTCAGGCTGGCGACTCTCGACATCAGTAAGATTCTTGCGGCGACCAGCCCTGTAACTTATAAGTCCGGCAGTTTCACAAACCCGATTGTCTATATTTATGATGCCAGCTACAGTGCGTCGACCAGGCGAGGGATTCGCATTAAGAATGGGAGCAAAATCCCATCGACCGGGCTGACCATCGCTAGCAATAACCCGGTTTACATCCAGGGCGATTTCAACACCGGCGGGAGTCCTCCATCGGATTCTGGCAATCCTGTCGATGCAGTCACTCCTCAGGTGTCAGGTTACACGCGGGCCCCGGTTTCGATCTTGGGCGACGCCATAAACATCCTTTCGAACAGCTGGGTTGACGCGAACTCCGGAACGTCCCCCACAGCTTCTCACACGACGGTTAACGCGGCGATTGTTTCCGGCATCGTGCCGACAGCGCCTGTGGGAGGCGATGGCTCTTACAGTGGTGGCGCCGAAAACTTCCCGCGCTTTCTAGAGAACTGGACGGGCAAGAAATTCACTTACTACGGGTCGATGGTAGAACTTTACCAGAGCAAACAGGCTACCAGCGAGTGGGGAAAAGCGGGTGTGTACAGTCCGCCAGACCGTCAATGGTACTTCGACAACAATTTTAAGACGAAGCCGCCGCCGGGATCGATCATGGTTTATAGCTACGTCAAAGGCCAATGGTCTTCGCTTTAAGAGTTTTATTGTTGTTAAGCGTGCTGTCCGTCGCCTCGGCCCGCGCTGACTTGCAACTGGCGCCAAGAGTTGTTGAGACGACGATGGATGGCGCTAAGATGAAGTTTCTCGTCTTCTCAGACGAGAGCGGCAAGGAGATTACCTACGGTCCGCCGGCCGGTTGGGAGTATTCCGGCAGCACATCCAAGTTCACCCTCCACCCCCCAACGAAGGCGCAAGCCGAGGGCGCGATTTCGAGAATTAGCATCGATCATCCAGCCGTCTTCGACGATGAAACGATGAAGAGGCTGACGGCGGAAGCGCTCGCCTCTGTTCCCGAAGGAAGCACGAACGTCACCCTTGTATCGCAGCAAAAAAACCCACTCCTCATTGGGCGGAAAGAGACGTTCCTCGTCATAGTTTCATACACGCTCTACGGCGATAACTACCAGCGTTCGATGATGTTTCTAAACCGCGGCAGTGAACAGGTGCGCTTCCGGTTCGTTAGTCGGGCGGTCGATTTCAAAGATCTCCAGGCCGCGTTTCTGAGCAGTCAATTTACCTGGCGGAATCTCTGACGCGCTTCCGCTCCATTGAAAAATGGAAACCCGTAGTCGATCAGCCTACTCCTCGACACCCCCCATTTCCCGACTAACTACGATCCATCGTACACCGCCGGCCTCACAGCGCTCGCCGTCTGCCTGATCCCGATAGCAGCACGTCGCCGCGCCTTCGCCCGAGCCCGCTAGATCTCGATCAGTGTGGCGCGGACCGTGGATCCCGCTGCGCACCCAGCGTCTTAAGAAAGGTGCGCCCGGAACGCAGGGCCGGACGCAAATTTTTCCCGCCCGGCTCTCACGGCTTACCCAGTGACGGAAATTCATCATGCGAAAATTCGTGATCTGGCGCGCGATTCGTCCCGGCGACGCGCATCAACCACGCGGCCGCCGGGCTTGGACCGCACGCAAAATTTCTACAGCGCCCGATGCGAGGTGGGATCACTCCAATCGGTGTTGCCGGGCTCGGCTCCGCCGAGGCAGCGCACCTCGATTTTGTACATGACCCCGGGGGAGTTAAACCTCCGAGATAAATGTGCTGGGAATCGCTGGTGTAGACGCTCGGGAGCGGTGCGCCCCCTCCGGCGTGGCGCGGCCTTCGTAGAGGTGGCAACCCTTTATCTTCTTCACTCTGGCCACGAGCTGGCCACCGGTGCCATTGGTCACCGTTAACCCTTTCGTTCCGTTCCCAGGTGCAAGTTGGGCACGAGAAGCTTCAGGGAGCCCTCTGGGGACGCGAATTTTTTAAGATTTTATTGCCTTCGGAGAGGCGTTTTGGGAGAAATTTGTTGTCCGGGCACAAAAATAATTATTGACGTTGCGACTCAATTCTGACAATTATGGAAAACATCAAAGAGAGCCGGCCGAGGTTAATCAGTAAAACCCTTGGCCAAACCGCAAAAAAAAGAAATAGAAAATGAAAACCACTAGTCACCTTCTTCGCGCATTCTGCTGCGTCGTCGCACTAACCGCCACTTCGGCCTGGGCCACTGTCGTTACCTGGGAGCTAAATCCCAATGGCACGAACGGCAACGTCGGCTCTTCGTCGCTGGATCTTACTCAATCCGGATTCACCATCACCGCTCGCGGATACGACAACGTGGCGGGAGCGGACCCGCTTCATCAACTCTTTTTTAAGAGCGCGGCGGACAGTGGCGGCGGAACGGAACATGGCCTCGGATTAGTGGGAACACTGGATAATGAGCTGCAAACCAGCGGAGGCACTCCCTCCAATTATATCCAGCTGGATCTGCGTTCGATCCTTGGCCAGGGATTTAGCAACTTCCAGATCTCGGTCGGCAGCGTTCAGCCCGGAGAGTCGTTTCTACTCTTTGGATCGAACACCCAAGGCACGCTCGGCACCCAGATTGGCGGGGCGAATGGCAGCACCTTCGATGATCAATTCATCTCGGTAACCAACAGTTATCAGTTCATCTCGATCGCTGCAGGAGCGATGGATGTTCTGCCGGTAGCGTTCCGGGCCACGATTACGCCGGTCCCAGAAATGAGCGCTCTTTTCCCGGTCGTTGGATTGATCGCAGCCGTCTCGTTAACGCAGATTCTTCGCCGGCGCCGGGCGGCGCAGAACGCGGCATCGCTGGTTTAAGGTTGGTTTTCTTGTCTGTTTGACTTGGGCGGCCGTCTCTGAAAGGGGACGGCCGCTTCGTTTTTGGTTGGCCGTCGGCGCCTTGGCTTTAATTCAGTCCGCTCTCGGCCTTGGCAACCAGGGCTTTTTCTTCGGGAAGTAACTTTGCCTCGCTCGCCCGGCGAAGGTAGTCCCGCGCTTTGTCCTTCTGTCCAGCGGCCTCCAAAACAACGCCATAATATACCGCCACCGATGGGTCGCGTAGTTGATCGGGCGTCAGTTTGTCCATCGCTTGCAGCGCCCCTTTGATATCGCCTTTGGCATAAAGGGAAAAAGCGTAGGTCGACAGGAACGTAGCGTTTGAAGGATATTTGCTTACGAGGTCCGCAGCGATTTTTCGAGCGCGCTCCGCATCCGCTCCGAGAAGCAGGGAAACCTGAGCCAGGTTGTTTTGGAGAACCAAATCGTTCGGTAAGGCCTCAACGAGTCGAAGGAGCGTGCGGTAAAGGCCGGAGGTGTCGCCCTTCTCTGCGTAGTGCTGATAAAGCGTCTGGAGCGCCTCCATTCTGGTGTCGTCATTCTTTGCCAAAATCCAAAGCAGGTCGGCTGTCTCGTTTTCCCAGCCCCACAAAGCCACGGTGCGCGCCAGCAGGAGAAGAGACTGGGGCTGTGCGGCAGCCTCTTTTTGGGCAGCGATCCACTCTTGTTCTGAAGGAAACGTCTTATCCTGCCCGCGCAACGCGCGCGCGAGAAAAGCGCGACGAAGGAAATCGTGAGACTCCCATTTCGTATTTCGCGTCATCTTTTCGAGGCCGGACCAATCCTTCGCGCTGGAATACAACGCTGCAATCGCTGGCGGGACCGGCCATTTCTCCCGAGACTCCGCCGTCAAAGTCTGGGCGAATTTTATCCCGGCGGAAGCGGTTTCGTTACCGCTCATCCAAGAGAGCAAACTGGCCAGATCGACCGGATTTAAAACCGCTTCGTGCTCCAGTTTCGTTAGGTATTCCTCAAAAGCGGGGTCGTGAAGCTGCCGCAGAATCTCAAGATAAAGGAGCCGGTCACCGAGGGTCGCTTCCGGATAACTTTGGAGTTCGCTGGCCAGGGACTGCATGTGTTTTACATCAGCATGATGGGCGACCCCATCGGCGATCAAAGAGCGGGTGGCGCCCACGCGTTGTTTCGGATCGGCCCGCAATCGCTCCAGGATTTCCAGAGAAGCCTGTCGCTTCGCGGAATCGTTCGATCCCAACCGAATCAGCGCCAGTTGAAATTGGTAACCGAGATTGTCGGGCTCGATTGCGCTGGCCTGCGCCCAATGGCTTTCGGCCTCCGGGATGTTCTTCTCTATTTCGGCGACACGTCCACAGGCCGCGTGATAGCCAGCGGTCTTTTTGGCTGCGTCATCGAGAGAAGAAAGAGCTTTATTCGCCGTCGCGAGATCGTTTACCCGCAAAGCTGACCGAACAAGTCCCAGGACGTCCTCAGTAGTGTGTTGCGGAAGCGCAACGATCTTACGCCACCAATCCAGAGCTGCTTTGTCTCCCCCGCGGTCGGCGATTTGGGCAATAAGGCGGGCCGCGTCTGCATTGTCGGGGTTTATTTGCAAGGCCCGCCTGGCCGGCAGCATCGCTGCCTTTAGGTCACCGCCGCTCAGATACGCCGCAGAGACACGGACCAGGTGGCGCTCCTGCCACTGATGAAAAAGGCGGACGCCGACGATCGCGAGCGTAATGAAAAGAAACAAACCAAGGATTCCGCCAACGATGAGCTTGATGAATCGCCGTTCGGTTCTTTCAGAATACTTTTGCAACGGCTGAACCTAAATGTCAGCCTATTGAAGTCAATTTAGGCGCCTCAATCCGCCGTTTTGGATATCCAACGGGGGCGCCCCGCTCATTGCGGTCGCGAGCCAGCCTGGCCAGCGTTCCCAAGGTACCGCTTCTGCTTCCGTCGTAACTATGATCCTCATGCACTCCCGCCCCAAAGAGCAGCGGGAAGCGGTCCGCAACCTCGTGCACCTCGTCCTCATTCGGGACATGGGCACGTTCAATCCGGACCGTTTCAAGGACTGGATCAAGGACGTCGACGCTCGATTCCGCAAGGTGGGCTTGACGCTCCGTTTCGACATCCGATCGCGCACCGTCCATTTCACGATCAAGGAAATCCGGTCGGGACGAACTGCCTTCAGCTTCAGCGCATCGACGCGCGTCCAGTTTGACGACCGCGATGTAGCCATGTCGGTAGAGGATTTCAGCAAGCCGATCCGATAAGGCAAACCCGCGGCTCCGGCGCGATTCAGTCTAGAAGTCGCACCCATGGCTAAGAAACGCGCGCGTTCGTCGCACTGGCTCAATCAACAATGGTGGCGCTTTGCCCTGGCGGAGTGGATCGGCCTGAGCCTTGGCTTCCTGGTCATCGTCCTGATCTTCTGTCTCTTCTTCATCCGGCGACACACCCTCGAATATCATCTCGATCACACTTTCACCGTGCGGGATCCGGAGTTTTTCGGTTCGGCGCTGGCGCTTTCCGATCCGATGCCGATCGCCGGCAACAAGATCGAATTGCTCGCGAATGGCGCCGAATATTTTCCGGCGATGCTCAAAGCAATCGGTTCCGCTCAGAGAACGATAAACTTCGCGACCTATATCCTGCACTCGGATGAAATCGGCCGCCAGTTCCGCGACGCCTTCTGCGAGCGCGCCCGGGCCGGCGTGGAAGTGCGCCTTCTCCTCGACGGCATCGGCTCCGGCTGGGGCCTCGACAACTCAGACGTGCGGATGATGCAGGAGGCTGGCTGCAAGTTTGCCTACTATCATCCCACTCTTTCCCTTCGCATCGACCGCACGAATCGCCGGTCGCATCGGCGCGTTCTCGTGGTGGACGGCAAGGTTGCGTTCAGCGGCTCGGCCGGGTTTGCGCGGGAATGGGCGGGACATGCCGAGGATAAGTATCATTGGCGCGATACGCAGGTCCGTATCGAAGGACCGCTCGTAGCAAAATTCCAGGGGGCCTTCGAGGAGCACTGGGTAAAAACGTTCGGGGAAACTTTGAGCGGGGCCGGGCAATTCCCTGAGTTGAGGGAAGCTGGCGACCTAAAGGCGCAGCTGATCGCGTCGCACTCCTTCTCGATGGCGCCGATTCCTTTGCTCCAGGCGACGGCATTCGCCGCAGCCGAAAAACGGATCTGGATTACTAACCCCTACTGCACACCCACTGACGACCAGGTGGACCTTCTCGTGAAAGCAGTTAAGCGCGGTGTCGACGTCCGGCTCCTGCTCCCCGGGGCAAACAACGATCAGCCGCTAACGAAATCCGCCGGGCGCGCCGCCTACGGCCGAATGCTCGAGGGCGGCGTAAAGATTTTTGAATACCAGCCGACCATGATCCACACCAAGTCGATGGTGATAGATGGGCTGTTCTCGGTGTTCGGTTCGTCGAATCTCGATGCGCGCTCCTCGGAGATAAACGAGGAGCTCGACCTCGTCGTTTACGACGAAAGGTTCGGGCGTGAAGCGGAAGCGGTCTTCGAAAAAGATCTGCGCCAGGCCCGCGAATACACCTTGGAGGATTTCAAGAAACGCTCCTGGTGGGAACGCACCAGCGAGTGGCTAATGCTGCCTTTCCGTTCCCAACTCTAGCCCTCGCGGAGGTCATCTGGCGAGTGGCTGGCGGCCTT
>Ga0208078_1000440_pt1 | contig 11042 bp, 13 predicted proteins | sample NGESurdeep072012_3_FD_184468 | JGI IMG/M metagenome (GOLD analysis project Ga0208078, IMG submission 184468) | Arctic peat soil microbial communities from Barrow, Alaska - NGEE Surface sample 53-2 deep-072012 (SPAdes) | ecosystem: Environmental > Terrestrial > Soil > Wetlands > Peat ... | reverse complement strand
CGATCGCGCCGGCGGCGCCCTTGCGCGCGGCCCACAGCAGATCGCGCTCGGCCTGGTTGCGTGCCGCCCGCCATGAGAGCGCGCCGTGTTCGCGCGCGATCTTCGCCAAGACCGCTTCGCCGGCGGCGACGTCGTCCTGCGGGCCGGCGAGCTCGACCAGCAGCACGGCACCGGCGTTCTCCGGATAGCCCGCATGATAGTGCGCCTCGACCGCGCGCGTGATCAACGCGTCCATGATCTCGAGTGCGGTCGGCACGATCCCGCCGGCGATGATCGCCGAGACCGCCTCGGAGGCCGACTCCACGTCGGCGAACGCCGCGACGCAGACGCGCACCGCCTCCGGCAGCTTCATCAGGCGCACGTCGACCTCGGTGATGATCCCCAGCGTTCCCTCCGAGCCGACCAGGACGCCGGTGAGATCGTAGCCCGGATCGTCGATCGAGGTGCGGTGGAGGTCGCCCGCCGCATCGACGTACTCGATCCCGAGCACGTGGTTCGTCGTCGTGCCGTAGCTCAGGCAGTGCGGTCCGCCCGCATTCGTACCGACGTTGCCGCCGATCGTCGAGATCTTCTGGCTCGAGGGGTCGGGCGCGTAGAAGATCCCGTGACCGGCGATCGCGGTCGAGAGGTCGAGGTTGATGAGCCCCGGCTGAACGCGCGCGCGCCGGTTGCGGACGTCGAGCTCGACCAGCCGGTTCATCCGCGCGAACGAGACGACGAGCCCGCCGCGCGAGGGAACCGCCCCGCCGCACAGCCCGGTCCCCGCGCCGCGCGGCACCACCGGCTCCTCGCAGTCGCGCGCGATGCGGACGGCAATTGCCACCTCACGCGCATCGCGCGGGACGATCGCGGCCGACGGAAGCCGGTCCTCCGAGTACGCGTCGAAGGCGTACACGGCAAGATCTTCGGGCTCGCTTCGGACGACCTCGGGCCCGAGCGCGTCCCGGAGCCGCGACGCGAAGGCGGAGAGGGCCATAGATGGACTGCCGTACGAAGGGCGGCGGAACAGTTCCTGGAATCCGCTTGCTCGGTGTTCTTCTGGAAGAAGTGGACGAGGCGCAAGCCGGCCGCCCGGAGGCCCCTCGTGCGGGCGACGATCACGGAGACCCAGCGCCAAACCTATCGCGCCTCGGTCGAGTTCCCGGTCGTCTACACCGTCGAGGGCCGCGACGGGGCCCGCGGCGCGGTCGCGAGCGATCTCTCCTCCGGCGGTCTGCGGCTCATCGGCGACGAGGACTTCATGGAGGAGACACCGATCGAGCTGCGCTTCACGCTGCCGAACGAGCTCATCCACAGCGTTCACGTCGAAAAGGAAGTCTCGGTGGCCGGCGGGCGCGGGCGGACCACGAAGAAGATCATGGTGCCTCCCGAGCCGTTCGCCGAGATGACGGTGCGCGCGAAGGTCGTGATCTACTACTTCAACCTGCGGCGGCGAAAGTTCGCGCACGGGGTCGTCTTCGTCGACCTCGCCGAGCGCACGCAGGAAGAGATCCAGCGCTTCATCCACGTCTGGCAACTGCGCCTAATCCGCGAACGCGCCCACATGCGCGGCGAATGACGATACTTCGCGGGGTTGCAATCGTGCTCGCAATCGTGGTGAAGCTCATTGCTGCAGCGGTTGCGTTTTATTACGTGCACCCGATCGGTGTGCGCGTTGCCGAGAGCTGGATGGGTGTGCGCGGCTTCCGTGACGGCGCCGGTTTCGGACTGCTGTGCGCTGCGGCGGTCGCGACGGCGTTCGTCGCCGGCACTGTCCTTGCCGCGCTGGCGCAGGGTCGCGCGCGCGCGGTGCTGGCGGCGGGCGCGACGGCGCAGCTGTTTACGGCTGCAGGACTCTTCCTCGCGATCGCCTGGATCGCGACGTCGCTCTCGCTCCACAACGGTGCGAGGTTGATTGCGACGGACATGTACAACAAGTACCCGCCGATCCTGGCCTCGTATGACCTCGAGGCCTACTTCGTGCCACTGGGGTTGCTGGTGCTGATTGCCGACTTGGTTGTCACGCTCATCGCCGCGAACACTCCCCGCCGCGGGACGGCGCTCAGTACAGCAGATACTTCGACCGCAGCGATTTGAACGCGGCTAGTCCCGGTTGCCAAGACGCTATGATCGCGTCGGCGGAGGCGCCGGCGTTCAGCGCGAGGCGGACGGCGTCGGTGCCCCAGTCGCGGTCCATGATCTGCTCGTGGCCGGCGGGGACGTGGTACTTGCCTTGCGCGCGCGCGGCGGTGAGGAACTCGATCGCGGTGCGCACGCTCGGAAACACGTGCGGGTCGGTCACGTTGATCGACACGCCGCGCAGCGTCTTGCCGGACCAGAAGCCCTTGGTCGGCACCCAATCGGCGGCCTCGAACTCGACGCCGGGGATGCGGCGCGCGGCGAGCGCGTCGCGGAACGCGCCAGGCTCGAAGCCGTAGCCGCCGGCGTACTCGAACGGACGGTCGGTGCCGACGCCGTTGTTCACGCCGCCTTCGTCCACGAGACCGGTCGCAAGGTAGACCAGCGTCGTGCGCGCGTACGGGATATTCGGCGACGTTGGTACCCACTTGAGCCCTGTATCGGCCCACAGCATTTCGCGCTTCCAGCCTTGCATCGGGATCACGCGCAGCTTGCAGCCGATCCCGAACTGCTCGTTGAACAGCCGCGCAAGCTCGCCGACCGTCATCCCGTGGCGTTCGGGGATCGGATAGAGCCCGATGAACGACTTGAACTTGGGATCGAGCACCGGCCCGTCGAGCTGCACGCCACCGATCGGGTTCGGACGATCGAGCACCCACACTTCTTTGCCGTACTGCGCCGCCGACTCCATGACGTATGCCATCGTCGAGACGTACGTGTACGGGCGCGCGCCGACGTCCTGGATGTCGAACAGCAGCACATCGATCCCGTCGAGCATCGCGGCTGTCGGGTGACGCGTCGGGCCGTACAGGCTGTGGACGGGGAGCCCCGTTTTTTCGTCGATCGACGAGCCGACGGTCTCGCCGGCGCCCGCGGCGCCCCGGATCCCGTGCTCCGGACCGAACAGCGCCTTGACGGCGATCCGGCCGTTGCGGTGCACCGCGTCGGCCAGCGGCTCGCCGGTGGCGAGCACGCCGCTGGGATTCGTGACGATCCCGACGGTGCGCCCGCGCAGCTCCCGCCACGCGTCGCGCACGAACGCGTCGTCGCCGAGCACGAGCTGCGTCGCGCGCGCGGCGCTCGGCAGCGCGAGTGAGGCCGCGGTCGCGGCGACGAACGTCGCGCGTTTCACGGCTAGATGAACTCCGGGTGGATGTCGGCCGGGATCAGGTCTGCAGCCGCCGCGCGGGCGAAGAGATCCTCGACGGCCGCGATCCCGTCGTCGCCGATGTCGTCGCTGTACTGGTTGACGTACAGCTCGATGTGCGCGCGCATGACGGCGTCGTCCATCTCGAACGCGTGGGCGCGGACGTAGTAGATGATCTCGCTCTCGCGCTCGCGCGCGAAGCGCAGGCTGCGGCGGATCGCTTCGTCGATCGCGCGCGCGTCTTCGTCGGGAACGTCGCGCCGCACGAGGATCGCGCCGAGCGGGATCGGGTGCCCGGTCTCGTGCTCCCACCAGACGCCGAGGTCGATCACCTCTTCGAGCCCCGCCTTCTGGTAGGTGAAGCGCGACTCGTGGATGATCAGCCCGGCGGCGACCTCCTCGTTCGCGACCGCGTCGACGATGCGGTCGAAGCGCATCTCGACCGTTTTCGGTTCGCGGCCGAGCGCGAGGCGGAGCAGCGCATACGCCGTCGTGAAGTGGCCCGGGATCGCAAACGTGGCGTCCTCGGCGAAATCGGTCAGCAACGGCGCCTTGGCGTCGACGCCGGGCCGGGCGACGACCAGCGGCCCGCAGCCGCGCCCCAGCGCACCGCCGGCGCGCAGGATGCGATAGTGCCCGAGATACGGGATCGCTCCGTAGCTCACTTTCGTCAGCTCGAAGCGGCCTTCACGCGCAGCGCGGTTCAACGCCTCGACGTCGTCGAGCACGACCTGCACCGAGGGCGCATCGTCGAGCAAGCCGTTGGTCAGCGCGGCGAAGATGTACGTGTCGTTCGGGCACGGCGAGTACGCGAGCGAGTAGAGCCTCTCCTGAGCGTGTCGAAGCGTCATACGGAGAGCAGAACGTCGAGCAACGCGTCGGTCGTTGCAACCGCCGCCGCGGCGCCTGCGCGAAAATTCCACTCGTTCGAGGCGCGCTCGCCGACCAGGTTCGACACGCCGCGAATCTCGATCGCCGGCACCTCCGCCAGTTGTGCCGCGCGCAGCACCGAGTAACCCTCCATCGACTCGACGTCGGGCCGGAAGCGGTGCGCCAGCACGAGCGCTCGCGCGGTCGTGGTGGTGACGATCGCCGAGGTCACGCCGCGGCCGACGATCACCGGCACGGCACCGGACAGGAACGGGCGCAGCAGCGCCGGATCGGCCTCGACGTGACGGACCAGCTCGAGGCCGCCGGGGAGCGGGAACGCCGTCCCGTCCTCGAGCCCCAGCTCGGCATAGTCTTCGCGCGAGCAGACGACGGCGTCGCCGACCGTGCAGCGGTCGCGGAAGCCGCCCGCGATCCCGGCGTTGATCACCGCGTCGTACCGCTTCGCGGCGAGCGCGCGCATCGTGCCGAGCGCGGCTTCGACCGGGCCGACGCCGGCGGCGATCACCTCGACGCCGTCACGCGGCGGAAGCGCCGCCAGCTCCTGCGCTACCGCGCAGACGACGAGGATACTGATTTCGGGACCAGGTGGCTCGCAACCCAGAGCGGCCCGACGAGCAGGTGCAGCAGGTTCGTGAGGAACGCGGGCGACTTTCCTTCGTAGGCGTGTCCGACGAACTGGAAGATCCAGCCGACCACGAAGGCGCCGATCGCGAACGGCCACGTCACGTACGCGGCGAGCGTGTAGAGCACGAACATCGCGCCGATTGCGACGAACGCGGCCCAAATGACGCCGCGACCGGCGCCGCCGAGGAACAGATAATAGACCGCGGTCACGAGCACGGCGACGGCAGCGAGGTCGTGTGGCTGGCTCCAGACGACCGGCAGCGTGACCAGCCGCAGCAGCGCGATGATGCCGAGCACGATCAGCGGGATCCCGATCTCGTGGCACACCAGGTTGCGCCGGTCGCGGTGATACGCTCCGTAGTCGTCGAACAGCTGCCGTCCCGTCTGCATCCCGATCACCTCACGCCGATGAACTTGTGCGTCTGCAGCGAGAGCCGCAGGCGGCCCGGATCGCGCTTCGCCGCATCGATCGCAAGCGCGACGTTCGACGGCTTGTTGCCCTCCGGCTGCAAGAACAGCGGCGTGCTCTCCGGGAACGAGCCGATCCATTCCTCCGGCACGCGGCCGTCGACGATCAGCTTCGCCTCGTCGGCTCGGCGCGCCATCTCCGGCGCGAGCCGCTCCTTGGGCGAGACCGTCAGCCAGACGTCGCCCGGGAGCTCGGCCGGCAACGTCCCGTTCGACTCGATGTGGACCCGGCGGCCGTCGGCGCGCAAAGCGTCGATCAGCGCTCCGGTCTCGCGTTGCGCGAGCGGCTCGCCGCCGGTGAGGATCACCATCGGGCACGAGCCGCCTGCGTCGCGCACCCGGGTGACGACGTCGGCGACCGACCCGAAGAACTTCAGCGAGTAGTCGGTGTCGCAGAACGAGCAGCTGAGGTTACAGCCGGCGAGGCGGACGAAGACGGCGGGTGTTCCGGTCCACGTCCCCTCACCTTGCACGCTGTAGAAGATCTCAGCCAGCTGCAGCACCGTGTGCCTGTCAGTGCGTAGCCTGGCGGCGGGCGCGGATCACCTGCACGGTGACGACGGAGTTCGCCGGGACGGTGACGTTCTGCTTCGCGTTCTTGGCGTAGATGAAGCCGCCGGCCGCGCCGAGCAGCCCGCCCGCGTTGGTGCCGAGCTTCTTGCCGACGATGTTGCCGATGATCATCCCGGCGACCGCGCCGCCGGCCTCGTTCACGACGTTGCTCTTCGTGTTCACCTGAACGCCGGTCGCGCGGCCGTCGAGCGCGTACGAAGCGCCCGAACGCGTGTGCAGCTTGTCGAAGGCGAGCGAGATCTTCCCGGCGCGGCCCTGGCCGGCGGGCTGGACGGAGTCGACGTGACCGTAGATCGTGGCGCCGTTGATGTTGTTGTCCTGCGAGTGGACGTTCGACATCGTGAAGCGCTGGCCGACGACGGCCGACTTCGAGTCGAGTTGCTGGTCGATCGTACCGCTCAGCTCGGTCCCGGCGGTCACCTGGGCAGAGGCGACCAGGGGGACGAGCGCCAGCGCGGCGACGGCTGCGAGGGTTGAGAGTCTGCGGATCATTCGAGTGCTAGCTCCTATCGATTGCGGTGGGCCTCCCGGCTCTTTACCCGGTCTGAGTCAGAGGATCGCCCTTCCGAAGAACGACGCAGGCCTTCCGAGTCTCCCACAAGGTAAGCTCTGCAAGCCCAGGGAGCTGCTGCGACAGACGCTCCCACACCCACACCACGATGTTCTCCGCGGTCGGATTTTCGATCAGCTCGTTCAGCGAGCGATGGTCCAGCTTGCTGACGACCGCTTCCTTGATGATGCGCGAGACGACGTCGAAGTCCTCGACCATCCCGGCTGCCGGGCCGCCGGCCTGCAGCGGCCCTTCGAGCGCGACGTCGAGGCGGTACGAGTGCCCGTGCAGGCGCGCGCACTTGCCAGGATGGTTCGGAAGCACGTGAGCCGCCTCGAACGTGAAGGACTTGCGGATTTGCACAGCCCACGGGTTTCGCCGTGACCACCAATCGCTCCCGACTCGTCTGCCAGATCCTCACCGGCGAAGTCGCGCCGCCGCTCCTGGCCTCCGGGCTCTACGACGTCGGCGCCGACGGGGTGCCGCGGGTCCTCCCGTCGGTCGGCGGGATCACCTTGAACGTTCGGGTCGGGGACGGCGCCTTCGCCTTCGAGGGCGATCACGTCGAGCCGGCGGTCAGCGTGCGGCACCGCGACGACAAGGTCAACGCGGCGTTCTGCACGCTGGTCTGCATCGGAAACGCCGCCACCGTCGCGAGCGGCGATGCGAAGGGCGAACGCGGCGTCGTGACCGGCAAGCACGGCGGGATCGAGCACGTCATGATCGACTTTCCGCCGGCCGTGATGGAGCGCATGCAGCTGGGCGATTCGATCTCCGTGCGGGCTGCCGGGGTAGGGCTCGAGATCGAGGACGCCGGCGACGTGAAGGTTTTCAACTGCGACCCCGATCTGTTCGAGCGCCTCGGAGTGGAGCGCGCCGGCGATCGCTTCCGCATCCCGGTCGCAAAGCGCGTCCCGTCGCGCGTGATGGGCTCGGGGCTGGGCCGCCAAACCGTCGCTCGCGGCGACTACGACATCCAGTGCTTCGACGAGCCGACGGTGCGCGAGTTCGGGCTGCGCGAGCTGCGGTTCGGCGATCTGGTCGCGATCGTCGACGCCGACAACTCGTTCGGCCGCGTCTACCGCAGCGGCGCCGTGACGATCGGGGTCGTCTCCCACGGCATGTCGTACATCGCGGGACACGGGCCGGGCGTGACGACCATCTTGACGTCCGCGAGCGGCGGAATCGAGCCGCGCATCGATGCGGGCGCGAACCTGGCCACGATCTTGGGGCTGCGATGAACGACCCGCGCATCGATCCGATCTCGCCCGAAGAGCGCGCCGAACCGGTCGTCGTCGTCCCGTACGATCCCGCCTGGCCGGCGTCGTTCGAGCGAGTGCGCGCGCCCGTTGCTGAGGCGCTCGGCGATTTGGCGGTCGGTATCGAGCACATCGGCAGCACCGCCGTCCCCGGGCTCGAGGCGAAGCCGATCGTCGACGTCGACGTCGTGATCCGCCGCGCCGGCGATCTGGACGAGGTCGTGCGACGGCTCGGGCAGCTCGGCTATACGCACCTGGGAGATCTCGGGATCGTCGGACGGGAAGCGTTCCGCGCCACGAAGCAGATGCCGCGCCACCATCTCTATGTCTGCGCGTCCGGTGCGGTGCCGCTGCAGGCGCACCTGATCCTGCGCGACGCGCTGCGGGGCGATCCGGCGCTGGCGGCGCAGTATGGCGCCCTCAAGCGCGAACTCGCGGAACGCTACCGCGAGGACCGGGACGCGTACACGGAGGGGAAAAGCGTCTTCATCACCGCAGTCTTACTGCGCGAGCGCGACGGCCGCGACAAGCGAGCCCATCGGCGCCGCAAGGGGTAGGAGGCGATCGCGCATGGCGCAGCAACTGAGTCCCAACTTCACGCTGGCGGAGCTGACGACGACCAACACCGGGCTCGACAACACGCCGAACGCCGATGAGATCGAGCGCCTGCGCTTGCTGGCGGCGTTCTTGGAGAAGGTGCGCGCCGTCTTGGGTAACCGCACGATGACGATCAATTCAGCCTTCCGCAGCGAAGCGGTGAACAACTCCGTCGGCGGGGTGAAGAACAGCGCGCACCGCCTCGGATATGCGTGCGACTTCGTGTGCCCGAGCGCCGGCTCGCCGCTCGACGTGTGCCGGGCGCTCGACGCTGCCGGAACCGCCGGCACGATCGTCTTCGACCAGCTGATTCAGGAAGGGACCTGGACGCACATCTCGCGCGATCCGACCGGCAGCGGCACGGGCGCACCGCGGAAGATGCGGCTGACGCTGATCGGGCCGGGCAAGTACGCGAGCGGAATCAAGCCTACGCCGTGATCTCGCGGCCTCAGCGCTTCGCGCGGCGGACGTGCACGGCGTTCGCGCGGTAGTCGAACCAGAGGTCGTAGGTTTTCAGCAAGTCGGTCCCGATGATCCCGTCGACGTCCTCGGTGCCGAGGTCGGCGTTCGCGACGTCGGCGGTCGCGCCGCGGGTGTAGATTCCGCCGAACTCGAAGGTCGGGAGGCGGGTCGGTTCCGCGTTCGTGTAGCCGCCGATTCCGCGCACGTGCATCGTGCTGGCGACGCGTTCCGGCGTGAAGTCGCCGCGCTCGGCGAACGCCATTTCGAACACGGTGCGGTTTGCGCCGGTGTCGAGGATGACGCGACCGTTGGCGCTGCCGGCGCGCGCCTGGACCGCCGGCGTCTTGTCGTCGAGCGCGACGGTGACCGCAGCGGTATCCGTGGGCGCGCGGAAGTGTTCGGGCGCGATCGCCTCGGCGAGGTTCTTCTCGAGATCGAAGTGTACGACGGTGTCGGCGAAGAACTCGAACCCGAGCAGGCCGGCGATGTGCGTGTGAGCGTCGGCGTGGAACGGAATCGTCACTACGCGGCAGACGACGTTGCGCATTCGCAGGCCGCCGAGGGTGATCTGCGGCGCGATCGTCGTGCTCTCGGGGAACGTTCCCAGCGTCGAGCCGACGCGCCCTCCGTAGTGGTCCAGGCCCTGCTGCTGCACGACTGAGGGGTCGACGACGATCCCGGCTGCGCCCGAGTCGAGCAAGAAATCGTACGCCCCGCGACCGACGATGACGCGCACGACGGCGAGCCCGTTGACGAAGCGGACGGGGAGCCGGACCGTCGTCTGCCGCTCCGGAAACTCGACCAGCCGGCGCGTCGGTGGTTGATCGACGTCGCGCACGTCGGGCGTCGTGTCGAGCGAGCGGTTCACCAGGATCTGCTCGCGCTCGTTGCCCAGCGAGTCGGTGGTGCGCACGCGCGACGGTTCGGGGACGCCCTCGACGCTGCGATAGTCGTCGTAGGTCGTGCTGTACCGCCGCCGCCGCTCGACGTACTCGCGCCGGACGAGATTGCCGCTGCGCTTGTCGACGAACAGCCACTCATGCCGTCCGGTCGGCGGGTTCACCTCGACCACGTACGCGCTCAGTGCCGGCGAATCGCCGATAACGTGCACGTAGTGCTCGTCGCCGGGTTCGCGGAACGTGCGCTCGCTGACCGCGTCGCGCTGTTCGTGGATCCCTGGATAGGAGAAGACGATCCCGTTGCGGTTTTGCTCCCAGCGGACGCCGTGCAGTACGCCGCGCTCGTACGAGAGCGGTCCGAGCGTCGTCGTCTCGCGGACGTCCTTGCCGAGCCGGTTGACGCGGTACGAACCGACCGTGCCGTCTTGAAAGAGCCGCCAGTCCTCGAGCACCGTGACCGCCCGCGTGTGCTCGCGGGCGTGCGCGCGCTCGTACAGCGTACGGACCCGCGCGAGCGGGGCGCTCGCCGCGACGAGCCCTCCGGGTTCGTCGTCGATCGCCGCCCCAGCGGGCGCGGCGGCAATCACCAGAGCGGTCAGCAGCAAACCCGAGCGCCAAGCCCGGCGGGTTCGGCCAAAGGCCGAACCCACTAGAGCGATCCCACCGGTCCCATCGCTTCCAGCCGCTTCTTGAGATCGCTCAGGAAGCCGCTCGCGACGGCTCCGTCGACGACGCGGTGGTCGAGTGACATGCAGACGTTCATCATCGAACGAATCGCGATCGAGTCGTCGTCTCGTACGACCGGGCGCTTCACGACCGCTTCGCTCGTGACGATCCCCGCTTGGCCGGGGACCAGAATCGGCGCGCTCAAGATCGAGCCGTTGGCGCCGGTGTTGTTCACGGTGAACGTCCCGGCGGCGAGATCGTCGGCGCCGAGCCGCCCTCGGCGCGCTTTGTCGATCAGCTCCCCGGCCGCGAGCGCGATCCCCTTGATCGAGAGCTTGTCGGCGTTGCGGATCACCGGCACGATCAGGTTGCCGTCGGCCGCGATCGCGATCCCGACGTTCACCTCACGGTGGACGCGGATCCCCTCCTCGGTGAACGAGGAGTTCATCAGCGGAAACGTCGCGAGCGACTCGACGACGGCCCGGATGAAGAACGGCAGCAGCGTCAGTTTGACGCCGTACGCCTTCTCGAACGCGTCCTTCTCACGGGCGCGCCATTTCCAGACGTTGCTGACGTCGACTTCGGTCATCGTCCAAGCGTGCGGGGCGGTGCGTTTCGAGTCGACCATGCGCTGCGCGATGATCCGGCGCGCCTGTGTCAGCGGGATCAGTTCGCCCGGGCGGGCACCCGCGTACGACGGCTTCGCGCGGGTCGCGACAGCCGCCGTAGACGGCGGCGCAACGGCTCCCGCAACGGCGGGAGCCGCGACCCCCGCGCTCGGAGCGGCC
>Ga0208078_1000439_pt1 | contig 11052 bp, 9 predicted proteins | sample NGESurdeep072012_3_FD_184468 | JGI IMG/M metagenome (GOLD analysis project Ga0208078, IMG submission 184468) | Arctic peat soil microbial communities from Barrow, Alaska - NGEE Surface sample 53-2 deep-072012 (SPAdes) | ecosystem: Environmental > Terrestrial > Soil > Wetlands > Peat ... | reverse complement strand
AGCGCACCGTGATACGGAAGCACCTCCGGCGCGCCGATCATCTAGCTCGGCGCCTAAGTCCCGGGGGCTCAGCACGCGCTCGACTCTCGCGAACGCCCGTACTCGTGGCGCGCTGCTGCGATGCACGCCAGAACCCACGCGCCTCCAGCGAGATACCCCGCCGTCACGTCACTCAGATAGTGTACGCCGAGGTAGAGCCGGCTGAAACCGATCGCGACGATGAGAATCGCGGCGCCGATCGCGATCGCGATGCGCGCGCGCGCGCTGGTGACGTAGTCGCGGAGCAGATACGCGAGCATCGCATATGTCACCAGCGAGTTCATCGCATGCCCGCTCGGGAAGCTCCACGAGTGGTTCGAAATGAATTCGGATGCGACGTCGGGGCGCGCACGCCGAAACGCCAACTTGAGCACCTCGTCGAGCACGACTCCGCCCACGATGGCGACGGTCCAGATCGTGAACGACCGCCACTCGCGGCGCACAGCCAACACGATCGCGAAGATGACGTCGACGGCGAACAGGAGCTGTGCACCCAGCCAGCTCACGAACACGAACGCGCTCTCGCCTCGCTCTGTCCCGTGAAGCTGCAGCCAGTTGAGAACCGAGAGATCGAGACGAGTGAGCCACGCCTGTTCGCTGAACTCATCCGCCAGCACGGCGAATCCCCAGAGCAGCAGCGCGATCATCGCCAGCGAGAGGAACAGCCGCACTCCAACCACGGCGGATCGCGCCGGATCAGGGGCGACCGTATCCAGGCGCGAAGCTCGCTTGCTCACGACTGGGGCTTCGCTTGCCCCGCTGACTTTCTGGCCGCGGCCACGCTGTCTTCCCGCGCCTCGCGCGCCTCGGTTGCGGCGCTCTCGTGATGCACGCCGACCACGGCGCCCGTAATCGCGTTGACATTCACTTCCTGAATTCCCGACTTGCCCGGCACCTTCACGTCGAAAGAATAGATCAGCCGGCCGTGCTCTCGCTCGAGCTCCTCGGCCGCGACCTGACCGTGCCTCACCCTGTGGAGTGCGATCGTGCGGGCCGAGTCCAGTGAGATCTTCGCTTCCGCGGCCAACACCGGATCGACTTTCGGGGGGCTCGACGCTGCGACTTGTTGCGCGCGAGCGAGCTGCGGCATGGAGGCCGCGAGCACGAGAGCGCTGATATACAGGCGTGTGCGAAGCATTTCCATCTCCGGTGACGTGACGACCGGAAGCTAGTGTCACGACCTGACGCACCGATTACGCTGGTCGAAGCGGAGCGTGCGGGAATGTCACCGGAAAGACAGGAGTCGCCGCCGGCGTTGTTGGCAACGCGGGTGCGCAACGGGTGTAATCAGGGAGTCAGCGATCCGTCGTATCATGGTAGCGACATTGCTTCATTGAACCCCAACGCACCCGAATCAGAGCAGTCATGATCGCTGTGCTCATTTCGCCACCCCACTCGACACCAATCGCCGTTCGTGACGAATCCGGGTGTGCCGGATTCGGTTGTGCCGGATGATGGGTAGCGCCACAGGTCGCGAACTTCTGCGTCCGCTCACCGAGTGGGCAGAGGTCGAATCGAGAGTCTTGCGTACGCTCGTCTATGCGGCCATCGCACTCATGGTGATCGGCCTGACGGCGCAACGAAGCTATTACCCACATCCCCATTGGACGTTTTGGATCTTCCGTGCCTCGTTCTGGCATCTCGTGCATGGACAGAATTTGTACGCGCGCTACGGAAATCATGATCTGTTCAAATACAGCCCAACGGCCGCGTTGTTCTTCGCACCATTCGCATGGCCATCGTTCGTGGTCGGACTCCTTCTTTGGAATGCCGTTAACGCCGCCGCCCTGATCGTGGCGATGAACCTCATCTTGAATCGCAATGATACAACGCTCGCGCTCTTACTGCTGATACCGGAGTTGTTCAACGCTTTACAGGCTTCGCAGAGCAATGCACTGGTAGCCGCGCTCATCCTCGCAGCGTTCGCGGCCCTCGAACACGGGCGACAGCTACGCGCCGCTCTGTCTATCGCGCTTGGAGTTGCGATCAAGATCTTCCCCATCGCGGCTCTGAGTCTCGCGCTGTTTCATCCGCGACGTGCTCGCGCGATCATGATTCTAGCTGTTACCGGTGCCGTGCTGTTCCTTCTTCCGCTGATCGTCACGTCTCCTTCGATGCTTCTGGCACAGTACGGCTGGTGGCACGATGTCGAGACTTCCGATGCGATTGAGCGCGGCGCCTCAGTCATGCAGATGTTGAACCAGGCGCTTGGCGTGACGTGGCCCAATTGGCCTGTACAGCTCGCAGGGACGATCGTTCTGCTCCTCCCGCTTGCACGACGCGAACAGTGGCGGTGCAGACACTTCCGGTTGACCTATCTCGCCTCGCTGCTGGTGTTCGTGGTGATCTTCAACCACCAGGCGGAGCGACCCTCATTCGTCATTGCGGCGACGGGAGTGGCGATCTGGTTCGTGGAGTCGCCGCGCGACCGCCTTCGCCTTGCGCTCGCTCTCTTTAGCCTCACCGGCCTACTGGCGTGGAGCTACATACCGGTGTGGGTAATGATGCAATGTGAGCTGCTAGGAGTGTTGAAGCCGACTACACGCGTGGTCCGATCGTCGCCGCCGAGTTTCGGGTAATGACTAGCTACGCGTCATCCGCTCGGCGAGTGTACGCCGCGCGAGCGCAATCCAATAGGCATTGGTAAGGCGCGCCTGTACCTCGGCTCTTGCAAAGAAGTCGTGATACTCATCGTGCCACTCCTTCATCGACTGAGCGGTGATCTCGTCCCACTCGCTCACGATCACGACGGGGAGCCCATCGTAGAGCGAGTCGAGCGGCGAGCGCTTGACGATGGGGATGTTGCCGAGGAGGAGAGATTCCCACGTGCGATGACAGTCCAGGCCATGACCGCGCGGGCTAACGACGAATGCATAGCGAGTCTTCTCGCGCCAGAGTTGACTGCGCGTCAGTTTGCGGCGTTGGAAGTCGACATTCGGATTATCGCGGAGCACGCAGTACGCTGCCTGTCGCGAGTCGGTCGGGTGGACGTAGTGTCCAATGTTGAAGTGGAAGTCGGCGTGCGCGCGTACGAGGCGATCGGCGTTCGCCGGCATCGTCGCTCGCAGCCGTTCGATCTCGTCCTCCTGCTGGCGTGGAGTCGCCTGCCAGTGTCCCCACCTGCGCCCATTCGCGATGGTGTGGAAATCGAGGCCGATGGGAATGGGAAATATCTTACCGCTGGTGTCGGTGCCGTCGAAGTTCTGGGCGAACCAGCAAATCAGATTGTCATTGGCGAGCAGATCGCCGGCTCCCTCGAGCTCCGAGGGAATGGCCAAGTCCTCATCGCCTGTGATGAGCGCAAACCGAGCGTTGATGTTCGGCAGCACCTGCTCGAGAAACACTGGAAGGGAATTCGCCCGTACCCACACTAGGTCGCCATCGCGGACATCGGAGTAATCATCGAGATCGAACGGCAGCGGCGGACGTCCGCCGCCGCGCTGCTTTCTGATGCAGTCGAGGCCGCCGTTGTGATCGCACAACAGCGCTAGCCCACGACTCCAGAGATACCGTGTCGGTGTGTAGGAGCTCCGAGTGTTGAGTCGTGCGCCGGCGAATGCAGTCAGCGCATTGAGAGTGTCGGCTGGCAACCGCCACCAGTCGCTCACGTCAGCTCGCCGCTCTCGGTGACCTGAGGCTGTGATGCTCGCAATATCGCGCCATCGCTCCGTGCAATCGCAACCCAGAGCGCCGCGCACGTCACGCCGGCGAGTAGTCCGCCAAGCACGTCGGATGGCCAGTGCGCGCCCAAATACACTCGGGCTATCGCCGCGGCGACAACGAAGATGACGGCGACGCACCTCACCGCTCTGCGGCTCCCCGCGGAAGCGATCGTGCGACTGAGTACGAGCGTCCCCAGGCCGAAGATGACCACGGCCATCATTGCGTCAGCCGACGGGTACGCGGGCCCTCCCGCCGCCGTCAACTTCGGGCTGATGCCGTGCGGCCGCGCACGATGGATCTCCAGCTTGAGAATGGCGTTCAACAGCTGCGCGGTGACGCACGCTGCCACGTAGTACCAGCCAGTGCGCCACCCATCTCTTCGAAAGATCAGCAGCGCGAAGAGAATTGCCGCAGGGATCGCAAGCTTGCCGGACGCGAACGTCACCGCGAGGAGAGCGGCCGTCAGAACCGGCGATGCGCTTGCTCGCAGCGAGAGAATCAAGTCGTGATCGATGATCGCAGTGCGCCCGGCGATCACCAAGGCGGTGAGAATCGAAAAGAGCACGAGTGCCACCAAGGCAAACCCAGCAGCGAAGAGATCTACTCGCTGGACAAACTTCGTCCGGCGGGAGATCTCCCCACGCGCATTGACGACCGTGACTGGCGCGCTCACGATGCTTCTCGCGAAGCGGGTCGGCTCTTGCCTAGTGCGTGATCGCGAAGAAGCGGCTCGCGATCACTGGTCCACGCGCCGGCCTGCCGCCGGGGCCGGGAGGCGCATCGGCGGGCGCCGGACCGTACTCCGGCTGGAAGAGATACGCGACGTGCCGCACTGGATCGACCGCAATGGTCTTCGCGCCCCGCATCGTCGGCACCGTCGCGACGACCGTGTACTTGTCGCGCGAGTCCTGGTGCACGACCGTCACGCTGCTATCGCGACCAGCAGGGATGTAGATGAGCTTCTGTGAGGGATCCCAGCCGAGCGCGTCGACGCCGTCACCGTTGGCGATTGTCGCAACGACCTTGCCGGTGGTGCCATCGACGACCACGGACATCTTGCCGCATCCCGCGAAGATGCGATCGCTCGCCTTGTCGTACGCGATCCCCGTCGGTCCCTCGCACGGCGTAAGCGGCCAGGATGCGGTCGCCTTCATCGTCTTCATGTCGACGACCTGGATCGTGTTCTTCCCCTCGTTGTTGACGTAGAGCTGCCCGCGGCCATTGCTCGCGGCGCCCTCCGGGCCATCGTCCTCGAGCTCCGCGCGCCCCAGCACATCGCCGGACTTCGGATCGAGCGTCACGACGGTTCCAATCGGCCGGCTGTGATTCGTGAGGACGACCCGGCCATCGGCGTCGTCGTACATGATGCCATCGAGCCCGCCCGTTGCAACCTTGATCTTGCGAATGACCGCCAGCGTCTTGATATCGAACATCGTGACGGTCGAATCACCACCATTGGTGATGAAGCCGTGTCCGGACTTCGCCGCGAGCGCTATCCCGTGCGTGCGCGGTGTGTCGGGAATGTCGCCAACCACTTTGCCCGTCGCACCGTCAATGACCATGACGTGCGTGCCGCGCGAAACAAAGACGCGGCCGGTCCCGGGTTCGGCGGTGAGATAGTCGGTGCCGCCGTCGCCGCCGATGTTGGATTCGACGACGTGAAACGTTTGCGCGCGAGCGGGCTGCGACGCGGAGACGACAGCCGCGACAAGCATTGCGGCGACGGGCGTCAACGATGCTCTGGTCATTCAATTCCTCGGGATTGGCGCTACATGGTTGTCACACGATGCTGCACCTGAAGCTTGGATATTCGCACCTTACGCCCCGGTTACAGCCGAGCTACGTCACCTTCGCGAACCACCTCACCCAACTCTCGAGCTCGCGCCGATCGACCTCGTCGAATGCGGCAAGCCTCTCCGAATCGATGTCGAGCACGGCGATCAGCTCACCGCCGCGATCGAGCACCGGCACCACGATCTCCGATCGCGAGCGCGCATCGCACGCAATGTGTCCGGGGAACGCATTCACGTCAGGGACGATGAGGGTTTCTTTGTGCGCCGCCGCCGTTCCGCACACGCCCTTTCCGAATTCGATCTCGAGGCAGCCGATCGTGCCCTGAAACGGACCGACGATCAGCTTCGCTGCCCCAACTCTCCGATAGAATCCCGTCCACAGATGTCCGAAGCCCAGCTGCAGCACGCACGCCATCGTCGACATCAGCGCGATCTCGTCCGTCACTCCCTCACACAGCGCATCGAACTGCACGCGAAGCGCGCGATACGCCTCCGTCTTGTCGAGCGCTCGAACATCGAGTTGCGTCTCTGCCATCGTGTATTTGGTATCAGGGGAGTGTCCTACACGATGAGAATAGTAGAGGCCGGGCGCCCCAGGGGGCGAAGCCTCGAGCGCTCTCGCCGGCTCGGTGCCCTTACTTCGCCGCGAAGTACTTGCCGCACAGCGCGCCGAGTTTCTTCGCCAGCTCCTCACCGCGCGTCTTGGTGAAGTCGCTCTCCGTTCCCGACTGGCCGATGCCGAGCAGCTCCACGGCGCAGTACACCTTTCCCTTCTTCGCAAGGATCTCGGTGCCGTTGCTCGCCAACCGCACCGCCCGCTCGCCGATGCCCGCCAAAGGAGCGTACTTGACGCTGTCGCGACTCTTCGTGACGTCGTCCCACGCCATCTCGATGCTGGCGCCCGGGCGCACCTTGATCGAGCCGCCCTCGTTCGCCGTGTCGAAGGTGCATGAGCCGGGCCATAGCGTGTCGTTGCTCACCTTGGCGGGAAGATTCAGGATGCCGACGGCATCCGCCGACGTGTAAATCTTGCTGCAGTCGACGGGTGCCTGACTATCCTCATCCGACGCGTCCGATGCATCCGCCCCGGGCGACGCTACCGACGTATCGCTGCGCGACGACTCCGCCTTCGACTTCGCGCACGCGCTCGCCGCGCCGAATGCGCAGGCGAGGGCGATGAGCTCGAGCTTCAATAGTGACATGATGTTCTCCGTATGGTTGAGTGAGATGTTTTAGCGCCTGATCATCGTCGAGCGCTTCGCCGTCTCCGAGCTCAGGAGATTGATCACGGCGTCGCGCGTCTTCGGGTCGTTCGCGAAATGCTTGCGCGCTTCCGCGATTAGCGAGTCGCGCTGCGCCGCGAGCTCCGCTGGCGTCTTTCCGGTGAGATATGCATTGAGCTTCGTGGAAAAGTTGGCTTTGTACGTCTCGACCGAGCCGCGATTCGACCGCGCCTTCACGCGCACAGCCTCGTACTGCGTCATTCGCTGCGAGAAGCCCTGAAAGCGCGCCAGAAACGCCGCCTTCGTCTTCTGTTTGCTCGCGGCGAAGTTCGTCATCACCTGGTTGAAGGGCACGTGTCCCACCACGATTGATGTCATGCGCGCGGATGCGCCTGCCGGCGTCTCGGACTTCGGCAACAGCGCGTTCAGCGCCGCAAGCGCAGCCGGAGTTCGATCGCGAAACAGCACATCCATCGCGCTCGCGATCTTCTGCGCATACTCGGCCCTCCCCTGCAAATCCGTATAGCTCGGCTGCGCCGCCTGGAACGCCTGATTGGGGCCCGCGGTAATCGCGTCGATCACCTGGCCCACGCTCACGTTGAGATTGTTCATGATGGAGTTCGCCATGGCCTCGATCGCCGAAGACGGGCTCGTGAGATCGGTCGGATTCGTGAGCATCGACGTCAGCTGCGACAGCAGATTCTTGAACGGCGTCGATATCGCCTGATCGGCGATCGCCTGTGCGGACTTGATTCCCGTTCCCTCCGTAGCCCGCGCATTCGCCATCTGCTGATTTACGGCGGACAGATCTTGATCGCCTGCCGCACGCGCCTTCGATATCTCCGCGCTCGCGCGATCCATCTCGGGCATGAACTGCCGCGCCGGCTCGGCCAGCGGCTTCAACGTCGCATTGCTCTGCGCGGCGGTCGTCGCCGTGAGCGGTGCGCCACTCGGCGCCGCCGGATGCGCGACCGTGATGTTCGGATTGCGCACGACCGCGCGCATGCCGGAGCTCGGCGCCGTCGCCTGCGCGGGGGCCTGCCTCGCCGATGCAACGGGCCTTTGCGTCGCAGCAGGAGCCGCGGCAGCGACGGGCTGCGTCAAGTTCGCGGTCGGGATGCTCGCCACCGTCTTCTGCTGGAGAATCTTGAACTGCTTCTCCTCGGCCGCAATCTTCTTCCCGTTGTCATCCGCCTGTTTGAGCTCTGCGGCGCTCGCCTGCGACTGCGAGGTCGTGACATCGATCGTGTTCGACACGAACTGCTGCGCGGAGCTCTTGGCCTCGCCGGTCGCACCCGTCGCCTCGCTCATGAGATTGTTCACGAAGGAGACGAGCCCCTTCACCGTATCGATGAACTCCTGCACCGCGCAGCTCACTCCTTCCGTCACGACCGTCGCCGCGCAGTCCCAGATGCTATCGCAGCAGTCGGCAAGTGCAGGAGACGCGGCGCCGAGTGTCATGAGGGACGCGAGGGCGACGATGATCAGCTTTCTCTTTGGCATGGAATCCCGGGGGTCAAGGTCGAGACGAGCGCTGTGACGGGCCGAATATCAGCGGCCCGCGTCGCGCAGCCGTCACGTCGTCGTCGCCTAGCCGTTTCCTGGTACTTCGAGGCGTTGTTTCTGTTGGTTCGCGCGCGATCGACGCATATTGATCTCCGAAGGGTCGCGCGCGAGGAGGCTGCCGATCGCCAGCACTTGTATGTTGGCACTGAGCACATTCTGCTCGGCATCATCGGCGAGAACGAGAGGGTCGCTATCGGACTGCCTCGCACATTGCGCATCCGGAATCGTGCTACTGTGGTACTGAAAGCTGGTGAGCCCAATCTGCCATCCCACCTGAGGTCCATCGAGTGAAAGGCACCAACGCGGATGAGATGATGCACGACTCTGAGCTCTCGCGACGAGACTTTCTGTTACGCGCCGGACAGATCGGATGGACCTTCTCTGTTCTCGGATCGCCCTTCGCGCGCATCATCGCGCCGGCAGGGCGCCCGTTCGCGCAGGCGGAGCACGCTCGCTTGGCAGGCGACGCCTCGACCGCCGACTTCCTCTCCGGCTTCAAGTGGCGCGAGCTCGGCCCGTTCCGCGGAGGACGCGTGGCCGCCGCGACCGGCGTGCCAGGTCGACCGAACGAATTCTATTTCGGCGCCGTGAATGGCGGCGTGTGGAAGTCGATCGACGCGGGCCGGGTGTGGGAGCCTGTGTTCGACTCGCAGCCGGTGGCGTCGATCGGCGCAATAGCTGTGGCGCCATCGTCGCCTGATACGGTGTATGTGGGCAGCGGTGAGTCGACGCCGCGCGACTCCGTCGGCTACGGCAACGGCATGTACAAGTCCACCGACGCCGGGAAGAGCTGGACGCATCTCGGGCTCGACGACACGCAGCACATCGGCAAGATCGCGATCGATCCTCGCAACCCCGATGTCGTCTTCGTCGCTGCCATCGGGCATCTCTACGCGTCGAACACGGAGCGCGGCGTCTTTCGCTCGCGCGACGGCGGCAAGAGCTGGCAGAAGGTGCTGTACAAGAATGCGGATGTGGGTGCCGTCGACGTCATCATCGATCCCACGAACTCACAGATCGTCTACGCGTGCCTCTGGAACACGCGGCGGCCACCATGGTTCACCTACTCGCCAACCAACGGACCGGGCGGCGGCATCTTCAAGTCGATCGATGGCGGCACGACATGGAAGCAGCTCTCGGGTGGATTGCCGCCGGAGGGGATCGGGCGCAGCGGCATCGTCGTGTCGGCGTCGAACCCGAGGCGCGTGTACGCTGTGGTCGACTGCCTACTCCCGGTTGGCGCGCCTGCAGGCGCGATGACCGCTCCGGCCGTGGGCGGAACTACCGACAAGCCGGAGAAGCGACAGGGCGGCTTCTTTCGCTCCGACGATGGCGGCGAATCGTGGACGAGACTCTCGAGCGATGAGTCGCTCTGGGGCCGAGGCTGGTACTTCTGCAAGCTCGCGGTCGACCCGAAAGATCCGGATCTCGTCTACGTCAGCAACGTCTCCGTCTCGCGCACCAGTGACGGAGGAAAAAGTTGGGTTCCGTTGCGCGGCTCGCCGGGCGGCGACGACTATCATCAGCCGTGGATCTCGCCCGACGACACCAACACCATGATCGTCGCGAGCGACCAGGGCGCAATCATCACGCATAACGCCAAGGCCAGTCCGATCGCGGTGACGTGGAGCTCGTGGCTCAACCAGCCCACCGCGCAGATGTACCACATCTCCGTCGATTATCGGAAGCCGTACTGGGTGACCGGTGCGCAGCAGGACTCGGGTGCCGTCGCGGTGCGCTCGCGCGGAAAGTTCGCGGAGATCTCCACTCGCGATTGGGAGCCGATCGGACCCGGTGGCGAGAGCGGATACACCGCGGGCGATTCGCTCCACCCCGGCATCGTGTTCGGTGGAACCGGCGAGCGCTGGAATCTCGGGACGAACGCGCAGCTGAGCGGCACGCGCCCACCGGCATCGCGCGAGAGCGTTCCCGCGCGCGCAGACTGGACGCAACCCCTCGTCTTCTCCGCCGCCGATCCGCACGCGCTCTACTACGGAAGCCAGTTTCTCTTCAAGAGCATCGATGGCGCGAAGAGCTGGCGCCAGATCAGCGGCGACCTGACGCGCGCCGACCCCGGCGTGCCGCCCAATCTCGATGCCACGGCGGCCGCGCACATCGATCGCAACGCGAAGCGCGGAGTCGTGTACACGATCTCGCCGTCGCCGTTGCAGGCGCCGATGGTGTGGGTGGGCACCGACGATGGACAAATTCAGCTGACGCTCGACGACGGGCAGACGTGGCGCAACGTCACGCCGACCGCGATGACGGCGTGGAGCCGTGTGACGACGGTGGAGGCGTCGCACTTCGATCCGAATGTCGCGTACGCGAGCGTGGACCGCCATCAGCTGCAGGACTTCGAGCCGTATCTCTATCGCACGCGCGACATGGGGAAGAGCTGGCAGCGCATTTCGACGGGGCTGCCGCGAGGCGTGTACGTGCACGTGGTCAAGGAAGATCCCAAGCACAAAGGACTTCTCGTGGCGGGCACCGAGCGCGGCGCCTTCATCTCACTGGATGACGGTGAGTCGTGGCAGCCGTTGCAGCTCAATCTTCCCGTCACATCGGTGCGCGATTTTCAGATCTATGACAACGATCTGATCGTCGGCACGCACGGGCGCGGCATCTGGGTGATCGAGGATCTGAGCCCGCTGCGCCAGCTCGAGGCGCGCGTGCTGGCCGCCGACGTGCACCTCTTCAAGCCCGCGAGCATCGCATCGTCGGTACCGGGCGACGAGAACGGCACACCGCTGCCGAAGGATGAGCCGCAG
>Ga0208078_1000438_pt1 | contig 11055 bp, 12 predicted proteins | sample NGESurdeep072012_3_FD_184468 | JGI IMG/M metagenome (GOLD analysis project Ga0208078, IMG submission 184468) | Arctic peat soil microbial communities from Barrow, Alaska - NGEE Surface sample 53-2 deep-072012 (SPAdes) | ecosystem: Environmental > Terrestrial > Soil > Wetlands > Peat ... | reverse complement strand
GCCGTTGCTTTTCGCCATCTTCCCCTCCTCCATATAGAAGTTGTCCTCGAGACCGACGCGGACGTTGCCGCCCATCGTGATCGCAGCCGCCACCAGCGGCCATTGGTTGAGGCTGATGCCGATCACCTGCCAGTGCGAGCCCGGCGGCAGCGAATCCACCTGGTCGACCAGGTGCCGGATGGTGCCCGGGATGCCGCCAAGGACGCCCATGATCAGGCTGAACTGGTACGGCGGCCTGAGCACGCCCATGTCGATGAGCGGCCTCGTGTTGCCGATGTGGCCCGCGTCGAAGCACTCCATCTCGGGCCGGACGCCGGCCTGGTTCATCGCTTCGAGAAAGAACTGGATGTCCTTGAACGGGTTGGCGAAGACGTGGTCGTGATGGAAGGCCTTGCGCTTCTCCGAGTAGATCGCGTAGTTCATCGAGCCCATGTTGAGCGCCGCCATCTCCGGCCGCAGTTCGCTGATGTGAGCCACGCGCTCCTCGGGCGGGATGCCAATCGCGCCGGTCGAGAGGTTGACGATCACGTCGGTGCGCGCGCGGACCTCGGAAAAGATCTCGGCGAAGGTCTCGAGGCGCCAGTCCGGGCCCCCCTCCGGCGTGCGCGCGTGAATGTGGACGATTGCGGCCCCAGCGTCGACGGCTCGCTTGGCCTCTTCGCCGATCTCCTTGGGCGTGTACGGGATCGCAGGACATTGGTCGCGGGTCGCGAGCACGCCAGTGAGTGCGGCCGTGACGATGGCCTTGGTCTTCATACCGGGATGTTTCCGTGCTTCCGCCACGGGCGATCGACCTTCTTGCTGCGCGCCTGCTCGATGCCGCGAATGATCACCCGGCGCGTTTCAGCGGGGTCGATGACATCGTCGATCATCGCCCAGCCGGCGGCGAGGTAAGGGTTGATCTGGGTCCGGATGGCATCGATGAGCCGGCCGCGCGTCTCCTCCGGGTTGTCGGACGCCTCGATCTGCTTGTTGAAGATGATGTTGACCGCGCCCTCCGGCCCCATGACCGAGATCTCGGCCAGCGGCCACGCCACGATCAGGTCGGGCTGATAGCCCTTGCCGCACATCACGTAGTAGCCGGCGCCATAGGCCTTGCGCATGATCACCGTGACCTTGGGCACGGTGGCCTCGGATGTCGCGTAGAGCATCTTGGCGCCGTGGCGGATGATCCCGCCGCGCTCGACCTGCGATCCGACCAGGAATCCCGGCACGTCCATCAGATAGACCAGCGGGATGTTGAACGCATCGCACATTCGAATGAACCGGGCAGCCTTGTCCGCGGAGTCGGAGTCGAGGATTCCACCCTTCTGCATCGGCTGATTGGCAACCACGCCGACGGCATGGCCGCCGGCGCGCGCGAATCCGACGACGATGTTCTTCGCCCAGGTCGGCTTGATCTCGAACCATGAGTCGCGATCGAAAACGGCCTTGATCACCCGCTTCACGTCGTATGCGGCGCGGGGGTTCGTGGGCACGATCTTGTCCAGTCCCTCGACCAGCCGATCAGACGGGTCTCCGGTCTCACGGAAGGGCGGCGCCTCGACGTTGCTGGACGGCAGGTAGGAGAGGAATCGGCGCACCGTGGCGATGCATTCGGTGTCGTCTGCCACCTCGTTGTCGCCAACGCCCGACTCATAGCAATGAACCTGGGAGCCGCCCATGTCGTGGTCGGTCACGTCCTCCCCGGTGGCCGCCTTGACCAGGCGAGCGCCTCCCAGCGACATCGAGGAAGTCTCCTTGACCATCGGCACGAAGTCCGCCAGCCCCGGAATGTATGCGGTGCCGGCCGAGCACGGCCCGAGCATGGCGGCGACCTGGGGGATGACGCCCGACATCACCACCTGGTCGTAGAACAGGTAGCCGGTGCCGGCAAACGTCGACCCTGCCGCCTCCTGGATACGCGCTCCCGCCGAGTCGAGCAGCCACACGATCGGCTTGCGATAACGCAGGGCTAGCTCCCGGACGCGCGCGGCCTTGAACTGCTCCCCGACCGCGCCCATGGAGCCCGCCATCACCGTGAAGTCATATGCGATCACCCAGACCTGGCGCCCCTCGACCTGGCCGTGCCCGGTGACGACTCCATCGGCCGGCGTGCCATCCGCGTCCGGTTCCCCGCCGCGCACCGCCTGCTGCTGAGCGAGCAGGCCGAACTCGACAAAGGTGTCCTTGTCGAAGAGAAGGTCGAGACGCTCGCGCACTGTGAGCTTGCCGCGCGAGTGCTGCTTGGCGATCTTCTCCTTGCCACCCATGGCCAGGTTCTTCTGCCGCCGTGCCTCGAGCTCGGAGATCTTCGCCGAGTACTCGTCGCTCACGGGCGTGATCCTCCCACAAGGAGGTCCTCTCGCTTTCCCCACCGGTCGAGGAAGCGGTAGAAGTTCCGGCGTGACAGCCGGTCCCGCTCCTCAGCGGGCGTCGCCTCCCACAAGCGATGCGCATACCTCTCGATTGGCAGCCCCGGCACCACGACCGCACGACCGCCGCGGTCGCGAAGGCGGAAGCTGAAGTCGATGTCGGCGATCCGGTAAAAGCGAAATTTCGGGTCGAAGCCCTCCACCGCCAGCGCGTCCGCGCGTCGAAACGCCATGCAATAGGCCTCGATCGCGTCCACGTCGGGGCCGGGGTCCTCCTCGAACTCCTTCAACGTGCCCTTGCCCCGGATGCCGAACGGACCGGCGACGACAACCGTGGGATCGCTCAGCGCCGCCACCAGTGGCGAGATGGCATCGCCGGTCAGTTCGACACCCGGATCGAACAGGACGCAGACCTCGCCGGTGGCCGCTTCAATGCCGGCATTGACCGCGGTGGCAAAGCCGAGGGGCGGGTCCAACCTCAGAGTACGGAGCCTGTACGCGGCGCGAGTATGCAGCCAGCCGGCCATCCGGGTGTCGCCCGAGTTGTCCACCACGATCGCTTCGAAATCCACCTTGCAGTGGGTGAACACCGACAGCAGCCAGCGCTCGACGTCGGGGATCCAGCCGTGCGCGACGGTCAGCAGTGTGACCGCCCGCGGTGTCACCGGCTCGGCGGCCTGGGGCGGCGCATGCAACGCATGCAGCTCACTGCCGGCGGCGCCGTCGAGCACATCCCAGCCGCCCGCTCGCAGGCGCTCACGGATGTCGTCGGCCGCCTCGAAGTCGCGCTCGCGCCGGCGCTCGATGCGCTCGGCCAGCAGCTTCTCGGCGTCGTCCTTAGATAGGCGCCCTGTGCGCGCCCGGCCGCTGTCCGCCGCTACCCCTTCTTCGCTTTCACCGCAGCGGTCAACGCGGGCACGATCTTCAGGGCGTCGCCCACGACCCCGAGGTCTGCCATCTTCATGATCGGGGCCTCGGCATCCTTGTTGATGGCGATGATGATCTTCGACGCCTTCATGCCCACGGTGTGCTGCATCGCGCCAGAGATCCCGACCGCTATGTAAACGCCCGGCCGAACCGATTTGCCGGTCTGGCCGACCTGCATCGAATACGGAACCCACCCCGCATCGACAACGGCGCGGCTCGCCCCGACCGCGCCTCCGAGGGCGCCGGCCAGCGCTTCGAGCAGTGGGAAGTTGTCCGGCCCGCCCATACCCCGGCCTCCGGCGATCACGACCTTGGCGTCCTCGAGCTTGACCTTCTCGGAAGCCTCGACCACCCGCTCGGTGATGTGAGCGCGTTTCGAATCCGCACCGATTGCTGCGCCCGCCTCTTTGATCTCTGCGGTCCCGCCCGTCTCGGACGCTTCGAATGACTTGGGCCGGACGAGGATGATGGCCGGCTTCTTGTTGGCGCGCATCGAGGCCACCTTCGCGCCCCCGAAGTACGGCACCTTGGCGACGAAGCCACCGTCCTTGCCGACCACGTCGCCGGCATTGGAGATGAGCCCGACATCAAGACGGGCGGCCAGGCGGCCGGCGATGTCGCGAGAGTCGGACGTGAATCCGAAGAGGATGAGGTCGGGAGCGTGCTCCTTGTGCAAAGCGGCCAGCGCATCGGTTGCCGGCTCGGCGAGGAAATCGTCGAACGACTGGTCCTCGTTGACGTGGACGACCTTCGCTCCATGCTTGCCGAGCGTGGCCGCGGCGGCCTTGGCGCCCGACCCGAGCGCGACGGCTTCGACGTCACCAAGCTCTCGCGCTTTGGCCATCAGCTCCAGCGCGGTCGGCTGCAGCTGGCCCTGGTTCAGCTCTGCGTAAACCCAGATTTTCGCCATGGCTAGATCACCTTGGCGTCGCTGAGGACCTGGAGGATCTTGTCCACTGCGGTGCCGTCGTCCTGGATGACGACGCCGGCCTTGCGGGCCACAGCCTCCGTCAAACCCTCGATCGTCTCGGCGGCCTCACCGCGTTCGATGCCCAGCTCACTGAGGCCGATCTGCTTTATCTCTTTGGAGCGCGCGGCCATGATCCCCTTCAGGGATGCGTAGCGAGGCTCGGCGATGGCGGCTGTGACTGTGATCAGGACCGGCGTCGCGGCCTCCACCACCTGGTAACCGTCCGCGGTCTGACGGTGGATCTTGATCGTCGAACCATCGACCTCCACCTTCTTGGCGACCGTTAGCTGCGGCATGCCCAGCAGCTCGGCAAGCATCGGCGGCACCATCCCGGTGCTTCCGTCGTAAGACTCTGTTCCGCAGATCACCAGGTCGGGCGCCTCAGGCTTGATGGCGGCCGCCAGGGCGCGCGCCGTGAGCAGGGCGTCGGCTCCTGCGAGCTGGGCGTCGGTGATGAGCACGCCACGGTCCGCACCCATCGACAGGCCCTTGCGGATCGCGTCCTTGGCGCGCTCCGGGCCCATGGAGACGAGGATGACCTCTCCGCCATGGGCCTCCTTCAGCTGCAGGCCTTCTTCGATGCCACATTCGTCGCCCGGGTCGAGCACGACCTCCTTGTCCCTCGACAGGGTGTTGTCCGCCTCCAGGACGGTGACGGAGTTTGGGTCGGGCACCTGCTTGACAGTGACAACGATCTTCACAAGTAAGCCTCCAGTTGGGGGGAAACGGGGCTCCGCCGGGCGCGATCAGGGCGCTCGCCCGTCAATTATCGCTGCGCCCCAAGTTCGCGACGAAAGCGCTCGTAGTCCTCGGGAGCGTTGAGACTTCGAAACAGGTCGGGGTCGAGGCCCTCGAGCCAGGTCACGTCGAGGTGCTCCGCAAGGTCGGCCGCCCGGTACCGACCGGCGTCCAGGGCGGCGGTGATCATCGGCAGGGCGGATCGCCGGTACGCGGCGCATGTGGGTTCCGGCCGGCCGTTTATTCGCGGGATTGCGGCATCGCAGCCGCGGGCTGCGGCGACCGCCATCTCCGCCAGCTCTGACGTCACGTAGGGCATGTCGCAGGCGATGGCGAACGTGACGTCGTTTCGCGCGGCGGCCAGCCCGGCTTCCAATCCGGAGAGCGGCCCGGTCGAGCGCTTGCGATCGAAGACGAGCCGATACGGGACCGACTCCTGGACCTGCTCGGGCTCTGCGAAGGAGACCACGACCTCCGCAAACGTCGGGGCCAGGCGCTCCGCCACCCACCGCACGAGGGTCGTCTCCCCCACCTCGAGCCAGGCCTTGGTCCGGCCCATGCGCCGGCTCTCACCGCCGGCCAGCACGAGCAGCGTGGCTTGCATCACGACTATCATCGGCCCCGCCGTGCGAGCCATCGACTTCCACGTCCATCTACCGACACCGGAATGGCTCGACGTGTCGATGAAGGGCTACGTCGAGGCGGCCGAGGCTTACTTCCGCTCCAAGGTCGTCCGCCGCTCGCTCGAGGACCTCGCCACCGACTACGAAAAGCTCGACGTGCTCGCTGTGCTGCTGGCGTGGGACGCGGAAACCGCCACCGGCCGGCCGCGCGTGCCGAACGAGCTGGTCGCGCAGGCGGTCCGCGACCACCCGAAAGCGTTCGCGGGCTTCGGCAGCGTCGATCCGCTCAAAGGCGAGCGCGCCGTCGAGGAGCTCCTCAACATCAGCTCCCTGGGACTGAAAGGCGTCAAGCTCCACCCTTCGCTCCAGGCGTTCGCTCCTGACGACGAGCGCCACTGGCCGCTGTACGAGCGCTGCGAGGACCTCGGGCTCACGGTCCTGTTCCACACCGGCACGAGCGGCATCGGCGCCGGCCAGCCGGGCGGTCAGGGCATCCGCCTCGATTACGCGCGCCCGATCAGGCTCGATGCGGTGGCGGCCTCATTCCCGAGCCTCAACGTGATCGCGGCGCACTTCGGCTATCCGTGGCACATGGAGCTGCTGTCGATGGCCCTGCACAAGACGAACATCCACATCGACATCTCAGGCTGGGCGCCTCGGTACATACCGGCTGAGGTAATCCACGACATGAAGGGTCGCCTCCAGGACCAGTTCGTTTTCGGAAGCGACTATCCGTTCATCCAGCCCGAGCGCTGCCTGGAAGAGCTGGCGAGCCTCGAGATATCGGACGCGGTGCTTCAAAAGTTGCTGGTCGGCAACGGCAAGCGGCTGCTCGGGCTGTCGTAGCCGGCGACCAGCCGCGCCGACGCGCGTGCCTCGAGCCTGATCGCCTGCACCGGCAAGAAGTTAAAAGGGAGCGTGACCTGTTCGCTGGCGGTGACCGTGACGATCGCTCCCGCAACGACGACCGACTCCACCGTAGCTCCTGGCTCTGACTCGCCGATCGCTTGTATTGCGACGGCGCGCCCAACCGAGGCGTCGATGCTCAGCACTGAACGCGAGCGCAACGCGGCGACGTTCACCTGCTGCGCCGCCGCTTCGGCGGCTTGCGCGGTGGCCTCCTGCAGCCCGGCCGCCCGAGCACTGACAAACGCTGCATCCACCACATAGGCGGCAAGGGGAAGCAGGATGATCGGAAGCAGGATCGCAAAGAAGGCAAGGACCTGCCCTCGCCCTCGACTCCTACTCACGACTAGGGCGTGTGTGTCCGCCACGGTTCCAGCTGCAGCACGACCTGCGACCGGAGTGTCAGCTGGCCGGGCAGAGAGAGAAATGCGGCCCACTCGAGGTCCACCTGAGCCGACGACGACGCCGTGACATGACCGGCACGGTCGAACGCGCCCACCGAGACGCTGAGCGTGGCCGACCGCACCGGGTAGCCCGCGACCAATGCCGAGAAGCGCTCCTGGGCAACTGTCACAGCGGTCGCCTGATCGGGAGCGCGTGCGGCGGCATCAGCCGCCGCCTGCGTGGCCGCCTCGAGGCCGGCGCGGGCGCCGGCTATCTGTACCGCGGCCACCGTGCCCAGCGCGAGCAGGATCACGACAGGCGCACAGAGGGCAAGCTCGAGGAGCGCCTGACCGCGAGAGGACCTCACGGCGCAAACACCTCCTTCTGTACGACCACGTGCGCATGCAGTGGCAGCCCGCCTTGGTGGACGATCGGGACGAGGGCGGGCACCACGCCGCCGACATCCACCTGGATCGCGGAGCCAAGATCGCGGGCGCACACCCAGACCGCCGGAAGCGGTCGTGATTCGCCCGGGCACCAGGCCGAGGCGGCAACTCCGACGAGGCTCGGCGAAAGCGCGCGCAGTGTCACCTCGACGGCAACCCCGACATCGGCGCCGGCGACGGCACCCGCGCGGGCTCCCGCAAGAGCGGCGGAGCGCGCAGCGAAAACCTCCGATCCCCAGACTGCCGTCTCCACCCCACCCAGCACGAGCAGGAGCGCGATCGGCCAGGCCAAAGCGAATTCCATGAGGGCGGTACCACGCATCGGCCGTGCGCGCGGGTTCAATTCAGGTTTCGCTGGAGCGCGGTCACGGCCGGAAACATCACGACTGCGAGAAACGGCAGCAAGACTCCCACCGCAGCCGGGATCAGCACGTGGTTGAGCGCCCGCCGGCTGTGGGCGATGAGCTCGCGCCGCTGGGCGTGCCGGAGGTCCGTGGCGAGGGCGCGAACTCCGTGAACGACGCCGGTGCCGTACTCGCGGCTCGCCCCAAGGATCGTCGCAAGGCTTGCGAGCGCCGGGAGGTCGAGATGTTCTGAGTACTGCATGAGCCGGGACTCAAATGGAAGCGAGCCGGCGACCTGCGAGGCAATGAGCAGGCGCCGAAGGTCAGAGGCCAACTCTCCTTGAACCTTCGTCGTCACAGAACCCAGTGCCGAAAGGGCGCTGCCCCCGCCGCTCAACTCAAGGGTGAAGAGCTCCAGCAGCGGCACCAGCTCGGCGGCGAGGCGCCGGCGCCGCCCCGCGACCGCCGACCTGAGCGTCAGAGCGCAGGATCCGAGCCCGCTCACGAACCCAAGCACGCCGAAGACCGCGGCGCTGCTGACGGGCATCACCGACGCGGAGGCCACCCCCAGGACGGCCGTGCAGCCTGAGAGGGCGAGCGCAAATGCCGCCACCCGCTCCGGGCTTTCCTTCCAGCCGGCGCGATCGACGACGGACACGAGCCGGTTGCGCGCACCCGCGACATCCAGAGCCTTCGACCATGGTCCCTGTGGATCGGCGCCCGGAGCCGGCTGCGCTTGGCGCCGGCGGGCCAACCAGCTCGCGGCGTCGATGCCTTCGCGCCCACCCGCGATTGCGTACATCGCGACTCCGCACGATGCACCCGCCACGATTGCGCCGACGGTGGCCATGAGCTCAGGCATCGCTCAGCCTCACCCGCTCCAGGCCGGGCAGCTGCAGCAAACGTCTCATCCAGACGTAGCTGCAGCCCATGATCGCGAGCATCACGAGCAGGAACGCCTCTCCCACCGGATTGCGAAATGCGTCCAGGTAAGGCGAATGCAGGGCCGAGAGCACTACCAGGAACGCGATCGGGAGCGACACGATGATGCTCGACGCGGACCTGGCCTGGACCTGGAGGGCCCGGGCCTCGCGCTCGACCTCCTGCGCTGAGCTGACGGAAGCCTCCAGGTCGGCGAACAGGGGCGCCAGCTCGCCGCCGCCGGGCCCCTGGATGAGGACCGCCGCCGCGAGCATGTCGAACAGCGGCTCCGCGATCCTCTCGCGCGCATCGTTCCACGCTTGGCGGCGCCCGCCCGGGCTGGCCGCGATGAGGCGAAAGTCGGACCGGAGGGGCGCAGGCCCCCGCTGTCCGAGGATCTCGATCGCTTGCTGGACATTCGCCGCGCCGGTCTCCAGGAGCTGGCGCAGCATCCTCACCGCCTCCAGGACGGCATCCTGGCGGATTACCTGTTGAGACCGCGCCCGCGCTGCCACCATCGCCCGTCCAACCGAAACAAAGCCGAGCGCGCCAGGCACTGCCAGCGCCGGCAGGCCGGTGAGCGCGCCGGCCGTGATGGCGCCGGCAATCGCGCCAGCGATCTGGAGAAGGACGAGCCGGCGCCCGTTCAGCCAAGGCCAACCCGCACGCGTGGCGAGCGAAGCTTCGCCAGCCCACCACCGACTGATGAATCGCGGCAGCCACGGCTTGGTGGTCGCGCCTTCGGCGGACACTGGAGCGGGCACCGCCACCGCGAGGATCGCGCCGAACGTGCCAAGACCCGCGCTCAGCGCGGCTGCGACCTCAAGCATCGAAGGCGTCCAGCAGACGCATGGGATCGCACACCCCGGCGAGCTTCGCTCGCACGCGCTCCGGCATCGCGGCCGGGGAGCCGATGCGGTGCCAGCGGCCGTCTTGGCCAAGCCCAACCAGCTCCTGCACCGCCGGGCGTCCATCGTCAAGACCTCCGACGCAGCCGAGCGAAAGCAGCCGGCGGCCTCGTGATTCGCCCGCGGAGTCTGCGCCCCTGACCAGTCCGGCGTAAAGGACGAGGTCGACCGTGTGCACGACCTCGGCCAGGACCGCCTCGGCCCGCGGCGCCTGCGGGTTGCGCAGCGCCAAACGCACGAGCCGCGGCAGCGTTTCGCGAGGGCTGTCGGCATGGATGGTGCAAATCGAGCCCGGGTGCCCCGTGTTCATCGCGTCGAGGAGATCGAGCGCTTCGCCTCCGCGGACCTCTCCGATGATGATGCGATCAGGCGACATGCGAAGCGCCTCGTGGACGAGCATCTGGATCGTGATCGCACCACGACCCTCCGTGTTTGGCGGGCGGCCCTCCAGAGAAATACAGTCGCGCAACTCGCGCCACAGATGGAGCTCAGATTGGTCTTCGATGGTGACCACGCGCTCATCAGGCGCGATCATCCGCGCGAGCACTCGCATGAACGTGGTCTTTCCGGCCCCAGCGCCACCTGCTATCAGGATGTTCAATCGTCCGGCCACCGAGGCCTCCAGGAACGCGATCAGCTCGGACGGCATGAAGCCCGAGGCGGCAAGCGATTCGAGGTCGCGAAACCGTGATGGCGGATGTCGCCGGATCGTGACGCACATCGGACGCGCCGGTGGTGATAGTGCGGCATGCAGGCGACTGCCTTCGGGCAGCGTCATTGTCACCATCGGGCTGGCGCGGTCCAGTCGCGCGCTTGCCGTCCCGTCCGTGTACCAGTGCACCAGGTCGACGAGGGCGGCCTCGTCCGCGAAAGGGGGCTCAACTTCATGGCGCCGGCCGGCCCTGAAGACGAAGCAGGCCTTGGTGCCGTTGATACGGACCTCTTCGACGTCGGGATCGGCGAGATGCTGGGCGAGTGGACCAAGCGGCGTCACTGCCGCGAATATCCGCCGCCAGAGCTCCTCCGACTCTTCGCGATTCGTCGGCGTCAGGGCGCGTCCCTGCTCCTCTCCGACCACACGCCCGACGAGCTCATAGACCCAGACCTGGTCATCGACTCGCAGGCGCGTGCGGTCGCGGCGGGCCAGCTCGGCTGCGAGTTCGAACTCGACGCGCGCGCGGACGTGAGACTCGACAGCGAAACGATCCCCAGGCATCACGGCCATGCCGGAGCCGCCGAGCCTGCGTCCGGGTGAACGGACCGGGCGAGCTCGCGAAAAGCGCGTCGGAGGCGCCACTCCCTGTGGACGGGACGGCCCTGCGACAGCCGGTCCGCGATGCGCCGATCCTCGTTGATCCGAGCCATGACCGGCATCCGGTGGCGACTCGATAAAGCTTCGTCCGCTCGCTCGAGGCAGCCCCGCCTCATCCGGTTGAAAACGAGACCCGCGCTTGCGGCACCAAGCACGCCCGACGCCAGCGCCCTGTCTGCTCGCACGAGGCCGCTGCGATCCGGGACGACCACCCAGAGAAGC
>Ga0208078_1000436_pt1 | contig 11086 bp, 8 predicted proteins | sample NGESurdeep072012_3_FD_184468 | JGI IMG/M metagenome (GOLD analysis project Ga0208078, IMG submission 184468) | Arctic peat soil microbial communities from Barrow, Alaska - NGEE Surface sample 53-2 deep-072012 (SPAdes) | ecosystem: Environmental > Terrestrial > Soil > Wetlands > Peat ... | reverse complement strand
GGTTCCTGCCAAACACGCAGATAGATATTCTTTTGGAAGATTGGGTAGCGCCCGTACTTGATGGCTCGGACCTTGTCGATCGCGTGATCGCGATTGCCGGCGACAGCAAGACTGCCCGCGCGCGCGTCGCACGCGAGCTGCGCGCCTCGCGTTATGACGTTGTCTACAACTTGCACGGCGGCACGACCGCCACGCTCTTGACGCGAGCGACCGGCGCCAAACATCGCGTCGGTTTCGAGCACTATCAATACGCCCGTTTGCACAATCATGTTGCGCCATCGTCTTTGGCAATTTGGCAACGGCCGAGTCTGCATTCAGTCGAGCAACAACTGGCGCTGATCGGCTGGACCGGAGTACCGGTCACGGATCGGCCACCAACCCGGCTGGCTGTTACTGAAACCTCTTTGCGTTCAGTTGCTGAAAAACTTCGCGCCGCGGGCTGCGAAGATGTCTCTGCAGGCAAACCGTTCGCGGTGATTCACCCAACCGCGGCTTTCGATACCAAACAGTGGGCCACGGAAAACTTTGCCCGCGTGGCGGAAGAACTGACCGCGCGCGGTCTGACACCGATCGCCATCGTCTCGCCGCAAGAAAAGCCGGTTGTCGCATCGCTCAGAGAGCAATCGTCTGCCCAAGTCATCGGGCTGAGCGATCTTTCTTTGCCCGAAGTAACGGCGCTCGCGTCGCGCGCGCGTTTGTTTGTCGGCAATGACAGCGGCATCGCGCACATCGCCGCCGCCGCCGGCGCACCGTGTATTATCGTCTTCGGCTCGTCAAACGTGCTGCACTGGCGGCCCTGGACGACCCGTCCCAGTGAAGTCGTGCGCGAAGAAATGCCCTGCCAGCCGTGTCACGGTTACTTCTGTGCCGAGTTTGAAAAGCCAGAGTGCATCTTGCGCGTGCCGGTTGCTCGAGTCGTCGGGGCGATTGATCGAATCTTAAGGTAGGAACTGGTACTGAACCGCTCGCGGTAGCGAGCGGGTAATCAGCGCGCAAACATGGTTTCCGATTTTCAATTGAAGCATTGGCGAATACACGCGCTCGAGGACATCTCGGCCGATAAGAGTCGACAAGCTCATGGTACACGCGATGCGATTGGGATACGACGACGCCATGATTGAATCGCGATGCTTTCCTGAGCGACCCGATTACCCGCTCGCTACCGCGAGCGGTTCTGTACCAAAGCCCTTGAATTCATGACAACTATCGCCAAACAACGTGCCGCCGAGTTACTTAGCGAAATCGGCACTCGCAACATCGTCGTGCTCGGGGATGTAATGCTCGACGAGTTCCTCTGGGGCGAGGTCACGAGGATTTCACCGGAAGCGCCGGTCCCGGTGGTCGACATCCGGCGCGAATCAACGCACCTCGGCGGAGCCGCGAATGTGCTGGCGAATCTGCTCGCCCTGGGGGCGCAAGCTTCGGTCGTCGGGGTGGTCGGCGACGACTTTGCCGGCGAGAGAATCCGTAGTTCCGTGCGCACTAAAAGCGCCTTGCAAACAGACGCCGAACTGGTAATCGACACGTCGCGTCCCACCACAATCAAGACGCGCATCATCGCTCAGAACCAGATGGTGGTGCGGGCCGATCGCGAACACCGGACTCCCGTTAATGGCCAGACAGAAGATCTGATCATCAGCGCGGTGAAGGCCGCGATCGAGAATGCCCATGCTCTGATCGTTTCGGACTACGACAAAGGCGTCGTCACGCCGCGCATCTTGTCCGCAGTGTTGCCGGCCGCTTACGGACGCATACCAGTCCTGATCGATCCAAAGATACGAAACTTTGACGCATATCGTCCGGCAACGCTGGTCACGCCAAACCATCATGAGGCACTGCGCCTGGCGGGTCTCGAAGAAGATTCTGATGGCACGCTGCAAACGGCCGCGCAAATGATTCGCGAGCGTTTGGGTTGCGACGCGGTTCTGATCACGCGCGGCGATCGCGGCATGATGCTGGTCGAGGGAGACAACGATCCGGTTAATGTCGAGACCGCAGCCCGTGAAGTATTCGACGTCACCGGCGCGGGCGACACAGTGATCGCTGCATTGGGAGCCGCGTTGGCCGCCGGTGCCTCGATGGCTGAAGCCGCGGTGCTGGCTAATCACGCCGCGGGAATTGTGGTAGGAAAACTCGGCACGGCAACGGCAAGTGCGGAAGAAGTTCTCGATTCCATTCAATAGTGATTGATTCAAAAGAGCCGACTTGGCGTGGACTCTTCAACAAGTCGGCGTAGCCGACGGCAGAGTGTAGCCCCGTACGGAGCGAAGCGGAGTGCGGGGTCAGCAATCAAGAAAAGAACCCAAGCCTGCTTTAGCAGGCGGCAGCGGTTTGCCTCTTTCTGTCGCCTGCTAAAGCAGGCTACTTGCATCTCTTTGTCTGTGATACTCCAGGTTCCGCTTCGCTTCACCTGGGGCTATGTTCTGCCGCTTGCTTCGCAAGCTCGTTCTGAGGTTTCATTTCAGCTTGATAGGAATAACATTCATGGACCCTGAGGCTCGATGGTTATCGTTCGCTCTCTCTATTGTCGTTGTAATCGCGTTGTCGATCGTTCAGCCGCTGAGCCTCGCGCAGCCGCAGCGCGAGCGACGAGTTGCTGCGACTGAGCCAACGCCGACTCCCACTTCGGCGCCCACCGCCTCGCCGGCAAGCTCGCGCCCCATTTCGGCCGCGCCCGCACCCCATACACTCGCTGAGCTGCTCTCCCGCATCCAGGAGGTTGTGCGACAACCCGCACTCGATCCCGGTTTCTTCGCCGCAAAGATCGTGTCACTCGATAGCGGAACGGTTATTTTCGAGCAGAATGCGAACAAGTTTGTGCGGCCCGCGTCGAACATGAAACTCTACACCGTGGCCGCGGCATTGGATCGACTGACACCGGATTATCACTTCATGACTTCGGTTTACGCGAAGGAAAAAGTAGATGACGGAAAGATCAAGGGCGACCTGATCATTTACGGTCGCGGCGATCCATCGATTGCGGCGCGGTTCAATGATGGAGATTACTTCAAAGGCATAAACGATCTGGCCGATCGCATTGTCGCCGCCGGAGTGAAGCGCGTTAAGGGCGATCTGGTTGGCGATGAAAGCTATTTCAATGGCGCGCCACTCGGCGGTGGATGGGAGTGGGAAGACTTGCAGTGGGCGGACGGCGCGCCGCTAAGCGCGCTTACCATCAACGACAATGTGATCGACGTGACTGTGAAGCCGGGTGAGAAGCCGGGCGCGCCGCTGGTTATTACCACCGCACCCGGGCCTTTCATTGCGATTGCAAATCGTGGCACGACGTCAGCCCGAGGTGGGAAGAGCGATCTGCGACTTTATCGCGCGGTCGGAGCAAATGTTCTGGAGATTTCAGGAGGCTTGCCGGTCGGCGATAACGGTTTTGAAGGCAAAGTTGCGATTCCCGATCCGGCTCTGGCTTTTGTGACCATGCTGCGCGACGCGCTCGCGAAGCGTGGCGTGAAGATTGACGGCCGGATTCGCACGGTTGACGCACGATCGGGTGGCAGCATTGTTCCGGTTGGATTGGCAGCCCTCATGAACACGAGTGAAAAGCCTGGACCAATCGAGATTGCGAGACTGCCATCAGTTCCCTTCGGCGCCATCGCGGCGCAAACGCTGAAGCCGAGTCAGAACCTTTACACCGAATTGATTCTCCGGACGCTCGATGACCGGACAGTTGAAGACAAATCAAGGGATGGCACTTCAAGCCCGTTTGGTCGGGCCGTGATGAAAGATGCTGTGAATCGAACCAGCGAAGAAGGAGGACTGATCACCGTCAGAGACTTTCTGCGCCAGGCAGGCGTCAACGAAAGCGAGCTGGTAATAAACGACGGGTCAGGTCTTTCGCGTAACGACATGATCACGGCGAACGCCACCGTGCAGTTGCTCACTTTCATGTCAAAGCATCGCTACTTCGCCACGTTCCGCGACGCGCTGCCGATTGCCGGCGTTGACGGCACCTTGCGAACCCGCATGAGAGGCACGCCCGCCGAGGGCAACCTGCGCGCAAAGACCGGATCACTAAATTCCGTCGCGTCGTTATCGGGTTATGTCACTACCGCGGCAGGCGAGCATCTGGTCTTTTCGATGATGCTCAATAATTACCCCTCCGCCAGTGCGGTGCGCCGAGATTCAATCGACGCGATCGCGATCCTGCTCGCTTCGTTTGCGGGCAGGTCGCAGTAGCGGGAGCGCAGGCATCTTGCCTGCGGTTCGCGGACATCCTGTCCGCACTCTGCCACCCGCTTGGTACCGCAGCGGTTCCGTACCGTTGGCGTCGTTTGCGGACGCATCGCAGTAGTGAGATTATTCCTCACCCATGCAAGGAGGCTCCAATGGCGGTTGAAAACATCATCGGAGGTTGGCAGGAAGTTCGCGCGGGCTTGATTGATGAGGCCGCCCAGATCCCTGCGGATCAATTCTCGTTTCAGCCGGCGGCCAATACGCGTTCGATCAAGCAACTTCTCCAGCACGTGGTCGAGTCACAGAAACTATTGATTGGCGAGGCGTGCCGTCCGGATACGAATTTGATGCGTGGGTCCTTTGCCGAGCAAATCAAACACTATGCGCCGGACGTCAGAAACATTGACGACAAGGATGGGTTGCTGAATCTGCTCCGCGCGAGCATGGATGAATCCGGCGCGCAGTTGTTGGCCTGCGGCGACGAATTGAGAAAGACGATGAAGCGCTTTGACGGCAAGGAGATGACGAAGCGCGCTTTTCTTTCGTTCGCCATCGCGCACGAAATGTATCATCGCGGACAACTCACCGTTTACGAGCGGCTGCTGGGTATCGAACCGGCACTGACGCAGCGATTTCGAAAAGCGTTTGGCGAAACGCCTCCATAATTTGGACTGCGGCGGCTTGACGCCGCTTTTGTCCTACTTCGTCACTTTTTCAGCTAACTTTGTGTTTTGACAGAGACCGAATCCAAAGCGGCGTCAAGCCGCCGCACTCCAAAATGCATCCACGGTTCACCAAATTTCACGGCTACGGCAACGACTATCTCGTTTTTGAAGCGGCGCAGCTTGCCGGCATCGACGACCTGGGTCAGTTTGCGAAGCGCGTCTGTAATCGGCATTACGGCGCGGGTGCAGATGGCATCGCCATCGCGGCTGCATCCGAAGAAAGCAGTTCGGACTTTCAAGTCCGCATTTTCAATCCCGACGGCAGTGAAGCCGGCATGTCGGGCAACGGCACGCGCTGCGCCGCCTCTTACCTGTTCTTTCACAATCTCTGGTCGAATGATCTGTTAAGACTGCAAACGCGCAATGGCATCAAGCGCTATCACCTGCTCGAGCGTTCCGCCGCTGGATCGTTTTTGTTTCAGTCTGAATTGGGCCAACCGAAGTTTGACGGCGGTTCCATTCCGATGTTGACGGACGCGCCGCTCGAACGCGTGATTGATTATCCGCTCGCAGTCGGCGGTGAGACTGTTCGCGTTACAGCCCTGCAAATGGGCAATCCAAATTGCTGCATCTTCGTCGACGATTTTTATAAAATTGACTGGCGACGGCTCGGTCCTTTGATCGAGAATCACGCGCGATTCCCAGAGCGCACCAATGTTATCTTTATTCGCGTTCGCGATCGGGAAAACATCGAAGAGCGCCTGTGGGAACGCGGCGTGGGCGAAACCGAAAGCTCAGGCACCTGTTCCTGCGCGGCGGTCGTCGCTGCGGTAATTAACGACCAGACAGATCGGCGCGTGAACGTGCACGCCCCGGGCGGTGTGATTCCCATTGAGTGGCGCGATGATGGCGAAGTTGTATTGACGGGTCGCGCGGACGTGATTTATAGCGGCGAGTGGCTGGCCGGTTAGTTGTTCTTAAGATCTAATTCGCAAAGGAACTGTCATACATTGAGGAGTACGCGCAAAACTTTTACGAGACGCGAAATATTCGTATGCCTAATCGCGCTTCTTTTCTTAACCACGTCTTTGCCCGGCTGTGCGCGAAAGGTCGTTAAAGAACCTCTGGTCGAGGTCAAGACCGAACCACCAAAACCCACGAGCTTGCCATTTTGGCTCGGCAATCCCGAGCGCACCTTCTATGGCACCGGCCCCTGGAAGAGCGGGCCGTTAAAGATCGTCTGGGAAGTAAAGACCGGATCGATCAGCGGCCAGTTTCATAAAGATCCGTGGGGCGGCACGTCGTGGCCCGGCCAACCATCCGTCGAAGGCGATCGGGTCTATTTCCCCTCCGCGGACGGCAATACCTATTGTCTGAACCGAACAGACGGCAGCGTGATCTGGAAGTTCAAAGCGAAGGACAGCCAGAAATCAACCCCCACCATCGTCGGCGATCGGATCATCAACAGCGGTCTGGATCATCACGTTTATTGTCTTAACAAAGCCGACGGCACTTTGATTTGGGACTATCAAACGGGTTTTGAGGTCGACGGATCCGCGGCCGTTGTCGGTGACCGTGTCTATTTTGGCGGCGAGGACAAGAGCTTCTATTGCCTGTCGCTCGCTGATGGCAAGCTCATTTATAAGATCCCGGATGTGGGCTCGGACGAGGGCAGTGTCACCTACAAAGATGGCCGCGTCTATCTCGGCACCGAGCAGTTTTATCTTTTCTGTTTCAACGCTGACGATGGCAAGATCATCTGGAAGTCGCTGATCGGCGCGGACTCCGACTCAACGCCCGCGGTCGCCAACGGCATGGTTTACACCGCGGCCGAAGACGGCGTCGTGCGCGCGTACAATCAATCAGACGGCAAGTTGGTGTGGCAATACACGACCGAAGGCGGGCATTACGGCAGAGGGAGCGAAAGCATCGGCATCTGGGCCAGCCCCATTTTCTATGACGGAAAGATTTATATCGGCGCCAGCGATGGTTACATGCATTGCCTGAGCGCAGACAAGGGCGAATTGATCTGGCGCTACAAGGCGCATGGCCCGATCTGGGGCACGTCTCCAATCGTCGATGGGCGCGTGGTGTTCGGCGACAAGGCCGGTTGGATTCATATGCTCTCAGCCGAAGATGGCAAACAGTTTTCCGAGATTAAGATTGGCGACAACATCAACTCAACTCCGGCGGTTTTCGACGGCCGCATCTATATTGGAGCGTTTAATGGAAAGCTGTATTGTCTGGAAGAAGATGAGACTGCGCCTAAAGAAGCTCCCAGCCCGTCGCCGTCGCCACCCAGTAAACGGCATCGGTCCAGAAAGTGACGTCAGGCATCTGATTACCGACCAATGATCCTGCTAGTCGACAACACCATCGAAGGCCAGGGCTCGAGCCCGCGCGAGATTCGCTCGGCTCTGCAACAGATCGAGCCGGACCTGAGAGTAGTTACTGAGCCACTTCACAACATCACGCCGGAATTCGTGAAGCTGATCAGTCCTTCCCACATCATCCTCAGCGGCCAAAGCCATCCATGGGATCGCTATTCAGCCGAATCACTGGCCGGCGTCTTCTATGTAATTCGCAGCGCACCGAAACCAATTCTGGGCGTGTGCGGCGGGCAGCAACAGATTGCCCTCGCTTTCAAGGGACCGGTGGGGTTGATCGAGCGCCTCACGCCGGGCGAAGGCTATGAAGGCGCCTTCAGAGAGCGCGGCTTCTGCAACGTCGATCTAAATTCACCAACTGGTAACGGAATTTTCGACGGCTTGCCGCAGACTATCACGGTGTGGGAGTCGCACTGTGATGAAGTCAAATCACTGCCACCCGATTTCATCTGCACCGCAACCAATCAAGTCTCGGAAATCCAGGCGATGCAGCACGCGTCCCTGCCGCTCTTTGGCGTGCAGTTCCATCCTGAACTCTTCGATCTGGAACACCCCGATGGCCGGACCATCCTGGAAAACTTTCTGAAGCTCTAAATTGTTGTCCGGCAAACTTCAGTTTGTCGTAACTGTCGGCAGAAACTCTTTTCCGAACGCCGGCGACAAACTGAAGTTTGTCGGACAGTCACTGCCTCCACACGGGGCGGCGTTGTTCGTATAAGGTAATGTCAGCTTCGTGTTTCAACGTCAGCCCAATATCATCCAGCCCTTCCAGCAGGCAATAACGTTGGTAGTCGCCAATCTCGAACACGGCAGCAAAGCCGTGGGCGTCGGTGACGGTTTTAGTCTCAAGATCAACTCACGCCGGCGACTGAACACCTCGCTGAAGCGAGGTGCTAATTGAGACGGACCGAATTGCAATAAGGTGGCTAGTCCCGGCGCAAAACCGTTGGCCTAAAATCGAGAAGTGTTCTTAATTACTGCGATTTGACATCCACGATCTCGCCGCCAAAAGCGCGCAGGACCTGTTGGACGGTTGGGTTCTGGGTTGCTGCCTGCCGGGTTTGTTTGGTCGCGCGACGCTCTTCTTCTTCCGGCGAAAGCGGTTCGTTGCTGTGGGTGGCGTCGTCCATAGTCGAAAAACGGATTTTGATGTCCCGACCGCAAGCTTCGCTACCTGCTTCACGCAAAGCTTTCGCGTTGTCCGGCTTTTCGAGCGTGTCGCGTGCTTGTCGGGCTTCGGGCGTAAATTCGATCCGCAACTCGTCGCCCTCCAACTCAGCGCGCGACGCGGCATCGAGCGCGGCGATTAGCATACGGCGCTTTTTCTTTTCGAGCGCGGCTTTGATTTGGTCGATCAATGAACCCGACGATGTATTCGATGTCGCAACTGATGTTTCATTCGCTGAACCGGAAGCGGCGTTGGTCTCGGACCCTTCATTAATTACCCGCTCACTACCGCGAGCAGTTCCGTCACCACCCGCGCTCGCGCCTCTGCTTGAACCGCCGGCAGTTGCTGAGCGCGTGCCGGCTTTGCTGGAGCCACTGAGAGCGGACTGCGGTGACTTGCGCTCCGCGAGCGGCTTGCCGGTGCGCAAAGCATCTTCGAGTTCAGCAATGCGGCCGACCAGATCACCTAAGGACGCGAGCCGGCGCATCTCCATCAATTTCACCAGGCCCACCTCGACCTGGTAACGCGGATTCGCTGCGTCTTTCAGACTACTTTCAGTCTCAGCGAGAGAATGAAAGAAACGCACCAGATCAGATTCCGAGAAAAGCGCGGCCTGTTGTTTTAGCGCCGACGCCTGCGCCGAAGAGGAATCGAGCAACTTCGGATCACCAGAAACCTTAACCACCAGCAGATCGCGCAAGTGACTGAGCACGTCGCGACAAAAGTTGCGCAGGTTGTGACCGCGCATTACCAGATCATCAACGATCGCCAGCGCCTCTGCCGGCTGATTCTCGGCAATCCCGTTGACCACGCGGGCCAGCACATCGGCGCCGGCAATCCCGAGGGCCTTCTCAACGTCGTCGGTCTTGATCTTTTCGCCGGCGAAGCTGATGACTTGATCAAAGGCTGACTGCGCGTCGCGCATCGAGCCATCGCCGGCGCGCGCAATTTCCCGCACCGCCTCATCAGAAATAGAAATGCTTTCCGCCTCAGCAATAAACCGGAGCCGTTCGGCAATCTTCGCGGTCGCAATCGTCCGAAATTCAAAAAGCTGACAGCGCGAGGTGATCGTTTCCGGGACCTTTTGCTCTTCAGTTGTGGCCATCATGAAGATCACATTAGGCGGCGGCTCTTCGATCGTTTTCAAAAGTGCGTTAAAGGCCGAAGCCGAAAGCATGTGAACTTCATCAATGATGAAAACTTTATAACGATCCCGCGCGGGAGCGATGGCGATGCTGTTGATAATCACATCGCGGACATTATCCACCCCGGTATTAGAAGCCGCATCGATTTCCAGTACGTCCATCGATCGGCCTTCCGCAATTTCACGACAGGAAGGGCAAGCTGTCTCGTCGGTAGTGGCGCAGGGCGTGGCAGTTGGGCCCGCGGCCTTGTGACAATTGAGGGCTTTGGCGACCAGACGCGCGGTCGTGGTCTTCCCGACTCCGCGCGCGCCGGAAAAAAGATAAGCGTGGTGCAACCGCCCGTGCTCAATCGCGTTGCGCAGGGTGCGGGTCAGGATTTCCTGGCCGGTTACATCTTCGAATTTTTGCGGGCGCCACTTGCGCGCGATTACCTGGTAAGCCATAAGAACGTGATTTGTGAACCGTAAACCGTGAACAGCGCAACGCGAACGAAAAGGGATCTTCTGTTCACCGTTTACCGTTTACCGTTCACGATTTACGCGAGATTAAGTCAGACTCCGGACTTACCCGCAACACACGCTGCCATTGCTACCGTTGCTCCGTTCCCGGCCTGGCGGGGTTCACAAGGCGAGCGTTGTGCGGAGCCCGAAGTCTGATAAGCCATTAAAGCATTGCCGATTGGAGATTGTCGATTGCCGATAGGTGCTTTTGAACTTCGTACTTCGTACCTGGCAGTATATCAGCCCGGAAGTGTCATTCAACTGTTCAAGGACATCAAAGTACAAAGCACCAGGTACCGAGCCGAAATCGGCAATCAAGAATCGGAAACGGCTTAAACCGCCGTCTTACGGTGCGCGAACATGCGCAGCAATCCGTTGATGCCGAGGTGAAGCAGGAGATAAACAATGATCGCGATCACCAACGGCAACATCAACGTATGACCGCCTCCGGCAGTGGGACTGGCAACGATCCCGCGAAAAGGCTCGTAGAATGGATTCGTCACCGTGACAATGAACTGCACGAACCCAGCGCTACTCCTGGCCGCCAGCAACGCCAGCAGAAGTCTTAGAGCCAGCAACGCATAGAGCACAAAAAAGATGTAATCGATGACCTGCGAAATTCGCGCTACTCCGCGCGCTCGTCCGACTTCGCGTTCGCTCTGCACAACTTCGTCGACGGCCTTGGCGCGGAACTCGCCCGCGACCTGATCGATCTTCTGGCTTTCAGCCGGAGGCGCCTGCGTAGCGCGGTCGGCAATCTCAGCTTGAACTTCCCCTTCGACCTGCGACTTGACTACGCCATGTTGCCCGGCGCGTCGCGCTTCTTCGATTGCTAATTTGTCGTCGTCCATGTAGCCCCCCTTAAAGCAAAAACATTCAGGTACCGTTGAAGGTTGCCCGCATGCGCCGGAGATTTGCGCCGGGAAATTTTCCAGTCGCTTTGACCGCCGCGAGCATCCGGTTTGCCTCGGCGGGCGTCAGGCCGGCATAGATTGCCATAAAGTGCTGGTTCGGATTTGTGTTCGAATAAGAT
>Ga0208078_1000435_pt1 | contig 11110 bp, 8 predicted proteins | sample NGESurdeep072012_3_FD_184468 | JGI IMG/M metagenome (GOLD analysis project Ga0208078, IMG submission 184468) | Arctic peat soil microbial communities from Barrow, Alaska - NGEE Surface sample 53-2 deep-072012 (SPAdes) | ecosystem: Environmental > Terrestrial > Soil > Wetlands > Peat ... | reverse complement strand
TGCTCACCGCCGAGCAGATGCACCAGCTCGACCTCGCGAAGGGACCCGATTTCGACAAGCTCTTTCTCACCGACATGATCCAGCATCATCGCGGCGCGGTCTCGATGGTCAAGGACCTTTTCGGCACGTACGCCGCCGGGCAGGACGAGGTCATCTTCAAATTCGCATCCGATGTGAATGTCGATCAGACCACGGAGATCGCGCGCATGGAGCGAATGCTCAACTCCTACGCGCTCGAAAAGAGCGCGCAGTGACCGCCCGCCTCACGCACGGCCGCTAGCCCTACCCCGCCCCCTGGAGGATTTCTCAATGGCATCTGTTCTTCGTGCTCGCCGGTCTGCTCTTCCGCTCGCCGCAAGTCTGCTCTTTACGGTGGCCTGCGCTCACAATAGCTCGATGGCGGGCGGCTCGACGTCCGGCAGCTCGGTGTCGCCGCGAGCGAGTATGTCGGCAACCGCGCCGAATCCCGATCCGCGCGTGGGCCTGCACGCGGGGCTGATGGATGCGCAGGAAGCGACGTGGAATCTGCGCGTCGTCTCGCGCACGCAGCCGTCGGCGAAATTCATGGGCATTACGAATTCCGATCTCGCCTTCACGGGACCGTACGCGATTCAGGGAAGCTACGCCGGCTACCAGATCTGGGACATCTCGAATCCCGCGCATCCGACGCTCAAGACGGCGTACTACTGCCCGGCATCGCAGAGCGATGTGTCCGTGTACAAGAATCTGCTGTTCGTGTCCGGCGAGGGACTTACCGGACGCGTGGATTGCGGCGCCGAGGGCGTGAAGGACACGGTGAGCAAGGACCGCCTGCGCGGACTCCGCATTTTCGACATTACCGACATCACGAATCCGAAGAACGTCGGCAACGTGCAGACGTGCCGCGGCTCGCACACGCACACCGCGCTGGTCGACCCGAAGGATCCGGACAACGTCTACATCTACATCTCGGGCTCGTCGCGCATTCGCTCGCCGAACAAGCTCCCGGGCTGCGTTAGCGCCACGCCCGACCAGGATCCGAATTCGGCGCTCTTCCGCATCGAGGTGATCAAGGTGCCGCTCGCGCATCCGGAGCAGGCCGCGATCGTGAGCTCGCCGCGCATCTTCAACGGGCTCACCAAGCCGGCGACCCACGGCGCGACGAAGCAGGACTCGATCGTCGAAGCGAAGGTGGCGGCGGATGCGCGCGCACAAGGCGCATTCACTGCGTGGGTGTTCGGCGAGGAGATAGTGCTCCCCACCAGCTTCGTTGATGGGCAGCTCAAGGAAATGGTGGAAGCGCGAGGCGGCTCCGGCGCTCCGACGCACGAAGACAGCGCCAAGCTGCGCGAGGCGTTCCCCGGCATCATCGCGAACATGCTCACGCCGCCGGGCTCCGATCCGAACGCCGGCCCGACGCAGTGCCACGACATCACCGTCTATCCGGCCATTGGCCTGGCCGGCGGCGCGTGCGGCGGTTACGGACTCCTCCTCGACATTCGTGACCCCGCGAACCCCGTGCGCATCGGCGCCGCGGCAGACTCGAACTTTTCGTACTGGCACTCGGCGACCTTCAACAACGATGGCACCAAGGTGCTCTTCAGCGACGAATGGGGCGGCGGCAGCCAGCCGAAGTGCCGCGCGACCGACAAGCCCGAGTGGGGCGCCGACGCGCTCTTCACGCTCGTCGACGGCAAGATGCACTTTCAGAGCTATTACAAAATGCCCGCGCCGCAAACCAAGTTCGAGAATTGCGTCGCGCACAACGGCTCGCTCGTGCCGATTCCCGGCCGCGACGTGATGATTCAGGCGTGGTACCAGGGCGGCATCTCGCTCTTCGACTGGACGGACGCGGCGCATCCGAAGGAGATCGCGTTCTTCGATCGCGGGCCGGTGGACTCGACGCGCCTCGTGCTGAGCGGCTCATGGTCCGTGTACTGGTACAACGGCGTGATGGTGAGCTCGGAGATCACGCGCGGGCTCGACATCGTGGAACTGACGCCGAGCGCCTTCATCTCGCAGAACGAGATCGACGCGGCGAAGAGCGTGAAGTGGGACTACCTGAACACGCAGGGACAGCGGAAGATCGTCTGGCCGGCGACGTTTGCTTTGGCGGGCGCGTATCTCGATCAGCTCGAGCGCTCGCACGGTCTGGCGGCGGACAAGATCGCCGCGGATCGCGCCGCGCTGAAGGGAGCGGAGAAGGAGTCAGGCTCCGCGCGCGGCACGTCGCTGACGAAGCTGGCGTCGCAGATCGACGGCGATGCGAGCGGCGCGAGCGATGGTGCCAAGGTGCAGAAGCTGTCTGCGGCGGTGAAGGCGCTGGCCGCGGCGCAGTAGGGCGACGAACGCGGAGGCGCCTCGCCTAGGCGAAGCGCTTCTGCGACCGCTCCCGCGCCTTTCGCTCTTCTTCGCCGCGATCGCGCGGGGCGGCGTTGGTCTCGAGCGACTGAATCAACGTGCGGGCGGCGGCGGTGACTTCGTCCACCGCCCGCTCGAACACCTGCTCGTTTGCGCGCGAGGGCCGCGTCGTGCCGCTCAGCTTGCGCACGAACTGCAGCGCCGAGGCGCGCACCTCATCGTCGGTGGCGGGCGGCGAGAAGTTCGCGAGTGTCTTGATGTTTCTGCACATGATTCGCTCTCCAGCGTGACTGGCGTTCTCAGAGTCGCTGCGCAATCGCGAGAATGTTTCCCTCCGTATCCTTGAACCACGCGCTCTTCACGCCGTCGCCCGTCGCTATCCCATTGACGGTCTTGTAGCCCGGCGTGTCGTATTCCTCGAAGATCACGCCACGCTTCCGGAGATCGGCGACCTCCGCCTCGAGATCCGCGACATCCCAGAACGCGGTGCTCGCCTTGTTGGTCCCGGCACCCGCGGATTTGTACGCGAAGAATCGCGTTCCCCTCCCCGACTGGTACATGACGCCGGTCTCGATCGTCTCCAGCGCTTTGAAGCCGAGCTTTTCCTCGTAGAACTTCCTGGCGCGCGCGACGTCCGACACGGGAACATACGCGACGATCGGTGATTGGCTCAACACTGGCGAACTCTCACTGAGGGAATGCGCTCCTTCTGTGCAAGCACGGGACCGCCTCGCGTTGCGCTTGGGGCGGGGGTGTCGCATACTGCTACCGCCGAGCCCGTCATTTCTCTTCTGCAGCACACCGGAGTAGCCGTATGCCTTTTCGTGCGCATCGCGTCGTGAGCATCGTCGTCGGTATCGCCGTGTTGTCGGCCGCAAAGTGCGGCGGTGACTCCGCCGCCATACCGTCCGCCGACAGTGCGAATGCGACCGCGAAGCCAACGCGCGCGGCGCTGGTCCCATCGCAGAGCACCCAGCGCGATCCCTGCAGCTGGATCACGCGCGCTGAGGCGCAGAAGGCGCTCGGCGATTCGGTGATCGCGGATCCGGTGCGCGTGCGAAGCGCGGAGAATGCGGTGCCGCAATCCAACGGCGGGGCGTGTCAGTATCAGCTGCGCCCGCAGGGATCGATGGCGCAGAGCATCGCCATCGAGCTCACCCCTGACGAATCCGGCGCGATGCAGACGGCGTTCGCCGGGATGGGGAACGTCGAGGCGGAGCTCAAGAGTGGCACCAAAGAGGCGAAGCGCGACACGCTCATCGATGGCCGCTGGGATTTCGTCAGCCAGATTCCGGGCGGGCTCACCGCGGCGCGCGCGGGGCGCATCGCGGTGCAATTCGTGACGCCGATCGGGCACGACAAGGCCGGCCTCGCGCTCGCGGGGGCGATGCTCGATCACATCCCCGATACGCCGTTCACCAATGATCCAGCGGATCCGACCACGCCTCCGCACGTTCCCGATCCGTGCGCGCTGGTCACCCGAGCGGAGGCCGAGAAGGTGCTCGGCAAGTTGCCGATAGCGCCGTACCAGGCGAGCAAGAACAGCGCGCTCGTTTTCGGATCGGGTGCGAGCTGCGCGTACTACAGCGGCAAGCATCGCGCGCTCGTGATCACGCCGATGCTGAGGCACGGCGCCGAGTTCTTCAAGATGATGGGCGGGGTCAACGCGCTGGTCGCCGGGAAAACCGGCGGCACGCAGGCGCCCGATACGCTCGAGGGAAAGTGGGACGCGCTTTCGATCGGCGCCGATGGCGCGCTCCACGCGCTCAAGGGCGACAAGATGTTGACCGTGCAATACAAGACGTCGGGCGCGACCTTCGAGGAAACCGTCGAGCTGATTCGCGCCGCGGTGGAGCGCCTGTAGAGATAGCTTAGGAAGTCCGTCTCAATCGTTGACTCTGGAGGATCGTCCGCATGAAGCAGCTCATTCGTTCCGCTCTCATCGTCGCCGGCGCCGTGGCGCTCGCGGCTGCACGTCCGCACGCCGTACCGAATCCGTGGACCATCGTGATCGGAAACGGACCGTTTGCCGGCACGTACACCGCGAAGGCGGACGAAGTGATGTGCCTCAACGCCAAGGCTCAGAAATTCTTCGCCGCATCGTTCAGGGATTTTGACGCGGTTGGCGCCCGCGCACTGCAGGCTGGCGGCATCAAGGTGGACGATCCCGACAAGGCGGGGCCGAAGACGGGCGACTTGACCGTTCAGATCGGCGTTGGGAAGGGCTCGGCCACGTACGACGTCTCCAACGTTCCCGTCGCGTTCACGGCGAAGGGCAAGAGCATGGAGCTGTCGGGCGCAGGGAAGACGAAAGACGGGATTGCGCTCAAGATCACGGCGACCTGCAACGATATCACGTCGATGTGAGTCGCGCGATACGAATTAGCCGACCGCGATAGTCTCGAGCTCTTCCCAGCGCGCGAGCTGTTTCGCGATGCTGGCCTCAATCGTAGCGACGCGCGACTTCGCGACGCTGATCGCTGCACCGTCGCGCAGCAGTGCCGGATCCGCGAGCGACGCGTACGCCGATTCGCGCTCGCGCTCGAGCGCATCGATGGCCTGGGGGAGTGAGGCGAGCTCGCTCGTTTCCCTGAGCGAGAGTCGGCGCTTCTTCTCGCTGCGCGCACCCTTCGCCGTTGAAGCTCTCGCAGCGCTCGCAGCCGCGGGTGGCGCCTTGCTCGCCGCCGCAATCTCGCTCGCCGCAGCGCGCTGCCGCACCCAGTCCGTATAGCCCCCCACGTACTCGCCGACGCGCCCCTTTCCCTCGAGCACGAGGGTGCTCGTCACCACGTGATCGAGAAACTCGCGATCGTGGCTGACGACGAGCAGCGTGCCGGAGAATTCGAGCAGCAGCTCCTCGAGGAGATCGAGCGTCTCAATATCGAGGTCGTTCGTCGGCTCGTCGAGCACCAGCACGTTGAACGATCGCGTGAAGAGCCGCGCGAGCAACAGCCGATTGCGCTCGCCGCCCGACAGCGCGCGCACCGGCGTGCGCGCGCGATCCGGCGGAAAGAGAAAGTCCTGCAGATAGCCGAGCACGTGCTTGCGATTCGCGCCGATCTCCACGAACTCGGCGCCGTCGGCGATGCTCTCGAACACGGTACGCTCGGGATCCAGCTCCTCGCGCAGCTGGTCGAAGTACGCGATCTCGAGGTTGGTGCCGAGTCGTATGGTTCCGCTGTCGGGCGCGAGCTCGCCAAGCAGCAGTCGCAGGAGCGTCGTCTTCCCCGAGCCGTTCGGCCCGATGAGCCCCACGCGATCGCCGCGCGTGATCGTCGTCGAAAAGTTCACGATGATCGGCTTGTCACCGCGCGCGAAGCTCACCCTCTTCGCCTCCGCCACGAGCCGCCCCGATCGCTCGGCCTCCTGCGCCTGCAGCTTCACGGTGCCCGTGCGCTCGCGACGCTCCCCTCGCTCAACGCGCAGCGCCTCGAGCGAGCGCACGCGTCCCTCGTTGCGCGTGCGACGCGCCTGGATGCCGGTGCGAATCCACACTTCCTCCTTCGCGAGCTTCTTGTCGAACTCCTCCCATTCACGCGCCTCGGCCGCCAGCGACGCTTCCTTTCGCTCGAGATAGAGATCGTAGCTCGCGCCCCAGTCCGCGAGCTTACCGCGATCCAGCTCGACGATTCGCGTCGCCACGTGCCGAAGGAAGGCGCGATCGTGCGTGACGAAGAGCAGCGTCGTGCCGTGCTCGATCAGGAATTTCTCGAGCCACTCGATCGCATCGACGTCGAGATGGTTCGTCGGCTCGTCGAGCAGGAGCACGTCGGGCTCGCGCACGAGCGCGCGCGCGAGCAGGATCTGGCGCTTCGTGCCGCCGGACGCGCCAGCGAAGGGCGCATCCGGATCTAGCCCCAAATGCACGATCGCCGTGTCGACGCGTGTGTTGATCTCCCAGCCGTTCGCCGCGTCCAGCGCGTGGTGCAGGCGGTCCAGCTCGCGCAGCGCGGCGGGCGTCGCATTCGTGCCAACGCGATGGCTCGCCTGATGGTAGCGCGCGAGCAGGAGCCCGACGTCGCCGAGTCCGGCGGCGACGACATCGAAGGTGGTACCGTCGATTTCGCCGGGCACTTCCTGCTCGAGCCGCGCAACGGTGACTCCCGTCTGGCGAACGATCTCGCCGCTGTCGGGCGCCATCGAGCCGTCGAGCAGCTTCATCACCGTGCTCTTCCCCGCCCCGTTGCGGCCGAGGAGGCACACGCGCTCGCCGCGCTCGATGGCGAAGCGCGCGTGATCGAGCACGAGCGGACCTCCGAACGCGATGCCGACGTCCTGCATCCCCAGCAGGGCCATCTAGTCGCGCTCCGAAGCGAGCCGCGCGAGCTCGTCGAGCATCGATTCGAGATGCTCGTTCGTGGTGCGCGGATTCATGATCGTCACGCGCAGCACGCGGCTGTCCCCAAGCACCGTCGTGGTGATCCAGCCATGGCCATCGCGGTTGTAGCGCGTGCGAAGCTCGAGATTGAGTGCGTCGAGCGCACGATCGTCGAGCGTGCCGTCGCCGACCCAGCGGAAGCAGAGGATGTTCGTCTCCGGCTCGTGCATCGCGACGAAGTCGGTGCGCGAGGCAATCATCGCGTGCAGCGAGAGCGTCGTAGCGCAGAGGCCATCATACAACGCGGCGATGCCAGCGAGACCATAACGCTGAATCGCAACCCACACCTTGAGCGCGTCCGCGCGGCGCGAGCACTGAAAGCTGCGCGTCCCCTGATCCCACGCGCGCTCGCCCTCTGCACCGTGAAAGAGATATGGCGCATGCTGCGTGAACGCCTGCGCGAGATCGCTCTCCTCGCGCACGAGCAGCATCCCCGCCGCGAGCGGCATGAGCATCATCTTGTGCGCGTCCCACGCAACGGAGCGCGCGTGGTGCAACCCGCGCACGCGATGCTTGTGCTGGGGCGAGAGAATCGCAGAGGCGCCATGCGCGCCGTCCACGTGCAGCCAGATGCCGCGCGTCTCGCACAGCGGCCCGATGATGGAGAGATCGTCGAACGATCCCGTTGCCGTGGTGCCAGCGGACGCGACCACCGCCATCACCGGCGTTCCGCTCGACGTGAGCCGATCGAGCGTTTCTCTTAGTACTAAGGGATCCATCCGCCACTCTCGCGACGACACCGCGATCGCGCTTCGCATGCCAAGCCCGAGCTCGGCGACGGCGCGCGTGACCGAGTAGTGTGAGTGCTCGCCGCACACCACCACCGGCGGATTCGCTCCCACGCCGTTCTGCCACGCGTCTGGCATCAGGCGAGCGCGCGCCGCGAGGAGCGCCGTGAACGTCGCCTCGGTGCCACCCGACATGAAGGTGCCGCCCGACGCTGCTCCCCACCCGATCAGCGCGGCGAGCTGCCGTACGAGCAGCGTCTCGATGACCGTCGCCGTCGGCGACATCTCCCAGATCGCCGTCGACTGATTGAGCGCACTCACCAGCGCCTCCGTCCACACCGCAGCTGGGAGCGGCGCCGCCACCTGATGGCCCATCGACATGGGGCGCATCAGCTGATTGGCATCGACGATGACGTCCGTCGACAGCCGGCGCACGATCTCCGCGAGCGGTCGCCCCGTCGCCGGAAGCGGCTCGGCGAAGCGCGCGTAGAGCTCGGAGGCGGTGCGCGGTGTCGAGACGTGACCGGAGCTCTCGCGCGTCGCGGCGAAGTACTCCGCGACGAGATCGACGAACAGCTGTCCGGCGCCGGCACTCATGTCCTCCTCGAGCGCGTGAAGCGTGGCCGCGATTCCATCGTGCTGTGGCGTCAAGCGAGTGCCCGTACGTGGGGGAAATGGTGAGGAGCGTCGCGAAATCTACAGCCTCGGGGCCGGTGACTCGCTGTTCACGGCCCGCTCGGAAGAACCGCACCTCTGGCTCCCTCTTCGCCGTCGCCCCACTCTTGCATTGCAGCATCACCGCTGGCGTTGCCGGCGAGCACCCCAGGAGTAGCCGCGCATGCACCGCACGATGAGCTCGTTTCGCCAAATCATTCCGTGTCTTGTTCTCGCGCTGGCCCTCGGCTGCCGCAGCGGCGGCGCCTCGCCAAGCAGCGAAGGCACCAATACCACGACGACCATCGACATCGAGAATCAGGACTTCAACGACATGACGGTGTACGTTCTCGTGAACGGAGCACGCACTCGACTCGGAATCGCGCCGGGGCACCAGACGACGGTGCTCACCATTCCCCGCTACTTGATAACCGGCACCGCGTACCTGCGCTTCTTCGCCGATCCGATCGGCGGCAATCGCACACCGGTGTCCGAGGAGATCGATGTGTCGCCCGGCGACGCGCTCGTGATGATCATCAATCCGGGTGGGTGAGCGGCGCATGTCGAAGAGCAATCCGTACAATCGGTCATCGCCCGTGAAGGACTCGACGGGCTTCGTGCACGTGCGCGGCGCGCGCGAGCACAACCTGAAGAACATCGACGTCGACATTCCGCGTGATGCGCTCGTTGTGTTCACCGGCGTGTCCGGCTCCGGGAAGTCATCGCTCGCGTTCGGAACGCTTTACGCGGAGGCGCAGCGGCGCTACCTCGAGTCCGTATCGCCGTACGCGCGCAGACTCTTCCACCAGATGGCGGTGCCCGAGGTCGACGAGGTTGATGGACTTCCGCCCGCCGTCGCCCTGCAGCAACAGCGCGGATCGCCGACCACTAGATCGTCCGTGGGGAGCGTGACGACACTCTCGAATCTGCTGCGCATGCTCTACTCGCGCGCTGGGAACTATCCGCCAAAGCAGGAGCATCTCGAGGCCGAGGCGTTCTCGGCGAATACGCCCGCGGGCGCGTGCCCGCGTTGTCACGGGCTCGGGCGCGTGTACGAGGTGTCCGAGCGCACGATGGTGCCCGACGACTCGCTCACCATCCGCGAGCGCGCGATCGCCGCGTGGCCCAGCGCGTGGCAGGGGCAGAATCTGCGCGACATCCTCGTCACTCTCGGCTACGACGTCGACAAGCCGTGGCGCGAGCTGCCGAAGAAGGAGCGCGACTGGCTGCTCTTCACCGACGAGCAGCCGACGGTGCCCGTGTACGCGGGATACACGCCGGCCGAGGTGCGGCGTGCGCTCAAGCGGAAGGAGGAGCCGAGCTACATGGGCACGTTCACGGGCGCGCGGCGCTACGTGCTGCAGACCTTCGCGAACTCCGAGAGCGCGCTGATGAAACGGCGCGTGTCGCAGTACATGGAGAGCACGGAGTGCCCGCTCTGTCACGGCAAGCGGCTGCGACTGGAGTCGCTGTCGGTGAAGTTCGCGGGCTACGACATCGCCGACATCTCCGCGCTCCCACTCAAGAAGCTCGCGCAGATCATGCAGCCGTACGCGGATGGTACTGCAGCGGGGCGCGCGAAGATCGAGGCGCAGCATCCGGAGAAGGCGGTCGTCACGCTTCGCATCGCGCAGGATCTGTGCGCGCGGGTATCGGTACTCCTCGATCTCGGGCTCGGCTATCTCGCGCTCGGGCGCAGCACGCCGACGCTCTCGCCGGGCGAGCTGCAGCGCCTTCGGCTCGCGACGCAGGTGCGATCGAATCTCTTCGGCGTCGTCTACGTGCTCGACGAGCCGTCGGCCGGGCTGCATCCCGCGGACACCGAGGCGCTGCTCGTCGCGCTCGACCGGCTCAAGGCGTCGGGGAACTCGCTCTTCGTCGTCGAGCACGATCTCGATGTCATCCGCCGCGCGGACTGGATCGTCGACGTCGGGCCCGCCGCCGGCGAGAAGGGCGGCCACGTGCTGTACAGCGGGCCTCCATTGGGGCTCGAGCACGTGGAGGCGTCGCAAACGCGCAGACATCTCTTCGGCAACTACGAGCTTCCCGAGCGCACGCCGCGCGAGCCCAAAGCGTGGCTCGAGCTCGAGGGGATCACGCGCAACAATCTCGACAAGCTCGATGTGCGCCTGCCACTCGGCGTCTTCACCACCGTCACCGGAGTATCGGGCTCCGGCAAATCGAGTCTCGTGAGCCAGGCGCTCGTTGAGCTCGTGGCGGATTCGCTCGGGCAGGAGATTCCGCTCGAGGCCGAGGAGGGTGAGGAGCTCGAGCGCAGCGCGCCGCCAGCGTTCGACGGATGCATCAAGGCGGGGATGGAGCACATCAAGCGGCTCGTGCGCGTCGATCAGAAACCGATCGGCCGAACGCCCCGTTCGAATCTCGCGACGTACACGGGACTCTTCGACCACGTGCGCAAACTGTTCGCGGCAACGAAGGCTGCGCGCGCGCGCCATTACGACGCGGGGCGCTTCTCCTTCAACGTCGCCAAGGGCCGCTGCGAGACGTGCGATGGCGAGGGATTCGTGATGGTCGAGCTGCTCTTTCTGCCGAGCGTGTACGCGCCCTGCCCCACCTGCCACGGCGCGCGCTACAACGCGAAGACGCTCGAGATCCAGTATCGCGACAAGAACATCGCCGAGGTGCTCGGCATGACGGTCGACGACGCGTACGCATTCTTCGAGGGCGAGACGCAGCTCGAGCGCTCGCTCGGCGTCGTGCGCGAGGTCGGGCTCGGCTATCTGCGACTGGGGCAGCCGGCGACGGAGCTCTCCGGCGGTGAGGCGCAGCGCATCAAGCTCGCAACGGAGCTCCAGCGGCAGCAGCGCGGCAACACACTGTACGTGCTCGACGAGCCGACCACAGGGCTCCATCCATCGGATGTCGAGAAGCTGATGGCGCAGCTCGATGGGCTCGTCGAGGCCGGAAACACGGTGATCGTGGTCGAGCACGACATGCGCGTGGTCGCGGGGAGCGACTGGGTAATCGACATCGGGCCGGGCGCGGGCGA
>Ga0208078_1000434_pt1 | contig 11116 bp, 9 predicted proteins | sample NGESurdeep072012_3_FD_184468 | JGI IMG/M metagenome (GOLD analysis project Ga0208078, IMG submission 184468) | Arctic peat soil microbial communities from Barrow, Alaska - NGEE Surface sample 53-2 deep-072012 (SPAdes) | ecosystem: Environmental > Terrestrial > Soil > Wetlands > Peat ... | reverse complement strand
TTACCGATCTGCTCTCGCGGCTGCAGGCGTTCAACAAAGCACTCTCCCAGCACTGACCTTCGGAGCCGTATCATGGCCGATATCACCAGTACCGTCTATGAAGACCTCGACACCGCGCTTGCAAAGTTCGAGCTCTTCCTGAAGAACAACCAAGGAGACCTTCAGAAGGTGGTCACAGCCCTCAAACTCATCGGGCCTCAGGTCGGGGATGCGATCACGACCCTAATCACGCTGATGAACAAGCTCGAACAGGAGATCAGTGCGATCTCCGTCTCGCCAGATATCCAGTTGAAGCTGACCCAGATCACGGCCTTCGCTGCCGCTGCGACCACGCTGCTCGGCGTCGCTCAGACCCTGCTCCCAAATGATCAAGCGACGATCGCCCAAGCGCAAGCCGCGGTCGACGCTATCGGCGGAATGGAGAAGCTCATCGGTGACCTGAAGACGAAGATCCTCCAGGCGCTGACCGACGTCGTCAACCTGCTGACCGCTATCAACACGTAACGGAGCGAGGATGGCGCGGCCGCTGCTCGACGGGGTCGAGCTGGAGCAGGTTCAGGAGATCCAGAGCGACGACGCGGAAGCAGTCGAGACGCACGGTGTCCCCGTGCTCGAAGGGGACTTTCTCCAGGACTTGGGCCGCCGCGCGGTCCGCATCACGCTCAACGGCGCGATGCTCGGCGCGACCGCCGGCGACAGTCTCAAGACGCTGCGCGAGAAGTTCCGCGGCGCGACGCCGGTCTCGTTCGTCAGCGACATCGCGACCGCGACCAAGGTCGACAAGGTCCTGATCGAGGACTTCGGCGTGCGCGAGATCGCCGGCCGGCCGGCGCGCTTCGAGTACGCGCTCACGCTGCGCGAGTTCATCCCGCCGCCGGGGCCGGCGATCTTGCCGCCGCCGATCAAGCCGCCGCCGACGACGCTCGCGCAGCAGCTGACGGTCGAGGTGATCGTCACCGGGCAGCCGGCATTCGACTTCAACACCGTCACGGTGACGATCGACGGCAAGCAGGACGACGGGACGCAGATCAGTGCGCGGCAGCTGACGAACCGCACCAACAATCTCTGGGTCGAGGACAACATCCAGCCCGGCGACTACACCGCGAAAGCCGTCGTCACCGCGCCGACGGCGATGTCCGGCACCGCGCACGCGGTGATCGGCAAGGGCGAGAAGGTCAAGGTGACGATCACGCTGACGCCCGGGTCGCCGATCGCGAAATCGTTCATCATCCACTTCAGGTTCGACCGCGCCTTCGTCGAGCCGTGCCTGCGCGAGGTCGCGGCGCAAGCCGCGCACTACGCGGCCGCGCACCCGAACGAGAAGCTGGTGATCGTCGGCAACACCGACCTCAAAGGCACCCGCGAGTACAACCAGTCCCTCTCGGAGCGCCGCGGGCGCACCGTCTATGCGATGATGACGTTCGGCCGCGACCGCGCCGGCGCGGTGAAGGAATGGGACGATATTCGCCCGATCGCAACCGGCGGGCTCCCGGCGATACACGACTCGTGGGCCGTGCGCGAGTACCAGTTCATGCTGCAGGACCTGGACTACTACAACGGCGCGATCGACGAGCAGCACGGGCCGAAGACCGACGCCGGCGTGCGCGCGTTCCAAAGCGACCACGGCTTGCCGTCGACCGGCGTCGTCGACGCGGCGACGTGGTCGAAGCTGATCGAGGCGTATCTCGGCCAGCAGCCGCTCAACGTCCCCGAGTCGCAGTTCCTCAAGAACGCCAACGACAGCGGCTGCGACGGCGGGATCCTCAAGTGGCTCGGGTGCGGCGAGGACCACCCCGTCAAGAACACGCAGGACGCGTGGCGCCCGAACCGCCGCACCGAGCTCCTCTTCATCGCTACCGACAAGGTGCCGTGCCAGGTCGCAAAGCCGGTGACGTTCGAGCTGCCGCCACCTGACGGCGCAGGGCCGACATGGTGTCTGGGCGACGGCGATCCCAACGACCGCTGCTGCTTCATGTCGACCAACGACGGGGCCGACGGCAACTGGCAGGTCACAGCCGCCGAGCCCGGCTCGGTCACCGTCACGGGTTCGATCACGTTCGACGACGGCACGCCGTACGCGAACAAGCCGTACGTCTTGATCGCGCCGGACGGTGAGTACATGGACGGTGAGCACCCGCGCCCGCCGCAGAGCGGCATCCCGATTCCGGGCCGGACCGCCGCCGACGGTACCTTCGCGTATCCGGACAAACCGAAAGGGGTCGGCATCTACATCCTCACGGTGCTCCCTCCGCCGGGCGACCCGCCGCTGGTCGTGCGGCTCGCGTCCGATCCGCCGGGCGGGGAGAAGGGCGACTCCGTCTGCATGCACATGGACGGCTCGGCGCCGTTCAAGGCGATCGTCGCGCCGGCGGAGAGCGGTGATCCGCGCCGCAAGCTGCGCGCGACGCTGTTCGACGACTTCGGGACGCCGCTCAAACAGGCGCCGGTAGCCGTCACGTTCGAGGACGGTAGTTCCGTCGCGGCGACGACGAACGACGACGGAAAGTTCGTCGCAGACATGGCGCAGACGTTCGCGACCGCGAAGATCCAGTACACGCCGCCGAACGGCGCGGTCCAGGCGTACGATTTCTTCATCGACGTGCAGGACGTCGCGACCGACGAAGGCGTCCACCGCAGGCTGGAAAACCTCGGCTATCCTGCCGAGGACGATCTCGCCGCGGCGATCCTCGCGTTCCAAGCCGCGCAAGGTCTCGATACGACCGCCGAGGCGGACCAGCAGACCCGCGACAAGCTCACGGCCGTCCACGACGGCGCTGATCCGCTGATCCCGTCGTTCCCCGTCGACGAGACGGCGCTCCCCGCCGGAGCGCTGGGAGGCGTCGGACCGTAGCGATGGCCGAGAAATCCGTGAAGCTCCGGAAGGACCAGCCCGTGCGGCGCTACGTCGGGATCGACGTGACGAAAGCGCTCGATACCGTAGCGTTCGGCCACATGTGGAACGCCGTCTTCGGCTGGAGCAACCTCGTGTGGGATCTCGACAAGGATCCCGCCGACAGCCAGCGCCGTGTCGACAAAGCGCATCCCAAGCTGCCGATCAAACGGCTCGTCCGCTCGCACGGCGGATCGACGTTCGCCGACACCTGCATCATGCCGGAGAACGTCGACGGCTCGGGGCCGGACGCCGGCTTCACGAGCAGCGACATGGATGCATCCGACACGTTCATGCACACGTTCATCCTGCGCCCGAGCGCCGACGGCACGGCTTCGCAGCTCAACGACGCCGGCACGGGGAACGTTGCCGATCTCGTGTACCTGAGCTCTCATGGGCTCCACAACGGCGAGATGTTCGGCGATGCGGGACTCCTGGTCTCATGGCTCTTCCAGCTCTCGGTGACGGCGAGCCAGGGCGGACAGTTCGCGGGGCCCGGCTGGCTCGTGCTCTCCAACTGCGGGACGCTCGACACGCCGACGCACGAAGACTGGACGAAGGTGATGTCGGGGCCGACCCCGCTGCGCGGGATCGTCGGTTTTCGCGAAGTCTGCCCGCTGGAAGGCGGCTCGGCGGAGTTCGCCGCCGTCTTCATCAACAGGCTCGCGCTCGGGGCATCGATGCTCAACGCTTGGAAAAGCGCCGTGACCTCCAAAGTCTCGGCGACGGCGTGGATCGTGCTCTGCCACGACGACGCCAAAGACGATACGATCGCCGACTGGAACGCCGGCGCGCTCAAGGCGATCTCGGCCGGTTCGAAGATCCTCCGGTTCGACTCGACGACGCCGGCGAGCGGGGCGGCGGTCGTCCCGACGCCTGACCCGTTCGAAGCGTTCTGGTCCAAGGGCGGGACGCGAATCACCGCGATCAACATGTTCGATCTCGCTAACCAGATCGCGGCCGGCGACACGGTGACGATCACAGTCAAGCCGCAGGGTGCGGCGACGTTCACGGCCGGTGCGGCGATCGCGATCGCGGTCGTCTACATTCGCGTCGACTTCCCGCAGAAGGTGGACATCACGAAAATGTTCCAGGTCACCGGGCAAACCGGGATGACGGCGCCGACGACCGCGCACACGAACACCGCGAACCCCAGCGGATCGGATCCCGACACCTGGAAGACGACCGTAGACGGCACGCCCGCGGAGATCGTCCTCACCCTCAAGTGCTTGGACTTCAGCATGCTCAAAGAGCGCGGGGTCCCGCTGCGGCTACAGGTGAACAACGGGACGACCACGTTCCTGTTCGTGCGCAACGGATCGGTGCTGGAACGCTGATGCTGACCCCCGCGTACCGGCTCAAGCTCGGCGGCAAGGTCGTCGACACCACCAGCGACCCGCAGACGAGCACGGCCGTCGACATCGTCGTCGAACTCGACATCGAGACACCGGTCGACACGTTCGTCGTCACGCTGGGGCAGGTCGGCGACATCAACCCGAAGGTCGACGACGCGGCGACGATCGGCCTCGGCTACGCGGACGAGACCAGCGGTCTGGTCAACGTCTTTACCGGCGCCGTCGTCTCGCTCGATCAGGGCTCGCTGACGAACCGCGTCAAGAGCTACACCGCCGCCAACACGCTGCTGCGTACGTTCGTCGACAAGCAGTACCAGAGCAAGACGGCCGGCGCGATCGTGCGCGATCTGGCGACCGGCGCGTCCGTCGCCGTCGACACGGCCGACGACGGGATCGACTTTCCCTCGTACGTCGTCGACGGGCGGCGCAGCGCGTACGCGCACATGCGCGAGCTGGCCGACCTGTGCGGCTTCGACCTCTACGTCAACTCCGACGGCAAGCTGGTGTTCGAGGAGTTCTTCGGCGGCAAGGCCGTGCACGTCTTGGAGAACGCCAAGCACATCCTGAGCCTGGACATCCTGCGCGCGCAGCCCACATACTCGAGCGTCGTCGCGTTTGGCGAGAGCCCGACCGGGAGCAGTGGCGACGATGCGTGGCCGTGGCTTACCAAAGATTTCAGCGGCTCGAAGGGGACCGCGGGCTCGGGCGATCCGGTGCTGCTGCTCGAGCGGCCGGCGCTGCGCACCGGCGCCGCAGCGCAGAAGGCTGCCGACGCCGCCGAGCTCGCGATCAAGCGCCGCACGCTGCGCGGAACGGTGCTGACGATCGGCCGCCCCGAGGTGAAGCTCGGCGATGCGATCGCGCTGCGCGGGCTCGCGGACGCGTCGCTCAACACGAGCTTTCAGGTGCGCTCGGTGCGCCACCGCATGCACAAGACCGAAGGCTTTACCACGCTGATCGGCTTCCGAGCGATCCAGGTGTAACGCGATGTCGTCCTCGGTCTTCAACACCATCCAGCAGATCGTCCGCCACGAGCTGCGCAGCGTGCGCGTCTCCGAGCTCGGCACGGTCGAGGCGATCGGCCCGCACCGCTCATCGGACGACGAGGACAACTACGCCTGCGACGTCCGTCTCAAGGACAGCGGCCTGCTGCTCAAAGGCGTGCCGGTCGTCACCAGCCACATCGGTACCGCCGCGATCCCGAACAAGGGCGATCTGGTGCTGCTGACGTTCGACAAGGGCGACGTCAACCAGGGCTTCATCGTCGGCCGGCTCTACACCGACGGCGACCGCCCGCCGATCAACGACGCGAACGAGGTGATCTTCCGCCTCCCGCTCGCGGCCGACGACGACAGCACGATCAAGAGCGCGATTCGCAACATCAGCACGAACTCGCCGCCGCGCGAGATCATCGTCGAGATGCCGCCGAAGATCACCGTGCGCATCACCGACGGCACCGTGCGCGCGACGGCGGGCAAGAGCGAGATGACGCTCGACCAGCCCGACGGCAGCGGTGGCAAGGTCACCGTCGTCGCCGGCGGCACGACGATCACGATGAACCAGGATGGCGACATCGCCGTCGAGGCGAAGGGCGCGCTCTCGCTCAAAGCCGACGGCGACCTGAGCATCGAGGGGCAGAGCGTGAAGATCAGCGCGATGACGAGCGTGGACGTCGAGGCGCAGACGCAGCTCAGCCTGACGGCGACGACCGGCGCGACCGTCGACGGCGGCGTCAGCGTGCAGCTCCAGGGAACGACGGTGTCGGTGAGCGGCATGACGTCGTTCGGGCCGTAGGCGATGCCGGGGCCGCCGGTCACCATCGGGTGTTCGGTCATCCTCACGCCGGGCGCGTCGGGTCCGCCCGACAACGGGACGATCATCGCGATCCTCCCGCCGGTGATCACCGCCGGCGGGATGCCGCTCGCGACGAGCACGTCGATCTGCCTGATGATCAACTCGGTGTGGGGGTTCCCGTATCCGGCGGTGATCGGACCGCTCGGCAGCAGCGGCGTGATGGTCGGCGCCAACGCGCTCACCCGGGTCGTCGACAACATCCCGAGCCCGCCGGGGATCATGACCATCCTCGGCCCGCCGGCCGCACCCTTCGTCACGGACAACTCGCCGCCATGAGCAACTACCTCGCGATCGCGACCGTCACCGCCGCGCTGCAAGTCCTCCTCTCGGAGGCGGTCGGCGTCGTCGGAGGCGCGCGCGTCACCACCGAAGACCCGCGCAGCGACGACGGCAACGTCTCCGCGCCGCGCGTCAACGTCGTGCTGTACCAGATCTCGCCGCACGCGGCATGGCGCCCGACCGACGCGCGCGAGCAGGCCGCCGTCGACCTGCACTATCTGCTGACGTTTCACGGCGACAAGAGCCGGCTGGAGCCGCAGCTCTTGCTCGGCAGCGTGCTGGCGCGGCTGCACGACGAACCGGTCCTCACGCCGCAGAGGATTCACGAAGCGGAAGAGAAGGCGTCGTTCCTGAGCGCGTCGAGCGCGATGACGTCCAACGTGGCGCTGCAGGACGATCCGGTAAAACTGACGCCGATCGCGCTGACGCTCGACGACCTCTCGAAGCTCTGGTCGACGTTCTTTCAAGTACCGTACGCGCTGTCCGCCGCGTATCAGGCGGGCGTCGTGCTCATCGACCGCGAGGAGACGTGCGTGACACCGCTCGCACCACAGCCATGAACGACATCCTCGACGACCCGCCCGCCGTGGCGGCCTGGCCGGCGGCGAACCAGCGCTATCTCACTGCGGCGCTGGGCGTCGTGCGCGTGCTGCTCGAGATGCACGCCGCGCACGCGGTCGGCGCGCATCCCGGCCGCGAGAGCATCGAGCGCGCGGAGCGCGAACTGGCGGCGGCGGAAGCCGCGCTGCCGGGACCGTCCGCCCTGCACCGCTTGACGGCCGCGCTCGGCCTCTCCGCGTTCGAGCGCGACCTCCTGGTCATGTGCGCCGGGATCGAGCTTGACGGCAGCTTCGGCGCGATCTGCGCCGACGCGCACGGCGACGAGCAAAGACACTACCCGACGTTCGGGCTGGCGCTCGCCGCGCACCCGCAGGCGCAGTGGAACGCGCTCGCGCCGGCGGCACCGCTGCGCGGCTGGCGATTGATCGAGCCGGTGAATCCGAGCGCGCTCACCGGCTCGCCGCTGCGCATCGACGAACGCGTGCTGCATTTCCTCACCGGCGTACAGTATCTCGACGAGCGGCTGCGCGGGTTCGTCGAGCCGGTGTGGTTCCACGGCGAGCTGCCGCAGTCTCAACGCCGCGAAGCCGAGCGGATCCTCACGGCTTGGAAAAGCGCGGGTGAGACGCCGTGGCTGCCGCTGGTACAGCTGTGCGGCGACCGCGCCTCGGCGCGTCGGATCGCGGCGACGGCGTCGGCGGCGGCCGGGCTGAAGCTGTTCGTGATGGAGCTCGCGCGCGTGCCGAGCGGCGCGGCCGACGCGGACGCGTTCATTCGGCTGTGGGAGCGCGAGGCGATGATGAGCGCCGGCGCGCTGCTGCTCGAGTGCGCCGACGCGCAGCCGCTCGAGCCGGCACAGAGTGCGTCGCTGAACCTCGTACTCGAGCGCACGCGCGGCGCGGTGTTCGTCGCGGGAGCATCTCGCTACGACGTCGAGCGCACCTCGCTGGTGCTGCAGATCGATCGGCCGACGACCGCCGAGCAGCGCGAGCTGTGGCACGCGGCAGTCGGCGGCGCAGAAGCGAGCGCTGACGTCGAACGGCTGGTCTCGCAGTTCGATCTGAGCGCGGCGGCGATCGGCGCCGCGAGCGCCGACGCGCTCGCGCAGGCGACCGCGCCGCCGGATCCGCAAACGCCGCCGAGCCTCGACGAGCTGCTGTGGGAAGCGTGCCGCGCGCAAGCCCGGCCGCGGCTCGAGCGGCTGGCGCAGCGGATCGAACCGAGCGCCGGCTGGGACGATCTCGTCCTCCCCGACGCGCAGCGCAAGCTGCTCGGCGAGATCATGCTGCACGTGCGGCGGCGCTCGACCGTCTACGACGCGTGGGGGTTCGCCCGCGCCGGCCGGCGCGGCCTGGGGATCAGCGTGCTGTTCGAAGGCCGCTCCGGCACCGGCAAGACGATGGCCGCCGAAGCGCTGGCCGCGCAGGCGCGGCTCGACCTGTACCGCATCGACCTCAGCCAAGTCGTCAGCAAGTACATCGGCGAGACCGAAAAGAATCTCTCGCGCATCTTCGACGCTGCGGAGGCCGGCGGCGCCGTGCTGCTGTTCGACGAAGCCGACGCTATTTTCGGCAAGCGCAGCGAGGTGCGCGACAGCCACGACCGCTACGCCAACGTCGAGATCAGCTATCTGCTGCAGCGGATGGAGGCGTATCGCGGCCTGGCGATCCTCACAACGAACATGAAGTCCGCGCTCGACACGGCGTTCCTGCGGCGCATCCGCTTCGTCATCCACTTTCCGTCGCCCGGACCGGCGCAGCGCGCGGAGATATGGCGCAAGATCTTCCCGCCGCGCACGCCGCTCGAGGATCTGGACTTCGAGAAGCTAGCGCGCCTGAACGTCGCCGGCGGCGAGATCCGCAACATCGCGCTGCACGCCGCGTTCCTCGCCGCCGACGTCGGCGAGCCGGTCCGGATGTCGCACCTGCTCGACGCCGCGCGCAGCGAGTGCGCAAAGCTCGAACGCCCGCTCACCGAAGCCGAAATCGCCGGCTGGATCTGACGGAGAGATACCGCAATGCCGAACGATTGGGACTATCTGCCGATGCGCCCGTACGTCCCGCCGCCGGACCGACCGCCGGGGAGCATGTTTAGCCTGCGGATGCGCCCGCCCGGCGACACATCGGAGCGCACGCTCGGCGTGCCGCCGCGGCTCGGGTTCGGCGCGACCTCATTGTTCGGACCGCTGCGTTTGCACCTCGATCCCTCGCTGTTCGCCGAGCTGCCGATCGCCGCAGCTGCGACGGCGACGTCCGCGCCGGCGAGCGACGACGAGCCGCACGTGCCGCCGGTCACCGATCCCGCGCTCGGCACACCGCACACCGAAGAGAAAACGGACGAGCCGAACCTGTGGCTCGCCTCGATCTATCAAGGGATCGGCGTATTCGATCATCCCGGCGCGCTCGAGCTCGAGGCCAACCTGGCCGGACTTCTGACGCACGGTACGGGGCTGCCGAGCTCCGGCTGGGGCGGCGGTCTCAACGAGATCGCGCTCGCGATTCGCCAGTCGGCGTACGGCACGCCGAGGAACATGAGCTTCGACGTCGGCGCGACCGGGCAGTTCTCGTATCTGTCGTCGGCCGGGTTCGGGCCGCGTCGCTTTCCGAACGCCCTGTCGCTCGCCGGAACGCTGCATTACGGGTGGAAGGCCGACAACGATTGGGGACTCGGCTTCTACGGCCAAGCCGGCGCAGCGTGGGGACGCGAGACGGCGACGCCATCCTGGCTCGGCGCGGTCGGCGGCGGGTCGGCGACGCTCGTCGTCGGTCACGAGCCCGACGAGGGTTTCAAGTACGGGTTCAACGCGACCGGGTCGTACACGAGCCTCGGCCAGCTCTCGCAAGGTCCGACGCTCGCCGATTTGTACTCGCTGCTGGGCGTGCTCAGCGTCTCGCACGATCTCGGTCCGGTGACGCTTTCCCTCGAAGGATACGGCGGTTACAGCGCCGGCAGTGGGACGAGCGCGGCGGGCGGAACCGGCCAGTCGGCGTACGGTTGGAACGCCGGCGGCGGAATCGGTTTGAGCATCGCGGGGCTGGGCCCGTTGACGCCGCTCGACTACGGAACGCCGCGAGGACAGACGAACGCGCTCTCGTTCAACCTGAACTACCGCCACGAGTTCGGGAACGTGAACGGACCGAGCACCGCCGCGACACCGGCCGGGCCGTTCGGTACAGATGCCCTGATGCTCACGGCCACCTTCGGGTTCCGCCGGCCGCCCGGAGCGGATTTCTGACCGAGGAGCAGTAGCATGAACGAATCCTACCTCCGCCGCCGCATCGCTCAGTTGACGTTTCCGTCGTTCTCGCCCCAGCTCGGCGGCGACCCGGCCGGGGCGGGATCGCTGCTCGCTCCGTACAGTCCGCATCGCTTCGCCGACGTGACGCTCGGCGCACCCGGCGATTTCACGTTCAAGCTCTCGCCGCCGCTGTTGTCGCCCATGGACGCACTCGCGTTGCAGCTGTTGCGGTGGCGGATCGCGATGTTGCCCGATCCGCCGCGCCCGTCGCGGGTGAATCCGCTCGGCGACGACTGGCAACGTCAGATCGACAGGTTGCTCGAAAAGCCGCTCTTCACGCCCGAGCTGTGGAAGAACGCCGACTTCATGCATGTTACGTTCGGCGCGGCGCCGCCGAAACGAGACGAGACCAAGAAAGAGCCGGACAAGGAACCCCCGCCGGCGTCGGCGGCCGACCCGGTGGCCGCAGCAAAAGAGCCCGATGCGAACGCGATCTACACGTTTACCGCGACGCAGGGGACGGAGCCGAAGAACCGGACGACGATCGAGTACAACTCGATGCTCGGCTTCGGGCCGTTTCAGTACAACTACACGCTGCTGGGACGGCGCTCGTACAACAACCTCGCGTGGGGAGCACTGACGACTGGAGGACCAGGAGCGACCTCGATCGGCTTGATCGGCCACGCCTGGACGAACAGCTGGCACGATCTCGTAGCTGGCGGGATCGCTCAGGTCAACACCGGTTCGTTCACCGACGATCAGAAAAAGATCATCCGATCGACGGGCTTCACCGGAACGGGCCATCTGTCGTGGAACCCGGACGACGCGATCATCTCCGCCGACGTCAACCTGCTCGGCTCGCGGTTCAACACGATGCAGTTCGGCGACCCGAGTCGCACGATCAACGATGTAACCGGCTTCGGGTACGCCGCCGATCTC
>Ga0208078_1000433_pt1 | contig 11120 bp, 8 predicted proteins | sample NGESurdeep072012_3_FD_184468 | JGI IMG/M metagenome (GOLD analysis project Ga0208078, IMG submission 184468) | Arctic peat soil microbial communities from Barrow, Alaska - NGEE Surface sample 53-2 deep-072012 (SPAdes) | ecosystem: Environmental > Terrestrial > Soil > Wetlands > Peat ... | reverse complement strand
GCGGCCGCGGCGGCGTCGTCCCGAACCAGCTCTACGTGCGCTACGCCGCAACCGCCGCAACGGGCGCGATCGAGAGCATCGAACGCGCCTCGACGGTCGTGCGTGCCGCCGAGCTGGGCTCCTTCAAAGGCGGCAGACTGCGCGCGATCACGCTGGCGGCGGGTGCCGACGCCAACGCGGCGGCCGCGGCGCTGCGCCGCAATGCGAACGTCGTCGAGGTCTCGCCCGCGCACTACCGCGGTCTCACCAGCGATCCGGCGGCCGGGGCGAACGACAAGTTCTTCAACAACACCGATCAGTGGTATCTCTACAAGACGAACGTCGTGAAGAACGCGGCCGTCAACGGCGCGTGGAACCTCACCACCGGCGGCGTCGGCGTCTCGGTCGCGGTGATCGACACCGGCGTCGACCTGACCGGAGCCAATCTCGGCCAGGACGATTTCGTGGTCGACTTCGCGGAGCAAGTCATCAACAGCAAAAAAACGGCCGGGAACGCGGCCGTTCAGGACACGGACGGCCACGGCACGAACACGTCGGGCCTGGCGACCGCGCAGGCGAACAACACGTACGGCTATGCGGGCGTCGGCTTCTCGATCCACCTCCAAGCGTACAAGATCTTCCCGGACAACACCGCCACGAACGACACGCCGTCGGCGAGCACGGTCGATGAAGCGATCGCGATCAACGACGCGGTCTCGCACGGTGCTTCGGTCATCAGCCTGAGCATCGGCTCTCCGCAGAGCCAAGGCGCCGACGCCGGCGAGCAGACTGCGGTCGAGAACGCACTCGCGGCCGGCGTCGTCGTCGTCGCCGCGGCCGGAAACGAATGCCCGGGCCAGGACGGCAATCAGCCGGACTATCCGGCCGCGTACCCCGGCGTGATCGCCGTCGGCGCGTCCGCCGTGCAGAACACGGTGAAAAACGACTACACGACGATCACGGCGGAAACGATCGCGTACTACTCCAACTCCGGCGCGACGCTGGTCGCGCCCGGCGGCGATGCGTCGAACGACGACCCCAATGCCTCCCCCGACTTCCTGCACTGGATCGAGGGATACTCGACCACGACCGATCCGTTCGTGCTGGACCAGTGCCAGAACGCGGGAACGCCAAAGGTTTGTCGCATTCTGTTCAACGGAACGTCGCAGGCCACGCCGCAGGTCGCGGGGACGGTCGCGCTGATGGAAATCTATCACGGTGGCGGCGCGCGCTCGTTGACACCGGCGCAAGCGACGGCGCTGTTGACGGCGACGGCCGACGTACTCCCCGGTATCTCGAGCGCGCGCCAAGGCGCCGGTCGGCTCAACGCCGGGAGAGCCGTCGCAGCCGCGCACCTGTAGCCGGCCGACACGCTGCGTTGACGAACATGCGATTCACGGACTCGTATTGCACCGATGCCCCGAGCGCGCAAAACGCGCTCGATATTTTCGAGAACGAGTGGAGCTCGGCAGTGCCAGGGTATCAGGCGGGTCCGGTACCGCTCTTCGCTGATGCTCGGGTAGCGTGGGCGATCGAGCAATTAGGCGGAGTCGAAGGCAAAAACGTCCTCGAACTCGGCCCCATGGAGGCCGGCCATTCGTACATGCTCGAGAAAGCGGGGGCGGGTCAGGTTCTCGCGGTCGAGGGGAATCCGAGAGCGTACCTTCGCTGCCTCATCGTGAAAGAGATCCTGGGCCTGCAGCGCGTTCGCTTCGCGTACGGTGACTTCGTGGAGTACCTCAAAGCAACGACTGAGCGGTTTGACCTCGTCTTCGCCGGCGGCGTGCTCTATCACCAATCCGATCCCATGCAACTCATCGCAGACATCGCCCAGGTCGCCTCCCAGGGCGTCTACATCTGGACCCACTACTTCCAGGCCGACATCATGGCACAGAACCCCGTCACCCAACATCGCGTCGTCCCGCCCGAAACCGTAGAGCTGGATGGTTTCCGATACGACCGGTACGTCCATCAGTATCACGATCAAAGCCTCTCGTGGGGCGGATTTTGCGGAGGGCCGAGCGGGACCGCATACTGGCTCTCCCGCGAAGACATCATCGCCGGCCTCAAGCATTTCGGCTTCCAGCACATCGCGATCGCCTTTGAAGAGCCCGCGCATCAAAACGGCCCTTCCCTCGCTCTCGTCGCGACTCGCTAGCCGCACGCACCCGCTAAGGAGTTGCCGTTCGACCAGATCACCTCGGTGAACGGGACGTCGGTGACGATCAAGTCGGTCGTCCCGGCAGATACGCGGCAAATCCACTGCCCGGCATGCCGCTCGTTCGCGACCCTTCCGACCGGCATCACGCCTATGGACTTCGAAGGGTTTTCCACTAGCACGAAGGCGTTCGGCGTGCTGCGCTGCCGCGACTGCGACTCGCTTTTCCTGGACCCGCAGCCGACGCTGGAAGACACGCGCCAGTTCTACGCCGCGGACTACATGGCGAAGGCTCCGGTCGGCTGGGCGTTTGAGGCGATGGTCGGGTTCTGGGATGGGCTCGCAGCGCGCGGGTTTGTGAAGCGGCTGGGCCGGGGTGCGGTTTTGGACTACGGATGCGGAGACGGCTCGTTCGTGCGCCGCCTGCGAAGCGCCGGCTGTGCGCGCGTGGCTGGATACGACCCGATGTGCCAGCCGGACCCCGAGGCGCTCATCTTCGACGACCTAGAGGCGATTGCGGCGAGCGGCGAGCGATTCGACGTGATTCGGATGCACAACTCGATCGAGCACCTCGCCGCCGTTGACGCCACGATGACGCGACTGCGTGGGCTGCTGAAGCCCGACGGGTGCGTGTTCGGCGAGACGGCGAACGGCGCGCACGTCTCGGCGAAGTGGTTCGGCGCGTACTGGGGCTACTTGCACTACCCGTATCACACCGTCATCTTCTCGCCCAAGGGGCTCGCGCTCGCGGCGCGACGGTGGGGGTTTGCGAATGCGGAGACGCTCGACACGCTCACGCCGGGAGCGTGGGCGTTCACGATGGAGCACGTAGCGAAGAGGGGGTTCCGGATTCAGCGGCGCGGGCACTTGCCGGTCTACCCGCTCTTGCTGCTCGCGTCGGCCGTTCCGGTGCTGCTGGACCGGCTGCTGCCGGGCCGCACCACCGGGATGGCGTTCCGTCTCTCACCGGCCTAGCGCGCGAAGTGTTCTCCGGGACGCCCCCGCGGCCGTCCCTGGCGCCAGCGCGTATCCTGTCGACATGCCGTCGGCGACCTCGCGCGGGATATCAAAACGGCCCTTCCCTCGCTCTCGTCGCGACTCGCTAGCCGCGCGCACCCACTAAGGAGTTGGCGTTCGACCAGATCACCGTTGGATGACGCCGACGCTCAGGCCGAAGCTGCCGCCGAGATCCTTTCCGGAGAGATTCTGGTTGAGCGCGTTCGCACCGACCGAGTAGTACGTGAACGTGCCGACGTACGGACTCGCCGAGGACGGCAGCCCGGTCGTCGCCGGGTTGCCGACCGTGACCGTGCGTCCGAACTGGTCGAGGTACGCGGTCCGCAAGTTCAGCGAACTGAAGCCGAAACGCGGATCCGTCGTCGTGCCGCTCCCCGACGCGGCGAGCGCGAGCGCGAAATCAGCGATCAGCGCATGCGGATCGGTGCCGGTCGCCTGCTGCAACGCCGCGGTGCCGGTCTTCGTGCCGAGCATCGCGTGGAGATACGCGTCGCCGCCGAAGCGGTCGTACAAATACCGCTGAAACAGATACTCGGCGCCGTAGCAGCCCGAACAATTGTACTGGGGCGACGTCTTGCCCGGGTCGATCCCCGTAAACGCGGTCAGCGAGAAGTTCTGCGGCGCGCTCGTGACCTGGTTCGCGCGGAACAGTGCGTCGTCGGCGTCGTGCAGAACGCCGAACTTCTGTTTCACGGCGAAGTCTTGCGCGAGCATCGACATCCCTTCGTTGAGCCACGACTCTTCCGAAGGAACGTTGTTGAGGAGCTGATGGTCGACGAAGTTGATGAGGTGCTGCAACTCGTGCGCAGTCCCGCGCACGAGGTCTTCGTCGGCCTCGAAGCTCGCCGAGTTGTTGCTGTCCCAGCCGGCGTAGAACATCGGCGCTTCGTTCGAATGCGGGATAGTCTGCGCCGTGTAGTTCGGCCCGCCAGGCGAAGACGGTTTACCGATGAGGCAGTTGAACGCAGACTGATAGACGTAGTTGAGGGACGTGAAATATCCGCCTACGCCCGAACCGAGCGCGTTGCTGTTGATCACGAACGCGTTGATCTTCGAGTCCGGCGGCACGACGTACTTAGGCACGGTTCCGGTTTGCGTGCCAGTGCTGTCGCACGCGAAGTATCCCTGGTTCACGACGCCCGGTGCGCTCGCGGTGAAGCCGGTCGGCCCGTAGTGCGTCGTGTCGGAGGAGTATGCGTTGTCGAGATCCGCCGCGAGCTTCGCAAGCCCCGCCGTGTCGAACCCGGACGTGCCGATGAGGGTGTCGTCGACCCAGACGTAGCCGTTGTTCGCGACCATTTCGAGCGTCGCACCGACCTGCACGTCGGAACTCGTGGACGATCCGATCGCGAACACGCTCACCCAGAACTGCGTGTGCGACCCGACCGTCGTTCCGAGCGCGCTCGTGCGCCGGACGGCGTTCGTGCTGCGCGTCCCGCTCGGCGCGCGACGGAGCTGCGAGGTGATCGCGGCGAGATGCGCCGGAGACTCGACCGCGCGCTCGACGTCGGCGTGCGGTCCGGACGGCTCCGGCGGGTGCACCGAGGTGGGCTCGCGGCTGGTGGAGAGCACCGAGCTGCCGAGGCTGAACGCTAGGTTGTCCGTCGGCAACACCGACGAGCCGTTGGCGGGGAGTTCGGTTGTGGAGATGCTGACGACGGTCGCGCCGCTCGTCACGGACGTCAACTTGCCGGCAAATGATCCGGTCGAGGTCGGCGCGAGGTAGCCGACGACCGGTGCGGCCGGCACGTTGGCGGGAGCCGTCACCGGCGCCGAGTAGATGCCGCCGGCCGCGCCGGTGACGTACACGTGGGTGCCGTCCGTCGCGATGCTCGTGGCCGCACCCGGCTGCTGAGCCCAGCTGCCGGTAGCGAGATCGTTGTAGTAAATCGGGAAGCTGCCGTCGGGGTTCACGAGATAGCCGAGCGCGAAGAGTCCGCCGTTCTTGGTCGGCGCGACCTGGCCGACACCGCCGGGAATCTGATTGAACCCGGTGGCGGGGTTGAAATAGTAGATGCCGCCCAGCGCGTTGGTGACCCAGAACCCGCCGGGTACGATTCCGCCCGGGTACGTCCCGGTGTCCCACGATGCGGCGATACGCACGGCGGCGCCCGGCATCTGGGTCCAATTACCGCTGACGAAATGCCAGATCCCGCGGCCGTACGTACCGCCGCCTTGATTCGAGATCACGTAGATCGAATTGTCGGAACCGGCGGTGATGTCGGTCGCGCCGCCCGCGATCGTGCTCCACGAGCCGTTGTATGCGTAGATACCGCCGGCCGAGTTGACCGCCCAGAGCGTCCCGTTCGGAGCGACGGCGAGCCGAAGTGCGGCACCGGGGATGTTCGTCCAGACGCCGTTCGCGAAGTGATAGATGTACTGGTCGGTCCCGGTTCCTTGGGTGGACAGCACCCAGATCGATCCGTCCGGACTCGCCGTAACAAAGACGGCCGCGCCGGACAACTGGGTAAATCCGAGCGGGGCGATCGCACTCTTCGGCGTCCGCGCGCTCATCGCGGAGACCGATTGCGGCGCGGTCCGTGCCATCGGCGGCGCCGCAATCGAGGCCGGCGAGACCGACTTCGCCGTCTCCATCGCGTCGTTCGGCGGCAGTGCGGCGCCGCCGCCGCCGCGGCCGCCGCAGCCTGCGAGCAAGAGCATGAACGCCAGCAGCAGCGTTCCCCGCACCCGGTATCGGATCTGGCTCATGACTTCCCTCTCAAAACGTCGCCGAACGCCGAAGACCGGCGCACTGCGAGCGCTCGTCAGCTCATCGAGACGACGGTCGTGCCCTGCGAGTCGAAGTCGACGCGGACTTCCGGCAGGCCGCTCTCGCGCATCGCTCGGCGCAAACGCGTCTTGTCTTCGGTGTAGAACAGCAAGAACCCGCCGCCGCCGGCGCCGATCAACTTGCCGCCGAGCGCGCCGTTCGCGCGCGCGGTCTCGTACCAGCGATCGATGCGCTCGTTCGTCATACCGGTCGAACGCCGCCGTTTCCGCTCCCAGTGCTCGTGCATGATCTCGGCAAACCGCCGCAGGTCGCCGCTTTCGAGCGCCGCGAGGCTGTCCTTCCCGAGCTCCTTGATGCGGTGCAGTTCCTCGATCATGCCGCGCTCGCTGCTCTTCGTCCGGTCGTCCTGGTCCTTGAGGATCGCCGACGCCGAGCGCGTGTAGCCGGTGAAGAACATCATCGTGTTGTCCTGCAGGTTCGCCCGGGTCTCGGCGTCCAGCCGCGCGGGCGCCACGTCGACGGTTCCGTCCTGGTTGAACGTTAGCACCGTGATGCCGCCGTAGGCGGCGATGAACTGGTCCTGCTTGCCGACGGGCTCGCCGAGAACCTCGATCTCGAGATGGCAGGCCTCCTCGGCGAGGCGCGCTTTGGTGACGATCTCATGGTTGAGCGCGTGCAGCGCACCGAGCAGCGCGGTCGCGAAGCTGCCCGAGGAGCCGAGGCCGGTTCCGGCCGGGATATCCGACATGACGGCGATCTCGAGCGACGTGCACGCGGTCCCGGTGAGCCGCAGCGCCTCGCGGATGATCGGGTGCGCGATCTCGTCGATCGCGTGGACGCGTTCCATCTGCGCGTACTTGATGATGCACTCTTCGACGAACGTCCGGTGCAGCGTGACGTAGACGTAGCGATCGATCGCCGCCGCGACGACGAAACCGCCGTGCTCGCGGTAGTACGAAGGGAGATCGGTGCCGCCGCCGCCCAGCGAGATGCGCAGCGGGGAGCGCGTGATGATCACGAGCGTTTCTCCGTGGCGTAAATGTGCTCGACGATCGCGAGCGCCGCTGCCGCGTCCGCGACACTCGGCTCGGGCACGCGATCGCGCGCGATGTCGTCGAGGAACGCGGCCCACTCCGCCTCCCACGAGTCGTCGGCCATCGGGTATTCCCAGATCGTCGTCGGCGGCGGGCCCAGCTCCGGGGTCATCGCGTACTGCGCGAGTCGCTCGAGACCGTAGCTGCCGCCGAGACCGCTGATCTCGAGCTTTCCGGTGCGGCCGAAGATCTCGAACGAGAAGAGGTTCTTCCACTCCGTCCACGATGCGTGGAGCGAGGCCACCTGTCCGCGCGCCGTCCGGAGCAGGAAAAAAGCGTTGTCTTCCACCGGTGCGTCCCAGAAGTAGGTCGGCATCGCGCCGGCGACGACGTCGAAATCGCCGAGGAACCAACGCGCGAGGTCGACCAGATGCATCCCTTGATCGATCCCCTCGCCGCCGCCCGAGATCTCGGGGACGAAGCGCCACTCCTTCTCGTACCCTAGCCGGCCGCCATGACCGTATCGCGCGCGCACGTGGGTGAGCGGGCCCAGCGCTCCCGCATCGACGATCGCGCGCGCTTGGCGAAACGCGCGATGATACCGGTGATTGAAACCGACGCGAACTTTCGCGCCGGTGCGTGCGACCGCGTCGGCGACGGCGTCGAGCTCACCTGCGGTACGAGCGGCCGGCTTCTCCACCAGCACGCTCTTGCCGTGTTCGGCCGCCGCGGCGGTGATCTCGGCCAGGGCGTCGTGCGAGGTCGCGACGATCACCACGTCGACGTCGGGGTGCGCCACGACGGTGCGCCAATCGGTCGAGGGCTCGGCACCGAATGCGGCGGCCAGCGCGCGCGCTCGCTTCTCGTCGGCGTCGCACGCGAACCGCAAGGACCCGGCGGCGAGCACCTTTGCGCGCTTGTGCCCGATCAGACCGCACCCGACGATCGCGACGCGCGGGATCACCACGACCATCCTCGTTCCTCGGGGCCGATGCGCCGCAGCGTGTAGACGTCCCCGTCGAGGCGCTCCTTCTCGGCCGCGAAACGATTCCACGGATCCCACGGCGCCGAGATCAGTTTCCCGGTGATCCCGTCGGCGGCGCGCGACGCGAGAAAGACGCACAGCGCCGCGCCGATCTCGAGCGGCGTGCCGCCGGCCTCCCGCTGCTTCATCGACGCAGCGTGAAACGCCGCCCCGACGACGTCGGGCCCGGCGTCGAGCACTTCGTCGAGCAGCCGCGTGTTGAGCGCGCCGGGCGCGACCATGTTGACCTCGATTCGGGCGTCGCGCAGCTCTTCGGCAAGCGTTTCGCCGAAGCGCACGACGCCGGCCTTCGAGGCCGCGTACGCGCTGAGGAACGGCAGCGGCTTCGTCGCACCGCCCCCGGAGAGGATCACGATCTTTCCGCGCTCGCTGCGGCGGAGCGCCGGCAGCGCGCGGCGCGCGCAATAGACGACGCCGAGCAGGTTGATCCGAATCGCGTCGACCCACGCCTCCCAGTCGACGTCCTCGATCGCCCCCTTCGGTCCATAGACCCCGGCGTTCGCGATCAGCACGTCGAGCCCGCCGAACGCCGCGACGACGTCGTCGACCAACGCCTCGACGCTGCCTTCGGACCCCACGTCGGCGACACGCGCATGGACGCGCGCGCCCGGATGGCACTCGCGGAGTTCGGCCGCGGCGGCGGCGAGCGCCGGCGCCGAGCGCGCGCAGATCGCGACGTCGTCGCCGGCGGCCGCGAATGCACGCGCGATCGCGAGACCGATCCCTTGCGAGGCGCCGGTGACGAGAACCCGCCGCGCGCTCATCGCGTCACCGCGTGCGGGGAGCGGCCGAAGCCGACGTACCGTACTGCATGCGCGTCCGCCAACCGGTCTTCCAAGAAGCGTGCAGGATCGACGACCACCGGGTGCCGCATCCGTTCGAAGAGCGCGACGTCGATCTCCCGGAACGCCGGCCATGCCGTCGCGATCACCGCGACGTCGGCGCCGTCGAGCGCCTCCGCCGCCGATGCGACGACCGTCGCGATCGAGCCGAGCCGCGCGTCGCCGGCGGCGATCGCCGGGTCGTACGCGCTCACCGCCGCGCCCCCGTCGCGCAGCGCTCGCGCGAGCGCGACCGCGGTCGAAGCGCGCAGCGTATTGGTTCCCGGCTTGTACACGAGGCCGAGAATCGCCGCGCGCGGTGCGGCGATGCCGCGCGTCGCCTCGGCCACGCGCTCGGCGGTCCAGCGTCGATGACGCTCGTTGCTCGCCGCCGTCGCGCGAATCTGCTCGAGCGCGAGCTGCTCGCGATCTCCCAGCGTCGCCAAGAACGACAGATCGCGCGCGAGGGTCCCGCCGGCGAACGCTTCGCCCGCCCGCAGGTAGGCTTTCGGTCCGATCCGCACGTCGCTCTTGAGACCGCGCTCGACCTCACGCGCATCGGCCCCGACGCGCTCGCACACCGATGCCAGCTCGTTGGCGAACGCGACCGATGTGGCGAGGAAGGCGTTGATCGCGTGTTTGGTGACCTCGGCCGATTCTACGCTCACCCACACGATCGACGGCGCGAACGACCCGATCGCGCGCTCGATCGTTGCGCGCGCACGCGCATCGCGCACGCCGACCACGAAGCGGTCCGGTGCGCGAAAGTACGCGATCGCGGAACCCAGCCGCAGATTCTCGGGGATCGACGCGAAGCAAAAGCGGGCGCTCCCCGCGCGGCGTTCGAGTTCCGCGATGCTGCCGACGGGGAGCTGCGAAGAGACCGCGACGACCGCAGCGCCGTCGAACGCAGCGAGAAACGCCGACGCACGTTCGATGACCGACGCCACGTCGGGGCGGTCGTCGTCGTCGACCGGCGTGTCGTAGCAGATCCACACCAGCTCCGCACCGGTCGCTGCCGCCGCCGCAGCCGCAAAGGTCAGGCGCCCGGCGGCGCGCTCGGCCGCGATCAGCTCGGCGAGCCCCGGTTCGTCGACGGGCAAACGCCCGGCGGCGATCGCCTCGACGACCGCGGCGTCGTCGATCGCGACGACGTCATGCCCGGCGGCCGCCAGTCCGGCGGCCGTCACGGTGCCCAGGTGCCACAGCCCTACGACGGCGATCTTCACGCGTCGTGCTCCTGCAGCCAGCCAACGGTGCGCACGACCGCCTCGCGGATCGTCATGGTGGGTTCCCAGCCCAGCCCGCGCATCCGCGCGCAATCGAGAAAGATGAACGGGTTGTCGCCGATCCAGCCGCGATCGCCGCCCGAGAACGTGAGCGTCGGAGTAACGCGCAGCGTCTCGCAGATCCAGCCGACCGAGTCGATCACCTGGCAGTACTCGCCGGCCCCGAGATTGTAGACGCCCACCTTTCCCGGGGCCGCGCGCAGCGCGGTCAGCATCGCTTCGATGCAGTCGCCGACATAAAGGTACGACTTGCGCTGGCGCCCGTTCCCGAGAACGTGCAAGCGGTCCGGGTGCTCCCTGAGCTGTCGGACGAAATCAATGACGTGGCCGTGCGTATAACGCTCGCCCAACAGCGAGACGAAGCGGAAGATGAGCGCACGGATCCCGAAACCCTCCGCGTACGCCTGAATGAAGCCCTCCGCGGCGACCTTCGACGCACCGTAGAGCGAGGTCTGCACCGGCATCGGCGCATCCTCGGGCGTCGGAACGACCGGAGCCTCGCCGTAGACCGAACCCGTCGACGAGAACAGGAAGTCGCGCACGCCGTTGCGCCGCGCGGCTTCGAGGACGTTCACCGTCACGATGGTGTTCTGCTCGAGGTCGCGCGTCGGATGTTCCGTGCCGTGCCGCACGTCGGCGTTCGCCGCCAGGTGGAAGATCGCGTCCGCACCGAGGGCTGCGCCCAGCGCGAGCCCAGGATCCCGCAGATCGCCGCGGACGAGCTCGAAACCCGGCGCCTCGCACGCCTGCCGTACGAACGCCTCTCGCCCGGTGGAGAAGTCGTCGAGCCCCACCACGTGATGACCGTCCGCCACGAGCCGGTCCACTAGCGTGCTGCCCACGAATCCGGCACAGCCGGTAACGACGTATTTCATGCGTGTCGGACCGAAACTGTCACCACGCGTGCATGGAACTCCTTGTCGGGCGCGCCGGCGCGAGGAACGGGCTCGCACACGGGAAACAGAACGGGGTGCTACCGGTTGCGATCCTCTGCGGCGGGCAAGGAACACGAATCTCGGCGATCGCCGGGGGTCTTCCCAAAACGA
>Ga0208078_1000432_pt1 | contig 11126 bp, 8 predicted proteins | sample NGESurdeep072012_3_FD_184468 | JGI IMG/M metagenome (GOLD analysis project Ga0208078, IMG submission 184468) | Arctic peat soil microbial communities from Barrow, Alaska - NGEE Surface sample 53-2 deep-072012 (SPAdes) | ecosystem: Environmental > Terrestrial > Soil > Wetlands > Peat ... | reverse complement strand
CGGTCGCGAGCGGCTCGGTGTTCATCACCGGGGCTGCGCGCGGGCTCGGCGCGGCGATCGCCCAAAGGTTTCGTGCGTCCGGGAGAACGGTGATCGCGCCGGCCCGCGGCGAGCTCGACCTTGCGGATCCACAGTCGGTCCGGCGTTACCTCGATCGACCGGGTCTCGAGGCGGTCGACGTGCTGATCAACAACGCCGGCGAAAACATCCTCGGCACGATCGATGCGCTTCCCGAGGCGGATCTGCGTCGCATGTTCGAAACGAACGTCATGTCTGTGTGGTCCTTGACCCGAACGCTCGGCGCGATGATGCGGCAGCGGAGGCGCGGACGGATCGTCAACCTGGCGTCGGTCTTCGGCATCAAGAGCCGTGCGTCCCGGGCCGCATATACCTCGACCAAAGCGGCACTGATCGGTTTCACCAAAGCCGCCGCGATCGAGTTCGGGCCGGACAACGTCTTGGTGAACGCCGTCGCGCCTGGATTCATCGACACCGACCTCACCCGCAAGAACAACTCGCCCGAGCAGCTCGAACGGCTGTGCGGCATGGTGCCGCTGGGCCGATTAGGCGAACCCGACGAGATCGCAAACCTCGTGTACTGGCTCGCTTCGGACGAGAACACGTACATGACCGGACAGACCTTGGTGATCGACGGCGGGTTCTTGATCCAATGACGACCGCGGACGCGTTCAGCGTCGAATCGGGCCAAGGCCGATATCGCGTCGAACCGTTCGAACGCATCGACGGCCTCTTCGCGGAGATCGGGCGAATCGATCATGCAGTTCTCGTAGCCGACGAGCGGATCGTGGAGCTGTTCGCTGAGCCTTTCCGGACCCTCGGAGCCACGCTGATCCACCGGGTCGCTGCGACGGAGCGGGAGAAGACGCTGGCCGGCGTGGAGCGGACGCTCCTCGCGATGCAGGCAGCCGGGGCGAACAAGAAAACGGTGGTCGTCGGCGTCGGCGGCGGGATCGTTCAAGACGTGGCGGCGTTGGCCTCGCATCTTTGGTATCGTGGGGTGGAGTTCGTCTTCGTTCCGACGACGCTGTTGGCCATGGCCGACAGCTGTATCGGAGCGAAGAGCGCCGTGAATCTGGGCGCGTTCAAGAATCAGGTTGGCACGTTCCAGGCTCCGTCCCGGGTGCTGGTGTGCCCGCGATTCGTGGACACGCTCCCGGACGACGACGTGCGATCCGGATATGGTGAGATCGTCAAGCTCGCGATCATCGACTCCGCGCAACGCTTTTTCGAGTTACGGGACGATGTCGAAGGCACCGGTTTCCGCGGGCCACATCTCGGACGCAACATCCGAGCCAGCTTGGAGACGAAGCGCCGGATCATCGAGATCGACGAGTACGAGCGAGACCTGCGCCGGATCCTGAACTACGGCCACACCTTTGGGCATGCGCTGGAATCGGTCACCGGCAACGGCGTACCCCATGGCTTAGCGGTCGCGTGGGGCGTCGATGTTGCAAACTTCGTCGCCATGCGAAGAACGATTCTCGACCAGGCGACGTACGCCGAGATCCATCGCTTCTTGAAGGCGGTCTTCTCGCTGAAGCTGCCGGCAGCGTACGACGCTCCACAATTGATCGCCGCGATGCGGCGCGACAAGAAAGCGTACGATGGTACCATCAATTTGATCCTGCCGCACGGGCTCGGCGACGTCCGGGTCGTTCCGGCCGCGATCGACGCGGAGCTCGAGTCACAGATCGGTGAATATCTGCGTTCCGACGACATCTTCGGCCGCTGACATGATGGACCCAGCAGCGCCCCGCGGACGAAAGCTCATCTCCATCGTTACGCCGCTGTACAACGAGAGCGCGAACGTGGACGAGCTGGCACGCCGGCTCGCGGCGGTATTCGACCTCTGCGCGGATCGCTACGATTTCGAAGTGATCGCGGTCGAAAACGGATCGGTGGACGACACCTACGAAAAACTGCTCGCCGTGCGGGCCCGCGACGCCCGATGGAAGGTGATTCAGCTTTCACGCAACTTCCTGATGGAAGGCGGGATGACCGCCGGGCTGTCGGCTGCGCAGGGCGATGCGGCGGTCATCATGGCGTCCGACCTGCAAGACCCGCCGGAGCTCATACCACGCTTCATCGAAAAGTGGGAAGAAGGCTACGAAAACATCTTTCAGGTGATCAATCGTCGCCCCGATGAGAGCCGCTTCCGGCGTTTTTGCGCGGCCACGTTCTACCGCATCATCAACGCGGTCAGCGATACGCCGGTACCTCGGAACGCCAGCGACTTCCGGCTGGTGGACCGGCTCGTGTATCAAGCGTTCAATACGCTCGGAGAGCGGAACCGCATGGTCCGCGCGATGTGGGGGTTCCTCGGTTTCCGCTCGTGCGGCATCGAAGCTGAGCGTGCACCCCGGCACGGCGGCCGGTCCAGCTACAATTTTCTCTTGTTCGCTGCGTTCGCGGTGAGAGGCATTCTGTCGTCGTCGAACGTCCCGCTGAAGGCAATTCCTTTCTTCGGCGCGGCGTGTGCGGTGTTTTCCTTCGTGATCCTCGCCGGGGTGGTCGTTCGTGCGTACTTCTACGGTGTGCCGTTCGACGGTTTCGGAACGATCACGGGGCTCATGCTGATGCTGTTCGGATTTCTGTTCCTGCTGCTCGGGCTCGTTAGCGAATATGTCGGCATGATCTATAACGAGACGCGCCGCCGCCCGTCATTCATCGTCCGTGCCACCCACGGCTTCGAAACGACCGACTGACGATCGGTGCCAGTGCAGCGTTCGCCGCAGCGCCTCATCGAGCGAGGTGCGCTCCCGCAGGCCCAGCTCCTCGCGCGCCCGCGCAGTCGAGGGAACGTAGCGGTCTACCGGCCGCAGCGGATCTGCGCGACCGCGCACCTCGATGTGCCGATCCGGGCCGGACGCCCGGGAAACGGCTCCGGCAAGCTCCGAAATGGAGACCGCATGTTCGGAACCGACGTTATACGCGCGACCCGGCGAACCGCGCGCCAAGATACCCCAAAGCCAGGTCGTCATGTCGGCAGCGTAGAGATAGGATCGAACCGCTGCTCCATCTCCGGTGATGACGATCGGTCCGTCGGCCAGGGCGTCACGTAAGAGATTGCCGACGGCGAAGTGCGTACCGATCGGAAGGTACGGCCCGACGAACGCGAAGAGCCGTCCGACCCTGACGCTCGGTCCGCCTTCCGCAACGGCGATCGCGCCGAGCAGCTCCGCGAGGCGTTTGCCTTCATGGTAGGCCGACCGGGGCTGGAGCGGATCGGGACCGCCTCCGTAGTCCTCCGGAATATGCGTGAGGTCCACCGGCTGAGGACCGTAGATTGCCCCGGAACTCGTAAAGAGGAACGGTATGGCCCCGCTGCGCGCCGCGACGGCAAGCGTCGCTTGCTGTCCTGCCACGATCGTGTCGATCATCTCCGCGGGATGTTGTTCGTTCAGGGCGGCGCTAGCCGGCGTTGCGGCGTTGACAACCGCGTCATACGATCCGCCGGGGGCAGAACGTCGTACGTCTCCGCGAATGAGCGTGATGCCCGCGGCATGCGCGATCGCTGGAGACCGGCGCGCGAATCCGTCAGGATCGCGCGTCAGGATGTCGACACGGATGGAAGTCCCGAGACGCGCATTCGCGTGAACGATCGAGGCCAGAAACCAGGTACCGATGAACCCCGTGCCACCCGTGACGTACAGCCGGGCGTCGCGGAAAAGCGCAATGTCGGCTTCGGCGTCCCCGATGACGTCGTTCAAGTCGGAGACCAGGGAAATCACCGGCTGGATTCGTGCGCTACGGCCGCTTCGACGATCGCGCGGGCGATGAAATCGAGCTCGGCGTCCCCGAGTCCCGGAAAGGTTCCGACCCAAAAGACGTCATTCATGATCGTGTCCGCATTCGGCAGCTCGCCGACGAGGCGGTAAGCGACGTTCGCGTACGCGGGTTGGCGGACGAGATTACCCGCGAAGACCAACCGCGTTCCGATCTTGCGGTCGGTGAGACGTTGAACGAGCGTATTGCGATCGATCGGCGCGCCCGGAAGGACGCGAATCGGAAAACCGAACCATGAGGATGATCCGCCGGGCGCTTCACTGGGAAGCCCCAGCCACCGAACCTCCGACAGCAGCCCGAGGAGCCGCTTCGCGTTGCGCTTGCGAGCAGCTATGAAGTGATCGACCTTTGCGAGCTGGGCGACGCCGATCGCGGCTTGCATGTCGGTGAGCTTGAGGTTGTAGCCGATGTGCGTGTACGTATACTTGTGATCGTATCCGTGCGGCAGGTCGCCGAGCTGCCAATCAAACCGCTTGCCGCAGGTGTTCTCCTTGCCCGTCGCACACCAGCAGTCGCGGCCCCAGTCGCGAAACGACTCGACGATCTTGCGAAGCTTCGGCGAGCGCATCATCACCGCTCCTCCTTCCCCCATCGTGAGGTGGTGTGCGGGGTAGAAGCTCACCGTGGCGATGTCGCCGAACGTGCCGACCTGCTGTCCGTTCCAGGTCGCGCCGACGGCGTCACACGTATCTTCGATCATCCAGAGACCGTGCTCGCGGCAGAATTGCCGGACCGCCTCAGGATCGTACGGATTTCCCAGCGTGTGCGCGATCATCACCGCCTTCGTCTTCGGCGACAGCGCTCGGCTGAACTGACTCAGGTCGGCATTGTACGTCGTCAACTCACTGTCGACGAACACCGGGATGCACCCCGCTTGCACGATCGGATTGACCGTCGTCGGAAACCCTGCCGCTGCGGTGATCACTTCGTCGCCCGGCCGTAATCGGCGTTCGCCGAGCTCGGGTGAGGTCAGGGCCATGATCGCGCAGAGATTTGCCGACGATCCCGAGTTCACGAGCACGCATTCACGAACGCCGAACCAGCGCGCGAACTCCTTTTCGAAGCGCTCCGCGTAGCGGCCGGTCGTGAGCCAAAAATCGAGCGAAGCGTCGACCAGCGCCACGAACTCGGACTCGTCGAAGGTCCGCCCGCTTACCGGCACCACGTCCTCGTCAGGTGTAAACGTCCGCTCCTCGTACGCCGCGCGAAAGTACCTGCGCGTGCGGAGGAGGATATCGTCACGGAGGGCTTGCGCCTCCGCGCTGCTGCTCTTGTCTCGGAGCATCAGCCGATGTTCTCCGGCGGTGCCGTGATGGCCCACCCCTGGCGCGGCCGGACCCAGGGGGCGGCTCCGGACTCCCAAAGCTCCTCGAGATTGCGCTTATCGCGCAGGGTGTCCATCGGGCGCCAGAAGCCGTCGTGAAAAAAGCAGGAGAGCTGTCTCCGCGCCGCAAGCCCCGCCAGCGGTTCGTGCTCGAGCATCGTATCGTCGCCGTCGATGATGTCAAAGATCTCCGGCTCGAAGACGAAGAAGCCGCCGTTGATCCAGCCTTCGCTCATCAGCGGCTTCTCCTCGAACGAAGTGACCATGGTTCCTGAAGTCTCGAGCGCACCGAAACGCGCAGGTGGGCGAACGGCCGTAAGCGTCGCCAGACGGCCTTCACGGCGATGAAACGCGAGAACCTCCCCGATATCAAGCGACGCTAGACCGTCGCCGTACGTACACATGAACGTCTCGTTGCCGATAATTTCGCGCAGCCGCTTAACGCGTCCGCCGGTGCCCGTCGCGAGGCCGGTGTCGACGAGATGAATTTTCCAGCGCTCTGCGAGCCGCGTGCGAGCGACCTCGACCTTACCGCTGGCCAAGTCAATCATGACGTCGTTATTGTGCGCCCAGAACGCGTGAAAGTATTCTTTGATGACTTCCTGCTTGTATCCGAGTGCGAGCACGAAGTCGTCGAAGCCGGCAGCGGAGTACATGTTGAGGAGATGCCACAAGATCGGCTTGCCGCCGATCTCAACCATTGGCTTGGGGCGACTGGCCGTTTCTTCCGACAGCCGTGTGCCGAGGCCGCCCGCAAGGATGATCGTTTTCACAAGTCGCTGGTCGGCTAATGGTCTCTGAGGTTCCTGTTCGCCGGCAGGCCGCCGCGGGTCGCGCGAAGCTACGGGGCGACGATCGCGACAGCGCGATCGAGCTGCGGATCGTGCCCGAGCTCGCCCGGGTGCGCATCGGCGGGCTGGACCACGACGACGTCCGGCTCGATCCCGATCGTGTCGATGTCGCGCCCTGCCGGCGTCAGATACCGAGCCGTGGTCAGCTTGATCGCGCCGCCGTCGGGGAGCGCGAAGGTCTCCTGCACGAGGCCTTTCCCGAACGTGCGCGTCCCGACGAGCGTCCCGGCCTTTGCGTCTTGGATCGCCCCGGCGACGATCTCAGCCGCCGACGCCGTATCACCGTCGATGAGCACCGCGAGCGGTCCGCCGAGCAGCGCGATCGACGTTTTCGCGGCGAACGGCACGGGGGGACCTGCGCGCTCGCGCGTGGTGACGACGGTGCCGCGCACGAAATGCGACGCGATGGCGATCGCCGCGTCGCGGTAGCCGCCGCCGTCCGCCCGAAGATCGATGACGTACGCGCGTGTGCCCGCGTTCCGCAAGCGTACGAGGACCGCGTCGAGCTGTTGCGGTGCCCGCGCGCCGAACGACCGGATGCGAACGTATCCGAGCCCCTCACCGATGACGCGCGCGGTGACGTCGGGGGCGACGATCACCGCCCGGACGATCGCGAGCTGCGGCTGCGCGACGCCGTCGCGGGTGAACGCGAGGCGTACGGTCGTACCGGGCCTGCCACGCAGCGCTCGTACGACGTCGGCGGGAGTCGCGACCGGCAGCTCGTCGATCGTCGTGATCGTGTCGCCGGCGCGCAGGCCGGCTGCCTCGGCCGGCCCGTCCGGAAACACGTCGGCCACGCGCACCGCGTGCGTCGTCGGATCGACGTCGAGCTCGGCGCCGATGCCGGCGCTCGGCGTGCCGTCGAGGAAGCCGACGAACTTCTTGAACGCCGCCGACGGGAAGACGACCGAGTACGGATCGTGCAACGCCGCGATCTCGCCGGCGATTGTCTGCGCGACGAGATCGGGCGTGCGGACGCGCGTTCCATAGCGCGCCACGGCCAGCGCGACCTCGCGATCGATCTCGCTCTCGGCACGGTAGCGGTCGACGTGCGCCGGGATCGCCGGCAGCCGTACGGGCGTCACACCGCGCGAGGCGAGATAGGCCGCGATGCCGCGACGCGCGCCGCCGAGGAGAACGGCCGGGTCGACCGGCCGGTAGTAGCGCGCCATCACCGTCGTGTAGCATATCTCGAGCGCGATGACGTCGAGCGCTCCGAGCGAGGCCGGCGCGCTCGCGGGAACCGGTCGCGGCAGCGCGCGCGCCGGGAGGACGGCGAGCGCCACCGCGACGATGACGACAGCCGAACGAAGCACCACGGCGATGTGCTTCGGCGCGGGCTGGATATTGCATGCCGCCGCCCTCACCGTGCCGTCCGCGGGGAGCGGACGGAGGACGGCAAACCTCGCCAGCGCGAACTGGCGGCGGTGCAGCCGAAGACCGACCGGCGTGTCGTCGCCTTGGTTTTTCTGATCGCGCTCGCCGTGTGCGCCCTGGTCACGAAGACGCACGTCGTCTCCTGGAACGACGGTTCGCGGATCGCGACGGTCGACGCGCTGACCGCCGACGGCACCTTTCGCATCGACGGTTCACCCTTCGCCGTGGGTCTGGGCGACAAGATCCGCTTTCACGGCGCCACGTACTCCGACAAGCCGCCGCTTCTCGCCGTGCTCGCCGCCGCGGTCGCTTTGGCCGTCGCACCCGCCGGTGTTTCGCTCCGCCATACGCCCGGGACCGCGATCTATCTCGTGACGCTCTTCACCGTCGGCGTCTGGTTCGCCGTAGGGTGCTGCTACGCGTACGCGTTCGCGCAGTACCTGGGTCTCTCGCGAAGCGTCGCCATCGCGGTTGCCGCGCTCACGGGCGTCGGAACGCTGGCGTTGCCGTATGCGACCGTGTTGACCAACCATGTGCCCTGCGGCGCATGCGCGCTCGCCGGGTGCTTCTATGCCGTCCGCGCACGCGACGGCGCCCGCTGGGCGGCGCCCTTGGCCGGCCTCTTCTTCGCGCTGGCATATGCGTTCGATGCCGCTGGGATATTGCTCGCGCTCGCCGGCGCGATCTTGCTCTGGGGGGCGCCGCTGCGCACGTGGCTGCTGGTCCTCGCGGTCGGACTCCCCGTCGTCGCGCTCGAGTTCGCGTACAACCTGCGCGTCTCCGGGAGCATCATGCCCACCGCCTTCACCGTCGCCGTGTGGAAGGATCCCTCGCTGCCGTTCTACTCGCCCTCGATGCAAGCGTTCCATGTCTTCTCGCCGGCTGACTACCTGAGGTTCGTCGTATCGCTCCTTGTCGGCACGAAGGGGCTGTTCTCGTTCACGCCGCTGATGCTTGTGGTCGGCTACGGGCTCCTCGTCATGGTGCGTACGCCTGGGCTTCCACGCCGGCTCGCGACGGCGATCGCGGCGACGACGATCGTATACTTCGCTGCGATCGTCCTATTGCAAAACGACACCGGCGCCCGGAACTTCGGCGAGCGGCGCTACGTCGATCTCTTCTTTCTCCTCTGCGTCGCGGTTGGGCCGGCGCTGGCGTCGGTGCGCGGGCCTCTCGCCCGGCTCGCGGTGTACATCGCGAGCGCGCTGTCGGTCGCAATCGCGGCGCTCGGCACGGTGGCGCCGTTCGGGGGCGCGCCGGGCGAATCGGGCTATGCGTTCGGACTGGCGGAGTTCGCGGCGCTGTACCGGCGCGCGCCGCTTCAGGCTGCGCTCGACGTCGTCATGCTGGTCGTCCTGCTCGTCTTCGTGCTGCGAATCGTCGATCGCGCGTTCCGCGCGCCCCGCGCTAGCACCGTGGCGCCGCGGCGCGCGTGAGACGATCGCGCACGGCAGCGTTCTGCTCGGTGTCCGCTGGAAGCGTCGCGACGACGGCGTCGTAGCCGTCGGAGTCGAGCGCGCGGAGCGTCGCATAGAGCGAGCGCGCCGCCGTTGCGGGGTCGTCCGAGAGCGTCAACACCGCGACCCGCCCGCCGCCCGCGGCGAGGCGGCGCGCTTCGTCCTCGCGCCCGGCGGCGTCGATCAAGACGACGCGCGCGCGCGGCGCGTAGTGCGAACGCAACATCCCCGGTGCGCGAACCGTACCCCCGACCCGGGTCACGACGGGCGTGCCCAGCGCCTCGCCGAGCTGCGAAGGGGTGATCGCGCCGGCGCGCAGCACCGCCGGGACGGCGCCGGTGAGGTCGACGATCGTCGACTCGACGCCGACGCGCGCCGGCCCGCCGTCGACGATCAGATCGACCTCGTCGCCGAGGTCGGCGCGCACGTGCGCGGCACTGGTCGGCGAGATCTGTCCGAACCGGTTCGCCGACGGCGCCGCGAGGGCGCCGCCGAACGAGGCCAGGATCGCGCGTGCCAGCGGGTGCTCCGGGACACGCACGGCGACCGTCTCCTGGCCGCCGGTCACCGTGCGCGGCGTGCGCGGACCGCGCGCGACGATCGCGGTGAGCGGTCCCGGCCAGAAGCGCGCAGCGAGCGCGCGCAGCTCGGGCGTGATCGCCGCGACGTACCCTTCGAGCGCGCTGACCTCGTGCGCGTGTACGATCAGCGGGTGGTCCGCCGGACGTCCTTTGATCGCGTACACGCGCGCGACCGCGGCCGGGTTCGCGACGTCGGCGGCGAGACCGTAGACCGTCTCGGTCGGGATCGCGACGACGCCGCCCGCGCGCAACACCGCGACCGCGCGTACGACGACGTCGTCGCCGTTCACGTCAGCGGGTCGACCCGTCGGGCTCGATCGAGGCGAAGCCGGCGAACGGCCGCAGGATCTCCGGGATCGTCACGCCGCCGTCGGCGCGCTGGTAGTTCTCGACGATCGCGACCAGCGTGCGGCCGATCGCGCCGCCCGATCCGTTGAGCGTGTGAACCAACTCAGGCTTCGCGCCTGCTTCGCGCCGGAACCGGATCGACGAGCGGCGGGCCTGAAAGTCGGTACAGTTCGAGCACGAGCTGACCTCGCGATAGGTGTCCGCTCCCGGCATCCACGCTTCGACGTCGTACGTCTTGGCAGCGTTGAACCCGGTGTCGCCTGCGCAGAGCAGCATCACGCGGTGGGTGATTCCCAGCTCTTCGTAGAGGCCGGTCGCGTTGCGCACGAGCGTCTCCAAGTCGTCGAACGAGCGCTCCGGCATCGTGAGCCAGACCAGCTCGACCTTTTCGAATTGATGCTGGCGGATGAGCCCGCGCGTGTCCTTCCCGGCGGCGCCGGCCTCCTTGCGAAAGCACGGCGTGTGCGCTGCGTACCGCACCGGCAGCGCGTCGCCGGACAGGATCTCGTCGCGATGCATCGCCGTCAGCGGAACCTCCGCCGTCGGGATCAGGTACAGCGCCTCGCTCGCGCCGTCGCCGTCGAACGCGTACATCTGGTCGGAGAACTTCGAGAGCTGTCCGGTCGACCACATCGTCGAACGCGAGACGAGCAGCGGCGGGTCGATCTCCACGTATCCGTTGCGTGCGGCGCGGTCGAGAAAGAACTGTGCGAGCGCGCGCGAGAGGCGCGAGAGCGAGCCAAGCGTGACGCTGTCGGGCTGCGGTGAGACGTAGGTCGGTCCCGCCGGCAGCGTGTAGGCGTGGTGGGCATAGCCCGTCACCGACAGCGGACTGCAGGAGCCCGCTCGCTTGTACTTCGGGGTCAGGCACAGCGCGCTGCGCAGGAACGCCAGTGGCGCCACGTCGTGGAGCAGCGCCTTGGATTTTTCCTTGCGCACGTTGACCGTCGTGTAGCCCGTCGGCGCCGTTTCGCCGAACAACACGCGCGGGTGCGCGATGCCACCGGCTTTGAGTCCTTCATAGCCGGCCTGGAACAGCCCGCGGTAGATCCGCGGTGAAGCCGGTGCGCCCTTGGAGGTCCACTGCGGCAGCAGGAAGGCGGGGTGGTTCGGCTCGTTCCAGATCGCATACATCGAGATCTGCGAGCCGTAGTGGCGCCCCACGGCGGTCATGAATTCCTGAAAGTCCTTTTGGCTGGGGCGCGTGATGTAGGGCGCCTTCTTGTCCGAGGTCGCCCAGCGCGGGACCGGCGAGGTCACGGTCAGCAGAACCGGCCAGTGCAGACGGTTGGCTTCGGCGATCAGCGCGTCGTATTCGCCCCAGCCGTAGTTCGCGGGGTTGGTCGCGTCGAAGGCCGGGCTCGTGGCACTTTCGCGTCCG
>Ga0208078_1000431_pt1 | contig 11134 bp, 10 predicted proteins | sample NGESurdeep072012_3_FD_184468 | JGI IMG/M metagenome (GOLD analysis project Ga0208078, IMG submission 184468) | Arctic peat soil microbial communities from Barrow, Alaska - NGEE Surface sample 53-2 deep-072012 (SPAdes) | ecosystem: Environmental > Terrestrial > Soil > Wetlands > Peat ... | reverse complement strand
CGCTGCCCTACGACTACGCCGCGCTTGAACCCTTCATCGACGCCGAAACGATGAAGCTCCACCACGACAAGCATCACCAGACCTACATCACCAACGTCAACAACGCCCTCAAGGACAAACCCGATCTCGCCGCGAAATCGGTCGAGGACTTGATCAAGGACCTCAACGCCGTGCCGGAAGACATTCGCACCGTGGTGCGCAACAACGGCGGCGGGCACGCGAACCATTCCTTCTTCTGGAAGATCATGGGACCGAAAGCCGGCGGCGAACCTTCCGGCAAACTGGGCGACGACATCAAGTCCACCTTCGGCAGCTTCGACGCCTTCAAGGAAAAATTCGCCGCGGCCGGCGCAGGACGTTTCGGCAGCGGCTGGGCGTGGCTGATCAAGAATAAGAGCGGCAAGCTCGAAGTCGTCTCGACGCCGAACCAGGACAGCCCGCTCATGGACGGCAACACGCCGCTGCTCGGCGTGGACGTCTGGGAGCACGCCTATTACCTCAATTACCAGAACCGCCGCCCCGATTACATCAAGGCGTGGTGGAACGTGGTGAACTGGGACGCGGTCGCGAAGAATTACTGATTCTTTCTTCTGTAGCGGCGGTCTATGACCGCCGTTGGTTCAGCGTTCGGCGGTCATAGACCGCCGCTACAGGAATGGCCTACCTCAACGATAACTATCTCAAGCTCCAGGCCGGCTATCTCTTCCCCGAGATCGCGCGGCGGGTGCGCGAGTTTTGCGAGGCGAATCCGGACGCGGCGAAACGCCTGATCCGCTGCGGGATCGGCGACGTCACCGAGCCGTTGCCGCCGGCGGTCATCGCCGCGATGCATCGCGCCGTCGACGAGCTCAGTGTGCGCGAGACTTTTCGCGGCTACGGGCACGAGCAGGGCCTGGAATCGTTGCGTGAAACAATCGCGAAACAGGATTATCGCGAACGCGGGATGGAGATCGCGGCTGACGAGATCTTCATCTCGGAAGGATCGAAGTCCGATTGCGGTTACATCCTAGATGTCCTCGGCGCGCGGAATCGGATCGCGATCAGCGATCCGGTTTATCCGGCTTACGTCGACACCAACGTCATGGCCGGCCACACTGGCCGCGCCGATGATTCGGGACGTTACGAAGGCCTGACTTATCTGCCGTGCCGGCCGGATAATCAGTTTGTCCCGGAGCCACCTAACGAACCGGTCGACGTCATTTATCTTTGCTTTCCGAACAACCCGACTGGCGCAGTGGCGTCGCGCGAGCAATTGGTGCGCTGGGTCCAATACGCGCGCGAGCACAAGGCGATCATCCTGTTCGATGCGGCCTATGAGGCTTACGTGTCCGATCCGCAAATCCCGCATTCAATTTACGAGATCGAAGGCGCTCGCGAATGCGCCGTGGAATTTCGCAGCTTCTCGAAGAACGGCGGGTTTACCGGGGTGCGTTGCGGATTCACCGTCATGCCGAAGACGCTGCTCGCGCGCGCGGGCGACGGGCGTGAGCTGCCGCTGCATTCGCTTTGGCACCGGCGTTGGAGCACGAAGGCGAACAGCGTCAGTTATCCGGTGCAACGCGGGGCCGAAGCGATCTATACCGCCGAAGGGAAGGAACAGGTGCGCCAGTTGATCGATCATTACATGGGGAACGCGCGCATCCTGCGCGAAGCCGCGGGGCGCGCAGGGCTGCAGGTGTATGGCGGCGTCAACGCGCCCTACATCTGGGTCGGAACGCCGGCCGGCCTAACGAGCTGGCAGATGTTTGACCGGATGTTGCAGGAGCTGAATGTCGTCGTCACGCCTGGGAGCGGCTTCGGCGCCTCCGGCGAAGGGTTCTTCCGGATTTCCGCTTTCAATAGCCGCGAGAACGCGGAGGAAGTAGCGCGTCGGCTGGCAAAACTGTAGCCATTTCCGCTGTGCGAAGCGCAGGTGCGCTCTTGTCGCAGTCGGATGCCCCGCGTAAATTCCGCGCTTCAGAACAATTCCAATGGCCGTTACCACCAAAAATCTCCCGCAGCTTTACCGGTTTTGTTTCCTGATGACGGGAGACGCCACGAAAGCGCAGGCCGCGTTTCAGGAAACGGTGCGCGAAGCCGCCACGCGGGCGGCGAGCGATGAGCCGGCGCCGGACCGGCTCTGGTTTTTTCGCGACGCGCGCTGGCGTTGTGTGGCCCTGGGCGAACAAGGAATCCAAGCCGAGCCGGGAATGCTGGAAGAAGCCGAAATCTCGGCCACGGCCCCGATGCAGATCCAGCAGCTCGATCCGGCGCAGCTCGCGCTCTGGATTTCCGCGGCGCCGGAGCCGCAACGAAGCGCGCTCGCGCTTTTCTATCTCGATGAATTCAGCCTGGCCGAATTGCTCTCGTTATTGGAGATGAAAGCCGGCGAATTGTCCGAGCTCATTTGCAGCGGCCGGCGGCAGTTCCAATCGTGGCTCGATTCCACGTTCGCTTACTACGAAGGAGAAACTCTCGATGCCGGACAAGTCTGAGCTGCTCCTCGGCTGCGCGCCGATCACGGACAGGCCGGGGACCGACCGCGCGATGCGGATGGCGATCCAGGGTGCGCGCCGTGCGCCGAAGAAGGCGGTCACGTTCGGCCACCAGCAGGCGTTTGATGCCGCGATCGCGAAGGTCGTCCGCTCCATTCCGGTCGACGCGCAGATCGCCGAGTGGTTCGTGAACGAGAACCTGATCCCGGTCGTGCCGCGCGGTTGGAAAAAAATCGTGCGCAATCCGGTGGTGATCGCGATCGCGACCGCGCTGCTCGTTATCGGGGCGGTGGTCGCGTATCGTATCACCGAGCATTTGCGCGATTTTCCCGGTGCGGATAAGGCGCGGCGCCTCCTGTCGGTGGGCGCTTCGAACCGCTCGGTTCTGCTCGATCCGTTGCAGACCGATGCCGGTGCGTTGAGCGATCTCTTTTTCCTCAAGCACCGGCTCGAGCACTACGACGTGCCGGCCGAGTTCGCGGAATTCAAGACCCTCGGCTCTCGCGTCTTCGACGACGACGAAGTTCTCCGCGTCGCGCAAATCTGGGTAAAGGAAAAGCGGATGCAGTTTTTCCTCTTCCCGGCTGAGCCCGACAAGCAGGGGAAGATCAACGATTTCTCCGATTGGCGTTTTGTGGAGCTGGAAGGCTGGACTGGCGCCGTGACCCAACGCAACGGCGTCTGTTTCATGGCCGCGATCCGCGGCGGCGAGAAAGATCTCCGGGGATATTTGGAAAAGAAGAAGCAGTGACGCGCGCTTGGGTGAGGGGAGTGCCAGAGGGGAGAATCGAACTCCCGACCAAGGGCTTATGAGTCCCCTGCTCTACCGCTGAGCTACCCTGGCATGCGGGGCAAATTCAATACCGTTCCATGCGCGCCTGTCAACGGGTGGCGACGCGCGATGTTTTAGTCCTGTCATTCTGAGCGGAGTTTTGCAAAAGCAAAACGCAGTCGAAGAACCTCATTATTTTCGGATCGCCGGCCGCGCAGACTTCGCTCAGCATGACAAATGGGAAAGCGCACTGAGAATAAGGCGTGACCGACCTTTACCTGGAAGACCTGCACGTCGGCGACCGCTTCGGTTCGGATACGATCGAGGTGACCGCAGAGAGCATCATCGCGTTCGCGCGCGAGTTCGATCCGCAGCAATTTCATCTCGATGCGACGGCGGCAGAGCAAAGCATTTTCAAAGGTCTGTCAGCCAGCGGCTGGCATACGGCGGCGATGAGCATGAAATTGTTTGTCACTGGCGAATTGAAACTGGCTGGCGGTTCCGTCGGGCTCGGCGTTGACGAACTGCGCTGGCCGCAGCCGGTCCGCCCCGGGGATGTGTTGCGCCTCGAGACGGAGATCCTCGACGCGCGTGCGTCGCGCTCGAAACCGGACCGCGGCATCATCCGCATCCGCAATGTCACCACGAATCAACGCGGCGAGGTCGTGCAGACCTTCATGGCTTTCGTGATGGTGCGGCGCCGCCCGTCCTCTTAAACGAGCGTCTGTTCCGCCATCTTCTTGCAGTTCGCCAGATCGAGTTTCCCCGAGGCGAGAACCGGAATCGCGTCGATGCGGCGGATCGTGCGCGGGATCCACAAATTCGGGACGCCGGAGGCCGCCAGTGCCGCGCGCAACTGCGGCAGATCAATCTCGAGGCTGCTGAGCAAAACGAGCGCCTCACCCTTTGCAGAATCGGGCACGCCCATGATGGCGACGAAGCGGTCGCCCTGTTCGATGTTCAGCGCCGTCATGATTTTTTGTTCGATCGTTTCGTGGGGCACCATCTCGCCGCCGATCTTCGAAAAACGCGACAGTCGCCCTTCGATGAACAGAAAACCATCCTCATCGAATCGCCCGATGTCGCCAGTCTTGAACCAACCGTTTTTCAGGACGTCGGCGTTTTGTTCCGGCGCATCGAGGTAGCCTTCGAAAATATTCGGGCCGCGGAGCCAGAGCATTCCCGTCTCGTGGAGAGAGAGTTTCGCGTGGGTGTCGGGATCGCGAATTTCCGCCGCAATCCCGGCTAGCATTTTCCCCGTCGCCCCTGCGCGGTTCGAAGGCTGAACGTTTTGGCCCGGCTTCGTCGGTTCTAACTCCGGCAAGTTGACACTCACGACCGGCGAAGTCTCGGTGAGCCCGTAGCCTTCGTAGACGTGCTTTCCGAATCGCGCCTCGACCGCTGCCGCCAATTCCATCGGAAGCTTTTCCGCTCCCGTCACGAGAAATCGCAGGCTGCGCAATTGCGTGGGCTCGGCCTTTCGCAAATAAGCGCGCAGGAATGTGGGAGTGGCGAGCATCACGGTCACGCGATGTCGTTCCACCAGTTCGGCGATCTTTTTTGCCTCGAGCGGGCTCGGGTAGGTCAGCGCGCGCACGCTTTCGATGACCGGATAAAAGAGGGTGACGGTGCAACCGAAGCTGTGGAAAAAAGGAAGCGACGCGAGAATCAGGTCGTTTTTTCTTGCGTCGAGCGCGACCGCGAACTGGGCGACGTTGCTCAGGATGTTGCGATGGCTGAGCACGACGCCCTTGGGTTTGCCGGAGCTGCCACTGGTGAAAAGCAGGATCGCTTCGGCGCGGTCGCCCACGCGCGGTAATTTCAGGATGCGGGCGAGGAGCGCCCTCGGCAGCAGGATCGCGCCGATCCACCACACGAGGATTTTCTTTTTCATCGGCGGGAGCGCTTCGTCGAGGTGGATCACGGTTGGGGTCCAGGGAAAATCCTCGAGCCGTTTCGCCATGAGCCGCGCCGTGATGATGGTTTGCAAGCCGGCTTGTTCTTCCGCGGAAGCCACGGCCTCCCGCAGACTGGTGAAGTTGAGGTTCACCGGAATTTTTCCAGCAAAAATCACGGCGAGGTTGGCCACGAGCCCGCCCTTTCCCGGCGGCAGAACAACTCCGATCCGCTTCTGACCGGGATACGACTTCCTCAGATGCCGCGCGAATGCGATCGCCACGCCGAGCAATTTTCCCCGCGCCAGTTTCGTGTCATCCATTCCATCGATGATGGCCGTCTGAAACGGATGACGTTTCAATCCCCTCAGGCACGCGCGCCCCACGTGGCCGCGAAACGCCGGGCGCTGGCTGTAACAAAATTCGCCGATCTTCAGCAGCTGCTCGCGTAGCGTCGCGATGTCGGCTTCATCCGCGCTGAGCGGTTCGCCGAAGGCGACCGTGACGTGATGAGGAATGGAGCGCGGCCACTTCGTGAAGAAACGGCCGCCTTGGAAAGAAAAGATCGAGCCCCAGAGTCTATCGAGATAAACGGGGACGATCGGCGCCTCGGCTTGCCGCGCGATGATTTCGTAACCGCGCCGCAACCGCAGCAATGATCCTGTCCTTGAAAGTTCGCCCTCTGGAAAAAGGCAGACGATTTCGCCGGCTCGAATCCTGGCGATGGCGTCGCGCATCGCTTCTTTTGCTTTGCGCGTTGTGATCGGGATGCAGCCGATCGCGTGGAAAAAAGGATTGAGAACGCGGTTCTGATAAACCCCTTCATCGATAATGAACCGAATCGGGCGGGAACAGGCGAGCGAGAGCACGATCGCATCGACCCAGCTGATGTGATTGGGCAGGAGGAGAAACCCGCCTTCTGGCAATCGCTCACGCCCGAAGGTCGAGACGCGATAAATCATTCGCGCCAGGCCCAAACCGAAAAAGCGCAGGGCGCGTTCGAAGCCGGAAGGTTTCGTCATCATTTATGATTTACAAGGGGCGGCTTGTTCCGTGCAATCGTCAATTCAATGACCCAGAGCGATTCCCAACCGAAATCTGCCGCCCGGGTGGCCCTGGCGCTGTTGCTCGGGATCAATCTTTTTAATTACATCGACCGCTTCGTCCTCGCAGCCGTCGAGCCAAATATCCGCGCCGCTTTCTTCGCGCCGGACGACGTCAACGCCATGGCCAGAACCGGTCTGCTCGCGCCCGCGTTCCTGATTACCTACATGCTGTCCGCGCCGGTCCTCGGATTCCTCGCCGATCGTTTCTCGCGTTGGACCATTGTGGGGGTGTGCGTAATTCTCTGGAGTTTCGCTACGGCGGTGTCCGGTTTCGCTGCCACTTTCATGGCGCTTTTCATTACCCGCATCTTCGTCGGGATCGGCGAGGGTGGTTACGGACCGGCCGCGCCGACCATCCTCGCCGATTGTTTTCCGCTCCAAATGCGCGGCCGGATCATGGCCATCTTTTGCGGCGCGATCCCGGTGGGGAGCGCGCTCGGCTACGTGCTGGGAGGCTTGATCAATCATCTGCTCGGTTGGCGCTGGGCATTTTATCTGGTTGCGATTCCCGGCATTCTTCTCGGGCTATTTTGTTTCTTCCAAACCGATCCGCGGGCGCGGAGCGGCGTTCGCGCCGAACGACAACGCGCGACGCTGGCCGATTACCTCTCGCTCCTGCGCAATCGCTCCTTTGTCTTTAATTGCCTGGCGCAAACGGCGATGACCTTCGCCCTGGGCGGATTGGCTTTCTGGATGTCGGCCTATCTCATTTTTCGCAACCAATCGCCGGCTCTCGCTACGCCGATTTTCGGCGGCATCACGGTGGTGGCAGGATTGCTCTCGACGCTCCTGGGAGGATTTGTCGCCGATCGGCTCCAGAAGCGTTTCAGCGGCTCCTACTTCCTGGTTTCCGGTGTGGGAATGATCCTGGCGTTCCCGCTTTGCATTGCCATGCTTTACACGCCGTTTCCTCTGGCTTGGGTTTTTCTTTTCGGAGCGGTCTTCTTCGTTTTTCTCAATACCGGTCCATCGAACGCCGCCCTCGCGAATGTCGTGGCGGGGCGCGTGCGGGCGACTGCTTTTGCGATGAACATTTTCATCATTCACTTCTTCGGGGACGCTTTCTCGCCGCCGCTCCTGGGCGCGGTCGCGGGCCGTTCCAACATGAACGTGGCGTTTCTCTTCATCTCCGCGGCCATGCTTGTCTCGGGAATAATCTGGCTCCTCGGAATGAAGTATCTCGCGGCCGACACCGCCGTTGAAATTACGGCGGAGAGCCAGCTCACGACGTAGTCACGATATGAAGCGACCAGTCCGAAAACGAAAACAGCAGGAGCACCTTTCGGCACTCCTGCTGTTTGAATTAGGAACTGTTGTCGGACCTTAAGGCGTCGGAGCGGTCTCGGGCTCGGTTGTTTTCTTCTCGGTCTTCTTCGACTTCGATTTGGAAGATTCAGGTGAGCTGTCGGCGGAAGACTCGTTCTTCGGCGACTTCTCAGTCTTGGCCTCGGTCTTCTTCTTGCTGCTCTTCGGTGTCGATTCAGCACTGCTCTTTTTCTCGCTCGTGCTCTTCTCACTCGTCGCACTCTCGGCGGCCGGGCTCTTCGTAGTCTTTGACGACTTGGTCGAAGGGGTGGGCGATGGTTTCGCGCTCACACTGGCGCTGGCAGCGGGCGTCATGGTCGCGGCGACCGATGCAGTCGGTGCCGGAGTCATGGTGGCGCCGACACTAGCCGTGGCGGCCGGAGTCGCGCTCGCGTTCGTCGAGGCGGAGGTGCTGGTCGTTGTGCCCGTGGTGGTCGTGCCAGTCGTTGCCGTCACGCCGACACTGAAGCTCGGGGTCACGCCGTAGTAGCCGTAAACCTGGTTGATGTATTCGGGCCGGCTGTATTCCTCGATCCGGGTCGATTCCCAGACGGGCGCGCTATAAATTTTCTCGCGCTCGATCCGAGTCATGTAAACGCGCGGCTCGGAGCTGGCGGAGAAAACGCTCCAGGGCGCGGCCACGGTTTTGGTGGTCGTGGTGGTGCCGCCGCCGCGGGTGGAAAGGACCACGTAGGCGAGACAGCCGCTGCTGCGATCGAGGACGACGTCCTTGATTTCGCCGACATCCTGGCCCCGCGAATCCTTGATCTTGGAACCGACGATGCTGCTACTTTGCACGTAGCTGCTGCTGGTAGTGGTGCTGGTACTGGTTTGAGCAAACAAAGGAGCGGTGGCGAGTCCGAGAAACGCCAGCGCTGCTGCTAACAGAATATTTTTTTTCATAAGTTGTGAGTTAAGAGTGACGGAATGCGCTCCTGCATTATTCAGGCGCGCCGTAAATACTTCGTTAGTCCGCGCGTTTTTGGATGGGCGCGTTTTCGGAGAGCGAAGTGAAGTGGCGCTTCGATTTGATGATCCCGGCCTAACGAACGAAACAAGAGCGGGAATGGAGGGTGAATTCGAGGCGGGGGCGGGAATCGAACCCGCGAATAGAGGTTTTGCAGACCCCGACCTTACCACTTGGCTACCCCGCCGTTGAAGGCGAACCGGAGACTAGGAGCGCCGAATCCCCGTGTCAACGTGGCCGCGATTCTTCTAATTGGGCGTTGGACGTTGGGCGTTGGACGTTGGACGTTTTCCCTTTCCGCATGACCTCTCGTTCATCCCAATTATTCGCTGACGCTTTGAAGCGCATTCCCGGCGGCGTGAATTCCCCCGTCCGCGCTTTTCGCGGTCTGGGCCGCGAGCCGTTCTTCGTCGATCGCGCTCAAGGCTCGCGGATCTGGGATGTCGACAGCAACGAATACATCGACTACGTCGGCACCTGGGGCCCGGCGATCCTGGGGCACGCGCCCGCGGTCGTGATCGATGCTGTCCGCGCGGCCGCTTCCCGCGGAGTCAGCTTCGGCATTCCCAATCCTCTCGAAGTGGAAATGGCCGAGCTGATCTGCCGCTGGGTTCCGTCGATCGAGAAAGTGCGAATGGTGAACAGCGGAACGGAAGCGACGATGTCCTGCCTGCGGCTCGCCCGCGGATTTACCGGACGCGACAAGATCATCAAGTTCGAGGGTTGCTATCACGGGCACGTCGATTCGTTGCTCGTCCAGGCGGGCAGTGGTGCGCTCACTCATGGCCGGCCCGATAGCGCCGGCGTTCCCGCCGAGTTCGCGGCGCTGACGATTTCTGTCCCGTTCAACGACATTGCTGCCGTGCGCGCCGCGTTTCGTGAAAATCCGAAAACGATTGCCGCGATCATCCTCGAACCGATTCCCGCCAACGCCGGCCTTTATTTTCCGCGCGAAGATTTTCTGAAGGCTCTCCGCGACGAATGCGACCGGCACGGAGCACTGTTGATTTTCGATGAAGTCATGACCGGCTTCCGCGTTGCTCGCGGCGGCGCGCAGGAACTCTTTGGCATTCGTCCGGACCTGACCGCGCTCGGCAAAGTCATCGGCGGTGGATTGCCGGTCGGCGCGTTTGGGGGGCGCGCCGAAATCATGGACCAGCTTTCACCGCTCGGCCCGGTCTATCAGGCCGGTACGCTTTCCGGCAATCCACTGGCGATGGCCGCGGGCCTCGCACAACTCCGTGAGCTGGAGCGGATCGACGGGTGGAGTTTGTTGGAAAAAAGCGGAGCGCGTTTTGAGGAATTGCTGCGCGGCACTCTCCGCGATCTGAAACTGCCGTGGGTGTTTCACCGCATCGGCTCCATGTTCTGCCTCTTTTTCACCGCCGATCCCGTGATCGATCTAGCCAGCGCCAAACGGAGCGACCCGGAAAAGTTCGCACGCTTTTTCAAAGCCTGTCTCGATCGCGGCGTCTATTTCGCCCCGTCGCAATTCGAAACCGGATTTCTCTCCACGGCGCATACCGTCGACGACATCGATCAGACGGCGGCCGTAGTGCGCGAGGCGCTCGGGCTGTAGCCGCTTCGCTGTGCGAAGCGTGAGAGCGATGTCGAATGCAACTCCCGCGCCGCCCATAGGGCGGCGGCTACAAAAGGCGCAGGGCGCTTCCCACCGTTAAAAGCTTTGCGTCACCCCGCCGCTTAGTCTATCGAGACTCCGCTGTGACTTCGACTTTCTCGGGTCCGATTCGCGCAGCCGCGAAATTTTTCCTCGAAGGCGATCGCAAGTTCTTCGTGAAGGGCGTGACGTACGGCCCGTTCCGGCCGGACAGCGAAGGGCACTTCCTCGGCCCGCGCGACCAGGCCGAGCGCGATCTCGCCCAGATGCGCGAGATCGGCTTGAACGTCGTCCGTATTTATCACACGCCGCCGCGCTGGTTCCTGGATGTGTGTGCGACCAACGGCATGCGCGTGCTCATCACCCTGCCGTGGGAAAAACACATCGAGTTCCTGCGCCGAAAAATGTCGCGCAAACCGGCGATGGCAGCGTCACCGATTTTGTATATCTGCTTGTAAATCGCGGCATCGTACTGTCCTGCCAGATTGGGGGCGTCCGCGTGACTCATGCCGCGCACTCCGTGACACATCGTGCACTGCGGGGCCAGCGTGGCACCTCGCCCGATGGACAGGCCGTCTGCGGGCTTCATCATCTGGGCCGAGACAACGACATTCGACGGGCCCGCGATCGGCGCCGCCGATTGCTGGACCTGCCGAAACGATTCGGGCACACCGGCCGCCCGGCAAATCGCATCCCATAGTCCGGCGACGGTCTTGTTGCTTTGCTCGAGTGGGATCCAGATGAAGCCGATCAGCGCGGCCACCACGGCAATGCCGATCACCGCCCCCACGCTCGCGGTGAACCACACGTTCTTCAGCGAGAAGACGCGCTCGGTCTCCATCATTTCACCACGCTCGGCACTGCCGGCACCGATGTCTGGGGGAGCGCCATCAGTTGGGCGATGGGGAAGCCGTAGTTGACCACCGTGAGGCCGATCATCAACGCGATCCACAAAGCGAAGCTGTTCAACGCAACCGGCACCCGGGTCGTCGCATGG
>Ga0208078_1000429_pt1 | contig 11161 bp, 10 predicted proteins | sample NGESurdeep072012_3_FD_184468 | JGI IMG/M metagenome (GOLD analysis project Ga0208078, IMG submission 184468) | Arctic peat soil microbial communities from Barrow, Alaska - NGEE Surface sample 53-2 deep-072012 (SPAdes) | ecosystem: Environmental > Terrestrial > Soil > Wetlands > Peat ... | reverse complement strand
CGAGCAGTGTGATGGCGCCCGCGCAGTCGCCTCCCAGCTCTCCCAGGAGCGCGTAGTCATTGCCGACGGAGACGCCCAGGTTGCGTGCGAGCGCCTCTCGCGCGTCGCCCTCTGCCAGCAGTCCCCCGAAGACCGCACGGCAGAGCGCGTGCGGATGCGCGTCCTGCTGAACCGGGAGCGCCTGAGAGATCGCGGGGCCCCCATAGTCGGGGTCGTAGCGGAACTGGAGATTGCCGTTGTCCTTGCGGATCAGCCGTCCTGCTCGCCGGGCGGAGAGATAGACGATCAGCTCGCTCATTTGCCGCGAGGCTCGAGCTCGATGTCCAGGCCAAGCACGCGCGCAACCTCCATCGCGATCCGCAGCTGCACCGTGCCCTTGCCACCCTCCAGCTCACCGATGACCCGTCGATTGACTCCGATCACGCCTGCGACTTCCTCCTGGGTGAGGTCGAGCTCCCGACGTCGCGCGCGCAGAGCGTTGCCGTGCAGATACTCAGAGGATTGTTTCCATCCCGGTGTCTTCGCGTGCCGACGCGGGACGAGCCGGATGCGAACGCCGCACCGCAGGCACCAGTTGCGCGAGCAACGCGCAAGCGGCCGCACTCGTCTACGTGGGTGTCCTGCACGACGCTCGGCATCACCGCCTCGACGACAACGACAGCGGCGTATCGCCGTTCGAATGGTCGATCCTCGGCATCAGTGCGGTCATCATCGTCGGTCTGTGCTATCTGGTCGGGTTTCCGGACGTGCGCACGCAGTTGCTGATGACCGGGGCGCTCGCCGCGATGATCGCGGTGATGTTCACGCTGATCTTCGAGCTGGACTACCCGTTCCGCGGCGATCTTGCGATCGCGCCCGTCGGTTGGCAAGCGTTCTTCGACGAAAACAAGGAGGGAGTCTAGGTCATGATGTGCCGCTGTCCGCACGGACGGTTCGACCCGTCGGTCTTCGAGCGCGCCGTCGCGCTGCTCGACCGCCGCAGCTTCCTCGCCGGAGCCGGCGCCTCGGTCGCGGCCGCGCTCTGGCCGGCCGGGTCGCGCGCGGCCGAGGGCGTCACGGTGCTGCGCGCGGCGCGGCTGTTCGACGGGACGGCGATGCGCACGCCCGGCGTGCTCGTGCTGCGCGGCGAGCGGATCGTCTCGTTCAATGCCGGCGACGCCGGTAGCGAGGCGAAGACGATCGATCTCGGCGACGCGACGCTGATGCCGGGGCTGATCGACGCGCACACGCACGTCGCCGGATCGACGGTCGTCTCGTCGTACCTCGCGCGGCCCGGAAAGAGCGCGGACTCGGTCGCCGAAGCCGCGTTGCTCTCGATCGCCAACGCCCAGTCGATGCTGGCAAACGGCTTCACCACGATCCGTGACGTCGGCGGCGGGAACGGGATCGACCTCGCGATGCGCAACGTGATCGCCGCCGGCCGGATCGTCGGACCGCGCATCCTGGCCGCCGGCCCCGCGCTCTCGATCACTGGCGGGCACGGCGACGCGAACGATCTCCCGCCGTACGTGCGCGTCGAGCACGAGATCGAATCCGGCGTCTCGTACGGGCCGTACGGTTTCCGCGAGCGGGTGCGCGAACACGTCAAGCGCCACGTCGATCTGATCAAGATCACCGCGACCGGCGGCGTGCTCTCGTACGGTGACGCGTTCGACGTCCCACAGCTCAACCTCGACGAGATCCAAGCGATCGTCGACGAGGCGGCGAAGTTCGGGCTGCCGGTCGCAGCGCACGCGCACGGGGACAAGGGGATCCGGGTCGCCGTCGAAGGCGGCGTCCATTCGGTCGAGCACGGCACCGGTGTCGGCGATGCGACGTTGCGCGCGATGAAGTAGCGCGGAACCGCGCTCGTCCCGACGATCTGGGCGCTCGACTCGATCCTGCAGCCCGGCAACCCGAACAAGATCGAGGCCAACGGACTCGAGAAGGCGCATCAAGCGGCCCAGCTGCGAAACCAAGGGATGCTGCGGGCGCTCGCGGCCGGCACGAAGATCGTCTACGGCACGGACGCGGGCGTCTTCCCGCACCGCGAGAACGCCAAAGACTTCTCCCTGCTGCAGTCGATGGGGATGCGTCCGCTCGACCTGATGCGCTCGGCGACGGCGCACGCCGCCGACCTGATCGGCACCAAGGACCGCGGCCGCCTCGCCGTCGGAATGCTCGCCGACGTCGTCGCGTTCAATGGCGATCCGAGCGCGAGCGCCGGGCTGCTGGAGAAACCGCCCGCGCTGGTCATGATCGGAGGGAAGCGCGTCGAACGCGGTGCAGTGACGATCTGATGCGGGTGATATCGCGGGCTTTTCGAACCGTCGCCGCGCTGGCGGTGATCATCGCAACCAGTACGTCGCCTGCGTCGTCCGCGGCGCCGGCCGATCACGTGTACGACCTCGCCCAGACGTGGTCGTGCCGGACGGTGGACGGAGCGATTCAGCGGCAGACCGGCCGCCGAAGCGACGACGGCGTGATCGTGCGTACCGACACGCTCTCGGGCAAAGCGTCGCCTGCATCGTACGATACGCGGTACGCGTTCGACACTGCGGGCGCCCGCTGGCGGGTGAGCGTTGCTCCGAAGACCGTCGCCGCATTCTCGGCCGCCGCAAGTCCGTGGACCGGCCCGATGTGGACCGTCGAGGGAACCGACGTCAATGCCGTTCCGCGCCGCATGACCTTCGAATGGTTGGCGGACGGCGACTACCGGCTGACGGTCGCATCGCTGAACGGGCCCGGTTGGTACCCCGACAGTGCGGAACGATGCACGCCGGGGAGTACGCCTCCGGCGCCAGGGAGCTGCATCGTCGAAACCTACCCGGCGGCGACGCTCGTCCCGGTCGTGACGTCGAGCCGCTTCGTCCCGCGGAACGTCCACGGGCTCGTCGTGGTCATCATCTCGCTCGACGAACAGTCGCGCCTCACCAATGCCCGGATTCAGTCGAGTCCTTCGGCGTTGCTCAACCCCGCCGCACTGGCCGATGCGCGTGCATCCACCTACCGCACGGCGATTCGCGATTGCAAGCCGGTCGCTGCCGACTACGTGTTCACCGTCACGTTCTAGCCGCGGCCGGCGACCGATCAGACGCCGGCGCCGACCAGTTCGGCGAGCGACGCCGAGGGTTCGCACTGCAGCTCCGATTGCAGCACGTCGCGGTACTGGCGGAAGTGCCGCAGCGCCGCGGCCCGGTCGCCGCTCTCCAGGTAGGCGCGGATCGCGATCTCGCGCGCCGGCTCGTCGCACGGATCGTAGGCGATCATCTCGTTGCAGAGCGTGAGCGCATCCTGCGTGCGGCCGTCGTCGAGCGCATGCTTCGCGAGCGTCTGCGCGACGTCGCAGCGCAGCTCCCGCAGGTGCCGCTCGGTCGGCTCGAACCATTCCCACGCCTCGAATTTCGGCGGGCGCGAGGGGCGCAGCCGTTCGTAGAGCGCGCGCAGACCGGCGACCTGACGCGCGTCGAGCACGTCGGTGCGCAGCGTTCCCAGCGCGCGGTCGATCTCCCACAGGTCGACGCGCACCTCGCTGCCGAGCCGGTAGCCTTCGCGCGTGCGCATCACCACGTCGTCGTCGCCGAGCCGCGCCTTGAGCCGGTGGAGGCACACGTGGAAGGCGTTTCGCGCGGCGCTCTCGGCGAGATCGGGCCACAGCAGATCGGTCAGCCGGTCGCGCGAGAGCGGCTCGGCGCGCATCGCGATCGCGGCGAGCAGCGCGTGCTCGCGCTCGGCCAGGGTCACCGGCTGACCGTCGCGCAGGACGCGTCCGGTGACGAGCTCCACCGTCAGCCCGGCGCGCGGCGTCTCACCGTCCGTGCTGCGGCGGAAGCGGCGCGCGAACGCTTCGAGGAATCCGCCGTTCTCGCCGCGCGCGATCGCGTCGACCGCGTCGTGCAGCTCGACGGCGTCGACACGGCGCGCGATCGTCGCCGCCTCCGCGCGCAGCGCCTTCCGGCGCGAGGGGTTCAGCTCGGCGACGGCGAGCGCGGTCAGCACCTGGTAGAACGGCGCGCGGCTGTTCGCCGCCGCTTCGCGTGCCGTGTCGGCGTAGCGCAGCGCGGTCGCGTCGTCGGCGGCGTTCCCGGCCGCGATCAGATACCCGGCTGCGACCCACTTCGGCTGATCGGCCTGCTGCGGCTCGACGACGTGGCCGCGTGCGCTCGCCGAAAGGAACGCGAACCCGCCGACACCTTCGCGCCCGACCTCGGCTTCGAGCGCGAACGCGTGCTGCATGAAGTCGACGTCGTCGCCGGCGAGCCATCCGCCGAACGTCGCTTCGGCTTCGTAGAAGGCAATGAAGTTGCTGAAGCCGGTCTTGCGCCCGATCTCGATCGCGCGTTCGAGGCGTTCGCGCTCGGTGGCACGGTCGCCGCGCACGCGCGCGACGTCCGCACCGAGCGTGACCAGCACGCCGCCGGCCATGAAGCTGGTCTCGCTGACCAGCGGCCAGGCCGCTTCGAGGTCGCGCTCCGCCTCCTTCGTGCGGCCGAGCCGCGCGGTCATCAGCGAACGCAGGAACAGCAGCCAGCCGTGGATGCGCGTCACGGGGACCTCGGGTGCGGCGATCTGCGCGCGGAACTCGTCGACCAGCCGGAGCGCCGTCTCGAACTCGCCGACGTAGCTCAGCATCAGCACGCGGAACACGTACAGATAGATGCGCATCACCGGCGGCGCATCGGCCGGCAGCGCCGCCCAGATCGACTCGACCTCGTCGAGGAGCAGCCGCGAGTCGACGGTGAACGTGCGCAGCAGCGCGGTGACCGACCACAGGCGCGGGCAGCGCAGCACCACCGCACGATCGAGTGAGGCCAGCACGCGCGAGTACGCGATCGGCGGCGGCAGATCGGCGTCCATGATCTCGATCCGCTCGAGTGCGTCGGCGGCGGCCTGCTGGTCGCCGCGCGCGAGATGGATCTCCGCGGCCCGCTGGAACTCGTCGCCTTTCTCGTACGCCGCCGCCGCCGGCTCCAGCAGCGCTTCGACACGCGCCGGGTGCCGCTCCAGCAGCGTCGTCGCGACGAGCGGATGGACAGCGTACGTGTCGTCGCCGCGCGTGACGAACGGCGATGTCTTGGTGAACGCGTCGAACGTCTCGAACGCGGCGCCCTCACCCAGCGCCAGCCGCACGTCGCGCTCGGTCGGATTCGGGATCGCCGCGCAGGCGAGGATCCCGTCGATCACCGCGGCCGGCGCGTCGCCGAGGACCTGATCGGCGAGGTACTCGTGCAGCTCCTCATAGGCGACGTCGTCGAGTTTGTCGAGCAGTGCTTCGAGGCGGCGCTCCTGCGCGAAGCGCGCCAGCAGTAGCACCGCGATCGGCCAGCCGCCGGAGATCGCCGCGACACGCTCCACCGCGCCGGGCGCGGCACCGGCCTCGGCGAAGATCGCCGCGATCTCGTCGCGCGTGAAGGCGAGGTCGGCGGCGCGCAGGCTGAGGATCTGGTGCGGCGGCGCGAAGCGCGAAAGGTGCATGCGCACCGACTCCCGCGAGCAGATGACGATCGTGCGCCCGTCCGGGCGGCTGGCCAGCAGCTTGGCCAGGAAGTCGCGCGCGCCGGGCTCGGCGATCGCGTCCTCGGTGTTCTCGAAAATGAAGGCCGAAGGGTGGGTCCGCACGCGCCATGCCGCCAGCGCGACGCCGACGCGGTCGGATGCCGACGCGTGCCCGTCGCCGAGCATCGTCTCGCTTTGCGAGAGGCTGGCGCTTCGCTCGGGGTCCTCGTCGGCCAGCGCCGGAACGACCCGGCGCGCGAGGTCGCCGTCGGAGGCGACCCCGCGGCAGTCGCAGATGGCGAACGCCGGGACCCCCTCCAGCAGCTGGCGGGCGAACGTCGACTTCCCGAACCCGGCCGGCGCGACGAGCGAAAGGATCGCCGGGCGTGCTGCGCGGACGCGATCGACGAGCGCGGTCCGGATGAGATCGGTCCCGATGGGCGTCGGAGACGGCAGCGTCGTGTCCATTCGGTGGTGCCCGTAAGCGTTCGGCGATCGGCGGCGGAACGACTTTCGTCGTCCCCAAGCCCGTCCCCGTCCACCACCGTGCTCTCGTGCGCTCGCTTACATTAAGGCGCGATTACTTTGCACACGCCCTTGTGGACGGTGTGGATTGAGCGCTCGGGCGAGCCCCGATTCGGGCGCGGAAAGAGGAGGGCCGGCGGAGGGGTATGAGGGAGTGGTCCAGCAACTCCGGGTCCTAGCAGAGTGTTGATGAGAGTGCTAACCCGACCGGAAAGGAAACTCGCGCGTGCGTAATCACGACGAGATGTTGGAGTTCGAGCGCCTGTTCGCACCGCGCGGTGGGCACGGGCGTTTCGAACCGAATACGGACGTCCACTTGGACGAGTCCGACGGCATGATCGTCGTACACGTCGAGCTTGCCGGCGCGGACGCCGACTCGCTGCACGTCTCGATCGGCGACGCGTATCTGACGATCGCCGGATCGCGCGCGCTGCGCGATCTCACCCGGAACGCCTCGCTGCTCCGCAAGGAGATTCAGTACGGCGAGTTCCTCAAGCAGATCCGCCTTCCGGCGCCGGTCCATGAGGACGGCGCGACCGCGGTCTACCGCGACGGCATCCTCGCAATCCGTCTTCCGCTCGCGCAATCCAAGAAATTCCCGATCGTGCGGACCGAGATCCGCATGACGGTCAGAAGGACCTCCACGTAATGGCGAAGCCCGAAAAGGCGCCCGAAATCCTCGGCATCCTTCCACTGCAGGACGCGGTGCTGTTCCCCAACACCGTGATCCCGCTCGCCGTGGTGAAACGGCCCGGGATCCAGCTGGTCGAGGAGGCGCTGCGCGAAGGCAAGCAGATCGGCCTCGTCGCGCTCAAGGACAAGGAGACCGAAGATCCCGGTCCGGACGATCTGCGCCGGGTCGGCACGATCGGCACGATCCAGAAGATGCTGAAGGTTCCCGACGGCACGCTGCGCTGCATCGTCGCCGGCGGTCCCGTGTTCCGCATCGACCAGTTCGTCGCGACCGAGCCGTATCTCGCCGCGACGTACACGGAGTTGCCCGACATCACGCGCGAGGGCGACCAGCTGGTCGCGATGCAGCGCAACTTGGGCTCGCTGTTCCAAAAGCTGCTCGGTTATCTGCCGCAGGCGCCGCGCGAGATGGAGATGGAGGTCAACAACATCTCCGATCCCAACCTGCTGTCGTACTTCGTCGCGTCCACGATGCGGCTCGAGACGGCGGACCGCCAGGCGATCCTCGAAGAGCGCGACACCGCGAAGCGGCTGCGCAAGCTCACGATGCTCATCACCAAAGAGCTCGAAGTGGTGGAGCTCGGCCACAAGATCCAAGCCGACATCCAGCGCGAGATGGAGAAGAACCAGCGCGAGTTCTACCTCCGCCAGCAGCTGCGTGCGATTCAGGAAGAGTTGGGCGAAGCCGACCCGCAGCAAGCCGAAGCGAACGAGCTGCGCAAGAAGATCGACGAGTCGAACATGCCCGAGGACGTCAAGAAGGCGGCCGACCGGGAGCTGGACCGCCTCTCGAAAGTTCCGACGGCGAGCCCAGAGTACAGCGTGATCCGCACGTATCTCGACTGGCTCACCCAACTGCCGTGGAGCATCTCGACCTCCGACCAGATCGACATCGGCCGGGCACGCGAGATCCTCGACGAGGATCACTACGACCTCGAGAAGATCAAGGACCGCATCGTCGAGTACCTCGCCGTCGGCAAGCTCAAGAACAAGCTGACCGGACCGATCCTGTGCTTCGTCGGACCGCCGGGCGTCGGCAAGACCTCGCTCGGACAGTCGATCGCGAAGTCGATGGGCCGCAAGTTCGTGCGCCTCTCGGTCGGCGGCGTGCGCGACGAAGCCGAGATTCGCGGACACCGGCGTACCTACATCGGGGCGATGCCGGGGACGATCGTGCGCGCGCTGCGCGACGCCGGGACCAACAACCCGGTGATGATGATCGACGAGATCGACAAGGTCGGCGGCGACTTCCGCGGCGATCCGCAGAGCGCCCTGCTCGAAGTGCTCGATCCCGAGCAGAACAACACGTTCCGCGACCACTACCTCGATCTGCCGTTCGATCTTTCGCGCGTGCTCTTCATCTGCACGGCGAACACGCTCGACTCGGTCAGCGGTGCGCTGCGCGACCGCATGGAGATCATCAACCTCTCCGGCTATACCGAGCTCGAGAAGCTGCAGATCGCCAAGCGGTATCTGGTGCCCAAGCAGAAGAAGGCGAACGGCCTCAAAGAAGCGCAGGTCGCGATCACCGACACCGCGCTCAAACAGATCATCGGCGACTACACGCGCGAGGCCGGCGTTCGCAATCTCGAACGCGAGATCGGTACGACGTTCCGCAAGGTCGCGCGCAAAGTCGCCGAGGATTCGAAGTTCAAGCTTCGCATCAAGCCGGAAAACCTCGTGGACTTCCTGTCGAAGCCGCGCTTCTACAACGAAGTGAAGCGGCGGACGGCGTCGGTCGGCGTCGCGACCGGCCTGGCGTACACGCCGGTCGGCGGCGACATCCTCTTCATCGAGACGACCGCGATGCCGGGCAAGGGCGCGTTCACGCTCACCGGTCAGCTCGGCGACGTGATGAAGGAGTCGGCGACCGCCGCGATCTCGTTCCTGCGCTCGCGCAGCAGCGAGATGGGGTTGCCCGACGACTGGTTCGCGAAGCACGACCTGCACATCCACATCCCGGCAGGGGCGATTCCGAAGGACGGCCCGTCGGCAGGCGTCTCGCTGGCGACCTCGATCGCTTCGCTGCTGACCGGGCTCAAGGTCGATCCGGAGCTCGCGATGACCGGCGAGATCACGCTGACCGGTCAGGTGCTCCCGATCGGCGGCGTCAAGGAGAAGGTCCTGGGCGCAAAGCGGGCCGGGATCAAGAAGGTGCTGCTGCCGCGCCGCAACGAGATCGATCTCGACGACGTGCCCAAGGAAGTTCGCGACGCGATGCAGTTCACGTTCGTGGACGAGCTGAGCGAAGTGTTCGAGAACGCGCTCGGCAAGCGGGTGATCACCCCGGTGCTGCTCGGCGCGACGGACACGCCGCCCAGCCCGCGCCGCGCGAACAACGTCGTCGCGCTGCGGCCGAGCAAGAAGCGCGGGCCGGCGCAGCGCACGGCGCGCACGTCGCGCAACGGTGCCGCGACGACCCCGAAACGCGGCCGCTGACGGTCATCCTGACCCTGTCGAAGGATAACGTTTCGTCGGCCCCGCGACCCGATAGCTGACCCCGTCGTGGTCGCGCCGCGCGCTCTCGTGCAGCGTGCGCGCGGCGTGGCGCTCGGAACCGGCGATGACGCGGCGCTCTTCGGCGGTGTCGTAACGCGTGATCGTGATCGCCTGCAAGCGGTCGAAGCTGCGCTCGGACTCGACTGCATGATCGAGCTCGTGGGCGAGCCCCAGCGCCGGCGACTGTCGTCCGCCGTCCGTCGTCCGCAACGCGCTGGTGGGATCCCAGCGGATCGTGTGCGACCACGGCAGATAGGAGTCGTCGTGGCGGTGATCGATCGCGATGCGGTGACCGACGCGGCTGCGCTCGAGCCGTTCGATGACCGAGCGGACGACCGGATCCCGCGCGAGGTACGCGAACGCCTCGTCGATCGCGCGCTGCGCCGGCAGCGGTATCCGCAGGGACCCATAACGGACGGTGCTCGCATTCATGCACCGTCCCATCACGCGTGCAACCGCGGCGGCTAGCTCGTGTTCGTACAAGGGTGGCCGGTGAAGCGATAGGACGGACGGTCGAGGCGAGCGCGCCTGGGATCGGCGTCGGGCCGGATCGTCGAATCGTCGCGCGGCTCGACACCGGCGTGCTCGCCGCGGTCGCGGCGGTGTGGATCTTGTGGGGCTCGACGTTCGCGGCGATGCGATACGTGGTCGCCACCGTACCGCCGTTCGTGATGGCGTCGGGCCGGTTTCTGCTGGCGGGCTCGATCCTCTACGCGATCTGCCTGCTGCGCGGGCGCGCCCGGCCGACGCGCGACGACGTGGTGAATGCCGCGGTCACCGCCGTGATCCTGCTGCTGTTCGGCAACGGCGTGACGGCCTGGACCGTGCAGTTTCTGCCGACGGGGATCAACTCGCTGCTCCTCTCGCTCTCACCCGTTTGGATGGCGATCATCGCGTTCGCCTGGGGCGGCGAGCGCCCCACGCGGCTGGCGATCGTCGGGATGGTCCTCGGCTTCGCCGGGCTCGCATTGCTGCTGCAGCCGAAGGCGACGAGCGCGCTGCCGCTCTGGCCCGCACTGCTCGCGCTGCTGTCGAGCATCTCGTGGGCGTTCGGTTCGGTGTACCAGCGGCGGATCGCGAAGAGCAGCAGCCTGGTCCTCTCGACGGCACTGCAGATGCTGTTCGGCGGCCTGCTGCTGGGGATCGCAGCGACCGTGTTCGGAGAGTGGCGAACGTTCGACGTGCATGCGATCGCCGCCGCGTCGTGGGGCGGCTTCGCGTGGCTGGTCGTCTTCGGCAGCCTCATCGCCTACAGCGCGTATCTCTACACGATGCAGACCGCGAGCACGGCACTCGCCTCGACCTACGCCTACGTCAACCCGATCGTCGCGGTGATCCTCGGCATGCTCCTGTTCCACGAGCGTTTCACCCCGCTCGAAGCGCTCGCGAGCACGATCATCATCATCGGCGTCGCGCTCATGATGGTACCTCCGCGCCCTTCGACAAGCTCAGGATGACGAAGCGCGTCGGCGCGAACACGTCCAAGCTGAACCCCGGCTCGTCGCCGGCGAGCAGGGCGGCGATGATCTCCCCGACGACGGGCGCGAACTTGTAGCCGTGCCCCGAGAAGCCGCCCGCGAGCGCGACCCGCGCGTGGGCGGGGTGCATCCCGATCACGAAGTGCTCGTCGGGCGTGTTCGAGTACATGCACGGAGCAGCGCGGAGAAACGGGCCCGCCGCGGCCGGCACGAACGCCGCGAGCGCCTCGCGCACGAACGCGATCTCGTCATCACCGACCGTGCGATCGAACGCGTCGGGATCGGCCTCGACTCCGCTGCCGTGATGCGCGGCCTTGACGCCTTCGCCGAAGTCCGGGAACCCGTACAGCATCGGCGCGCCGTCGCGCTGCACGCACCAGATCGGCAGCCGCTCCGGCGAGACCGCTTCGCGGTCGGCCGGCGCGAACCAGAACTGCACGTTCCGCTCGATGCGCAGCGGGATGCCGAGCTCCGGGGCGACGCGCGCGAAC
>Ga0208078_1000428_pt1 | contig 11165 bp, 8 predicted proteins | sample NGESurdeep072012_3_FD_184468 | JGI IMG/M metagenome (GOLD analysis project Ga0208078, IMG submission 184468) | Arctic peat soil microbial communities from Barrow, Alaska - NGEE Surface sample 53-2 deep-072012 (SPAdes) | ecosystem: Environmental > Terrestrial > Soil > Wetlands > Peat ... | reverse complement strand
GCGATGGTGCCCAGTGCGACGCGCATCGCGGTCTCGCGGGCGCTCGCGCGCTCGAGCACGTCGCGCAGATCGTCGTGCCCATACTTGATCCCGCCGATGCGGTCGGCGTGTCCGGGCCGCGGCACATGCACCTGACGGCCGGGCGGCGTGTCGTCGGCGGGCGGTTCGACGCGCATGATCTCGGCCCACCGCACGTGATCCTTGTTCTCGAGGATCAGCGCGATCGGGCTGCCGATCGTGACGCCGCGGCGGACGCCGGCGACGATGCGGACCTCGTCGGTCTCGATGTTCTGCCGGTTGCCACGCCCGAAGCCGAGCTTGCGGCGCCGCGCCTGGCCGAGCAGCAACTGCGCGTCGAGCGCGAGCCCGCTGGGGATCCCTTCGATGATCCCGACCAGCGCCGGACCGTGCGACTCCCCCGCCGTCAGGAAGCGAAGCTCACTCATCTCTCGTTGTCATCCTGAGCCACCACAGTGTCACCCTGAGCCTGTCGAAGGGCGGGAACGACGCCGAACCAACGGTCGAACGTCGCCGCGGCTTGCGCGAGGAACATCGCGGTCCCCGGCACGGTGCGCAGCCCCCGCGCGCGCGCATCGATCAGAAACGGCGTCTCCTCCGGAGTGTACACCAGGTCGAACGCCGCCGCCCCGCGCGGCGCATCGGCAGGCAGGAGCGAGTGCTGCGGCTGGCCCTGCATCCCGACCGGCGTCGCGTTCACGTAGACGTCGGCGAGGGGAATCGAATCCAGTATGCACGCCGATGCGCCGAAGTCCGCTGCGAGCGTCGCGGCGCGCGTACGGTCGCGCGCCCCAATGACGATCGCCGCCGCGCCGCCGCGGCGGGCTGCCTCGGCAACCGCTCGAGCCGCGCCGCCGGCGCCGAGGATCGCGACCCGCGCGCCGCGCAGCTCCACGCCGTACTGCGCGAGCGCCGCTTCGACGCCCGCGACATCGGTATTGTCCGCGACGAGCGTAGCACCGACGCGCGTCAGGACGTTCGCCGCGCCGCACGCGCGCGCGGCGGGTTCGACCCGATCGGCCAACGCCAGCGCGCGCTCCTTGTGCGGCAGCGTCACGTTGCAGCCGACGAACTCCGGCGTCGCGCGCCAACGTGCCAGCGTTGCAGCGAGATCGTCGGGCAGCACGTCGACCGCCTCGTACGCGAGCGCGATCCCGCTCTCCGCGGCGAAGCGTGCGAACAGCGCCGGCGAGCGGCTGTGTGCGACCGGATGCCCTATCACGGCGGCGCGCCGCACAACGCTCACGCGACGCTGTCCAGCGCCGCGGCGAAGTTCGGGAACGACACCGCGACGCACTCCGGATCGTCGAGCTGCACCGCGATCTCCGCCGCGCGTCCTGCGACCGCGAACGCCATCGCGATGCGGTGATCGCCGGCGGTCACGATCGCGCCGTCGTGGAATCGCGCCGGGCCGTGCACGGAGAAGCCGTCCTCCGACGTCTCGACCTCGACGCCGATCGCGCGTGCCGCGCGGGCGAACGTCTCGATACGGTCCGACTCTTTCACCCGCAGCTCGGCGGCGCCGCTGACGACGGTCGTGCCGCGCGCGAACGCGCCGAGCACGCCGATGAGCGGAAGCTCGTCGATCAGACCGGGCACCTCGGCCGGTTCGACGACGATCGCATGCAACGCCGCACCGCGTACCGCGACGCGCCCGCGCGGCTCGGGTCCGCCGTCGCTCGCGTGCACTTCGACCTCGGCGCCGAAGCGGCGCAGCACGTCGAAGAACGCGATGCGAGTCGGGTTCAAGCCGACATCCTCGACGACGGCGCGGGCGCCCGGAACGGCGGCCGCCGCGGCGAGCAGGAACGCCGCGCTCGAGACGTCGCCCGGCACGGAGAAGTCGGTCGCCTGCGGCGTCTGCGGTCCGTCGACGACGAGCGCACCGCTCTCGTCGGCAGCGCACGCGATCCCGAACGCGTCGAAGAGCCGCTCGGTGTGATCGCGCGTCGCGAGCTGTCCGGTGACGCGGCTGCGGCCGTGCGCCCCGAGCGCGGCGAACAGCACCGCCGACTTCACCTGCGCGCTCGGCACGACGACCTCGACCTGGGTGCCGCGCGCGTGCGCGTTGCCGTGGACGACGAACGGTGCCGTTCCGCCCGGCGAGAGTTCGATCTGCGTGCCGAACGCCGCCAGGGGCGCCGCGATGCGCCGCATCGGGCGCGCGCGCAGCGAGCCGTCGCCGTCGAGCGTCACCGTCAGGCCGCGCGTCGCGAGCACGCCGGCGAGCAGCCGGATCGTCGTCCCGCTGTTTCCGCAGTCGATCGGCGTACCCGGCGCGACCAGCGCGCCGCCGCTCCCGTGCACGATGAGCTCGTCTACGCCGTTGTCATCCTGAGCTTGTCGAAGGATCGTCACGCCGAGCGCGCGCAGCGCGCGCTGCGTCGAGAGGACGTCGAGCCCGGCCGGAACGTTGAGCAGCCGCGACGCGCCACGCGCCAGCGCAGCCAGCATCAGCGCGCGGTGCGCGATCGACTTGTCGCCGGGGACCGTTATCGGAGGGGTCGTCGCGGTCACGTTCCTTGATGCTTCGCAAAAAGCACGAGCCCCTCGCCGTGTCGGCGAGGGGCTCGCGTGCAGTGTGTGGCCGATTACCTTGCTGCTACGCGGCGCCGAACTCGACCGACACGAATCCCGTGTAGCCGTAATAGAGCCGGTACCAAAACGCGCAAGCGGACATGTGGGCTGAGTAGAGCACAGCCCTCGCCGCCTTGTCAAGCCGAGGAACGCCTCAGAAGAAGGTCACGTGGCCGGTCGTCATGCTGTAATAGGCGCTCACGACGTGCAGAGCGCTGATCTGCGGCTGGCCCTTGAGCGTCCGCGCGACGTGCGCCGCGTTCGCCTTCACCGCCGCCTCGAGGTTCATATCGCGGTGCACCCCCCGGCTGACGGCCGCGACGACGGAGTAGATGCTGGGCGGCGGGGTCGGCGCGCCGTTGAGCCAGTCGAGCGTCGCCCCGACCGCGCCGCAGTTCTCGTGTCCGAGGACGACCAGCAGCGGCGGGTGGTAGTGCAGCACCGCGTACTGGAGCGAGCCGATCACGATCGCGTCGGCGACGTTTCCGGCGGTGCGGCAGACGAAGAGATCGCCCAGGCCGCGATCGAAGACGACGTCCGGCGGGACGCGCGAATCAGCGCAGGTCAGCACGAGCGCGAACGGGCACTGGCCGGGCACGGTATCCACACGGCGCTCGACGGTCTGATTGGGGTGCGCCGCCGTCTGCGAGACGAAGCGCTGGTTCCCGTAGACGAGCCGCTGCTTCGCCTCGGGCCAGGTCTGCGCCGGACAGGTCGCGTGCTCGTCCAGGCGCGCCGGGGAGGCCGCGCCGGCCGGTGCGGCGAGCAGCAGCGCCGAGGCCCCGGTGAGGAACGTGGATCGCGAATGGTGCATGGTCACCCCTATGACTGCCATACGTTCCGAGGATGACAAGCATCCCCTCGCCGTTTCCACGGAACTGTTCGCCGAGACGGTCGCGATACGGCGCGATCTCCACGCGCATCCGGAGCTCGCGTTCGCGGAGCACCGGACCGCCGGGATCGTCGCCGAGCGCCTGCGCGCGCTCGGGATCGAGACGCACACCGGTATCGGCGGGACCGGCGTCGTCGGGCTGCTGAGCGGCGCGCACCCGGGGCCGACGATCATGCTGCGCGCCGACATGGACGCGCTGCCGATGCCCGAGGAGAACGACGTCGCGTACGTGTCACAGACCCCGGGCGTCACCCACGCCTGCGGTCACGACGCGCACGTCGCGATGCTGCTCGGTGCCGCGCAGCTGCTCTGCGCGAGCGCGAGCGAGATCCACGGCCGCGTCGCCTTCGTGTTCCAGCCGGCGGAAGAGGGCGGTGGCGGCGCGCTCGCGATGCTCGAGGACAGGCTGATCGAGCGCTTCGCGATCGAGCGCGCCTACGGACTGCACATCGGAACCGTCCTGCCGAGCGGCGTGTTCGGGCTGCGTCCCGGCCCGCTGATGGCATCGGTCGACTCGTTCGACCTCGTCGTCGAAGGGATGGGCGGACACGGCGCGATGCCGCAGTTTTCGGTCGATCCCGTGGTCGTCGCGGCGGAGGTCGTCGGCAGCCTGCAGCGGGTCGTGAGCCGCGAGATCGATCCGATCGAACCGGCGGTCGTGACGATCGGCGCGATCAACGGCGGCACGACCTACAACGTAATCCCGCCGCGGGTCGCGCTCAAGGGGACGGTCCGCTCGCTGAGCGACGCCACGCGCAGTTCGATGGAAGGCCGTATACGCCGCATCGCCGAGCACACTTGCGCCGCCGCGAACGCGACGTGCCGGCTGGACTGGCATCCGTCGTATCCCGTCACGTCGAACGATCCCGTCGAGACGGCGTTCGTGCGCGCGACGCTCGCCGCCGAGTTCGGCGACGCACGCGTCCTCGAGATCCCGCCGATCATGGGCAGTGAGGATTTCTCGTACTACGCGCAGCGAGTCCCGGCGTGCTTCTGGTTCCTCGGCGCAGCCGATGCGACGCATCGCTTCCCGAACCACCACCCCGCCTTCGATATCGACGAGCAGGCGATGGTCGCCGGGATCGGCGCGCACACCGCCGTAGCGCTGGCCGCTACCGCGCCTGCGACTCGTCGATGATCAGAATCGCGCGGCGATCGGTGGACTGCATCCGCTCGAGCGTCGCGACGATCGCCCCGACGGGACTCTTCGTGTCGAGCATCTCGGTCACGCTGTAGCCGAGCTGTTTCTTCGCCTGGTCGTCGATCGGCCCGCGCATGACGCCGGGCATCTTTGAATAGCTGTCGATCAGTGCGAACGCCGGTCCGAGCGCTTCGCGGATCTTCTTCGGGTCCGCTGCGACGACGAACACAGAGCGGGCGCCGCCTGCGGTCTCGAACTGCGCTCCGACCGCTTGGTTCGGGGTCGTTCCGAGGCTCCCCGACGACGTGCTGCTGCCTTTGTCGGTGACCTTGTGGAAGCCGGCCGGGGGCGCGTTCTTCAGACCGTTCACCCAGGCGCGCAACTGCGCCATCGAGGCACCGGTCTCGGCGATCACCTCGTGGCCCCGAAAATTCTTCGGCAGGTCGGCCTTCGGATCGCTGGCCTTGATCGCGGCGAACATCTGAGCGGAGTTCACCGGCACGACCGTCGCGAGCTTGCTGCCCGGATAGAGCGGGAAGGTGCTCGGGTTCGCCAGCGAGCGGTGTTCGACCGACGAGGTCGTCTGCTGCGATGCGCCGTGACCGCACCCGCAGACGAACGCCGCGACCAGAGCCGCGGCGAGGGCCGTCTGCGCGTGCGTGCGCGTCATGCGGCTAGGCCGCGTTCGAACCAGCGCCGACGGCGTCTTTCGCCAGCGTCGTGAGGCGGGCGAATGCGGCGGCGTCGTGGACGGCGAGGTCCGCGAGCGCTTTGCGGTTCAGCGCGACGCCGGACTTCTTGAGGCCGGCCATGAGCTTCGAGTAGCTGAGGCCTTCACGCCGGGCCGCCGCATTGATGCGGGCGATCCAGAGCGAACGGAAGTCGCGCTTGCGGACGCGGCGGTCGCGGAACGCGTACGCCAGCGAATGCAGCAGCGCTTCGTTCGCGACACGGTAGTTGCGCCGGCGAGCGGCGCGGAAGCCCTTGACGAGCTTCATCACCTTGCGGCGGTTTTTGATCTTGTTGAGACCGCGCTTGATGCGAGCCATGTGTCAGTCTCCTTAGAGCAAGTATGGGATCTGCGGCGCAAAGCGCTTCAGATCACCCTTGAACGTCGGCTGATCGCGGCGGAAATTCCGCTTGCGCTTGCGCGACTTCTTGCTGAGGATGTGACCGCAGCCGGAGAACTGGTGTCGGTGCAACACCTTGCCGTTGGCGGTCACTTTGACGCGCTTCGCTGTGCTGCGATGCGTTCTGATTTTAGGCACTGGCTCCCCCGATGGTCTCGACCGCGTCCGTTCCGCCCTGTTCTTCCGTTTCGGTCTCGTGATCATCGTGATGATCGACGGTCTCGATTTCGTGGTGCGCCGTGTCCGTCTTGAGGTGAACGAACTTGGGCGGACCGAGCGGGGTGGCGCGCGGTGCGAGGATGAGAAACATGTTCTTGCCTTCGAGCTTCGCTTCGCGTTCGAGCGTCGCGACGTTTTCGAGGTCTTTCGCGACCCGGTCCAGCAGCCGTTTCCCGAACGCGGTGTACGTGATCTCGCGTCCGCGAAACATGATCGTGACCTTGACCTTGCCTCCGTCGAGGAGAAGACGTTCGGCCATCTTCGCCTTGACTTCGTAATCGTGGACGTCGATCTTGGGACGCAGCTTGACCTCGCGCAACTCCCAGTTGCGCTGCTTCTTCCGCGCCTCTTTGTCTTTTTTCGACTGCTCGTACTTGAGCCGCCCGTAATCGCCGATGCGGCAGACCGGAGGGATCGCCGTCGGGGAGACCTCGATGAGGTCGAGCCCCTTGGTCCGGGCCATGTTGAGGGCTTCCTCGGTCGTTATGACGCCCAGCTGTTGGCCTGCGTCGTCGATGACGCGGACTTGGCGGATTCTGATCTGCTCGTTGACGCGAAGCGGTCTTGCTATGACTTGCTCTCCAGAAAGAACGTTAAAAAAGCGAAGACGCCGAAGCGGTCCCCGCTGTTCGAGAAGAACCGGATCGCCCGCAGGCATCCGGTGAGGGTTGAGGACTCAGCCTGAGCTGAATCCGACCCTGCTTCGGCCCGCGGAGCGTACCACGTCGCCTTGGGATGAGTCAAGGCGAGGCCTCTTACGGCGCTGCGTAAGCGGCCGGGGTAAGCAGGCGGTAAGCCCGGCCGCTCAGGATGGTATCACGGGGCGGGTGGATGCGGGGCGCTTGCCCTGTGCGCCCGGCCCACGGAGGACTCATCCATGCGGCGACTTCTCATGACCTGCGGCGCGGTGGCAGGGATGCTCGCGGCCCAGCTGGCGCTGCCGGCGAACGCGGCGCCCGCGTTCAACCTCACGCTGACGGCGTCTCCCGTTACCTACGTCGGAGCCTGTCCGGCGAAGATCGCCCTCGAAGGCAAGATCGTCAACCTGCCCGACTACGTCCCGAGCGCTCAGTACTCGCTGCTCAACAGCGACGGGATCGACAGCTTCCCGATGACCGCGACGTTCGATGCGTCGCATACCTTCCTCGTGCACGACGGCCGGACGCCGAGCGCATCCGGCGCCTACTGGGTGCAACTGCTGATCCATAGCGGCGGCCAAGTGGTCGCGAAGTCCGACCGCGCGAACTTCACGGTTCGCTGCACGAACGGGGCCACGCCGAACCCGAACATGACGCCGCCGTCGTACGCGACGCCGACACCCAAACCTGCCCCGTGCCGGCCGGTGGCGACGCACGTTGTGCGGTGCCCCGATCTGACGGCTCGTCCCCCGGTGAGCGTCGGCGGACACGCGACGGTCTGGGGCGCCGGTGTAACGCTGACCGATGCCGACGCGCTGCCGGGCCCGCTGCCGAAGTGCGCCTTCAACATCAGGTACACGCTCGCGAACATCGGGACGGCGAACGCGGGACCGCTCGCGTACCCGCTGTTCAAGAACGTGCTGCGCGTCGACGGTAACCCGGTGAGCATCCAAACCGCGCTCTCGCAGGCCGCGGGCATGAGCAGGACCATCCTCACGCAGGCATACCTGCCGAAGGGCGTGCACCAGCTCACGCTCGACGTGGACGACGGCAACGTCATCCCCGAATCGAACGAAGCGAACAACCACTTCGCGATCAAGTACCAGTTGACCGGAAAATGCACCAACACGTAGGAAGGACTGCCATGGACCACATCACGGGCCGGGTCTTCCGGCCGCCTGGGGCACGAGGCCGCTGACGATCGACGCCCCGTCGGTGAGCATCAACGTCGGAAAGGTCGGCTCGGCGGTGGGGCGGTGCTTGGGTGCCGTCTCATCGCCGCCGGTTGGCTCGATTCGGGCGCGGCGGAAACTCCGGCCGGGGCGGTGCCTGCTCCAGCGCTTCGGCGACGAGGCGCAGCGCTTGGGCGAGCTGCGGATCGTCGCCGCGCAGCGTGTCCTGCGGCGCGACGTCGACTTCATGCGTCGGATCGGTGCCGTAGTTCTCGACGCCCCAGCCCGCGTCGGTGAACCAGAACGAGAACTCCGGCTGGGTGGTCTCGGTGCCGTCGACCAGCCGGTGGCGCGGGTTGATTCCGATGACGCCGCCCCACGTGCGCATCCCGACCAGCGGCCCGAGTCCGTACAACTTGAAGCAATGGCTGAAGATGTCGCCGTCGCTCCCTGCGAATTGGTTCGTCACGGCCACGATCGGCCCGGGGACGGACTCTTCGGGGTACGGGAACGGCGGCGTCCAGCGCGAGACGTCGTAGCCGACGCGCTTGCGGGCCAGCTTCTCGAGTAACAGCGCGGAGACGTGTCCGCCGCGGTTGTAGCGGACGTCGACGATCAGCGCGTCGCGGTCGAACTCGGTCAGATAGCCGCGGTGGAACTCGGCGAACCCCCACGGTCCCATGTCGGGGATGTGGACGTAGCCGACGCGGCCGCCGGTGCGGTCGTGCACCAGCGAGCGGTTCGCCTCCACCCATGCGCGGTAGCGCAGCATGCGTTCGTCGCGCAGCGTGCGTACCAGCACGCGGCGCGGCGTGCTGCCGGCGCCCCGCACGACGGAGAGCACGATGTCGCGCCCGGCCTGGTTCACGAGCAGTGCGCCCGGCCCGGACTCGGCGGTTACCGCGTGTCCGCCGATCCCGACGATGAGATCGCCTTCCTTCACGTCGACGCCGGGCTCCGCAAGCGGCGAGTCGGCGTCGCGGTTCCACGGGTCTCCGCGCAAAATGCGCTGGACACGATACGCACGCAACGCGTCGTCCCAAACGACGTCCGCGCCAAGGAAGCCGCGCTTGTACTGCGGAGGGATCGGCTTGTCGCCGCCGGTCTCGTACGCATGCGAGGTGCCGAGCTCGCCCTGCATCTCCCAGATCACGTCGGAGAGCTCGTTGCGCGTGCGTACCTTCGGAAGCAGTGCTTCGTAGCGCGGCAAGACGGCGTTCCAGTCGATCCCCGACATCTGCGGGTCCCAGAAGTTCTCGCGCTGCAGGCGCCAGGCTTCGCGCACCATCTGCAGCCACTCAGCACGCGGTTCGACCAGCACGCTGATTCGGCCGAGGTCGAGCCAGCCGGTGCGCCGTCCGATCTCTTGCCCCGGCTTGTCGTCGGCATCGTCTTCCGGAAGATCGGCGCCCGCGTCGATCGCGCGCAGCTTGCCGTGCGAAAGGTAGACCAGCGTGCGCGCGTCCGGTCCGAGCACGAAGTCGTCGACCTCGGTCGCGAGCGTCGCACTGCGCTGCTGTTCGAAATCATACGCGAAGAGCTCGCCTTCGGATTCTTCGTGATCGCGGTCGCTCGGCCGGATCCCGCGCACCGGAAAGCGCGTGAAGACGGCGCGCCCCTTCGCCGCCGCGATGCGGTCGTACGCACCCTCGTCGACCGGGAACGCCAGCATGCGGAGCGGCATACCCTCCGCCTCGACGACGACCGGCGGCTTGATGTCGCGCTTGTCGTCCGCCTCGTCGTCGTCGTCGTGACCGTGTTTGTGCAGCGGCGCGGGCTTGGCGACGAACGGGTTCGCGAGCGTCTCGCGCAAGGTCACCAGATACGGGCGCCACGCCTCGGGGAAGCTGAGCTCGAACTGCAGCGCGTCGTACACCGGATGAAAGTCGCGCGTCGACAGGAAGTAGAGGTAGTTGCCCTCCGGATCCCAGGCCGGCGAACGGTCCTCGCGCAGCGCGCTCGTCGCGTCGATGACGCGGCCGCTCTCGCACTCGGCGATGCGCACGATCGTCGTATGCGCCTTCGGCGACCACACGTACGCGAGCCAGCGCCCGTCCGGCGAGAACGCGAGGTCGTCGATGCGTTCGCCGACGCTCAGATCGAGCAGCCGCGGCTCGCCGCCGAGGTCGAGCAGCCACAGCTCGTGGCGGTTGTTCGCGAACGCGAGCCGGTCGCCGGCCGGTGAGGCGACGAGCTGATGCAGCACGCCCATATCGTGATCCATGACGAACCGCGGCGGCGCGCTCTGATCGACCGGTGCGATCGCAATCCGCTCGAACCCCCCGCCGTCGTCGACGTACGCGACGCGCTTGTCGTCGTGCAGCCAGGTCAGGAGCCGGCGGCGCGCCGCGTGCTCGGGCTCCGGTGCGCCTCCGGATGCCGGATGCTCGGTGACGGCTTCTTCCCACAGCGGCATCGTGTAGACGCGCCCGCGCGTGACGATCCCGAGCGCCGTGCCGTCGTGCGAGGGCGTCCAGGTTTCGAGCAGCTCCGCGGCGTCGACGAAGCGGCGTGCGGTCTCCCACGCGTTCGAGGGCATCTCCACCGGGACGCGCGACACGCTCCCGTCGCGCGGGTCGAGCAGCACCAGATCGCCGCCGCAGGCGTAGACGACGCGCGTGCCGTCGGTCGCGGGGAAGCGCACGTAGTGCTCCCGCTCGTCGGTCAGGCGGCGCAGATCGCTCCCGTCCGGCGCGACCGAATACAGGTTGCCGATCCCGTCGTGATCCGACAGGAAGATCACGCGCTCGCCGAGCCACATCGGCCACACGAGGTTCCCGTCGAGCGCGCGGCAGATGCGCCGGTACTCACCGTCGCCGCGCGCGTCGACCCACAGGTGGCCCGCCGTACCGCCGCGGTACCGCTTCCAGCGCGCCGGGTCGATCGCGTTGCGCCCGAGCAGCGTCGCTCCGTTCGCCGTGACGTCGATCGTCATGGCATGGCCGACGTCCAGCGCGACGGGTTCACCACCGAACGCGTCGACCCGGAACGGAATCGTCTCCTTGACGAACGGCGAGCCCGCGTCGGAGGTGAAGTAGATGAAGCGCCCGTCGCGCGACCAGCCGCAGCAGTTGAGCGACTCGCTGCCCAAGTACGTCAGCCGGCGCGGCACGCCGCCGCCGGCCGGCATCACGTAGAGCTCGGGATTGCCTTCCTCGCGACCGACGAATGCAAGGCGTGCGCCGTCCGGTGAGAGGCGCGGCAGGGTGCACTCGCCGTCGGTGGTGGTCAGCCGGCGCGCGATCCCGCCGCCCGTGTCGACGATCCACAGATCGTCTTCGCAGGCGAAGACGATCGCGTCGTTCGCGATCGTCGGGGTTCGTACGTAACCGGAGGGACTCACCCGCGACGGGTACGCGGGCGGGGTGAGGGAGTCCC
>Ga0208078_1000427_pt1 | contig 11173 bp, 8 predicted proteins | sample NGESurdeep072012_3_FD_184468 | JGI IMG/M metagenome (GOLD analysis project Ga0208078, IMG submission 184468) | Arctic peat soil microbial communities from Barrow, Alaska - NGEE Surface sample 53-2 deep-072012 (SPAdes) | ecosystem: Environmental > Terrestrial > Soil > Wetlands > Peat ... | reverse complement strand
TGTTCGCGAACTTAGGAATCGCAATCGCGGCAAGAATGCCGATGATGACGACTACGATCAAAAGCTCAATAAGGGTAAAACCCTTTTTGTTGCTCATTTGTGTCTCCCTGAGACGTTGAATGACTGTGGTGAATGCAACTGTGGTGAAATGCACTTGCATTCACCTATGGTAAAGACGCCTCAGCTATAGAGAGGCAAGGCACACTAGGTTACTACCGGTACCGTGCAAAGGCACTGGGGCGTAACTCGCTGTGCTGTCTGGGTTTACGAGATTACAGAACGTCGGTACCGACGCATATGCCGCCGCAATTTGCGAGGCTCTCGCAATTCGCGACACTTATGTAGGCAGGCCGTACCTGGAGAGCTTCCGATACAACGTCGACGGATCGATCCCGAGGACCTCCGCGGTGCGCGGCTTGTTTCCGCCTTCGTTCTCCAGAACCCATAGGATGTAGGCTCGCTCGATGGTGTCCAAAGTGGGGTTTGCCTGCACAGCGTCGCTGACCAATGGGTCCGACTTGGGCGCGATGACGCGCTCGGGAAGCGCCGAAAGCGGAATCGTGTCCCCCTTGACCAGAATCGCTGCTCGCTCGAGGGCGTTCTCGAGCTCGCGCACGTTCCCCGGCCACGAGTACCGCTGCATCGCCTCCAGGGCATCGGCCGCCAGGATCCTTGGCGCTTCGCCGCGGACTTCTCCGGCACGCTTGAGGAATGAGTCCGACAGTAGCTGGATGTCGTCGGGGCGAGTCCTCAGCGGCGGTAGCACGATGGAAATCACGTTCAGGCGGTAATAAAGATCACTTCGGAAATTTCCTCGCTTGATCTCCTCCTCGAGGTCGCGATTCGTTGCCGCGATCACTCTCGCCGTCACCGGCTTCGCCTCGGTCGCTCCGACGGGAATCACTTCTCGCTGCTGCAGCACGCGCAGGAGCTTCACCTGCGTCGCGGGCGTGGTCTCTCCGATTTCGTCGAGCAGGAAGGTTCCTTCTCCGGCCGCGAAGAACAACCCTTCCTTGTCGCGCGTCGCTCCGGTAAACGATCCCTTGATGTGCCCGAACAGCTCGCTCTCCAGAAGGCTCTCCGGTAATGCGCCGCAGTTGATGGAGAGGAATGGCTTGGTCGCGCGTGCCGAGAGGTCGTGGATATATCGCGCCACGACTTCCTTTCCGGTTCCGGATTCGCCCTGCAGAAGAACCGTCGAGTCCGTGCCGGCGACCGATTCCGCGACGTGCAGCGCATCCAGCCAGGGCTTGCTGGCGCCAATCGGGCGCGCCGACTTGTCGCGACGCTTCATCTCCGCCTTGAGCGTTTTGTTCTCGCGCCTCAGCGTGCGATGCTCTGCCGCACGCCGCACGATCGTCACCAGCTCTTCATTCTTGAACGGCTTCTGGATGTAATAGAAGGCGCCGTTGTTCACCGCCCCAATGGCCGACTGAAGGCTGGCCTGCGCAGTCATCAGAATCACGACCGCTTCGGGGTCGTGCGCCCGAACCGAGGCGAGAATGTCGAGGCCTGTCACGTCGGGCATTCTGACGTCGGTGAGTATGAGATCGGGCTTCAATGCAGCTATCTGCTCGAGCCCTTTCTTGCCGCCAAGGGCCGTGTATGGTATGAACCCCTCGTTCTTGAGCAGAATGCGGATCGTGTCGAGGATACCCATCTCGTCATCGATGATGAGAACGGTCGGAGCCGAGGTAGCTGCGGCCGTCATTGCTCGCTCTTTGCCGAGGCGCGCGGGCTCTTGCGGGCTCCTTCGCTACCGAGCCTCGGCAGAATTACCGTAAACCTCGTGCCCGCGCCCTTGCCATCTCGACCGACGAGAATGAAGCCATGGTGCGCCTCCACGGCACGGTGTACGATCGAGAGCCCGAGCCCCGTGCCGCCCGTTTTCGTGGTAACGAAGGGCTCGAAGAGCCGCTCCTTGATCGAGTCGGCTATTCCCTTTCCCTGGTCGGTTACCTGCACCATCATCGCCCCGCGTGTGAAGCGCTCAGCCTGCGCCGGGAGCTGGTGGTACGAGAGTTCCGCTGCCTCGAGCCGTACCTCGCCGCCGGGCGGAGACGCCTGGACTGCGTTGAGGAGGAGATTGAAAATCGCGCGATGGAGCAAATCATCATCGCCAACGACGACCAGCGGGGTCGAAGGAAACAGCTCGCGAATGGTCACGTTTTCGGGCTTGTCGGGGTGCGCGCTGACGAGCGCGGCGGCGTGATGCGCGATGTCAACGAGGTCGACCCTGCGCACGCTGGTAACGCCGGTTCGCGCAAAATCGAGGAATTCCGAGAGCAATCGCGACAATCTGTCGGACTCGCGTTGAACGAGCGTCGTCAGCGTTCGCGTGTCGTCGTCGGCACCCGGCACTTTCGCGAGCAGCTCCGTGGCGCTTCTGATCGACGCCAGTGGATTCTTTATCTCGTGGGCCAGCGACGCGCTCAGCTCTGCGACTGCCTCGAGCCGTTCCGCTCGCGTGTGGAGTCTCTCGATGTCCGCTTCGCGCAGCCGGAAAGCCGCCAGCTCGGCCGCCATTTCTTCCCGTCCCGCGTGCGCTTGGCGGAGTCGCGCGCCAATGTAGCCGCATCCGAGGGCGACAGCTCCGAATATTCCGAGCTGTATCAGCACCGGCAGATCGAACGCCCTGGCCTGATCGAAGATCGTCACGGCGAAGTAAAGGACATCCCCGAGCCCCGCGACCAGGAGCACTCCGGCGGGCGGCAGAACCAGCGCGCTCACGGCGATGACCAGGATGTACAGCGGCGCGAGCTGAGATGGCGTGCCCGTCTGCGTGAGATGCACGACTGTGGTCACGAGGAATAGATCGAAGATTACCTGGACGTAGAAAAAGGTGTCCGCGAGGACACCCTGCCTGCGGCCGCTGTAGAACATCGAACCAGCGGTGAACAAAAGGGCCGCGACGAAGGCGAGTGTCGCCACCAGTGTCGCGCTACTGTCAGCACGTCGCCAGACCGCGATGGCAGCGACGAAGATCGCCGTCGCCAGCGACAAGCGGCCGAGATAAAGGACTCGAAGGACCCCCTCCCGCCCGTCTCCAAGGGGGCGAGAGAGTGCCAGAGCGGCCAGCGGAACCGCAGGTGTTATTGTGACGGCCGGGAGCAAGGGTTCCTTATGCGGGGGTTTGGCACTGCCGTCAATTAGACGCTTAGGCAGGCACCTAAGTCTCTACTACTATATAGAATAGAATACATTACAGGCATATGGTCCTTGGACTTGTTGCTGCGGAGGCCGCCAATCCTCCGTCGATGGCAGTGGCGGTGAGCAGCATGATTGCCGTACTTGGACTGGTCGCGCTGAACGCGTTCTTCGTGGCCGCGGAGTTCTCCCTCGTCGCTGCCCGGCGCAGCAAGCTCGATGAGATGATCGCCCAGGGCGATCGCGCCGCACGAACGGTTCAAACGGCACTTCAGCATCTCGACCGGTACATCGCGGCTACCCAACTCGGCATAACCATCGCTTCCCTTGCTCTGGGATGGATTGGCGAGCCGGTGCTCGCCCAGATGTTCGACCGGGTCTTTCGGGCGATTGGACTGAATCCATCACCGACGGCGGTGCACGTCGCTGCCGTCCCGGTGGCGTTCTTCATACTGACGTTCTTCCATATCGTGCTCGGAGAGCTGGCGCCCAAATCCATCGCGCTGACGAGTCCGGAAAAGACTGCGCGCGCTGTGGTGCGCCCTCTCCTCGTCTTCTCGCGCGTGATGTCTCCATTTATCTGGGTCTTCAACGGCGCGGCGAATTCCCTGCTTCGGATATTCGGGGTGGAGCCCATAAATGATCCGGAGGGACACAGCCCCGACGAGATCCGTTTTCTGGTGATGCAGGCGCACGCCCGTGGCACGTTGGACGAGTCCGACCGCGCGATGCTGGCAGGAGTTCTCGATTTCCATGAGAAGAAGGCGCGCGACGTCATGCGACCGCGAACGGAGGTAGTAGCACTCGACATCGAAGCGACCGAGGAGGAAGTCTGGGAAATTCTGCGGCGCGAGCGATACTCCCGTTATCCGGTTTACCGCGACTCCCTGGATGATGTGACCGGCGTGTTCCTGGCCAAGGACCTGTGGCTGCACTCGGGAGACGCGCCGTTTAATCTCGCGGACTTTGTGCGTGAGCCGATGTACGTCCCCGACAGCCGTCCGGCGGAGCGGGTGCTCGACGACCTGAGAAAGACACGGGCGCACATGGCCGTCGTGCTCGACGAGTATGGAGGCACCGCCGGCATCGTCACGATGGAGGATCTGGTCGAGGAGGTCGTGGGTGACATCGCCGACGAATACGACTTCGCCTCGCGCGAATCAATCGTCACGGACGGAGTGCTGGAGCTTGCCGGATCTCTGTCGCTGATCGATGTGCGTTCCGACTACCGAATCCAGATCCCCGACGGAGACTGGACGACGCTGGGGGGCTTCGCCTTCGCAAAGCTGGGACGCCTGCCTCGCATGGGGGATCGGATCCCCATCCCAGGAGGGGAAATGGAAGTTGTGGCAATGGATGGTCGCCGCATCGCCGCCCTAAGAATACACCGCGCCGGCATCAGACAACCTGTGGTCGCACAGACCGTCTAGAGCTTCCGGCGAAACACCCCGCACGCGCCGAATGCAATCGCGTCCCTCGACCGGGCGTTGCGTGCCGTGCTGCACGGGAGGAGCGAGCTTTTCGCTACCCAGTTTGCCCGATGCCGCGAACCGACGTCTGACACGAATCGATCGACGATGGCGTCCCGCGACGGATCGAACGCTGAGAGTGCAGCCGCCGTCTTGATCGCGAGCTCACTCTCACTGGCGCGCATGTACAGCAGCGGGAGATGCGCGGCAACCGCGATGTCAGCGGTTGGTACGGGCCCATCGATTGCCTCGGAGCGGTTCCATACGGCTTCGGTGTACTTGGCCTCGAGGTAATCGGAGTAGAGTTTCGCGGCGGTAGTGTTTCTGCCCGAGAACTCGAGACGTTTCCCCATCGACAGATATGTCTCAGGCGCGCCGACGTATCCAAGCCTGAGTGAGCTCTGGAGCATCGCCAGTGCGGAGTCGGCATGCCCAGCCCCGACATAAGCCTCCGCCAGTCTATAGCGAGGCTCGCCAAGCAGCGGATCGCTTTTCACCGCGTCGCTTAACACCACGAGCGCACGCTCGTAGTCCCGATTACCCGTGTACACGCTGGCGAGCGCGAGGCGCTGCTCGATGCGATGCGGACTGAGCTCGATCGCCTTGTGAAACGCGTCAATCGCCTGCTGCTCGTACGGAGCCGACCCGTAGAACTGCGCGGCCTCGACAAGCAAGCCGCCTTCGTGCGTGTAAAGTCGGTCGTTCAAGGTGTCGCGGTGGATCTCGCGCGCGAACGCGGTGAAAGATTCCGCGAACGCGCGGTCAAGCATTCGCCGCTGGCCCGGGTTGGCCCGTATCTCCTGCAAGCGAGGGCGAAGCGAGCCGATGAACTGGGCCATCAGGAGCGGCGTATGCGCGGTCTGCCGGGCATGGGACCCCGAGAGAAAATCGAGCTCGGCGAGTGTCTGGACCAACGACCCCCTCGGCGAATCAATTCTTGCGAGAGCCCGATTCGCGCGCAGGGGCGTGTAGACTTCGCCATAGAGCGCCGCCACGAGAACGGCAATCGAAGCGAGGGCCAGCGCGGGCCGAGGCGTCGCCCACGCCGTGTCGAGACCGCTTGCCTCCAGTACGATCGACCCCACGGTGCCTCGCGACGCGATCAACGCGGCGATCAGAATCCAGAGCATCGTCGAGTTGAGATCGACGAACCAGAAGAACAGGTAGGTCGCATAGGCGACCTGGAGTCCCGCCAGAACCGCGATCGCGGAAGCGGAGAGTCTGCCGGCCCGGTACGCCCTGACGAGCGTCAACCCGATCGCGAACCAAATGCCGAGAAACGCAACGGCGCCGATCAGCCCGGTGGTGGCGAGCGTCTCCAGAAACTGATTGTGCGTGCGATCAAATATGTCCGTGGTGAGCCCGTAGATCCCGGGATTGAAGTGCGCGCTCCAGACGAGATTGTGGTTCTCCAATCCGTACCCGAGTAGCGGACGGTCCTTGAATCCATCGATGGCGGCGCGCCATTGCATCGTACGCGACTCGTCCGCGCCCGCGGGATTGGTCAGGGCCAGCCGCTTCAACACCGTCGGAACGTACCGCGCCGCCGGGCTCGTTGGAAAAGCTCTCACGCCGGCGGAGACTCCAGCGACCACGACCGCGAATGTCCCCGCCACGGCGAGCGCGATCCACTTCTTCCTCGACGTCGCTCCGAGCGCCGCGAAGATGAGTCCGCCAACTATCGTTCCCAAGACCAGGCCGATTACCGTGCTCCTGTTCTCGGCAAAAAACATTGCGAGCAGATTCAATCCGCCGGCGGCGAGATAGAGCAGGCGGAATCGCGCGCTCGTCGCGGCGAGATATCCCGCCAGCGCGGCGTTCATCAGCAGATATGCCGCGAGAAGCCCTGAATTGCCCAGCGTCGAAGAACTGGCCGCAACAACGGCATCGGAGAGATGGGCCAACGACGCTATTGCCGAGTGCTGCCCGATCGCGCTCAAGCTGACGAAAAGACTCACCGCGAGCGCCGCGTTGAGGACCCGGCTCCAGTCTCCGTCGCGAAGTGTTCTCAGCAGCAGGAAGAAGAGAACGAGATGGAGCCAGGCCCAAACTCCGCCCATCCGCTCGAAATCCCCAAAGAAGCTGTGCGTGGGCGCCGGCGAGAATAGCGCGGAGAGAGATGCGGCAGCGAGGAACGCCACCAGGGACCACAAAATCGGCTCGTCGCGCAGGTCGAGCGTGTTTCGCCCTAAACAGAGCGCCAGGACGAGTGCGGCGGCGCCGACTTCGACGACGACGCGGAAGAAGATGTTCCGCGGCACCACGTACGGAAAGAAGAAATCCGTCGCGACGATCAGCGGCACCGCGAGCGATGCGATCAGCAGCGCCATGACAGCGGTGCGCCACGAGAGCTCAGGTAACCGCGCGGCGGAAATTCGCACGTGTCAGCGCGTCGCCGCTTCGGTCAGGCGCATCAGTACTTCAGGGATAACTTCGTGGCCGCCATCGAATCTGATGGTCGTATGTGGGACGCCCAGCTGCCGGAGCCGCGCTTCCTGAGCCGCAATCAGCTCCGGGCTGGCGAAGTCATCGCTTGTGCCGAGCGCGATCGTCAGCGGCGAGCGTCGCGTCAGACGAGCGGCGCCCTCCGCATCGAGCTCAGGGGGCAAGACACCCGCGTACAGCACGACCCTGTCCGGATCGACCTTCCCATAGGCCGCCCAACGCGCAACAGTCGATACACCCTGTGAAAAGCCGAGCACCCACAGCCGCACCTTCGCGCGATCGACGACGGAGAAGATCTCGTCATGGAGTACATCGAGATAGTTCACATAGTCGTGTATCTCTGACTCGCGATCCTCGGAGGTCATCCAGCTGGCCCCGACTGGTGTGTTGGCTGGATGCGGTCCCCCGACCGGCGGCGAGAGGTAGTAGCGCGATAGCGCTTCCGGAGCGATGAAGAGTCGGTCGGACCGCTCGAGCGGCAAAAAGCGGGAGATGAAGCGTCTGGCCAGCTGCCCGTGACCATGGCAGACTATCCACACTTCGCTCAGATCTCCCTCGATTGACCCCATTATCGCATAGCGCGCGGACCTCGGGACCTGGAGATGGCGCTGCTCAAAGGTGCGGTGCTTTTTTTCCGGCCCGGCAGGGACCTGCAAGGAAACGCTCGACTTGGGCAACGAATTGACCTGGTGGGGGCTGGAACATGTCTTGCCCCCATGAATGTACCATTCCCGCTAAGAAATGATTCGTTCCTACGCTCTGACAGCGCTTTTTATTCTTCTCGCTGCCTGCTCCGTGTCGGAGGACCAGGAGGTTGCGCTCGGCCGCCGGGACGCCGATGAGATAAATGCCCAGCTTCCCATCGTCACCGATCCCGCCATCATTGGCTACATCCAGGCACTGGGCGAGTCCATCGCGAAGAAAACGAGCCGGTCGGACCTGGATTGGCATTTCTACGTCGTCAACACGAGACAGGTCAACGCCTTCGCGCTGCCGGGCGGATTCATTTACGTGAACCGCGGGCTCATCGAGAGCGCTGACCAGCTCGACGAGCTCACCGGCTCGCTTGGGCACGAGATCGGCCACGTGATCGAGCGGCATGCCGTGAAGCAGATGGAGAGCGCGCGGAAGGCGAATCTCGGAGTCGCCGTCGTGTGCACGCTCACAAGCATCTGTCACAGCGGACTCGCCCAAGCAGCGGTTCAGGTCGGCGGAACGGCGCTATTTGCCAGGTACAGCCGGCTCGACGAGCTTCAGGCGGATTCTGAGGGCGTAGTAAATGTCACGCGTGCCGGCTACGATCCACAGGGGATCCCGGACCTGTTTCAGGTGCTGCTCAAGGAGCGGGAATATCAACCGACAGTGGTCGAAGGATGGTTTGCATCCCATCCCCTCGAGGAAGCGCGCATCCAGAGGGCGAAGGCGTTGATCGCGCAATTGCCGCTTGATCGATCGGAAAGGCTGGTCGTCGATACACCCGAATTTCAGGCGTTCAAGACGCGCGTGTCCGAGCTTCCTGTGCCACCGCCACCGCGGCAGCTCCCGAGCGACCAGCAGCAGTAGCTAGCGTCGCTCCGGAAGAGAGTCGGAAAGACTGTCGCGCGAAGTGCGGCGTAGAGATTCGCGCGAGTCGCCCCAGGAATCGCGCGACGCGTCACGCCGCGCGCGTACAGGCTTTCGACGGTGACGCTCCAGCGCTGCCTCGATCTCCCGCTGCATACGTTTCTGTAGCTCCCGGATTGTGCGCTCGCTCTCCACTTGCGAGGTCCGCTCGGCCTTCATTGCATCGACCTGCAGCCTCGCCTGAGCGGCTTCCTGTTCCCGAACGTCGCCCTGCATTTCGAGCCGCATGTCGAAGCTCTCGGCGGACGACTCAGGAGGCTCAGCGGGGTCAGGAGTCTCAGGAGTCTCAGCGGCTTCAGAGGGTTCAGGCGGCTCAGGCGCGTCGGGCGGCTCGGGCGGTTCCGTGCTTTCCGCGCGCAGGCCGCCAGCCCGGTATTGCCGAACAAACTGGTAATTGTCAGCCAGAATGGGTGTCGGACTCGTCGACTTGCCCGTTTCGGCTGACTCCGTAGCCTGAGCCAGCGCAATCGTCTCGAGAACGAATTCTCTGACGGAGATTCCGGCGCTTTCGATCGCCTGCCGTGCGAGCGGACTCGATTGCAGGCGCGCAACGGCGCGATCGACGGCGGTTCGCCCCGACGCTGGGCTGGATCGTATGGATGAACGCGGGAGTTGGTCGAGATTTTCCTGCGCCTCCTGCCACCGCGAGAAATTGTCTTCGGTGATTCGATAGTCAATCGGGCTTGTCAGCGCGTCGCGCGCGTCCGGAGAGGCGTTGTCGAAAATCAACGAAGCTACGAGTGGATTCGTTGTCTCCCGAGTCTGCCCCGTGCAGGCAGCGGCGCCGAATGAAAAGGCCGCCACCGCTACGGCACGCCAATCAACCGTGAATGAACCGATCACAGGTCACGCCTCCCGTCCAAGTAAAATCACGAGTCACACCACACGCCCGGCAGCGGATCGGTCGTTGCGCGAATAGAATTATCGTTCGCTGCAATCCTGACCACGAACCCGAGTACCCTCCCGATGAATCGCAACGCACTGACAACCGGCCTCGCCTTGTGCCTACTGAGCGCCTCGAAATTGCCGGCGCAGGCAGCAGCGGTGGATTGGACCGCTCTCGCGCGGGAGTCGCAGGCAGTCCTATCCGACTACCTCCGCGTCAACACCACCAATCCTCCCGGCAACGAGATCCTCGGGGCGAGGTTTCTGAAGGCCATTCTCGACCGCGAGGGAATCGAAGCCCGGATACTGGACACTACGGAGGTGGGGCCGAATCGTGCCAATTTCTACGCACGGCTCCACGGGAACGGGGGCAAGCGGGCGATCGCCCTGGTGCACCACATGGATGTCGTTCCGGCTACACCGTCCTCGTGGTCGGTCGATCCGTTCTCGGGAGAGGTCAGGGATGGCTACATCTGGGGGCGCGGCGCGATAGACATGAAGGGAAACGGGATCGCCCAGCTCATGGCGATGATCGCACTCAAGCGCTCAGGCGTGACCCTCACGCGCGACATCGTCTTCATTGGAAACGCCGACGAGGAGCTTGGGTCCACCGGAGCACTGGTGTTCGTGAAGCAGCACCCCGACCTGCTGCGCGACGTCGAGTACCTGATTACCGAAGGTGCCGACAATGTCCTCGACGACAAGGGGAAAGTCGTCTATTTCGCGGTTGGCGTCTCCGAGAAGCGCACCTTCTGGCAGCGCCTCACCGTGAACGGAGTTCCATCACACGGATCGCGTCCAACGAAACAGAATCCGGTTCCACGGCTCGTCGCGGCGCTGTACAAGATCTCGCAGTACGAAACTCCGCTTCACGTCACTCCGGGAGTCGAGAAATTCTTTCGCGACATCGCGCGGACTTATCCCGAGCCGCAGCGCTCGTGGCTGTCCAACGTAACCGTCGCGCTCGAGAATCCACGCGCGCGGGACTGGATATTGAGCGATGTGTCCTGGAACGCCATTCTCCGAAACACGATCTCGCTGACCGGACTTGCCGGCTCGAACAAGACCAACGTCATTCCCGGAGTAGCTACAGCGGACATCGATGTGAGATTGCTGCCGGATCAGGACACGACGGCGTTCCTGAAGACACTGGAGGCGATTGTCGGCGATACGGCCGTACACTTCACGCACCTGGCCAACAGCAAGGCGCCGCTAGAGAGCCCCATCGATACCGATCTGTTCCGCGCCATCGAGAAAGCTGCTCACGATCGAGAGCCGGGCGCATTCGTTACGACTCCAATGGAGACGGCGGCGACGGACAGGCCTACCTATCGCAAGGTGGGGATAACGACCTATGGGTTCAGTCCGTTCAAGATTCCGCGACCTGAGATCCAGCGCGGAATGCACGGCAACGACGAGCGCCTGTCGGTTGAGAACGTCGGTTACGGCGTGCGTTTCTATTACGACGTACTGCGTTACGCGCAGTAGCCGGAACGCGAGCTAGCGCGTCAGCTCTTGTGGCGGAAGGTGATGCGTCCTCTCGTCAGGTCGTAAGGCGACACCTCGAGGGTTACGCGATCTCCTGCTAGAACGCGGATACGAAA